>Ga0105094_10000036_pt1 | contig 46963 bp, 43 predicted proteins | sample PPLLak1March2015_2_FD_87023 | JGI IMG/M metagenome (GOLD analysis project Ga0105094, IMG submission 87023) | Freshwater sediment microbial communities from Prairie Pothole Lake near Jamestown, North Dakota, USA - PPLs Lake P8 Core (3) Depth... | ecosystem: Environmental > Aquatic > Freshwater >...
CTGGTTCGCCCGCATAAGAGCTTGCGTTTGCCGGTTGAGGATCAGCCTGGTCGTAAATGGAAGCCTCAAACACCAGCTGTGTCGGCTTGCCTGACAGATCATATTTGGACTGTTAAAGAACTATTGATGCTTTTACCCTTACCTTGTGTCAGCAACACTTGAAAGGGAGACTACCAATTAATCAAAGGAGAATTAATTCCGATGTTAAAAAATAAGCAATCCAGGGCAAAAAAGCTTGTCCTATGGATGCTCATCGTGCCCGTGATGGCGCTTGCTTGCCAATCACTGGGACCAGGAGCAAATGTCGAGATTCCCGCTGAGAAGTTACCGCAGATCGTAAAAACTGTGGAGGTCTTTGTACCGGCAGAGCAGAGCCAGGCAGATAACCCAGTCGTTTATGAGATCACGAGCGATGACACCTTGCTGGTCGATTTATACACCCGGGTTAATCCGTCTGTGGTTAACATCACCATATACACCGAACAAAACAGTCAGGTCGAAGCTGCCAGCCAGGGGTCTGGATTTGTCTATGATGGTCAAGGGAATATCATTACCAACGCACATGTAGTCCAAGGCGCCAGCGAGGTAGAGGTGACTTTTGCAGATGGCACCACTCGCTCGGCTGAGATCGTTGGAGAAGATTTGAACAGTGATCTGGCGGTTGTGCGTGTTGATGATCTGCCTGCAGGGGTCGGACCCCTACCCCTGGGCGATATGGAGGATCTGTCTGTTGGGCAGACGGTGATCGCGATTGGTAATCCGTTTGGCCTATCAGGCACACTCACCCGCGGCATCATCAGCGCCCTGGGTCGCACGATCCCAGCTCTGACGTCCTTCTCGATCCCCCAATCGATCCAGACGGATGCTGCCATTAATCCGGGCAATTCTGGCGGGCCTTTGCTCAACCTGAATGGAGAAGTGGTCGGAGTGAATGCCCAGATCGAGACCAACGGTCTCAGCAACAGCAATCTGGGTGTGGGATTTGCTATCCCGGTGAGCATCGTCAAGGCCGTGGTCCCGGATCTGATTCAAGATGGCGAACATGCCTGGGCCTGGTTGGGCGTGCAGGGCGGTGATGTGACGGCTTTACTGGTGGAAGCGATGGATTTACCTGTCGAGAAAGGCGCCTATATCGCGGCCGCCGTTTCAGGTGGACCTTCAGATGAAGCCGGCATCCGTGGAGCCGATAATCAGGTCACTGTCCGCGGTCGCCAGGTCAGCATAGGCGGCGACGTGATCGTTGGCATCAATTCCCAGCCGGTGAGCTCGTTCGATGATCTGCTGGTTTATATTTCCTTGAACACTAAACCAGGAGACGAAGTGACCTTGCAGGTCGTTCGAGATGGGCAGTACGAAGAAATTACGGTCAGGCTTGAGGAGCGTCCGGCTTCTCTCAACAATTTCCAGTTGGAACCGTAGGACGTCAGTTCAGGGGTTAAGCTACATCGATTGACCACACATAGTATGGGGCTGTCCCAAAAGAAGACAGCCCCATACTTTATGAATGGTTCGGCAGATCCAACCTGGAGAGCAGCGGTGGAAGCTCGCCCAGGCTGGCGATGGTTGCATCGGGTTGGATCGTTTTGATATGGGCGCGGTTGTCTGGCATGTCTGCGCGGCGGGTGATCCAGATGCTGTAAATGCCGGTATTTTTTGCACCCAGGATATCGGCGCCCAGTTTATCGCCGATCATTGCGGCGTTGGCAGGCAGGGTCCCCAATGAGTCCAGAGCCTTCCAGAAAATCTTCGGATTGGGCTTGCGAATACCTTCGCCAGCCGATGTCAGGATGACATCGAAGTACCGCCTCAGGTCAGATCTGTCCAGCAGCGTTTGCACGTCGGCATCGTCGCCTGCGTTGGAGATCAGCCCCAAGCGGTATCCTCTCTGGCGCAAGATTTCCAAGGTCGAATGGGTATCGGCCTCAGATTTCCAATAACGTTGGGTAACAGCAAACATTGCAGCCAGCGCATCCCGTATAACTGGATCAGGAACAGAGTCATATCCGAAACCAGCCAGAACATCACGCAATACGTAAGTTGTGGTGTATTCGATGAAATCGGTATCACGGTCGGCATAATAAGCCTGGAGCTGAGCGCGAAAACGATCGACAAAGATCGTCCCCAACTCTATCCCGCTTGCCTGCAAGCTGCGCAGCAGCTTGGCATTGCTCTCGGGCAGAGTCTCTGTCCAGTTGCCGTCGAAATAGATCAATGTGCTGCCGAGGTCGAACAGGATCGCCTCGAAACGCCCATTGGACCTGGATGTATTCGATAGGGACGGAGCTGGCTCAAACACGCTCAATAGCCCCGATCCAGGTCAATCAGGTTGTACAGTGGCAGGTCGTTCAGATAGCGCTGCAGGTTCTCAATCAGGAGCTCAACAGCTCGTTCGTTGTAATGGACGGTATTGCCAGAGATATGCGGAGTAAGGATCACATTTGGCAGTTTCCATAATAGGCTGTCGGCTGGCAGCGGCTCCTCTGGGTACACATCCAGGGCAGCGCCGGCGATCTTGCGATCCTTCAATGCCGGGATTAATGCGGCATGGTCGACGATGCCGCCACGCGACACGTCGATCAAGAAGGCGGTCGGTTTCATAGCCGCGATCTCCTGCGCGCCAAGCATGCCGATGGTGTGCAGGGTCTTTGGTACTGTCACCACGACGAAGTCGCAATCTTTGATCATCGAGCGCAGCGCTTCTGGCGGGTACAGGCGGGTCACCAGATCGCCTTCCGGGTCGCCCATATCTGCAGGGGTATAACCGGTGTCGCGCGGATTCATAACGTCCTTCTTGGTTGCTAGGACGGCAGCCCCGAAGGGTTGGAGCAGGCGTGCGATCTGGCGGCCAATGCTGCCGTAGCCGACGATGCCCACTGTGCTGCCGCGCAGCTCAACAGGCAGATAGCGCTCCCAGCGGTCGCGCGGCCACTCGCTCCGCTTTTGGTTGGCAATAATCTCTGGCACGCGGTGCCCAAGGGCCAGCGCCATCATCACCACGTATTCCGCCATTTGCGAGGCCGCTGCACCGCTGAGGGAGGTTGCCATAATGCCCGGCTGATGGAGGATGGGGGCATCCAGGGCATGGTCGATCCCCGCCCAATGGAACTGGATCCAGCGCAGCCTGGGTGCCTCTTCTCGGGTAGGAATGATGCGGTTGGTGTAAAGCACTTCGACGCGTGCCCATAGTTCCGCCGGTACATCCTCGGATTTATGTGCTGGCTGCAGGTTGACTTTCACGCGCGGGGCAAGCTCGTTCAGTCTGGCGATCAGGTTCTCGCCGAGCTGCATGGTTACCAATAGTTCGATCGGGTCCATCCGTCAATTATCCAGTACGGTAGTGTGTATCGCTCAGGTTTCTAAGGCGTTCTGCGGCAGTCTCGGCGGTGAGATCGCGCTGCGGCATGCCTAGCATCTCAAAGCCCACCATGAATTTGCGCACGGTAGCCGAGCGCAGCAAGGGTGGGTAGAAATGAACGTGCAGGTGGCACTGTGAGTACGTCTGCCCGTCAGTGGGAGCCTGGTGGAATCCCATCGAGTAGGGGAAAGAGATCTCGAACAAATTATCGTAGCGCGTGGTTGCGCACCGCAAGAGATCTGCCAGGGCGGTGACTTCACCAGCGGAAAGGTCGGTAAGGGAGGCCATGTGCCGGTGAGGGATCAGCAGCAGCTCGAAAGGCCAGATTGCCCAAAAAGGCACCAGGGCGGTGAAGTGCTGGTTGCTGGCAACCACGCGTTCGCCGCTGCGCTGCTCTTGCGCCAGATAATCACACAGCAGGCAGGTCCCGTTGGCGCGCAGATAGTCAGACTGGGCGCGGAGCTCTTTCGCAGGCTCATTCGGGACGTGGCTGGTTGCCCAGATCTGGCTGTGGGGATGCGGGTTGGAGCATCCCATCATTGCCCCCTTATTTTCGAACACCTGCACGTGCGAAATATAATCCAGGCTCCCCAGCTCAGCAGTCTGCTCGGTCCAGGTGTGAATAATGGCGCTGACCTCCTCCGGGGACAATTCCGGAAGGGTGAGGTTATGGCGTGGCGAGAAGCACACCACACGGCAGATACCCGTCTCAGGCAGAGCACGGAAGAGTGTGGAAGCTCCGGTGGACTGATCGGCCGCGCCAACACTACCAGCCTCATCTGGGCGTAGCAAGGCGGGAAAGTCATTGTCGAACACATACGTGCCTGTGTACGGTGGGTTGCGGCGCCCGGCAGCGCGCTTGTTCCCTGGGCAAAGGTAGCAGCCCGGATCATATGCAGGCAGGTTCTCGGGAGGTACTTTCTCAACCTGTCCCAACCAGGGGCGTTTTGCCCGGTGCGGAGAGACCAGCACCCATTCCCCGGTCAGGGGATTGAAGCGGCGGTGGGGGATATCCAGGAGCGGTGTGGGTGACATAGCTGGATAATTATAAGCTAAAGAGATGGATTCGAAACCGGCTCGACGCTGGTTACTCAGGCGGCTGTGGCTTTCTAACGAACTTCTTTCCGGTAGCCATTTCCACACATTTGTAGCCGCCATCATATATGCCGATGCTCTTGTTCTTGACGATACAGCTGCAGAACATCTCCAATAGATCGGTGTCATCGGTTAAGATATCAATTGCCTGGAGCGTCTGGGGAATTGACCGGGCCTCAACGGTCCCATCGCCCAGCTCGGCACCCCGGATGGCGCCCCACATCTCATGCCCACCGACGCGCTCGTTGAAAATCTTTGGCACCGGGTAAAATGCCAGCTCGCTGGGCTTGGTGATCAGGACATCCACTACCCGCATCAAGTAGTTCGTGGCGTATACTGCATGGAAAGTATTGTCATACAAGAAGACGTGCAGTCCCCTGGCGGGTTGGGTGCGGATGGTATCGGCAAAAGCCTGCGTATCTTCCCAGGTGAAGTGTGTCCGTATCAGGTCCTGGTGTTGGGTTAATTCGCCTTTCAGCCAGTCCCAATTGGTTTTGTGGTCTCCTAAATTAACGAACAGGGCGGCTTTATCATTTTTTATCAAAGGGATGCAGTGTTCGATGATTGCCTTGAACAATTCCCGTTGAGCGCCGGCGCCCCCCATCGTAACCAGAAATCGCCTCGGCTCGTCCTTCTTCATCCGCTCCAGGCGTGCCTGGCAGTCGATTTCAATGTTCTCGACCAGCTCGTGATCGACATGGTGACCGGCGTAGCTGATGGCCTCCTTCGGGAGAGGCTTTAAAATCCGGTTGTTCTCGTCAAAGCCCTTCATCGTCCTGAAACCGTAATAGCCGGAGGGCGATTGAACAGCATGTTTTGCGCCTTCAGTCAGTTGGAAAGCCATTGGCCAATTGTCGAACATCATATCGACCACATTTGTCATGCCGCCTGCCACTGCTCCCATGCAGATCCACATATGCGAGGTGAGGATGGGCACATCTGAGGGCAGTGCCTGGAACAGGTTCCTGAACAGCTCGCTCATCTTATAGTCTTTGACGTTGGTCTTCAGGAACCTCCACGGCCAGGCCTCGATCTTAGTATTCAGAAACGCGGACAGGATGGGCAGTGTCGGTTCGCCCGTTGTTACTGCCTCCCAAACATATTTATTGAACAACCGGCTCTTCTGGGACAGGCGCGAAAAGTAGCTGTAATTGGTATTGCAGCGATTGATCACATCGGTGGTAATGCCCGGTATCGCCAGGAGGTCCAGCCAATAGGGCTGGAATCCCATCGCCCTGGCGCAGGATACGCCTGCCATGGCAATGCGATAGTGCCCAAATCCCATGCGGATCGTGCTGCAGATGACCGCGTTTTCACGGTCGATAGGATCCCCTTGATCGCCCCGGACGATATCCTTCAATCCAAAGATCGGGCCCAGATACGGGTTGTCTTGCAGGCTGAGGGTATATACCTCGTTGGGGTCATAGTTAAACATCCTGGCAAACTTCTGCTGCCATTTGATCGTTTTGCTCGACTGCGAGGGGCTGATCTCATTTCCATAGACGACAAAGCGACCATCTTTCATTTGCATTAGACTTCTCCGCTGTGTTTTTAGGGTGACTGATTTTACCCCTTCACACCGCTGCTGGCAGCACTCTCTACAAAGAAACGCTGAGCAAGGATGTAGATGATCATTGGCGGCAGGATGGCGATCGCTGCGCCCGCCATGACCAGGTTGGCATTGTCGCTGGCGCGGCCGCGCAAGATGCTCAAAGAGAGCGTTAATACGTGGTTGGCGCGGTTGCCTGTGTTAATGATGACTAGCGGCCAGAAGAAGCTGTTCCAGGCGTATAAAAACGTAAAGGTCGCCAGAGCAGCCAGGGCTGGAACGCTAGCGGGCAGGAGTATACGCACCAGGATTTGTAGGCGTGAAGCCCCGTCGATCAGCGCGGCTTCTTCAATCTCTTTCGGAAACGAGATGAAGAACTGGCGCATTAGGAAAGTGCCGTATGCAGTGAAAATCCAGGGGATAATCAGCGCCGCCAGCTTATCCACCCAGCCGATCATTACCATCAACTGGTACAGCGGGGTGATCAACACGACGAATGGGATCATGATGGTGCCCAGATAGATAACAAATATCTGGTCACGGCCTGGGAAGCGCAGGCGCGCCAGGGCGTAACCGCCGACCACAGACGTCACCAACTGGCCGATCACCACCATGAGGGTGACCAGGGCGGTATTGGTGAGGCTGCGGTCGAGTCCCTGAAGCTCAGTCACTTCTCGATAGTTTTCCGGTCGGCTGGCTGGCTCTTCTACCGGCTGGCTCAGGCGGACGTTTTGCAGCACCGATACAGAAGGATCCTGGGGGTTAATAAATTTCCCCAGGGCAGTCTGACCCACCTTGATCATAGGGATGATCTGCCCATCGACTTCAACGTCAAATAGTTTTTCTTCTTTTTCGTTAACTAGTACAGTTGCCTGGTTGGTTGCGCCGCCGGTTGGCTTGACCTGAGTCAAAGGTACCTCGTAGGTCTCCTCCGGATTATCGGCTGCGGCATAAATCCCAATCTTGACCCCACTTTCGGCGAGGGCAAATTGGCGTTCTACGCCGTTGTACTCCACGTAATAAAGCGGCAGCGGCTCTTCAAAGCCCTCTACCTGAGTGGTAATGCCCTGCATGGGTATCAGGCGCGGTGGATAACGAAAGGTATCCTTCTGGAATTTGAAGGAGGTCGAGAACATGTATATGAAAGGGAAGAGCATGAGCAGAGCAACCAGAGTCAGGATGATATACACCAGAGCGTTGGCTATGAATGTGCTCAGACGATAAGATCGCATGGCTCACCTCCGTACGAAATCAAGCGCTGTAAGCGCCCTGGCCCGATCGCTGGCGCAGGAACTGGAAAAGGGTTACGCTGAAGATGACCACAAATAAGACCCAGGCAACCGCTGACGCATAACCCTGATCGAAGCGCTGGAATCCTTTTTGATAAAGGTAAAGAACCAATGACAATGTGGCATTGTTGGGACCGCCCGGCGGCTCGGTTGGGATCAGCACATAGACTTGCTCGAAAAGCTGCAAAGCCTGGATAATTGTGGTGGTAACGACGAAGAAAGTGGTTGGCGCCAGCAATGGGATGGTTATGTTCCAGAATTTTGCCAAACGCCCGGCTCCATCTACAATGGCGGCTTCATAAAGTTCGCCAGGAATGCTTTGCAGTCCAGCCAGGAATAAAACGGTGTTGAAGCCGACCCATTGCCAGGCGGACATGATCACAACTGCCAGAAGAGCGGTGCTGGTGTCCGATAACCAGCGTATTTGAGGGTCGATAATCGCGACCCCCAATACCGAATTTAAAAAGTTAATCGTGCTGGTGATTCCATAGTTGATATATCCTACTGCGGCGTTGTACAGCCACTGCCAGATCAGAGCCACACCGACCACAGCCGCAATGCTGGGGAGGAAATAGATAGCTCGATAAAATTTCATCCCCAGCAGCTTAGTGTTCAATAGATTCGCCAGTAACAAGGCCGGAATGACACTCAGCGGCACTGCCAATAAGCTGAACACAAATGTGTTTCGCAGCGCAAGCCAGAACAGTTTGTCCTCTGCCCCAATAATAATATGTTTGCCAATCAGGCTGAAGCGCGTCAGTTCATCGTAGATAGATACATCCAGCGCTTCTGATGCACGCTGGTCGAGAGAGTCCAGTGTGGCGATATCCAAGTTAATAATCTTGGCATAGTTCGTCAGGCCAATCCAATTCTTTGAGCCAAATGCGTCCCAATCTGTGAAGCTGACATAAAGCGAGAAGAGCAAAGGTCCAGCAAAGAAAAACAGGAAGCCAAGCAGGTTGGGGGATAAAAACAGATATCCATTGAGGATTTCTTCATGTATATTTTTAGCGCCCATCGCCTGTGCGCTTGACTGCCGCCACATGGCCCAAATCATCAGCCCAAAAAGCAGCATACCAGCGGTCAAAGCAAATGGGAGAGGGGAGTTGAAGCGCGAGATTAGCGAAATAATCCCGGGCACAATCCCCACAGCAAACAAGAAGAGTAACCCGAAGATCGCCATGACGGCTTTCCCCAGGCGGCGGAAGAACTGCTCCCGCCGAGGGTAGTTTTCATAGCGGTCGCCTATCGTATTGATGAGGTAACCGGCGAATACTCCGGCAAGATATATAATGCCACGCCCGAAGGTGCCTGCCAGTGAGTCGATACCTGTGAAAATTCCAAGTACGTGCATAGATACCAACATGCAGAACAAGAATCCCAGGTAGTCGATGGTGAGCGACAGGATGCGCCCACGGTGGTCGCGGCGCAGGATCAGCGGCACGCTGATGGCGCTGGCTGTTGCAGCAATCACCAGGGCGATGAGAAACAACCACTGAAGCCAGGATGCTTCAGGCGAATTGCGCTGCCATAGCCAAACAGCACCTACCAGGCAGCCAAATGCCAGCAGCGTATGCCAGGCGGCGAGCACATTCAGCCATATTCCAGGATTATGATCGGTTGCGGATGTGGATGGCTTTTGGGTACTTGCTCTCATCATGCCCTCCGGGGTGGGTAGATGCACAGTTAAATCTGGATTGAAGGACTGATATCAATATCAGATGGATAGTACCTGCTGGTAGTAAGCGCCGGGCGGGCAAGAATTTGTGAATGCTCACCCGCCCGGTGCGTTAACTCAATTCCCATCAAAGCCAAAATTTACTTGTTAAAGGCTTTGTTGGCTTCGTCGCAGATGCTGGTAGCGAAGTCATCGACGGACCGGTCGCCGGTGAGGACAGCAGCGACGGCGGGCCCCATGACAGCGTCGTACTCAGGCCAGGAGCCGGCCCACAGGGGGCCTTCAGCGAAGGGGTCGTTGGCGAGGCCGTTGAGGAAGGCCTGGTTGTTGTCAGGGGGAGTGAAGGTGAGGAACTTATCCAGGGCTTCTTGGGAGACGCGGCTGGGGATGTTGGTGCCCAGCTCGGAGATCGTGCCCTGGACCTCGGCGGAGGTGAGTTCCTGGACGAGCTGCCAGGATTCTTCGGGGTGCTGGGTGTTGGCGTTGATGACATAAGCGCCCCAGAAGAGCCAGTTGCCCATGCCGGCGGGGCCGGTGGGGAGCTCGACGACGTCCCAGGTGAAGTTGGCATTGGAGCGGGCGCCTGGGGTGGCCCAGCGACCGTTCTGGAACATGCCGACGCGGCCCGCCATGAAGGGCGGCTCGCTGTCTTCACCGTAGGGGACCGCGACGTCGTAGTCCTGGTAGAGGCTGCGCTCGAACTCGAGGCCGGCGAGGGACTCAGGGGTGTCGAGGGCGCAGGCGGTGCGGTCTTCGTTGAAGAAGCCGCCGCCAGCGGAGTTGAGCCAGACACCATAGGGGCCCCACCAGGCATTGGCGCCGTAGCCGTAGATGTCGCTGCCGAGGGCGCGGACCTTCTGGGCTACGTCGAGGAAGGCGTCCCAGGTCCACTGGCCTTCTTTGGCGAGCTCGCGCGGGTCAGAAGCACCCGCTTCGTTGATCAGGTCGAGGTTGAGGTAGAGCACGAAGGTGGAGACGTCGCGAGGCAGGCCCCACAGAGCGCCGCTGTCTGCTCCGGACTGGCTGCTCTCGGGGTTGAAGGTGAGGTGGAACATGGGACCTGGGTAGAAGTTGTCGACGCTGAAGTCCGAAGTAGCGGCAGCCAGGTCGGAGGCGTTGAGGATCAGACCGCGGGTGGCGAATTCAGCCACATCGGTGCCCGGGATCCAGAAAACGTCTGGGGCGGTGCCGGCTGCGATCTCGGTCTTGAGCACGTCCTGGTAGCTGGAAGTTTCGCTGCCACCTGGCTCATACACCAGGCTGATATTCTCCAGCTTGGCGTCGATCGTATCGCTGGCCCTCTGGTATACGTCGATCTCGGCCTGGTTGTCCGGCCGCGTCCGCCAACGTAAACTGACCTCCTCACCACTGGGGGCAGGAGCTTCGGTCATGGCAGGGGCTTCGGTTGCTGCTGGTGCTGCGGTTTCTACGGGTGTCTCGGTGGGGGACCGCTGCCCGCAGGCAGTCAGTAAGAAGGCAACGATGAGCACCAGGCTGAACAGTTTCCACAAGTTTTTATGGTACATGAAGGGGTCCCTCCTGTTTCTTGATAGGGAATCGTGGATTGATTGGATTTTCTTGGCTTGAAAAGTGACTTTATATGTGTCTACCACCTCCTTAATGTGCTATAGAGGCACCTGCGCGGTTGACTGGCGAACCAACAGCTCTGCATGGAGACGGATCGAGCGGTGAATTTTGTCCGGTGTTTCGATGGATTGGATAAGCAACCTCGCGGCTTTGCTGCCCATGCTAAAAGTATCCTGCCGGATGGTAGTCAGGGGTGGGTCAAAATAAGACGCATTGGGCATGTCGTCGAAGCCGATCACAGATAACTCCTGTGGGACCTTTTTGCCAGCCTCCCGCAAAGCATGAATTGCGCCGATCGCCATGCGGTCGTTTTGGGCAAAGATGGCGCTGAACTGGGCGCCTCTCGCTAGCCAGTGCTGGACGGTCCGGTAACCAGAAGTAGCACTCCAGTCGCCCTCCTGGGTCAGCTCGGGATCCAGATCCAAACCCGCCGATTGCATGGCGTTTTGGTAGCCTTTCTGGCGATTGCGGCTACAATCCTCCTGGATTGGACCAGTGATATGGGCAATAAGTCGATGGCCCAAATCAATTAAGTGTTGGGTTGCCATCGATCCAGCTGCCACTTCATCCAGGGTGACAGACGCAACGCCCGAAAGACAGGGATCAGCGGCGACAAATATGGTTGGGACATAGCGCGGCAGTTGGGTATGATGGGGGCGGATGTAGGGTGTGACAACCAGCAGCCCTTCTGCCCTTTGGCTGGCGAGCAGCTGCTCCATCAAATTCCGGAATCCGTCCTCCTCTGGGGCTGAGGCAGTCAGCAGGAAGTAGCCATGCTGGCGAGCTTCCAATTCGGCCCCTTCGATAATGCTGGCGAACGTGAAATCAGTCAAATTGGGGGAGACACAGGCCAGGGTGTGGGTGCGGCCGTTCGCCATCGAGCGGGCGATGGCGTTCGGTTGGTAGCCCATCTCGGCGATAGCAGCTTCCACTCGCTGGCGGGTTTCGGGATTGACGCGTTCGCTGTTGTTGATGACGCGCGAAACAGTCTGGTGGGATACGCCAGCTCTGGCAGCGACTTCTCGAATGGTGGGGCGAGAACGATTGGCCAACGGCTGAGACTTGAGGCAGTTAAGTAGAGGTATGTTACCGGTCACGTGACCGGTAACATTAGTATATAGAAATTTAATGCGCTTGTCAATATGGATGAGAATTTATTAAGAAAGCATCGGCTGTACTCATAGCACCCCCAACGCAATACCGGCTGGTCCTGATGGCGACATCGCTGCCTCAGTGGATCTCTTGGGATCAAGGAGTGAGCAAGTTTTCCTGGCCACTCCCACGCGTCAAGCAGATGGGCGGGTAAGCAGCCAGGTGCCACGTGAGGGATAACAAATGTCACGCCCGACAGGTGACAAATAACAGATGAAATGGTCGAATGTGAAATGATACACTACTGCTAACACAACCGAATAGGCCGGAGTAATCCCGAGAATTACCTGGTACGGTTCTAGTAATATAACTAGGAAAAGCTGGAGAATTCAGCTTCACAGACCAGGCAGCCCAGCAGAACTGCTGGGATTGGATTACTCCGGCGTATTTATTTAAGAAGGGGGAGGAGATATTTAGCCCTCTGCAGGGCTATTCTTCTTCGAGCGCAGATTCTCCTAGGATGCCCAACTCAGCCAGAGCTGCCATCACCTTCTCGGCCGCCCCCGGCCTGACGATCACGGTTGTAGGCCCCAGCGGATCGCCCAGAAAGCGGGCGGCGCGCGAGGCGCGCAGGTTCTGCAGCATCTCCGGGGATTTCAGGTGCAGAATTGTGGCGCGCTCCAGGCGGGCCTCGCTGCCCATATCCTGCCAGCGCTCCAGGGCCTTTGACAGGCTGGGTGGTACAGCCAGGGCATAGCGGCGCAGCAGGGTCAGCAGGTGGATGACGCGCAGACCTTGCCCCCGGGCGCGCTCGAGCGAGAGCGGGGTCAGGCGATACAAGTAGGCGTCTTCGCTCTCACGTTCCCATTCGCTGAAGCGAGCGAGCTGGTAGCGGGCAGTGCGCGGCACCAGGCGCGGCACCCGCACGCGCGCATCCGAGCTAATCAGGAACGTATCTTCCTCATCTGCCAGGCCATCTGGCGGTGCGCCGTTCAGCAGCGCCTCTGCCCAAGGCGAGAATCGGAAAGCCCCTGGGAGCGTGTCGGCAGCCGGTGCAGCTAGCTCGATCACCCCTAACCAGCGCAGTGGACCGAGGATCGTGAAGCGGATCAGCGCTCCATCGACTGCATCCCAGTGCTCGAAACCCCGCAGGGAATCGCCGGTTTGCTGGTCGCGGATATACCACGAATCATAGTCCCCGGCTGGTCGCTGGAAATCCGGGTGCGCTTGGTGGATGGCATCGATAAAAGCATTCAAGCTCCACCATTTGCCGGCAGGGATCTGGGAGAGGTAGTCCAGCACAGCATAGCGCGCCTTGAGGGGGTCGTTTTGCCATTCGCCTTCCAGAACCAGCCCGGGCAGCAGGCGCAGCTCATTGAAAGATTGGCTGTGCATCCAGGCGCGAGTAAGCTGCGCCAGGGCTTTGGAGCGCGGCTGCTCGAGGAAATAGCGCGTTGTCTCAGGATTGGGATGGTTGTTCTGGTCTAGCAATCCCGCCGCTTCTAGAAAACCTTCCAGCGCCTGGGCCGACAGGGGATAGGGATTGACCATCCCGGACGGCTGCCACGCATTCGAGAGGCTGTCGATCGCGGCGGGAGAAAAATCCAGGCGTAATGCTGCCAGCAGCGTACAGGTGTGATCCAGGATGCGGTCGCTGGCGAGACTGATAGCAGCGTACTCAACCGGGATCGCCGGGCGACCTAATAAAGCGCCGCCGCTGGCTGCCGGTTGGGGAAGCAGTTCCTGCAGGTCAACTGGAATGTAGGCATGCTCCTGGGGACCGTCCGGGCTGTCGAAAAATGCCCGGGCGACAAGCGCCCGGTACCACAGCGCCTCGGCAGCCGACACGGGGTTCAGGTGCGGTCGCTCGCGGTCACGCCGTCCTGAACCCATCTCGCGTACCTCACCATGTCGGCGGGTGAAGAGCGACCAGGGCAGCTTACAGCCGTTTACAAGCAAGTCATCCAGTGCGATGCGAGCCTCTTCAGGCAGGCTGGCGAGCATCTCATTCAACCGCTGCGGCTCCAACAATACCGGCACCAGGCTTTCGAGTGCTTGTCGCGTGTCGGACTCTTCCAGCTCCACCCCCCATAATTCAGCGATGATCTGGAGGTGGCGGAAGTCCTGGTTTTGCAGGCTCTGAGACAAGTTGTGCATGGATAATCTGTCAGTAAGTTATAGAATGGGTACCGTTTACGCGGGCCGTCAGAGAGTTAGGGCGATCAGGATATGAATTCCAGGGCTCCAGGAATGATTTCCAGTGTGAGCTGGCGCACGTCCATGCCGAATCCGGCGAAGATCTCGCCATCGATGTGGATGTTAAGCGGGGAGTCGGCGCGCAGCTCCATGTGCTTGAGCTTCCCCATACGCACTTGAGGAAATCGTCCGTGCGTGCCTTTCATCACTTCCGGGAGCAGGCGCAACATCATCAGCCGCGAGACGCGCCCGATACAGACGTAATCATAGATGCCATCGTCTGGTTGGGCCTGTGGGGAGACCTTGAACCCGCCGCCCTCCCGGCTGCCGTTGGCAACCACCAGCATGAGCAACTCATCTGTCCAGGTCTCCTGGTCGGTGGTAATCTGCATGCGTGTGGCATCGTGGTTGAGGGCGATGGTTTGCAGCACGGCGGTTAGATAGACCAGGAAGCCGCGCACGTAAGTGAAACGGCGGGACCGGATGGTCACGGTAGCGTCGAAACCGATGCCCAGGGCGTTATCCCAGTATTCCACCCGCCCGCTGCCATCCTCAAGGCGACCGACATCGATGCGCCGCGGCTGCCCGGTAAAAATCTGGCGCAGGGCATATGGTGGACGTGGGTCCATGCCAAGGGCATGAGCGAAATCGTTTCCGGATCCCATCGGTACAACTCCAAGGCGAGGGCGCTTTTCAGCGGGAAGCTGCATCAACCCGTTGATCACTTCATGGATTGTACCGTCGCCGCCGACCGAGATCACCAGCTCGTAGCCCTCTTCGGCAGCCTGGCGCGCCAGCTCTGCCGCGTGGGAAGGGTAAACCGTGCCGGCCCAATCTGCTCCGCCGTACTGATCGACGACGGGGCGTAGGTCAGCCGCCTGGCGCCAGGCACGTCCCAGATCGGCATTGGGATTGAGGATCATCTTGACTCTGTGATTGGGCATAGGGTCTCAATTCTAAGCGGAGAATACCACAAACAAAAACGCTAAACAAAGCGCTTAGTAACGCGGCTTCAGATCTGCAACCGGCAGGTAAATCTGGCCCTCTTCGGGATGTCCCAGCGCGCAGACTTGCTGCGGAGCAGTAGCCGCCAGGCAAGCTGTGTACGCGGCTGCCAGTGCATCTAGCTCCCCGGGTGAGTACAGTTCGTCCAGCGGCAATATACCTTTCAGCAGGCGATGGCGGGTGATCTCCTCGAACAGGCGCATGGGGTCTGGAAGGTTAACCTTGCTCTCGTGGAGGGCGAGCTGGCGCTGGAGACGGCCTTCCAGGGTGTATTTTGGGTATGGAGTCTGCCCAAGCAGGACGGTGTAACAGGCATGTGGGTAGACCTCGATGGTCATGTGGCTGGCACTATCTTGTGGATATGTGGAGTAGCCCAATCCTTCCAGGCGCCGGTAGAGAGCGAAGCCGGAGCGCATCCAGTTTGGGCAATCTTCCTCATCGGGCGGGGTGCGCGGTGAGCTGATATTGTGCTGGCGCAGCTGATATTCCGCCATACGGAAGCCGGTCCAGCGCCCGGGGCGGGGAGGCGGGGAGAACTGTGCGCGGATTGCGCTGTCTTCCATTACACCCTGGTTTGGCCGGCGGGGGGCACACACGGCGACCAATGCCTGGCGCTGTCCAGCAACGAAAGCCAGCACGTCATTCATTTCCCCTCGCCCGAGTGCCAGCAGGCGCAGGTCGGCGTTCAGAGCCGCATACACAAAGGGCTTCTGCCCGGCGGTTGGGTCAATGCCAATGAATGTGGATTCGGTGTAGAGAATCATTGCGTATAGATCCCATACATCTGGTCTGGGGTCAGTACCTCCGGGAAACGCGAGCGCAACACCAGCCTGGCAGAGTAGCACAGATGGCAGGCGTCAGCGTAGCCATCCGCGTGCGGCAGTTTGTAGCGCCGCACCAGCCCAGCCGGGCCTTCATCCAGGAGCGGGCCGGTAACCGGATTTGCTTGCGGATCATAAGCCGAACAAATCTCCTTCAGCCGCTTCTGGTAAAGATTGCCAATTGAGATGCCCTGGCAGACATGCAGGTTGCCCAGGGGGTCTACATGCACTCGACCCGGCTCGCTCAAATCTTCGTAGGGACAGGTATGGAATTGATCCCAGGGGAGCAGCGTGGTTTTACCTGCCAGTTTGTAAGCCGCGCGGCCGCGGTACATCACCTTCGATTCACCTTCTGGCAGCTGACCGCTGGCTGCCCGTGCATCTTCCTGCGGTTGGGCGATGCAGATCGTGCCGATCGGGATGCCGAGCACCCCTGCAGCCGCAGCGGCATACCTGGCCTGCTGGCTGATCTTCTCGCTGTAATGGAACAGATCACTGCTGACCGTCAGATCCTGCACCCAGGGGGCCAGGGGTCTCAGCCATTCGATAGCATCCTCCAGGCTGGTGGCCCAATAGGCATTGCTGACAACTCCCACCTGGTAGCCTGCCTGTCCGGCCATCTCGATCCCTTTGACCAGCGTGGCGTAGTACATGAACGGCTCTCCACCCTCGAAATAGAACCGGCTTACCCCGCCCAGTTCATCGGCTTGCTCGATGATCTGGCGGATACACTCCAGGGTCATTGTCCCATTCTGCCAGGGACTGCCCCAGGCAAAGCAATGATCGCACTCGAAGGTGCACTGGTAGGTCAACAACAGGTGTAGTCCATTCAGTTTCACTTCACCACTCCCGAATATCTTGAGTTTAGCCGAAAACACGCCGTTATGCAACAAATTGCAGTTACGCAGTTCATGGAAATACCGGCAACCTACCTCCAACTGCGTGAGTCCTAAAAATATGGACTTCTGTCACTTTGAGAAGCATACACCTGTCTTTTGACGGAAGCGCCTGCCTGGACTATACTATAACTCAAATAGTTCTCGTCTCACAACGTTCCAGTCCCGATAACATATAAAGGAGATTTCGAATGGCCGATAAATTCAAATTAACCTACGCAACCATGTTCAATCCACCCGAGGAGCTACACACCCGCTTTGAAGTAGCTCTGGTCAAAGTCAAGGCCAACCTTGGGAAGGAATATGGCATGATCATCGATGGCAAAGAGCGCTATGCCGAGCAGAAATTCGAGGATCGTTCGCCAGCGAACACAGACGTGGTGCTGGGTGTGTTCCAAAAAGGCAGCGCCAGAGATGCCCAGGCTGCCCTGGCAGCGGCGCGCAAGGCGTACCCTAAATGGAGCGGGATGAAGTGGCAGGATCGCGTCAAGCTCCTGCGCAAGGCAGCCGACCTGATGGATGAGCGCACCTTTGAGATCGGCGCCGTGATGGCGATGGAAGTGGGTAAGAACCGCATGGAAGCCCTGGGGGATATCGCCGAGACCGCTGACTTGGTGCGCTACTCTTGCTACCAGATGGAGAAAAACCGCGGCTATATCGTGAAGATGGGAAGGGACCCGCTGGTTGGCTATAAGGCGACCAATATCTCTGTCCTGCGCCCCTACGGCGTCTGGCTGGTGGTCAGCCCGTTCAATTTCCCGGCGGCCCTGACCGGGGGTCCCTCCGGAGCAGCCCTAGCAACCGGCAACACCCTGGTGATGAAGCCGGCTACGGATACGCCCTTCACGGTGCGCTTGCTGGCAGAGTGCTTTCGCGATGCAGGTCTGCCCGACGGGGTCCTCAACTATGTCACCGGGCCTGGCAGCACCTTGGGGCAAGCGCTGATTGAAAGCCCTGAGGTAGACGGGGTCACCTTCACTGGTTCGTTTGACGTCGGCATGAAGATCTACCGCGATTTTGCCGCGGGACGCTACGTGCGCCCGATCATCCTGGAGCTGGGCGGGAAGAATCCGGCGATCGTTACGCGCCGGGCTGACCTGGAGCGAGCCGCGATCGGCATTATGCGCTCGGCTTTTGGCTTGCAGGGCCAGAAATGCTCAGCCTGCTCGCGTGTCTATATCGAAGCGCCGGTCTATGATGAGCTGGTCGCCCGGCTGGTCGACATGACGGACAAGCTGGCTATCGGCGATCCCACCGATCGTAAGGTGTACACGGGGCCGGTGGTCAACAAGGGTTCATATCAGGACTACCAAGACTTCAGTGAAGAGCTCTCCCAGGGCGGGACGATCCTGACCGGCGGCAAGATCCTGACCGACGGCGAGTACGCCAAGGGCTATTTCTGCGCTCCTACCCTGGTTGCCGATCTGCCTCTGGAGCACCGCCTGTGGAAGCACGAGATGTTCCTGCCGATTACCACGATCACCAAATTCAAGAACCTGGATCAGGCCATGCAGCTGGCGAACGATGTCAACTACGGTCTGACGGCAGGTTTCTACGGCACCAAGCGGCAGGCAAAGTGGTTCTTTGAGAACATCCAGGCAGGGGTGACCTACGCCAATCGCCCGCAAGGCGCCACGACCGGCGCATGGCCTGGCTTCCAGCCCTTTGGCGGCTGGAAAGGCTCTGGATCGAGCGGCAAGAACGCTGGCGGGCACTACTACCTGCCGCTCTACATGCACGAACAGATCCAAACCACGATCGATTAATTTACCCCCTGACGATTATCCGCGTGTGTGTTTTGCGGCATGACGCCGCAAAACACACACCCTCCATCAGTCCATGACAATATTGGCGAGGATTGGAGCGTTTTTATTCTTTCTTGGTTTTCTGGGCCTGGTAGTTTTCTTTGCCACCTACCAGGCCGAAACTCCGATGTTTATGTATTTCTGCGCGGGATCTATTTTTTTTGTCGCTGGAGCATTCCTGATGTGGAAGTTCCGCAATCCTCCTGAGACAAGCGACCGGTTTTACACCTACCGCAAGATGCAGGAAAACCGCCGCCTCAAACGAGAAAACCAGGAAAAAGCGAAATTCGCCCGGACAGAAGAGAGAAGCAGGAAGGAAGAATAGCTTCCCCATCTACGCGGGTGAGTACCCGTCAACCTGCCTAACTTTAACTCCGATTGGAAATCATATGTCGAAATTAATGCCCTTATCAGAAGCCATTGCCCAGAACGTGTTGGATGGCGATGTGGTATATGCAGCCGGGTTCACACACATGATCCCTTTTGCTGCCGGTCACGAGATCATCCGGCAGAGGCGGGTGAATCTGACCCTGGCGCGCGCCACCCCCGACCTGATCTACGATCAAATGGTGGCCGCGGGCTGCGCTCGCAAAGTGATCTTCTCGTATATGGGGAATCCGGGCGTTGGGTCGCTGCGCTTTGTACGCGCCGTGGTGGAATCCGGTGCTATGGAATGGGAGGAATATTCCCATTTCGGCATGATCTCACGCTTACAGGCCGGAGCGACTGGGGTGCCTTTCATGCCGATGAATCCCACCGGAGCTGATGACCTGGAGAAGGCTAATCCCAAATACCGCACAGTCACCGATCCCTATTCCGGAAAGCCGGTGGCCGTCGTCCCGGCATTGAATCCGGATGTGGCCATTGTCCATGTGCAGCGCTGCGATGCCCAGGGTAATGCCCACATCTGGGGCATCATTGGCGAGCAGAAGGAAGCCGCTTTTGCCTCCCAGCGGGTGATCTTGACCGCTGAAGAAGTCGTGGATGAAGAGGTGATCCGCTCCGATCCCAACCGGACTCTCATTCCCGGCTTTGTGGTGGACGCGGTATGCCATGTGCCGTACTGTGCTCATCCCTCCTATACCCAGGGATATTACGATCGCGACAACGCCTTTTACCTGGAATGGGATGAGATCAGCAAGACGCGGGAAGGCGTCCAGGCCTACCTGGATGAATGGGTCTTCGGGGTTAAAGATCGGAGTGAATATTGGGAAAAGCTCGGCCCTGAAGCTCATAAGCGCCTGCAGGTCGGCGACCGGCCCAGCGCGGTGGTCAATTACGGAAAATATTGAGTCTGCGAATTTCGTGAAAGTGGACCTAATGGAACAAACCAACTACACTTCTTCAGAGATATTGACGATCAATGCCTCGCGCTTGATCCTGGATAGCGATGTGGTTTTTGTAGGGGTTGGACTGCCAAACCTGGCGTGCAATCTGGCCCGGCGTACCCATGCCCCAAATTTGGTCATGATCTACGAGGCAGGGGTGATCGGTGCTCAGCCGGCGCGCCTGCCGCTCTCGATCGGGGACCCGACCCTGGTCAGCGGCGCGCTGTCTGTATGCAGCATGTACGATATCTTTGCCTTCTACCTGCAGCGCGGCAATGTGGATGTGGGCTTTTTGGGCGGAGCACAAATCGACCAATTCGGCAATATCAACGCCACCGTAATTGGAGGCTACGACCACCCGAAGGTACGCCTGCCCGGGTCGGGCGGTTCGATGGAGATCGCCGCCTGGGCGAACCGCTGCTATGTGCTCACCCCTCATCAGAAGCGCCGTTTTCCCGCCCGGGTAGATTTCCGCACATCGGCTGGCTTCCTTGGCGGGCGGGCCGAGCGGGAAGCTGCTGGACTGCGCGGCGCGGGACCGCAGGCAGTGGTTACCAACCTGGGCATCCTGGAACCGGATGCCAACGGCGAGCTGGTCCTGACTGCCCTGCATCCGGGCGCCACGGTTGAGCAGGCGCGCGAAAATACGGGCTGGGATCTCAAAGTCGCAGCAGACCTGCGCGTGACAGATCCTTTATCGGTTGAAGAGCTGCGCATCTTGCACGAGGAGCTCGATCCGGAAGGCATCTATCTAAAAGAATAGCCCCAGTTCATAGCTGCTCACTCAGATCAATGGGATCACCTGCCCCCCCACCTCAGCGAATGGCGCGGCTCTTCTTCACACCTGCAGAGCGGCGGCCGCGCGCCGGATTCCGCCTGCTTGGGCAGCTCATCTTGATGGGGATAATTCTTGGATTTATCATCTGCCTCCTGGCAGTGCTTATCCTGCTGCGCCCGAATATCTCCAACCAGATAGTGTTCTTCCTGGGGCAGGCAGCGGCTTTCCCGGCTGTCACGCTCTCGGTCTACCTGGCGCGGCGCTGGCTGGACCGGCGTTCGTTTGCCAGCCTGGGGCTGCACTGGGATGCGTACGCTGCGAGGGACCTGCTGGTTGGCTTCGGCATCGCAGGAATATCGATGGGGTTGATATTTGCCTTGCAATGGTCCGCCGGTTGGCTGGATGTCCAGGGATATAGCTGGCAGCACGAGGGGCTGGCAGTGACTATCGGTGGCCCGCTTGCCATGCTCCTCGCCTTTATAATCGTGGGCTGGCAGGAAGAGTTGCTCCACCGGGGTTATTGGCTGCAGAACCTGGCTGAAGGGCTGAATTTGTTCTGGGGGGTGCTGATCTCATCCTGTGCCTTTAGCCTTACCCACCTGGCGAATCCGAACCTGTCCATTGCAGCCATCTTAGGGCTGTTCCTGGCGGGGATCTTCCTAGCTTACGGGTATTTGCGCACCCGCCAGCTCTGGCTGCCGATCGGGCTGCACATCGGCTGGAATTTCTTCGAGGGCACCGTATTTGGCTTCCCGGTGAGCGGGTTGGAGGATATGCCGGGCTTGCTCTATTCGAGAGTGGATGGTCCGGAGCTCTTGACGGGAGGGGCTTTTGGACCGGAGGCCGGCCTGGTCCTGCTGCCTGCCCTGGCCCTGGGAGCAGGCCTGGTGTACCTCTACACCCGGCGGCGCAAGCCAGATATTCGCGCGAGCAGCGAGAGCAAACCAACCATTACCGCTGCTCTCGATTAACTGTTCACGGTTCTCTCCTATCATGATCTTCATCCTCGCCATCGCCCCTATCGCCCTCATCCTGTTCTTAATGGTGGGCTTGCGCTGGGGGGCGGCGCGTGCGGGCGGCGCGGGCTACCTGGCTGCCCTGGCGATCGCCGTAATCTCCTTCGGGGCAGGCCCACAGCTGCTGGCATACGCTCATACAAAGGCGCTCCTGCTCAGCCTGGATGTGCTGATGATCATCTGGGCGGCTTTTTTCCTGTATCGAGTGGTTGATGAAGCCGGGGCAATCCGCACCATCGGCCTGTCGCTGCCGCACCTGACCAGCGACAAGGGGATGCAGGCGCTCATCATTGGCTGGGTATTTGCGACATTCCTGCAGGGCGTGGGGGGATTTGGCGTGCCGGTGGCGGTGATCGCCCCCATCCTGGGTGGGCTGGGGTTTGCACCCCTGGCAGCGGTGGTGATCCCCTCGATCGGTCATGGCTGGGCGGTAACTTTTGGCTCGCTGGGCTCCTCTTTCCAGGCGCTGATCGCCTCCACCGGGCTGCCCGGTGAGCAGCTGGTGCACGTCCCGGCATTGTACCTCGGGATCGCCGGAGTCTTCGTCGGCTGGATGGTAGCCCACGCGGCTGGTGGTTTCTCCGCTGTACGCCGGCTGTTCTGGGCGGTGCTGGTTCTGGGTACCGTGATGGGGATAACCCAGTACCTGGTGGCGGCCTCAGGGCTTTGGAATATCGGTGCCTTCATCGCCGGAATTGCCGGACTGCTGGCAGTCATCCCCCTGGCGCGCCGCTACCGCGGCGACCGGCAGGATAATGGGCGGCTGGATGGGCGCGCCCTGCTCATTGCCATCTCGGGCTATGCGGTCATGGTGCTGGTTATCCTGGCTGTTCAGCTGATCCCATGGCTGCGAGGCATCCTGGATAGAGTCGTGCTCCAGGTGGATTTTCCGGAGGTACATACCAGCCTGGGATTTATCACACCTGCCGGGGCGGGCCGTATAATTCATCTCTTACGCCATACCGGAGCGGTGCTGGCATACGCCGCCATCCTGGCGTATTTCATTTACCGCCGCGCCGGGCTGTACCAGGCGAGCGCCATGCGGCGCATCCTATCCGGGACCGTGCGCCGGGTGCTGGCCCCGACCGTCAGCATATTATCAATGGTGACAATGGCGGCGATGATGGAGCATGCCGGGATGACGGATGCCCTGGCGCGCAGGTTAGCAGAGGGCATAGGGATCCTGTTCCCCTTCTTCGCGCCCTGGATCGGGGCGCTCGGCGCTTTTATGACCGGCAGCAACACCAACTCCAATGTGGTTTTTGGGGCTTTACAGCTGCGAACTGCCCATTTATTGGGATTGAGTGCGGCGGTCATCCTGGCTGGTCAAACCGCCGGGGCGAGCCTGGCTTCGGTGATGGCGCCCACCAAGGTGGTGGTTGGAGCCAGCACTGCCGGCATGGCCGGGCGGGAGGGAGATGTAATGCGCCGGCTGCTGGCGTACACCGGGCTGCTGGTGCTCTTGATTTCCCTTCTGACGCTGATCGGTGTGTGGGTCATCGGAGGGTAAATGACCGGCTTATTGAAGTGGATGCGCAACCACAGCTTCGAGACGTATTTGATTGCCTTGTTCCTGGTGACGGCCCCGCCCACCCTTCTATACTTTGCTGCCAGGAGCGGGCTGGAGTGGCTGATCTACATTTTGTTGGGCTTGGTAGTGCTGGGCAACCTGATCGTGCTAAGCGTGCGTGGAAATGGGTAAATCCTTCAAGGCATTATCCCCCAAAGTATTATACGCCCATCCAATCCGCCGCTGACCAGCCAGCGCCCATCCGGGCTGAATGCGGCGCTGGTAGCCGCTCGGCTATGTCCTGAGAGGGTGGTAGCCAGCGAGCCGCTCTCGACCTCCCAGATGCGGATCGCGCCGTCCCCACAGGCAGCCGCCAGCAGGCTCCCATCCGGGCTGAAGGTCACCTGCCAGACCAGCGCATCGTAGCCGCTCACCGGCCCATCCTGGGCTGCCAGTGTGTAGTTGCTCTGGCGAATCTCCACTGACGGGCTGGCATCGCTCGCCATATCCCACAGCTGGACCGTATTGGCTACATCCCCGGAAGCCAGGCTGCGCCCGTCCGGGCTGAAAGCGATCGTGAACAACGGGCTGCCGGCGGCGATTGTTTTGACGAAGCGCCCTGTGCCCACATCGCGCAGCCGGATGATGTTCCCATTCACAATTGCCAGGCTGGCGCCATCCGGTGTGAAGGCGATGGCTGGCACGGCGAAGGTGCCGCCGATCATTTCTCCCAGTTTCTCTCCGCCGGGAAGCTCCCACAAGCGCGCCATGGCATCATATCCCGCGGTTGCCAGCAAACTGCCGTCCGGGCTGTATGCCACCCCGCTAGCGCTCTTCTGGTGGGCTTGTATCGTTTGAACGAGCTCTCCGCTGGCTGCATCCCACACCCGCAGCACCCCGTCGCGATCCACCACCGCAATGCTGTGTCCATCCGGCGCGTAGGTCAGGTCCGGCGCCCAGGAACTCATCTCGATCTTGAGATTCTCGCCTAGGTCGTCTGATTCCAGGAGGTGTAGCACTTCCCCGGCTGAGACAGCCAGGATCTTTCCATCTGGGGACCAGACGAGCTTGAGCACTTGGTCCCAGGCTCCGAAGGCCCTATGCAGGACGGGTTGGAGCGATGGGGCATTGGAGGCCGAGATCACCGCCGGGGAGAGTGGGGCGGGGGTCGATGTGGATAAGGGCGTGGGAGATCCGGCAGCATAGGTAAAGGGCTGGGTGGGGAGCGCCCTCTCAGCTTCTGGTGAGGGGCTGGATTCAGGGGGATTACTTAGAGCAGGGGAGCTGGTGCTTATGGAGGGGGTATTTGTAATGGGCAGCGCTGTCCCGTCTGGCTTAGGACCCTGGCAGGCAGACACTGCCAGCATGACGATCACACAGACGACAGATGCGAGTGTGCGCACGCCGGTTTATGGCCTCACACCCCACAGCCACACGGTCCCCTCATAGGAACCGGATGCCAACAGCCTGCCGTCCGGGGAGAATGCCAGGCTCACCACCGGTCGCTCGTGGCTCTCCAGGGTGCGCACCAGCTGGGCTACTTCGATATCCCATAAACGCACCTGGTTGCCCGGATCGCCCTCTCCTGAGGCGAGCAGGCTGCCATCCCGGTTGAACTCCAGGCATTCCACCGGTCCACCGGCATCGAACACCTGTCTCAGCTCGCCGGTTTGGGCGTTCCACAGCCGGATCTCACCATCGAAGTGACCGGTCGCCAGGGTGCCACCATCCGGCGAAAAGGCCATGCTGTTCACCGCCCCGGTGAATGAGGTCCACAAAGTCAGCAGCTTCTGCTGATCAATCAGGCGGTAGATATCTACCGCATAGCGGTCTGGCGAGATAGCCAGCAGCTTGCTGTCCGGAGAAAAAGCGATGCGCTGTAGATTCCCGGTGCTCAGAGTGCCGCTGATCTCCCAGCGGGTCGTGTCCCAGAACACCACCCGGCTGTCTTCATAAGCCGGGGTAGTGAAAGCCGCCGCCAACGACTTGCCGTCGGGCGAAAATACTACCTGGCTGACCGCCTGCCTGCCCCCCAGGACCGGTCCCAGCGCTTCCCAGGTGGATACGCGCCAGATGTCCACGTTGCCTGCAAACCCTGCTGTTTCTGATCCAAAGCGGTGTCCCACTGCCAGCAAGGTGCCGCGCGGGCTGTAGTCGATGCTGATCACGCCCTGAGATGTATCCAGGTCGGTGACCTTGGAACGGGAGAGCGGGTTGTAGATCCCGATGCCGTTGAAGGTCGCCACAGCTAATGCTTCGCTGTCAGGCGACCAATCCAGGTCGGTCAGGCTGGGCTCTTTGAAGCTCGCCAATCCGCTGACCCGAAATGCATTGTCGAACGAGATGACTTCCAGCCCATCGGGTATGGGCGTGCCGGCATCGACCAGGACCGGTGAAGTAGGCGTGGCGCTCGGCAGCGGCGTGGGTGTATCGGTGGGTGTGGGCGATGGAGATGGCGTGACGGTAGGACTGCTGGTTGGCGTGGGTGTGTCCGTCGGCGTGCTGGTCGGCGAAGGGGTAGGGGCAGCCGTTGGCGCCGGGCGGCAGGCCGAAAGCAGCAGCACGAGCAGGATCAATATGCGCCAGTTTGCGGGGTTATGGGTCATGCTTGGGATGGCCTAGCCGGTACGCAGGGTGACGACCGTCACCCCTTCGCCGCCCTCTTTATCCCCCCCGGACTGGAAAGAGCGCACCTGTGGGTGCCCCTGCAGAGACTGGCGAACGATCTCGCGCAGCCTGCCGGTACCTTTCCCGTGGATGATGCGCACCCAGGGCAGACCCGCCAGGTAGGCGGAGTCCAGGTAGCGCTCCAGAGCAGTCTGTGCATCATCTGCGCGCTGGCCGCGCAGGTCCAGCTCCAGTCCAGGAGAGGTGGGGAATTCAATGCCTTTTGCCTGGGCGGACTCTTTCCGGGATGGTTCGGGAGGTGGCTCCGCCCCGCCGGCTGCCAGGGCTATGTCGCTCAGACGGGTGCGCACCCGCAGCACGCCCACCTGCACTTCGGCTTCTTCCTCGCCTAGCGCGGTGACCACCCCCTGGGTATTGAGGGTGCGCAGGCGAACTTTATCGCCCAGGCGGATGGCGCGGCGCAGAGGCCGGTCGCTCAGCGCTGGCACCAGGCGCTCGACCGGCTTCTCGATGGTCTCCTCCAGGGCCTGAACCTGTTCCTCCACTGCCTGGAGGGCTTCGGCTGGTTGGCGGGCGCGGGCCAGGCTGCGGCGCACGGAGCGCAGCTCTTCCTGGACCTCTTGTAGCTCGGCCTCAGCCTGGAGGCGGACACTCTCCAACATGGCGCGGCGTTCGTCCTCAAGCCGTTCCAGGCGTTCAGCCAGCTCGTTCTGCAGGCTCTCAGCTTGCTGCCGGGCGCTCTCCGCGCCAGCCCGTGCCTGGCAGGCCAGGTCCCGCTGGCGGTGGATCTCATCCAGCAGGTCTTCAGCGCGCAGGTCGGTTGGATCGAGCTCGGAGCGGGCCAAGCTGACGATGGGCTCCGGCATGCCCAAACGCCCGGCAATTGCCAGGGCGTTCGATCGCCCCGGGAGGCCGATGGTCAGGTGATAGGTTGGGCGCAGAGTCTCCAGATCGAACTCAACGCTGGCATTGACCACGCCCGGTGTGGAGTGGGCATAGGTCTTAAGCTCGGGATGATGGGTGGTGACCAGGGTCGTGATGCTGCGCGATAGCAGGTGTGAGAGCAAGGCGCGTGCCAGCGCAGCGCCTTCCTGCGGGTCGGTGCCAGCGCCTAGCTCATCCAGGATGACCAGCGAGCGATGGTCGGCGCGCTCCAGGATGTGGATGATATTGGTGATGTGCCCTGAAAATGTGGACAGGGACTGCTCGATGGACTGCTCGTCGCCGATATCGGCGTAGACCTCATGGAATACGCTCAATTCCGAGCCGGAGTGGGCGGGTATATGCAGTCCGGCTTGGGCCATCAAAGCCAGCAGGCCCACGGTTTTCAAAGTGACCGTCTTGCCGCCGGTGTTGGGACCGGTGATGACCAGGGCATAAGTTTGCGGGTCGAGCTCGAAATCGATCGCCACAACGCTGGCGGGATCGAGCAGTGGGTGGCGCGCCTGGTAGAGGCGGATCAGCGTGCCCGGATGGCTGCCAGCCGGGGCAGGCGGTTTTACCGGGAGCAGGTGCAGACGCGGCTCGACGGCGTGCAGGTCGACGGCATATTTGGCGCGTGCGAAGGTCAAATCTAGCTCGGCGACGGTGTCCACGAGCTGCAGCAGCTCATCGGCGTGTGTACCCACCTGTTGGGAAAGCTCCGCCAGGATGCGGCGCTCCTCATCGCGTTCCGCCAGCTGAAGCTCGCGGTACTGGTTGTTGAGCTCGACCACCGCCAGCGGCTCGACGAACAGGGTAGCACCGGAAGCGGACTGGTCGTGGACGATGGACTTGATTCTCCCTTTGAACTCGGAGCGCAGGGGCAGCACGTAGCGCCCATCGCGCTGGGTGATGAGCGTATCCTGTAAATAGGGGGTGTTGCGCGGGTCTCCGACCATGCGCTGCATCTTGCTCAGCAGGCGATCGTGAACCACGCGCAGGTCCCGCCGCACATTAGAAAGCTTATCCGAGGCGCTGTCCAGGACCTCGGCGCGCTCCGAGATGGCGCGCGTGATGGCATCGATCAGGCCGAGCGGCGGGGGCATGCGGACGGCGATGTCATACAGGTGGGTGTAGGTGCCGCCGACGCGCTCGAACAGGCGGGTCAGCGTGCGGGCAGCAACCAGGGTGGATTTGATATCCAGCAGCTCGGCTGGGGTGAGGACGCCGCCATGGTTCGCCAGGTCAACGACCTGGCGGATGTCGTGCGCTCCTCCGATGGTCAGGTCGGGGTGGGTGGTGAGCAGGGTGATGGCTTCGCGAGTTTCCGCCTGGCGCCGCTGGGCTACTTCAATATCCGCGCTGGGAGTCAGGGAGCGAGCCTTATCCGCCGAGGCAGCGAAGGCGCAGTAGCCCGCCAGGCGCTCCAGGATCTTGGGATACTCCAGTGTGACCAGGGTTTTTGAATCCATGGAGGGAGTTTACCATAAACACAGTCGCATTGATATGTGGAGCTGCCCGGAGAGCGGATAATTTTGGGGGATCAGAGAAAGATTTCACCGCAGAGCACACAGAGTACACAGAGAAGATCAATGAAAAGCTTTATAAGCCTTTTGTCTGCGCATGGCCTGGTGTGCCTGGGTTTGACTTTCAAAATTGCATGCAAAAGATTTCACCGCAGAGCGCGCAGAGCGCGCAGAGAAGATCAATGAAATGCTCTATATGCCTTTTGCCTGCGCATGCCCTGCGGGGCGGAGGGTATGGCTTTCAAAATTGCAATGGAAATCGTGCCTGGCTGGACAAAGTGTCAGCTTTTTAAACCCGGAAAACCATCTATAATATTAAGACAGGGTATTATCAAACGGGAGGATTGGAACAATGTTGATGAGCAGATATCGAAGAGCACAAGGCCTGGTGGAATATGCCCTGATCTTGATGCTCGTGGCAATCATTGTCATGGTCGTGCTGGTGCTGCTGGGTCCCTCGATCGGCAATTTGTTCAGCAACGTGATGGTGAATATCTAGATTTGTTCCGCGAAAAAACAAAAGAGGGACAAATGGCAGCCAGGAAAGTGCGGGAAAGGGAATTAGGCGCCGAAGTGCGGCAAAGGCAACTGGGGGGAAGGGTGTGCGGTTTTTAAGGTGCGAGGCGGGCGGGCACGAGGCAGCGCGCCGGCTGCTCACAGTATAGCACAAGTGTGGTTTTAGCACAAGTGTTCCAAGAATTTAGAATTTTAGTAACTTGCAATCACTGGGTCATTCAGTTATAATGTGGGCCACTGTAAATTGGGCGCGTAGCTCAGTTGGTCAGAGCGCACGGTTCACATCCGTGAGGTTCGGAGGTTCGAGCCCTCTCGCGCCCACCACGCCGACTGAGGTCCCCAGGGTATGCCAGCCTTGGGGGCTTTGGTTTAAAGGAGCATCTCACCGGTATGGACCGGCTGATATTGCCGGTCCATACCGGTTGTGTTGATTTACATGTACTCGCGGAACTGCAATCCGTAGCGCTTGCGGGCATCCAGCCATGCCCGGCGCAGGATCTCGTAGACCTGGTCTGGCTTGGCGATGTTGCGCAGCACGATACTGGGATCGGTCTTATCCTGCCCATGGATGAAAATGTCGCCGATCCCCAACATGCGCTCCGTCATGCCCTGCTTGTAGTCGATGTCCTGGATGCGGATCAGCTCGAAGTTCTCGATATCCCGCCCAAACAATCCCTGACGGGTCTTCAGCCGCTCTGAGGTCAGCACGTAGTATTCGACCAGGGAAAGGAACGGGCGACCTTCCCACAGCACTTTCTCGCCGAACTCGTCGGCGGGCTCTTCTTCTTTCTTTAGTTCTGTGGCCTCATCCAGCATGGTATTTACCGACATCAAGACGTTGTCGGCGATCTTGCCGACCAGCTTCTCCTGCTGCTCCTGTGGGATGGTGGACATATCTACCCCACTCTGGGCGACCGCTTGCCAGATGCTGCTGATGATTTGCTGCCGGATCTTTTCGATCTCCATTGGGTACCTCCATGTGAGAATGGTATTCACGGTTGTGGCTTACAAATTCAATTTTAGTAGCTGGAGGGGATTGGGTCAATCCCCAGACAGTGAAATTGCCCCTGAAATCATGCAACCTTTTCAGGCGCTTGCCATCTAAGAATATGGACCAACCATCACAATAGGATTTACCCACTTCCTCCCTCAACTGCGTAAATCCTACACAATTAACACATCAATCAAAAAAGAAATATAGGAGCGTTTTGCCATGTCTTACATAAACCAAGCAAGTTGGGACCGTATCGTGCGAATAGCCCTGGGGATCATTCTGCTCTACCTGGGGTGGGCAGGTGTGGTCCCGGGCGGTCTCGGGGTATTCCTGAAAGTGATCGGGTTTGTGCCCCTGATCACTGGGCTGGTGGGGTGGTGCCCGCTGTACGCACTCCTCAAAGTCAGAACCAACAAAGTCTGATCGGATCGCGGCCTTTGAAAGAGGCGGGTGAGCGTCGCTGCCCGGCCCTCAGCCGCCTCGTTCTTTATTATGGAGAGTTGTGATGGAAAAAGAAGCGTTTTTTGAGAAGCTGCACCAGAACCCACGACCTGTGGTGGTCGATATCTGGGCGCCTTGGTGCATGCCGTGCCGCGCAATCGCGCCCAGCCTGGAAAGCCTGGGGGGGCAGTTTGATGGTCGTGTGGATTATTGGAAAGTGAACGCGGATGAGAGCCTAGACCTGGTCCAGTCTCTGGGAGTGCGCAGCATCCCGACAGTTATCGCATTCCGGGGTGGGCAGGAGGTCGCGCGCCGTATTGGTGCTCAGCCGAAGATTGCGCTTGGGGAGCTCTTCGAAGCGGCGCTGACCGGCGCAGTCCAGTTCGAGCCGGGGCTGGCGCCTCTCCAGCGGATGCTGCGGCTGATTGCCGGAGCCGGTTTGTTGATTCTCGGCTGGCAGGCAGGACCTTCGATTATTTTGCTGGCTGTATCTGGGGTAGTATTGTTCAGCGCCGTGTACGACCGCTGTCCGGTCTGGCGGGCGCTGTCGCCTCGCTTAGCCCGGTTGTTTCACCGTCCACAGGCAACGCAGGTCAAGTAGCGTAATATTACAGGTCCCCGCCGAGGACTTTTTCGCCGGTGGGACCAGGACTGCCCCCTGCCGGTTCGATGGTCACCCCGAAAGAACGGTAGCTCGCTAAGGGTTCCGGGGAGCCGATCCATTTAGCGCCGTACCCGCCTTCATCGACGGAGAAAACGCCCCCACTGGTGCGCTCGCCATCCTTTGTCAGCCAGAGCTGGTATTGCTGCGTCTCGTCCAATACCGGCAGCCGGTCCACAACCAGCGTGCCATGCTCGCCATCCAGGCTGATCACCAGCAGCCCCGTGGCGTCCGGAGTGAATTCAGTGCCTTCCAGGGGGACTGTTCTAAGTGTGTTCAGGTACTGGTCAGCCATCTGCTGGTAGCTCATCTCTACCCGGTCAAGGCGCTGCCACAAGAACAGGTTGCTGGCGCCCAGCAGCAGGACCAGCGCCAGACCAACCATCCCCCAGGCAGGTGCGTTTAAGGATAGGCTTTTCTTAAGCATCTGCCACCAGCCTGGCTGGGGTGCAGGCTCTGCCGCCTTTGAGAGCCTGGCTTGCCGCAGGATGCTTTCCTTGAGATGGCCCGGCGGCTCGAATTCCGTGACTGCCAGGGGCAGAGCATCGACCACTTCGCTGTAAGCGCGCAACTCGGTGCGGCAACTAGCACACGCGTCCAAATGGACGCTTACCCGGCGCGCATCCGCATCGTCCAATATACCCAGTGCATAAGCTGGGATCAAATCCAGGACATGCTCATCTACCAACATAAAAGGCCCTCTCAACCATTATACGCAAATCCCGGGTGCTTAGATTTCACCATTTGGGATCGTCCCTGCGTGCAGCATCTGGCGCAGCTTCTGCATCGCCAGCCGGATGCGGGTCTTGACTGTTCCTAAGGGTTCGCCCAATAATTCTGCGATCTCCGTGTGTGTATAACCCTGGAGATAAGCCAATGCCAGCGCCTGGCGCTGCTCTTCCGGGAGCTGATTCAAGGCGCTGCGGATCTGGTGCCGGCGCTGGGAAGCCTCTACCTCGTCTTCGATATCGAGCGGGTCGGGCAGCTCCAACTCCTCCTCGGCCCAAGGAGCGCGGTTGCCCTCCGGGCGCACGCTCTGGCGGCGCAGGACATCGATCGACCGGTAGCGTGCGATGCTGGCAATCCAGGTGATCACCTTGCCCTGTTCGGCGCGATAAGTTTCAGCCTTATGCCAGATGCGCAGGTATACGTCCTGGGTAATCTCTTCCGCGGTGGAGGGATCGCCAACCGCATTCAGCGCCATGCTGAAAACCAGACGCCCATAACGATTGTACATCTCGCCGAGGGCATTCTCCTGTGCCTGAGCGATGAGCTGCAGCAGCGTCTCGTCGTCTGCTTTTTGATAATCCACCGCGTATCCTGTCGCCAATAGAGTGTATCCCGGTTCGGATTATACTCGCTCTCGGATAAATAATCGGAATTGCTGGGTTAATTGTCCAATAAGATTGGGTGAACGATTCCTGTGTTATCATCCAGTTTCGTGAGGTATCTGATCGTATGCGAATGATCTGGGATTGGAGCGTAGGGTTACCTTGAAGCGCCGAGAATTCTTGAAAGTAGCTGCTTCCGCGGTAGGTGCACTGTGGATCAAGCCCTGGGCGCGCCTTTTCACGCTGCCAGATTTCCCTGTCGCAGAACGGTTGGGGCGGGTGGTGTGGTGGGGCACTGAGCTGAAGACGCGCCCGAGTACGAACAGCACCACACTGCGCTCCCTGGTCGAAGACGAGCTTTTCCCCTGGTTGCGGGAAGTGGTTGGAAGCCATCCGACCGAGATCAACCAACGCTGGGTGGAGACCCCTGAGGGCTATATCTGGTCTCCACATTTGCAGCCGGCGGAAAACCGGCCCAATATCCCGCTGGAAAGCCTGCCGCAGACCAGCCTGGGTCCCGGGATGTGGGCCGAGGTGACCGTTCCGTATGTCGATCTGCTCCTGGATAACCCGCCGGCGCGCGCTCCCTGGCTGGACTATAAAGTGAAAACGGGCATCCCTGCCCGCCTGTATTACAGCCAGGTGGTGTGGGTCGACCAGATTCGCCGCGAAACGGATGGGCAGGTATGGTACCGCGTCAATGAGCGCTTTGGGTATGGGGATATCTTCTGGGCAGACGCTCAGGCCTTCCACCCCATTGACCCGAGCGAAATCGAGCCGATCAGCCCGGATGTGGAAAATAAGCGCGTGATGATCGACGTACCACACCAGAGCATGTCTTGTTACGAGGGTAGCCGGGAGGTGTACTTCGCGCGAGTCTCCACCGGCGCCTTGTTCAATGCCAGCGGCCAGCGCGTGGAGACCTGGGCGACGCCAGTAGGTCCGCACCCGGTCTGGCGCAAGATGGTCTCCCTGCATATGAGCGGCGGTACGACCGGCGGCGGCTGGGATCTGCCGGGGATCGGCTGGACGACCCTGTTCGTCGGCGAAGGGGTTGCCATCCATTCTACATTTTGGCACAACAACTTTGGCGTGCCTATGTCGCGCGGCTGCATCAATGCTCGCCCCCAGGGCGCTCTCTGGGTGTTCCGCTGGACCCAGCCCCTGGTGCCTTACGACCCCGGGGATGTCACTGTGCCCCTGCCGGGTGGTACGATAATAGAAGTATCAGAGTATTGACCGCACGAGCCTGGTGAAATCTCGACCATCCGATATCTGGACACGGATGGCGCGGATTTGTCCGGACACAGCAGAATTATCAGGCTGCCTGCGGCGCCGGCGAGATTCGTGTCCGGTGAACTGCCAACACAAACTCGCCGGAGTCCAGTAAACAAAATACAGCCGGATGGCAATAGCATCCGGCTGTATTCTTCGACTGCTGGTCATTATTCGGTGGGATTTCCAGACAAGAACTGATCGATCACCTGCTGGAATGATTCATACGGCTGCGCCCCGAGCATTGGCTGTCCATTGATCAGGAAGGCCGGTGTGCTGCTCACGCCGATCGACTGGGCGATCTGGGTAGATTCCTGCACAGCCTGGGTGTGTTTACCCGAATCCAGGCACTCGTCGAACGATTGGGTGTCCAGCCCCAGGTCTTTGGCAAAGCCTTTGAGGTTGTCTTTGCTGAAAGCGCCCCGGTTCTCGCCATCCTGGCTTTCGAAGAGCTTGTCGTGGAATTCCCAGAAGGCGTCCTGGTCGGCGGCGCACTCGCTGGCTTCCGCCGCCCAGCCGGACTCATCACCCAGGAAAGCCATATGCCAATAGCCCAGGCGTACTTTACCCTGACTGACATAGTTTTCGATGATCTGACGACCCGCGTCAGTGGCAAATTTGCCGCAGTAGGGTCATTGAAAATCGCTGAATTCGATGATGGTCACCGCCGCCTGCTCATCTCCCTGGAAGTGCTTGATCTGGGGGAGCAGGTAATCCATCAGCTCCTGCAGGTTGGCGGGCTGCTCGGTGGTTTGCGCTGCGGAGTCCGGCTGGCTGGTCGTGGCAGCGGTGGGCGCCGCGGCAAGCGGAGGGGGCGCCTCGGCTTCTGCAGGTGTAAGCATGGGCCGCAGGAAATAACCCGCTGCCAGACCGATCACCAGCATCAGCAAGCCGACGACCGGCGTGACCCACGACTGGATGTTGATGGTCAGGGCAGGACTCTTGGGCTTTGGCTCCTCGGTCCCGATATCGCTGACCTCGTCATCGTATTGGGTCCCGATATCGTTTGTTTCGTCATCTACATTCATAGTTCGATCGCGTATCCTTTCTCACCGGGGCGCCTGGCGCTTAACCCGTTAGCCCGCTCAAGGGATGTGATGCTGAATTATACACGTGTGCATCCCAGAAGTTAATTTTTGGTGGATAAGAGTCTGATTAGTGTACTTTGGCACGATTTTTAGAGACGATTGTCGATTGACGCTCAGCGTAGTCCTTGCTATATTCGATAAAATCTGCCCATGAAGGGAGGACACTCTCCAGCGGCATGAGTTTTCCTCTCGACGGATACAAGAGCTACCAGTGGGTCATATAGGCTTTTAACGATGGCAAACCAATATCTCTACGATCTGACACAGAAGCAATTGCCAACATCCATTGGAAATAAAGCCGAGAATTTAAAGAGATTATCCGAGAAGCATTTCCGTATTCCAGCTACACGTGTCTGTACCTGGGGCGCCTACGAGTTATATGCCAGGGGAGACACCGCTGTGCTGGAGGTAGTTGCCGATCAGCTACGAGGATTTATTGACCCGGAAAAGGGTTATGCGATTCGCTCATCAGCCAACGTAGAGGACAGCTTTGAGCATTCTTTTGCTGGTCAATTCAGGAGCTTCCTGGATCTGCGCGGTGAGACCGAAATTCTGGAGGCTATACGATTGGTCTGGGAGCAAACAAGCTCGCCAATGGTAGATGCCTACCTTCAACGCTTACCACCGGACCATCGTGATCTGAAAATGGCGGTCATAATACAGGAAATGGTCTCCCCACAGATCTCTGGCGTAGCGTTCAGCCGTAATCCGCTCACCGGTCTGGATGAGATCGTGGTTGAGGCGGTCCACGGAAGTGGGGAGCTACTGATGCAAGCGGGGGAGACCCCTTTGCGCTGGATTTACAAATGGGGTGAATGGATATGCCAGCCTGAGAACAGGGAGATACCGATTGAATTACTCCAGGTTGTGGTTGACCAGACCACTGCCATCCAGAAGGCCTTCAAACAGGAGGTAGACCTGGAGTGGGTGTACGATGGCTCGGAATTGTACTGGGTGCAGATGCGTCAGATCACTTCGCTCGGCGATCAGGCAGTGTACTCTAACAAGATCGCCAAGGATATGCTCCCGGGTATTATCAAGCCATTAGTATGGTCTGTGAACACTTCAATTATCAATCCTACCTGGGTTGAATTGATCGAAGAGGCGGTTGGCAAAAGCGGGATTGACCCAACCAGCCTGACCAAGGCGTTCTACTACCGTACTTACTTCAATATGGCAGCTTTTGGGCGTGTTTTTGAGCGGCTTGGCATGCCTAGCGATTCTCTCGAGGCGATGATGGGCATCTCAAGAGATGCCAGGAAGAAGCATCGATTTAAGCTCACCCCCCAGATGCTGCTGTGCCTGCCGAGGTTGGCGCGATTTCTAGCAGGAAAGTGGATGTTCTCCAGCCGGATCGAAAACAGCCTGCCGGCAATCGAAAATGGCTACCGGGCGATTGCTTTAGAGAGAGAAAAGATGCTGGATGAGCAGCGCCTGCTGGTTGATATTGATCAGCTCAAGAATCTGACCAGGCGAGCAGCCTACCTCAACATTGTTGGACCGCTGTTGATGTTTATGCACAATGGCATGCTGCGCAGGCAGCTGAAAAATCTGGGATTGGATTACGAACGCCTGGATTTGATGCATGGGGTAGAAGAGCTGAAGCGCTACAATCCCGGTTATCATCTGGATTGCCTGAGCAGGCAGTTCAACCAGCTATCCCCGGCTATCCAGGAACGCATTCGCCAGTCCAGCTACGTCCAATTCCAGCAGATTGAGGGCATTGAGGATTTTCAAGCGGGAGTGGCAGCTTTTCTGGAGATGTTCGGTCACTTGAGCGACAGCGGTAACGACTTTTCATCCGTTCCATGGCGTGAAAACAGCAATCTGATCCTGCAGATGATCACCAACTACACAGGGAAAGCAGATGGCGATGCGGACAAGCTGGTTATCGACCATCTGCCGGTCAAAGGAATGCACCGCTGGAGATTGAACCAACTATCCGGCAGGGCGCGCCAGTACCGCCTATACCGGGAGCGGATCAGCTCGGTGTACACTTTCGGATACGGACTGTTTCGCGATTTTTACCTGACATTGGGCGATTTGCTGGTGCGGAGAGGTGTTCTGGGTGAGCGTGAGGATATTTTTTATCTCTACGAATCGGAAGTTCGCTCGGCGATCAACACGCGGGAAGCCCTCCCGGATTATGCCGCCCTGGTCAAACAGCGCAGAGCTGAAATAGGGCAGTATCGAGATATCGCGCTGCCAGACCTGATCTTCGGAGACCAACCACCGCCAATCAACATAAATGCAAGCCAGATCCTCTATGGTACGCCTACTTCGCGCGGTTATTACACCGGTCCGGTCAAGAACGTGAGCGGGATCGGCGATTTCTATAAAGTAGAAGCTGGTGACGTGGTGGTGGTGCCATATTCGGACGTTGGCTGGACGCCATTATTCGCCCGTGCCGGTGCGGTGATTGCAGCTGCGGGTGGAATTCTCTCTCACTGCTCAATAGTTGCCAGGGAGTACAACATCCCGGCAGTCGTGTCTGTGGCTGGTGTTGGGTGCCTGCGCGATCAAATGCAGGTAACGGTTGATGGGTACCGCGGCGAGATCCTGCTGCACGGGACTGACTAGAACTGGATTGGCGGTTTGTTGCAATAACTCTATTCTGGTGCTCAACTGATTGATGTGATGGAGATATGAATGGAACCAGAAACCACAATTGTGCTTGGAATAATCGGCTACTTGCTTGGCTCGCTCTCGTTCGGGCGCATCGTCGCCAGGTTGGTCAATCCACGCGTTGATCTCGATCATGTCGAGATGGAGATTCCGGGGGCGCCTGAATCGTACCAGTTGAAGTCGATAGGGGGGAACACGGCGTCAATCAAGCTGGGTGGTAGGGTTGGCTGTGCGATCGGCATCCTGGATATCTTGAAGGTATTCCTGCCCACCCTGGTCACTCGGGTGATCTACCCCGATCAATATTATTCCTTGATTGTTGCGACAGCTGGTTTTATCGGTCATTGCTGGCCAATTTATTATCGTTTTAAGGGCGGCAGGGGGATCTCAGCATTTTATGGGGGTCTGTTTGTTATTGATCCTCTAGGTGCTCTCGTCGTCGCGGTCAGCTCAATGATCATCGGTATGCTGGTCCTGAAGGAGTTGTTGTTTGCTTATGTCGGTGGCGTACTCCTGGTGATCCCATGGTTGTGGTTTACCACCCACAATCCATATTACATGATTTACGCTCTGGCTGTTAATGTGCTGTTCATTGTGGCAATGATTCCTGAATTCCGCCAGATTATCGAGCTCAGGCGGAAATACGGGAAAGGCGACATGAAAGCCAGTATGGAAACATTCCCGATGGGGCAGCAAATGATCCGGTTGATGAATGTTTTCAATAGAAAAAACAACGCTGCGAGCAATGATTCTCGGAGGGAATAATGCCCGTCTTAGAGGCCAGGAAGCTGGTCAAACAGTATCTCTTAGGTAAGCATCAGGTCAACGCTTTAAGTGGGGTGGATTTCATTGTTGAAGCGGGCGAGTTCGTCGCCATCATGGGACCGTCAGGCAGCGGCAAATCCACTTTGCTCCACCTGATCGGTGGATTGGACAAGCCATCCGGTGGAGAAGTCACCCTGGCAGGTCACCAGCTTTCGATATTAAAGGATAAACAAGTTACTCAGATACGGCGCCGAAATGTTGGATTTGTATTTCAATTCTTTAACTTGCTGCCAACGTTGACGGCTGGAGAGAACATCACCCTGCCCTTGCTCATCGATGGGAAAAATCTGCGCAAGTATCAGGAGCGCCTGGATGCGCTCCTGGAGCTAATCGGTCTCACAGGGCGGAGCCGGCACAAACCGGACCAGCTATCCGGCGGTGAACAGCAACGTGTAGCCCTGGCGCGCGCGTTGATCACTGAGCCGGCGATCTTACTGGCTGATGAACCGACCGGGAACCTGGATTCGAAGACCGGAACCACCATTATGGAACTGCTGAGACGCTCGTGCGACGAGCTTGGGCAGAGCATTGTGGTGGTCACACATGACGCTCGGGCAGCCTCTTATGCTGACCGGGTAGTCTTCTTGCGAGATGGGGCTATTGTAAGCGAACTCTATATGGATAAAAGCGCCGCCCAAGGGGATAGCTTGCGCCGGATCATCGATGAGCTCGAAAAACTGGAGTCGCTCGGGGCTGAAGCGGTTCAGAGCATATGAAACTGGAACGGCTTTTAACCTTGCGATCGCTGCGCAGCCGCCCGCTGCGCTTACTGCTCAGTTTGTTTGGCATCGTCCTGGGAGTTGCGGCGATTCTATCGATCAGCATCACCAACCAGACCGCGATGGAGTCTGTGAACCGCGTCTTTAAAGATACATCTGGCAAAGCCAACCTGATCGTCACCAGCAGTGAGATCGATTCGCGTGGGTTTTCGGAGAAGATCCTGAACCGAGTTGCGTCTTACAGCGGGGTCGATGCAGCCGTCCCTTCCGTGCAAATCCAGACCATCTTGGTGGGAGATGCTGCGCCTTCTCAGGTGGGGATGAGCTTTTTTGGGATGGAAGCTGGTGGTCTGAGCCTGTATGGGATTGATCCACAGCAGGATCCGTTGGTGCGCAGTTACACCATCACCTCAGGGAGCTTTCTCTCGCCAGACCAGGACGACTCGGCCGAAATCGTGCTGGTGGATAGCTATGCGGATGAGCATGACCTGAAGGTGGGTGATGCGGTAGAGATCGATACTGAAGCGGGGCTGGAGCAGCTCCGCCTGGTCGGCTTGATAGCAAAAGAGGGACCGGGGCAAATCAACAATGGTGCATTTGGGGTGATTCCCCTTGCCACAGCTCAGAAGCTCTTCTATCGGGAAGGCAAAGTAAGCCAGATCGATGTGCTTGCTGTGCCCGAATTCTCCGGGACCGAAGCTTTGGATTCCTTGCGCACAAGCCTGCAATCTTACCTTGGAAAGGATTATTCGGTGCTTTACCCGGCTTCGCAGGGGCAGCGCATGACCCAAATGCTGGGCAGTTACCAGATCGGTTTGAACTTCCTGAGCGGTATGGCGTTGTTCGTTGGGGCTTTTCTTATCTACAATACCTTCTCGATGACCGTGGTAGAGCGAACTCGTGAGTTCGGCATGCTGCGGACTATCGGTATGTCGCGCAATCAGGTGACACGCCAGGTATTAATAGAAGCAGTGGTCTTAGGCATTGTGGGTACGGCATTAGGGATTGGTCTGGGTGTGTTAATGGCTCGCGGCCTGACAGGAGTAATGGAACTGATCCTTGGACTCGCGCTGACGGACATTGCTGTGCCCATTCATGCGGTCATTACCAGCGCAGTGGTTGGTCTGGCGGTCACGCTAATAGCGGCAATCATACCTGCCTGGCAAGCAGGCAAGATTTCACCTCTAGAGGCTTTGCGCATACGCGCAAGCAGCAATGAGGGCTGTTTGATCCGGTTTGGTTGGATTATCGGGTCCATCCTGCTGCTCGTTTCGACGTTTATCCTGATCATGAACCCGTTCCCTTATGATGTCCAGTTCCGTGTGGGAAGCATGGTGGTGGTTATGCTTTTCCTGGGCGGCACGTTGTTAATCCCAGCTACGGTCAGCATCTGGGTACGAATGATTCATCCCATTATGAGATTGGTCTATGGGAACATCGGACGCCTGGGCAGCAGCAATATACAGCGCTCCAGGCTGCGCACGACCCTGACCGTGTCGGCACTGATGGTGGGGGTGGCGATGATTATCGTGGTCTGGGCGATGACGGATTCATTCAAGGGAGACCTCGACCAGTGGCTGAAGGGGTACATTGGCGGCGACTTGTATGTAACCTCCTCGCGGCCCATGGGTAGGGATGTATGGAAGAAACTGGAGAGCGTCCTGGGGGTCGAAGCTGTTACCCCTGTGCGCTATTTTGAAGTGGACTGGATAAATCCATCCTCCCAGGAGGAGCGCATTTCGTTCATGGCGTTTGATCCTGCCAGTTATAGCCAGGTGACCTCCTTCATCTTCAGCCAGGCAGACCCGGATGCTAATGGGTCTTTACGGGCGGTGGCGGCGGGAGGAAAGGTCCTGATCTCCAGCGTAATTGCTGAGAAGTATGGGCTTGGGGTCGGCGACTCAATTAACTTGATCACCAGGGTCGGACAGCGCCCGTTTGAGGTGGCCGGAGTGGTGGTCGATTACTTCAACCAGGGGCTCGTGATCAGCGGAAGCTGGGCAGACATGGAGAGGCATTTCCGCCAGCATGACGCCAATGCGTTCCTGGTAAAAATTACACCAGGTCTTGAACGGGCGGCAATGCGCGAGCGCATCGACCAGCTATACGGCAAGCGGGAGCACCTGACTATTGAGACTAACCAGGATATTATGGGTAAGGTATCGACCCTGATGGAGCAGGCGTTCCGCATGTTCGACGTGCTGGCCTTAATTGCTATGCTGGTCGGTTTTTTTGGGATCGTCAATACTCTTACCATGAACGTCATCGAGCGCACACAAGAGATCGGGATGCTGCGCGGGGTGGGGATGACCCGAGGGCAGGTCGTTCGGATGATCCTGGCAGAAGCTGCACTGATCGGTATTATCGGCGGTGTGTTGGGATTGGTGTTTGGGGTGATCCTATCGCGCATATTTCTGCTGGCAATGACAGCGATGTCGGGGTACAAGTTGACCTATCTCTTGCCTCTTCAGCGCATTTTCCTGGCGGTCTTGTTAGCATTCCTAGTTTCGCAAGTAGCCGCCTCGCTTCCGGCAGCGCGAGCAGCGCGCATCCGAATATTGGAAGCCATTCAGTACGAATAAAAAGATACTACATAGTGCCAGAACTGGCTCCACAGGATCTGCTGATGAAAGCAGCCGAAATTCCCACACTACAGTCTGCATGGGATCAATTCAGCCGCCGGTAGCAGGGATCACCCGAAAGCCCATTGCGGCAAAGTGGCTGTCGAAGGTGAACGCTTCTTCGATGCCGTGTTCCTGCATGACCACAAAGCTGACCGCATCGGTAAAGCTGAAATCCTGGTCGCTATGTTTCTCCAGGATCGCCTCTGCCTGGGTCTCCAGGCTGGCATCCGAACAGACCTTCTGCAGGCGCGGGCTTCCGCGCAGCGAGCTTAACAGGCGCATTGCCTGGGCGTGCCCACCGGCGCGCCGGATGATGATATAGGCTTCGGCGACCACCAGGTTGGTGGTCAGGAAAACGCGCCGCTCACCCAGCAATCGGTTGTATGCTGCCCGGGCAGCAGGGTGGTATTTATCGCCGGCATCGCTGACGGCGATCCAGGCGCTGGTGTCAACGAACACCTCACGACTCATGGCCGCTCTCGTTGGTAATCATTTTAACCAGAACCTGGTCATGCTTTTCTGACAGATCGCCGGCGGCAGAATCGAACAGGCCAACCAGGTCGAGCAAAGGGTCCTCTTCCAGGGGCAGACCCTCCAGGAGCAAATCCACCCCTTCTCGGACCAGAGCGGCAATCGATTCACCCCGCCGTTCCGCCACAGTGCGCAAGGCTTCCACTTGATCCTCGCGCAGGTAGATCTGTAGAGGTTTCTTTTTTGTCTCCATCATTAAATCACCTCAAAAATGATGTATATAACATCCATATCATATCAGATGATATATATCCAGTCAATATCAATAATTGCACTGCCGGACACATGCATAGGGTATGAACAATCGTTTCCAAATTATCTTGTTTCGGACAATAGTTCGGAAAGATCCCAACCTCGACATGTGTTGTCACTCTGAGGGAGCGATCTTTGCGACCGAAGAGTCTGAAAGGAGCTTCAATAGATGCTTCACTGCGTTCAGCAAGACAGATTTGTGCCACTGGCGATGAATGTCCGAACTATTGTCTCAATATCAATAATTGTTCCTTGACAAATAAGACCAACTAAAATATAGTTAAGCCCGTTTAACTAATTAGGGATGTTAACTATGACAGATACCGAGCGTTTCAATACCGTGCTGCACGACTGGGTGCATGTCTTCATGCGCCGCTCCATGCGCGACCTGGCGCAGTTCACCCGGGAATCCGGCATGTCCATGGCGCAGTTCAATACCCTCATGCACCTGCACCACCAGGGCGCCTGCGGTGTTACAGATATCGGCAGCCACCTGGGAGTGACCAGCGCCGCCGCCAGCCAGATGATCGATCGTCTGGTCCAGCAAGGGCTATTAGAACGCTCCGAAGACCCGGACGACCGGCGCGCCAGGCAGATCCGGGTAACGCCGGCGGGTCGCCAGGTGATCGAGGCTGGCATCGCAGCGCGCCGGCGTTGGATGGAAGGATTGGCCACAGCTCTGGAGCCCGCTGAACAGGAGCAGATCGCCTTAGCCCTGACCCTGCTCACCGGGGCAGCGCGCCGGCTGGAGGCAGCCGCAGAAAATCAGGCAGGACCCCTGTCGTGAGGAGATTGTTTCATTGAATAGACCCATGCCTAACCCGTACCGCAGCGTACAGACCGGCCCGCTGATCAGGGCGCTAAAATACCTGGGGAGCTATCGCCGCCAGGCAGTCTTACCCTACCTGTTCTTGCTGGTTGCCATCCTGGCGCAGCTGGCTGTACCACGCCTGGTGAGCAATATGATCGATGCGATCATCAACGGCATGCGCGCCAAAGCCGTGTTGGATGGTCTCCAGCAAATCCCGGCAGCTTACGTTCCGCAGGCCGTGCCAGGTCTGCTGGGATTCCTGGGACTGCCTGCAAACTGGACCCTGGATCAGCTCACTGCCCAGCTCACCACCGAGCGGGAAGGTGCTCCGGATGCGTTGATCGGTGCAGCTATCGCCATCGTGGTTTTCGCCATCTTCCGCGGCCTGTTCGCCTTTTTACAGGCATTTTGGGCAGAGCGCAACTCGCAGAGCGTGGCCTTCGACCTGCGTAACGACCTGTTCGCTAAAGTGCAGCGGTTGTCTTTCTCTTACCACGACCGCAACCAGACCGGTCAGCTCATGGTGCGTGCCACCGATGATGTCGAAAAAGTACGCCTGTTCATCGGGCAGGGGCTGCTGCAGCTCGTCGGCGCGCTGGTGTTGATCTGCGGCACCCTGGTGATCCTGTTTGCCACTAACGCCCGCCTGGCCCTGGTGGTGCTGCCGATCCTACCGGTCTCCCTGATCACTTTCATGATCTTTGGCTCGATCACCGGGCCGCTGTTTGCAAAAGTTCAGGCAAAGCTCTCGGCACTCAATACGGTCCTGCAGGAAAACCTGGCAGGCATACGCGTGGTCAGAGCGTTTACCCGTGAAAAAGATGAGCAGGTTAAGTTTGCCCGAGCTGCGGATGTCTTGATGAACCAGCAGATTGGGGTGTCGCGCCTGTTTGCCTTCCTCTTCCCATTGATTTTCTTGATCGCCAACCTCGGGCAGGCAGCAACCATGTACTTCGGTGGGCGCCAGATTATCTTTGGGACCCTGACCCTGGGGGAGTGGCAGGAGTTCGGCCTGTACTTGATCTACCTGTTCCTGCCCATTGCCCAGTTTGGCATCATCATCACCCAGATGGGGCAAGCCTCGGCGTCTGCCACGCGCATCTTTGAGATCCTGGATGCCCAGAGCGACATCACCGATAAGGCGGATGCCTATCCTCTGCCGCCGGTCCAGGGACATGTGCGCTTCGAGGATGTCACTTTCCGCTACTTTAACAGCGGTGACCCGGTGTTAAACAAGGTGAACATCGATGCCTTGCCGGGCCAGACGATTGCCCTGCTCGGCGCAACGGGCTCGGGAAAGACCACTATCATCAACTTGCTGCCGCGCTTTTATGATCCTACCCAGGGGCGCATCACCATCGATGGACATGACCTGCGCGATGTGACCCTGGAGTCGCTGCGATCGCAAATTGGTATCGTGCTCCAGGAGACGACGTTGTTTGCCGGGACGATCCGAGACAATATCGCCTTCGGCAAGCCGGACGCCACTTTAGACCAGGTGATGAATGCTGCCCGGGCCGCGGCTGCCCATGACTTCATTGTGTCCTTCCCGGAGGGTTATGAGACTCCGGTGGGTGAGCGCGGCGCCACGTTGAGCGGTGGGCAGAAGCAGCGCATTGCCATCGCCCGCGCCCTTCTGCTTGACCCACGCATTCTTATCCTGGACGACTCAACCAGCAGCGTCGATCTGACGACCGAGGCGAAAATCCAGCAGGCCCTCGATGGTCTGATGCAGGGACGCACCAGCTTTGTGATCGCTCAACGCATCAGCACGGTGCTGCATGCCGACCAAATCCTGGTGCTGGATAAGGGCGAAGTTGTCGCGCGGGGCGTCCACCAGCAGCTAATGGAAGACAGCCCGATCTATGCGGAGATATACAACTCCCAGCTCGTGGAAGACAGCCTGGATGCTGAGGAGCTGCCTCAGCCGGCTGGGTCGTGATCATTGGGGATTTAACAACCGGTTGTGGATGGAGATATAAATCATGTTTGGTGGACAAGAAGGCTTACGCCGCATCATGGAGCAGGAAACCAGGAAGCCTCGCAACCTGGGCGAGACCATGGTCCGTTTCAGCGCTTATTTCAAACCTTACTGGCCTCTGCTGCTGCTGGCGTTGGTGCTCGTGATCGCTTCCACCTGGGCCCAGGTGGTCACGCAGGAGCTGGTGGGGCAGGTGGTGGACTGCTACCTGGTTCCAACCTCCGGGGGTGAGCAGGCAAGCTTTCCTGGAGCACCAGCTGCCGTGGATCAGAGTACACCGGCGACGAACTGCTGGCTGGCGGAAGGTGTTCAGCCGGTGGGACTCAGCCATACCGTGATCACGGCTTTGTTCAAGCTGGGGGATTTTACCGGACCAGCCGGCAATGTTGATGGGATGACGGATGCCGGGCGTATTGCCGGTATTGGGCGCCTGGTGCTGATCGTTACTGCCCTGTTCTCGCTGGGGTCGATTTTGACCGGCCTGACATTTTTCACCATGAGCTGGGCCGGGCAGCATGTGCTGCGCGCCCTGCGTGTGGATGTCTTCCAGCATCTGCACCGGCTCTCGCTGAGCTATTACGGCGAGCACGAAGCCGGCGATCTGATGAGCCGCATCACCAATGACGCCGAGACCATCCAGCAAGCCCTGAGCTTTGCCCTGGTCAACGTCTTGAGCGGAATTTTGCTGCTCTTCTGGATTGGCTACAATATGCTCAGCCTGAACCTGGCGCTTGGGCTGGTCAGCCTGGTGGCGGTGCCGTTGATGGGGTTGGCGACTGTCTGGTTTTCTTCCCAGGCGCGCCGGGCTTTTCGCAAGACACGCCGTGAGATGGGCAGTGTGAATGCTGAGCTGCAGGAGAGCATCGCCGCCGTGCGCGAGGTGCAGGCTTTCAACCGGGCGGAAGAGAATATCGAGAATTTCCGCATCACCAATGCTGCCAATCGGGATGCCAACATACGCGCCGTGGCTTTCACCAGCGCCCTGGCGCCGACCCTGGAGGCCCTTGGCTACCTGGCTGTGGCAACTGTAACCGTCGTCGGGGGGCTGGCGCTGTTAGGGAATGTCAGCCTATTTGGCACGACCCTATCGCTGGGGCTGATCATCGTCTTCCTGGGCTACGTGCAGCGCTTCAACCAGCCGATCCAGCAGATCGCCGTGCTGTGGACCAATGTACAGAATGCCATCGCGGGTGGCGAGCGCATGTTCAGCTTGCTGGACGAGGAGGTTGCGATCTATGACGCCCCTGGCGCACAGGCGATGCCGAAGATAGCAGGCCAGGTGGCTTTCTCCAATGTCTTTGCGGCTTATAAGAAGGACCAGTCGGTATTGAATGGCGTGAGCTTCACCGCCCAGCCGGGGCAGACCGTCGCCATAGTCGGGCCGACCGGGGCGGGCAAGACTACCCTGATCAACCTGATCCCGCGCTTCTACGACGTCACAGAAGGGGCAGTGTTGATCGACGGTTTGGATGTGCGCTATGTGCAGATGGAGTCGCTGCGGCGGCAGATCGGGATTGTGCTGCAGGATAACTTCCTGTTCAGCGCCACTATCCTGGAAAACATCCGCTATGGACGCCCGGATGCAAGCGACGAAGAGGTTATTGCAGCCGCCAGGCTGGCGCATGCGGATACATTCATCGAGCGCCTCCCGCAAAGCTATCAGACGGTGCTCGGCGAGCGGGGCGGCGGGTTGAGCCAGGGCCAGCGCCAGCTGCTTGCCATCGCTCGGGCGGCGCTGTCGAACCCGCGCATCCTCATCCTGGACGAAGCCACATCCAGCGTCGATACCCGCACCGAGCGTTTGATCCAGGAGGCACTGGAGGAGCTGCTCAGAGGGCGCACCAGCTTCGTGATCGCCCACCGGCTGAGCACGATTCGGAATGCCGACGTGGTGCTTGTCCTGGACCAGGGCCAGATCGTCGAGAGCGGCAGGCACGAAGAGCTGCTGGCGCGCAAGGGCTTCTACTACAACCTGTACATGAGCCAGTTCCGCGCCAAAGACGAAAGCCGGATTTCCCCCGAAGCAAGCGGCGGGGACGGGCGGATTCTCGGCAGGCTGGCTGAAGCCTGAATGTCCGAACTCATGTCCGAAGACCAGGTTTTTGCTTGACGATTCAGCATCACCTGCGGTAAAATTTCGACCTGTTAGGGTGATTTTACAACTGCATAGCTGGGTTTCTATAGCGCAAGGCCCCTGTTGATAACAGGGGTGAC
>Ga0105094_10000037_pt1 | contig 46648 bp, 59 predicted proteins | sample PPLLak1March2015_2_FD_87023 | JGI IMG/M metagenome (GOLD analysis project Ga0105094, IMG submission 87023) | Freshwater sediment microbial communities from Prairie Pothole Lake near Jamestown, North Dakota, USA - PPLs Lake P8 Core (3) Depth... | ecosystem: Environmental > Aquatic > Freshwater >...
ATGAGGCACCGACCAAAAAAACCGTCTGCACCCTTTGGCTCGAGCCGTCGTTGTATGCTCGCCCAATGTATCCCACGGCCCCACTAGGCCCATGACCGGACCGCGAGGCGCGGCGAAGCGTGCCTCGGGCCGTGCTGCGCGTGGCAACGACAGCCTCTGGCGCGCCGTCCTGGAGGCAGCCCTGCTGGGGGCCGGCTACTTCGCGCTGGCCTGGGTGAGCGTCAAGCTCACGCCCTATGCGGGAGGCATAGCCTACGTCTGGCCGGCCGGCGGCGTCGCGCTGGCGACCCTGCTGCTCGCGCCGCGGCGCCACTGGCCCTACATCCTCGCGGCGGTGTTCGCCGCCAATATGCTCAACGCCGTGGCCGGCGGCCACAGCCTGCTGGTCGCAGTTCTGTTCGCGGTCCCCAACGTCCTCGTCTCTGGCGGATCGGCCTGGCTGCTCCTGCGTCTGTCCGGCCGGCCGCCCCAGCTCGCCAGCGTGCGCGGCGTCCTCGTCTTCACGCTGGTTGCCGCAGTGGGCACGAATGCGCTTGCCGCGGCGCTGGGTGCAGCCGTTCCCCACTTCTTTTACGGCCACGACTTCCTCGCCGAATGGCGGGTGTGGTGGCTCTCGGAGGCCCTCGGCGTCGTGCTGGTTGCGCCGCTGATCCTGGCTTGGTCCACCGCTCACCCGCGCGACTGGTCACGCCTCTCCCCCGCGCGCGTCCTGGAGGCCCTGGCCGTAGCCCTGGGCACCGCCGTGACCGCGCAGATCGCGTTCGGTGCCAGCCCAGGGCCGAGTGGCGCAGTCGTGCCCTATACCCATCTGGTTCTGCCGTTCCTGGTTTGGGGGGCGTTGCGCTTCCACATCCGCGGCGCGGCAAGTGCGCTGGCGGTAGCCACCATTGTCGCCGGCTGGAACACTGCGCTGGGCAACGGGCCGTTCGCGGCCACACTGGAAACGAGCGCGGATGCGGTCCTGCACCTGCAGGGGTATCTGGCTCTGATCACCGCCATGGCCCTGCTGGTCGCAGCCGTGGTGCGCGAGCGCGCGCTGCTCGATGCGCAGTTGCGTGAGGCGCAGAAGCTGGAGGCGCTGGGTACCATGGCAGGCGGCATCGCCCACGACTTCAACAACATCCTGGGTGCGATCCTCGGCTTCGGCGAGTTGGCCGCCGAGCGTGCGCCGCCCGATGCGCGCCTGCGCCACGCGCTCGCGGCGATCCTCGAAGCGGGACGGCGCGGAAAGGCGTTGGTGGATCAGATCCTGACCGTCTCGCGCCGGGCGCCGCTGCGACGCAGTTCCGTGGCACCCGCGGCGGTCCTGCGCGAGGTGCGGGATCTGCTGGCGGGGTCCGTGACGGAGGGCGTCACGGTGCGGCTGCGGGTGGCGGACGAAAGCGTGCGCATCATGGGCGACCCGACGCGGTTGCACCAGCTGGTGATGAACCTCGCCACCAACGCTGCCCATGCCATGGAGCAAGGCGGTCAGCTGGAACTGTCGCTGCATATCCGGCAGATCGACGAGGCCATCGCACTGTCGCATGGCCGACTCGCGCCCGGCCTGCACGCTGTCATCGGAGTGAGCGACACGGGGACGGGTATCGCGCCGGAAGTGATGGCACGGATGTTCGACCCGTTCTTCTCCACCAAGGGCCCGGGCCGTGGGACGGGCCTGGGGCTCGCCCTGGTGTATGCGATCGTCAAGGAGATGAACGGGGCCATCGACGTCACGAGTCGCGTGGGCAAGGGCACGACCGTCGAGGTGTATGTGCCTGCAACGCAGCAGCCGGCGGAGCGCGAGTCCGTCGGCACCCCGGAGGCCCGACGGGCGTCGGCCCAGACGATCTTGGTGGTGGACGACGATCGGTTGATGCTGTCGCTGGCCGAGGAGATTCTGGCGGAACTGGGCTGCGAGCCGGTGGGCTACGACACCGCGCAAAAGGCGCTCGCTGCATTCGAGGCCCAGCCGCAGCGCTTCGATGCGGTGCTGGTCGACGAGCGGATGCCGGGCATGAGCGGCACGGAGCTCGCGGCACGCGTCAGAGCGCTACGCCCGGATCTCGCTGTGATCGTCGTTACCGGATACGGTGGCCCCGACCTCGCGGAACGTGCGCGGGCAGCGGGTGTGGCGCGGGTGATCGCCAAGCCCTACTCGGCCAGCACGCTCAAAGAGGCGCTGCAGCCCGCGCTGCGGCTGGACAGCCCCGCCTGATTCTGTGTTCTAATCGCGGTCCTGTCACGGTGCGGGCCTGTAGCTCAGTTGGTTAGAGCAGAGGACTCATAATCCTTTGGTCCTGGGTTCGAGTCCCAGCGGGCCCACCAGGCGGTTGTGTCAGGTTGGGATTCAAGACCAGCGACCGTCGGTTCTCCGTAGGCGCATACGTCTGGCTCTCGGTTCCGCAACGCCTCCTGTCCACTTCCGGGCCGTGGCGCTGGTCCTGTGCGCACCCGCGCTTCTTCCCGTAGGTCCGGTCGCTGAAGACCGCGAGTGGTCGCCTGGCGCTCCTGTCTCGCTAGAGCCTCGCGGGCACGAGCCATGCTATGCCTCCCGCATCCGCCCAACCTCAGGGAGAATAGCTTGAAGAGACTCGTGCTCGTTGCCGGCGCCCTTGCCGGCCTCGCCGTCGGGATGCCGGCGCAAGCTCAGTTTGCGGTGAGTGCCGGGGTGGAGTACTTCTCCTGGACCGAGGACACCTCGCCCATCGAGGTAGAGGAGACCGGGCCGATGTTCGCGCTGGGCCTGGAGTGGACGCAGCGCCGGGAACGCGGCTTCCTGGGCGCCTACCGCGGCAGGTTCTACATCGGTGATGTGGACTACGAGGGCGCGCTGCTCTTCGATCCCACCGTTGGGGTAGCCGGCACCTCGAGTTATCTCGGCATGTCGAACGAGGGTCAACTGCGCTATCGCATGCCGTCCGAGCGCGGGTACTGGCTCGACGTGGTTGGCGCCGCGGGGTTCGACCTGTGGGAGCGCAAGCTCGACACCGACCAGCAGGAGGACTACCGCATCGGCTTCGTCCGGCTGGGCGTGGAGATCGGGCCGGCGTCCGAGATCGGTGTCATCGCCGGTCTGGGCATCAAGTACCCGCTGTGGACCGAGGAGGACGCCAACCTGCTGAGCGAGGGCTACGACCAGAATCCCACGCTCAAGCCGGGCAAGGATGCGAGCCTGTATGGACACATCGGCTACCGCTTCCGCCGCAACTTGGCAGTAGTCGGCTACGTGGACGGCTTCCGCTTCAAGGAGTCGGAGCCGATCACGGTGACGCAGGGCGGAAACACCTTCCAGTTCGTGCAGCCGCAGAGCACGATGCTGGTGCTGGGTGTGAAGCTGCAGTACCTCTTCTAGCGGTTTCTGCATCACCCGCGTCGGGGAGCGGCAGCCCGTGCAACCGCGGGGCGCCGTTCGCACGGTGAGCGATCGACTATACTCGCATGCGCGGCCCGACGGAGGCACTGTCCCTTCGGAGCTCCTGCGCGCCTGAAGCCTCGAATCTGCCGAGATCCTGAAGAGTCGGCACCCGGAACCCAACCGGCGCTCGTATCCATGCCCCGCTTCGCCGCCAATCTGCATTACCTGTTCACCGAGGTGCCGTTTCTCGAGCGCTTCGAGGCGGCGGCGCGAGCGGGCTTCCAAGCGGTCGAGTTCCAGGTTCCGTACGACTATCCGCACGCCGAGTTGAAGGCGCGGCTGGACGCCCACGGCCTGAGAATGGTGCTGTTCGATGCGCCGATGGGGGATTGGAACGGAGGCGACCGGGGCCTCGCAGCAGTGCCGGGCCGGGAGGCGGAGTTCCGCGCGAGTTTGCCGCGTGCGGCGGAGTGTGCACGCGCGCTGGACTGCGATCTGGTGCACGTGATGGCCGGCGTGGTCGGGCCGGGCACCGACTACGCCGAGGCGCAGCGCGTGTATGTCAGCAACCTGCGTCACGCCGCCGCGTTTTTCCAGCCGCACGGTGTGCGCGCGGTGATCGAGCCGATCAACCGCAGGCTGGGCGTGCTGGAGGGCGGGCCATCCTACACCACCGAGGGCATGCACGGCTATTTCCTCAACCACAGCGAGCATGCCCGTCGCATCATAGAGGAAGTGGGCAGTGACAACCTGTTCCTGCACCTGGACGTCTACCACATGCAGATGCTGGAGGGCCATTTGGCCGAGACGCTCCGCGGCCACATCGATCTGTTGCGACATGTGCAGATCGCCGGTGTGCCCGGACGGCACGAGCCGAGCGTGGGCGAGATCAACTACCCTTGTTTGTTTGCGTTGCTCGACGAGCTCGGCTACGCGGGGTGGGTCGGCTGCGAGTACCGTCCCCTCACCACTACCCTGGAAGGGCTGGGATGGGCAGCCGGCTATGGCATCCGGGCGTAACCGCGCAACTGCAGGGATTCTCGCGACGTTTCCCCGTGCAGCGCGCTGCTGGGTGCAATTCGGTTATCATTCGCGGTCCATCCGTCTGGAGCGGTCAGGTTTTTCGTCCTGGAAGGCAGATCCGCCGTGCGCCCGCGGCGTAGCATCGCGGGACAGCCGGAGTGCCTGCGCAGCCAGCAACCACTGGAAGATCTTCGGAGGAACCCAATGAGAGTGTGCGCCACACTCGTCCTGTTTCTGGCCCTGGCCGGCAACGCCCTGGCCGACGTGGAGCAGGGCGTGGAAGCCTGGAAGCGCGGAGACTACAAAGCCGCGCTCGAGCAGTTCAAGCCTGCCGCCGAGCAGGGTGATGCGCGCGCCCAGTTCTACCTCGCCGAGGCCTACAACTTGGGTCGCGGCACCGTGCAGGACTATGCCGAGGCCCTGAAGTGGTACCGCAAGGCCGCTGATGGCGGGAACGTCGAAGCCCAGGACAAGCTGTGCACCGCGTATTTCTTCGGCGAAAACATCATCCGCAAAGACGAGGCCGCCGCGGCGCAGGTGTGCGGCGGTGCCGCACGGGGGGGCAAGGTCTACGCGGCCTTTCTGGCCGGGTACCTTTACGACTTCGGCAAGGGTGTCGAAGCGGATCCTGCTCGCGCTGCAGAGTTCTATAAGATCGCTGCCGAGGGCGGCAATGCCGACGCGCAGGAAGCGCTCGGGCGCATGTACTTCTTCGGTCAGGGCGTGGCGCAGGACTACACGCAAGCGGCGAAGTGGAACCTGAAGGTGGCGGAGGCGGGCCGGCCCTATCCTCAATATCTCGCCGGCTACGCTTACGATTACGGCCGCGGTCTGGAGCAGAACGACGTGGAGGCCGCCAAGTGGTATCGAAAGGCAGCCGATCAGGGCGAGGCGCGTGCGATGAGCGCCCTGGGATATCTGTACGCGCAGGGACGCGGCGTTGCCAAGGACGAGGCGGAGGCGGTGAAGCTGTACCTGCAGGCAGCCGACAAGGGCGAGACATCGGTCTATGCCTTGCTCGGCTGGGCCTACTACCAGGGCGCCGGCACCCAGAAGAGCAATGCCGATGCCGCCAAATGGTTCGAAAAGGCCGGCGGGCTGGGGGATGCCAACAGCCAGTATATGCTGGGCTTCATCTATGAAGACGGCAACGGTGTGAAGCAGGATTACGCGCAGGCGGCCACCTGGTACACGAAGGCTGCCGAGCAGGGACTGACGGGTGCGCAGGAGGCTCTTGCCCGCTTGTATTTCGCCGGCCAGGGCGTCGAGCAGGACTACGCGGCTGCGGCGAAGTGGTACAAAGGACCGGCCGAAGAAGGCAGCACGTACGCCCAGTACATACTCGGCTACCTGTACGAGAGCGGCAAGGGCGTCCCGCCGGATCCTGCCGAAGCAGTGAAGTGGTACCAGAAAGCAGCGGACAAGGGTGATGTGCGCTCCCAGATGGCGCTCGGGTTCCTGCTCGCCGATGCCAAGAGCGGCAAGCAGGACCTGGTCACCGCACACATGTGGAGCAACCTCGCGGCCGCACAGATGTCGGGTGAGGAACGCAAGACCGCCGAGCAGCAGCGCGAGTACATCGCAAGCAAGCTCACGCCCGACCAGCTGGTCAAGGCGCAACAGATGGCGCGCGACTGGAAGCCGAGCCAGTAGCGTGCGGCGCCCAGCGCTAGCGCACGCGTCGATCGAGGGGGCCGTCAAGCCCCCTTTGTGTTTCTGCCGATGAGCGCGCCGCGCCGACCACGGGGGCCCCGGCCGCTGTCCCGGCACGCCTTTGGCTGCTGCGCACGGGGTGCCTGAGCCGGACAGCGGGATCCAGTATATTTGGCCAAATTTTTCGGCGCCCGCGGAGCGCTGGTAGCTCATATGTCGGCTACACGGAACCGGGAGAAGATGCACTGGCAACGCGCGCTCGCCTGCGGCCTGCTCGCGTTGGCCTGGTTCGCGCCAGCGCCGGCCGGCGCGGCCACTCTATCGCTCGCTTGCAGCGCACTGGGGCGCGAGTTCGAGCTGTGTCGAGAGGGCGCGCAGGCCTGGGCGCGCCAGACCGGCAACGAAGTCCGGCTGGTGTCGGTGCCCAACTCCGCCAGCGAGCGTCTGGCACTGTTCCAGCAGCTGCTGGCAGCGCGTGCGCCGGACATCGACGTCTTCCAGATCGACGTGGTGTGGCCAGGCATCCTTGCAGGACACTTGGTCGACCTTACCCCGCACGCGGGCGATGTAGCCAGCCAGCACTTCCCGGCCATTGTCGCCAACAACACGGTGCGCGGCCGGCTGGTAGCGATGCCCTGGTACGCCGACGTCGGCGTGCTGTACTACCGCACCGATCTGCTGGAGCGCTACGGTGAGCGCGTGCCGGAGACCTGGGCGGAGCTCGGCGCCACGGCACAACGCATCCAGGACGCGGAGCGCGCGGGAGGCAACTCTCGCATGTGGGGGTTCGTCTGGCAGGGCCGTGCCTATGAAGGGCTCAGCTGCAACGCGCTGGAGTGGATCGCCAGCCACAACGGGGGCACCCTGGTCGACGCACAGGGCCTCGTTACGATCGACAACCCGCGCGCGGCGGAGGCGGTGCGACAGGCTGCGGGCTGGGTCGGCCGCATCACGCCGCGTGGTGTCCTCAACTACACGGAAGAGGAAGCGCGTGGCGTGTTTCAGTCCGGATCGGCGGTGTTCATGCGCAACTGGCCTTACGCCTACGCGCTAGCCAATGCATCGGACAGTCCGGTGCGCGGCCTCGTCGGGATGGCGCCGCTGCCCAAGGGCGGGCTGGATGGCATGAACGCGGGCACCCTGGGCGGGTGGCAGCTTGCCGTATCGCGGTACTCACGGCACAGCGAGCTGGCCATCGATCTGGTGCTGTATCTCACTTCGTCTGCCGAGCAGAAGCGCCGCGCGATTGCGGCCGCCTACAACCCCACCATTCCGGCTCTCTACGGTGACCGGGAGGTGCTGGCCGCACAGCCCTTTCTCGGCTGGCTGGAGCCGATGATCGCGCGCGCCGTGCTGCGGCCGGCGCGCAGTGTGGGCACGCGCTATAACCAGGTGAGCGCGAAGTTCTGGGGCGCCGTGCATGCCACACTGTCCGGCCGCGAAACTGCACAAGCATCTCTGGCACGCCTGGACCGCGACCTCGAACGGCTGCGGCGGGTCGGGCGCTGGTGAGCGTCGTGGAACGCCTCGCTGCGCCGCGCGGACCGGTCACCACCGCGTGGCTGTTTCTTTCGCCGATGCTTGTTGCCCTGACGCTGGCGGCAGCTTGGCCCCTTACGCGCACGGTCTGGCTCTCGTTCACGGATGCGAGCCTGGCAGATCCCGCCGGACACGCCTTGATCGGCCTGCGCAACTACCTCGGGTACGAAGACGGGATCTGGTTCGGAGTGCTCGCGGACCCGGAGTGGTGGCGCGCGGTGTCGAATACGCTGGTGTTCACCGCGCTGTCCGTATCGCTCGAAGCGTGTCTGGGCGTGGCCGTTGCCCTGGTGCTGAACGCGAGCTTCCCCGGGCGCGGCTTGGTGCGCGCCGCCGTGCTGGTGCCCTGGGCGGTGCCCACCATCGTGTCCGCGAAGATGTGGGCCTGGATGCTCAACGACCAGTTCGGCGTCGTCAACCGGTCACTGCTCGCGCTGGGACTGATCGACACCCCGCTCGCATGGACGGCGGACCCGCACCTGGCGATGGCCGCGGTGGTGATGGTCGATGTGTGGAAGACCACGCCCTTCGTTGCACTGCTGGTGCTGGCTGCGCTGCAGATGATTCCGGAGCAATGCTACGAAGCCGCACGGCTGGACGGCGCCGGGCCACTGCAGCAGTTCGCCTACATCACGCTGCCGCTGATCCGGCCGGCGCTCACGGTGGCGGTCATTTTCCGCGCGCTGGACGGCCTGCGCGTGTTCGACCTGATCTATGTGCTGACTTCGCACAGTCCCGACACCATGTCCATGTCGGTGTACGCGCGCCAGCAGCTCGTGGACTTCCAGGACCTGGGTTACGGTTCGGCAGCGTCCACTCTTCTCTTCCTGGTTGTGGCGCTGTGCACGGTGGTGCTGATCGGCGGGACGCGGCTGCACCTGGCTGCGCAGGTGCAGCGATGAGCCGGTCGCTTCGCACCCTCGGGGCTTGTTTGCTCGGTGCGCTGGTCGTGGCGTGGGCCGTCTTTCCCCTCTATTACGCGCTCGTCACATCGGTGACCCCGAGCGGGAGGCTGTTCGACGTCGGCTGGTGGCCGGCAGGCTGGACGGCGGCGAGTTATGCCGGGGTGTTCCGTGAGCAGCCCTTCGCTTTGAACATTCTCAACTCGGTGGTCGTCGCAACCGGCGTAGTTGGAGTGTCCCTGCTGCTGGGGTTGACGTCGGCGTACGCCTTGAGTCGCATCGAGTTCCGCGGCCGCGGGATGCTGCTGGGGGTGGTCCTGGGCGTATCCATGTTCCCGCAAGTGGCGGTGCTGGCCGGGATGTTCGAGCTGATCCGCTGGTTGGGACTGTACAACAGCAGATCGGGGTTGGGCCTGTCGTACCTGATCCTGACGCTGCCCTTCACGGTGTGGCTGCTGACGACATTCATGCGCGATGTGCCGCGCGAGCTGGAAGAGGCCGCGATCATGGACGGTGCCACGCCGTGGGCGATCGTCACGCGCATCTTCGTCCCGCTCATGGCGCCGGCTTTGGTCAGCACCGGCCTGCTCGCATTCGTGGCGGCCTGGAACGAGTTCCTGTTCGCGCTTACCCTTACGCTGACGGAAGATACACGCACGGTGCCGGTGGCCGTCGCGCTGATGAGCGGCGCCAGCGCGCATGAGCTGCCGTGGGGCAGGATCATGGCCGCATCGGTGGTGGTGTCGGTGCCCATCGTGCTGCTGGTGCTGGCGCTGCAGCGGCGCATCGTCGCCGGGCTGACCGCCGGTGCCATCCGAGGCTGAGCGAGCCGCGGGGCCTTGCACTGGTCGTCGTGCGTAGCCATGCAACGACAGCCAGTGGGCACGGGTATTCATATTGCTTCCCGCCGTGCTGATCATCTTACGGTACAACTCATCTCCCGGAGGCAGTATGCAGCGTTACCTGGCCTTGCTCGTCATTGCGTCGATTGCTGTTTCGGGCTGCACCAGCACCGGCAGTGCGTCGGGCAAGCGGCCCATGACCAACATGGAGAAAGGGGCCATCATCGGCGCGGCGAGCGGCGCGGTGATCGGCGCCGTGGCCTACAAGAAGAACCGCACAGCCGGTGCCGTCGTCGGCGCGGTGGGCGGCGGCCTGGCCGGCGGCGCGGTCGGCGCCTACATGGACAGCCAGAAGAAGGACCTGGAAAAGAACCTCAAGAAGGAGATCGAGTCTGGCGCCGCCAAGGTGCAGAAGATGGACAACGACGTGGTGAAGATCACCATGACCAACCAGACCGCCTTCGACACCGGGTCTGCCGAGATCAAGCCAGGCTTCCACACCACGATGGACAGGGTGGCCGACGTTGTAATCCGCTATGCCAAGACTACACTCACCATCGTCGGTCACACCGACAGCGTGGGCAGGGAAGAGTACAACCAGAACCTGTCCGAGCGACGTGCCCTGTCTGTGGCGCGCTACCTGGAGTCCAAGGACGTGAACCCGATGCGGCTGGCGACTCTGGGCAAGGGCGAGTCGGCGCCGATCGCGAGCAACGGCTCGGAGTCGGGGCGGCAGGCCAATCGTCGGGTCGAGATCTTCGTGGAGCCGGTGGTGGCCAACTGATCGTCGTCCCGGTCCCGGAGCCGGACCGTCGCAGGGGAGCCCCTCGGGCTCCCCTTTCTGTTAGTGCGGTTTCGCCACCGCATTTCCGCTCCTTGCTCCTTCGGATGAGCGTCGGGCCGGCGGCAGGATGTCAGCCAGCCATCGCGCGTTGGAACGCTTCGGCCAGATGTGCGCCAGTCGTTCGGTTCCAGGTCTCGTTCACATAGAGGACGAACACCGCATCGTCGGGGCCTCTGGTTGGCTGCGGCAGGAAGATCCTCTGCGGACGCAGTCGCTCGGGCAGGGCCTGCGCCTTTGCACCCGCGACGATCACTCTGAAGATGTTGGTGCCGTTGCGCACGCGTTCGATCCGCACCGCTCCGCCCGAAACCGAGCGGATGAACTCTTCAGAGACCGCGACCGCCGATCTCAGCCGTTCGACGAACCCTTCCGCGTAGCGTCGCGCCAGCATGGCGAACGGCCAGGCGTTGAAGATCGCACCGCCGAACATGCGGCGCACATGGAACATTCCGTCCAGCGTGGCGGCAGGCCCGGCGAGAATGGCGCCATTCATGGCGTTGAAGTACTTCCAGAGCGATACGTACACCGTATCGAACGGCGCTGCATAGTCGGCGGGCGAAATGCCGGTGTACGCCGAGGCGATGAAGAGGCGCGCGCCGTCGAGATGCAGCCCGATATCACGACGCCTGGCTTCCGCGCATATTCGTGCCATCTCTGCATGATCGAATAACTCTCCGGAGCGTCGGCGGACCGGTGACTCGATGGATATTGCCCCCACAGAAGCAGATACGCGCCCGGTTGCCGTGCGCCTCAGTACCCGGTCGACGTCGGCCCAGGTGAACGTGGCCCGGTCCGGGGCGACCGGCAGCAGTGTGAGGCCGCTCAGGATCTGAGTCGAGTCGCCGGTGTCGTTGTAGACATGACTGACCTCCTGGACGACAACGCGGCGCCGGTCACCGGCCAGTGTGCGCAGCGCGAGGTGGTTTGCGAGCGTGCCGGTCGGCATGAACAGCGCCCGCTCTTTCCCGAGCACGCGCGCGAAGTACGCCTCGACCTCCTCCACGACGCCGCCCAGTCCGTAGATGTCTTCAGCCGGCGCCTGCGCCGCGCACAGGCGGGCAAGCTCAGCGACCGTTTCGGACGGACTGAGCCCCAGTCCATCGTGTTCGAGATGAACCGTCGACGAGGTCGTATGCGAAGCCGCCTCGGCGGCGCCCGCGGTCTGCAGGGGAATGCCGAACACCGCAGCGGCAACCCCGCTGATCTCGAGAAACTGGCGACGGGCCGCGTCGTGCATGATTCCTCCCACTCTGTGAGATCGTTGCGCATCATCATCCGAGCGGAGTAACGAGGGAGTCAAGTGCGGGCCTGCTGGCGCCGAGCTTCACACAACTTTACGCGCGGCACAAAGCCCAGCAACAGCCCGGCCCTAGCATGCCAACCATTCGCTGCATGGTGCGGCGAAGAGCCCAAGAGCAAAGGAGCATGCGATGAGCGAGCACAACCCTATCTCTTCCAACCCGGCCAGTGGGTCCGATGCGGGCCGGGAAGCGCCGAAGCGGCGCCGCTTCATTGCCGGCCTAGTTACCGGCGGCCTGCTGGGTGGCCTTCTGGCCACGAGCATCGGCGCCTGGTCGAACCATCAGGGCGGCCCGGGCGGATGGCATGGTGGCGGACGCTGGTGCCGGACCTCCATGAGCCCGGAGGCGCAGCGCGAGCGCGTGGAATTTGCCACGGACTGGATGCTGAACAAGCTGAACGCCACCGACGCTCAGCGCGCCGAGATCAAAACCATCGTTGCGGCGACGCTGCAGGACCTCGCACCCGTGCGTGACGAGCACCGTCAACACCGCGAGGCGTTCCTGGCCGCGTTGACGCAATCCAACGTGGATCGTGCCGCCTTGGAGGATCTGCGCCGCGCAGAGCTGCAGTTGGCGGAGACCGCGTCGAACCGGATCGTTACCGCGCTGGCCGACGTGGCCGATGTGCTGACCCCAGAGCAGCGTGCCGAGCTGGTGAAAATGGCGGAGCGGTTCCGGCACTAACTCTCGCGGCGGGAGGCTTAGCCTCTCGCCTGCGCTTGGAGTCTCTCGCCCACTCGGTGGGACAATACGCGCCTGTCGTGCCGAATCGGGCCTGCATGCGGCCCTGCGAACCTACATGCCCGACCGTATCCTGATGATCGAGGATGACGAGAGCCTGGCGGCCATGGTTGCCGAGTACCTGGCCGGCCTCGGGTTCACCGTGGTCGCTCGCGGGACCGCAGCGAGCGGGCTCGACGCCCTGGGCAAAGGCGGGTTCGACGCCCTGATCCTGGACGTCATGTTGCCCGACTCCGACGGCTTCGAGGTGTGCCGGCGCGTGCGTGCGGGCTCCGACCTGCCAATCTTGATGCTCACGGCGCGCGGCGATGAGACCGACCGTATCGTCGGCCTGGAGCTCGGTGCTGACGACTACCTGCCCAAGCCCTTCAACCCGCGCGAGTTGGCGGCGCGTCTGCGCGCAATCCTGCGCCGGCGAGGCGGTGCCGGTGCGCGCGGCGAGACGCTGCGCTTCGGACGGCTGGAGATCGACCGGGCTGCCCATGCAGTGCGGGTCGACGGCGCACAGCGCTCCCTCACCAGCCATCAGTTCGAGTTGTTGTGGGCTCTGGCGCGCAATGCCGGCAGGGTGATGTCGCGGGAGGCGCTAATGGACGCTGTGCGCGGCGAAGCGCTCGAAGCCTTCGACCGCAGCCTTGATGTGCACGTGTCGCGCATCCGCGCCGCCATCGAGGACGATCCCAAGCAGCCGCGCCGGATCATCACCGTGAGGGGCGCGGGCTACCTGTTCGCCAGGAAGCAGGACGGGCACGAATGAGGCGCCTCTACCTGCAGGTGTACCTCGCATTCGTCGGGGTCCTGCTGCTGTTTGCGGCACTGATGGCGCTGGCGTGGTGGGTGCTGCCAGAGGAAGGGCGGGAGCGACCCCACCTCGATGCACTCGCCGGGCTGATCGCCGAGTCGCTGCCTGCCCAGGCCACTGGCGATGTTGTGCAGCGCCGGGTGCAGGACCTGGCTGCGCGCTTCGATGCAGACCTCACCCTGCGCGCAGCCGACGGGGCCCTGCTGGCGGCGGTGGGCGAGGCGCTGCCGGCGCTCCCGCCAGAGCGCACCACAAGCGGATGGCTGCACGGGCGCGGGGGTCCCCGCGTTGCACTGCGCCTCCCCGACGGGCGCTGGCTGGTCGCGCGGTTCCAGCATCGCTATCGCCCCCCTGGTCTGCTGATTGCCCTGCTGGCGCTCGCGGCAGCGGTGGCCCTCGGCGCCTATCCCCTTGCGCGCCGGATCACGCGGCGACTCGAGCGGCTGCAGGTGCGCGTGGAGGCGCTGGGCGCGGGCGACCTTACGGCGCGCGTCGAGGTGGAAGGCCGCGATGAGGTCGCCGAACTGGCCCGCAGCTTCAATCACGCCGCAGAACGGATCGCACAGCTGGTCGGCGGACACAAGACGCTGCTCGCACACGTGTCGCATGAGCTGCGAACACCACTGGCGCGCATGCGCATGGCCCTGGAGCTGCTCCCCGGCAATGAGCGTCCCGAGCTGAAGGCGAAACTGGGCAAGGACATCGGTGAGCTGGATGGCTTGATCGGCGAGCTGCTGCTGGCAAGCCGGTTGGACGTCTTGGAAGGTCTGACCCGGGCCGAGGAAGTCGAGTTGCTCGCGCTGGCCGCGGAGGAGGCCGCGGAGCACGGAGTGCAGGCCGCAGGCGAGCGGGTCACGATCCAGGGCGATCCGCGCCTGCTGCGCCGGTTGCTGCGTAACCTGTTGCAGAATGCGCGGCGGTACGCGGCCGGCGCAGCGGTGGAGGTGAGCGTGCGGCCGTTGCCTTCCGGCGCGCGCCTCAGCGTCGCCGACCGCGGACCGGGCGTGCCGGCGGCCGAACGAGAGCGCATCTTCGAACCCTTCTACCGGCCGCCGGGGCTTCCGGAGACCGGTGAGGGAGTGGGGCTGGGGCTCGCACTGGTGCGCCAGATCGCCGCGCGCCACGGCGGGACGGCGCGCTGCCTGGCGCGTGATGGCGGTGGCACCGTGTTCGAGGTAGATCTGGCGAAAGAGGTGGCATGAGCGCCTGCTGACCCTGCCGGCGCTGTGGCATGCTCGCGATTTCCACCGGGCCGCTGGGCCAAGCAGCTCGCACCGCGCATCGATCGAATCGACCCGTGGGCGGTGCTTTCGTGCTGCCTCAGCGCCGCAGAACAGGAGGCTGAAGATGGCGGTGACAGACAGGATCTCGCAGCTGCATGCGGAGATGACACGCTGGCGGCGCGACCTGCATGCGCATCCCGAGCTGGGCTTCCAGGAGACCCGGACCTCGGCAGTGGTCGCCGGGTTGCTGGAGGAATTCGGCTGCGACGAGGTGCATCGCGGTGTGGGGCGCACCGGGGTGGTCGGCACGCTGCGCGCGGGCCGCAGCACGCGCTCGCTGGGCCTGCGCGCGGACATGGACGCGCTGCCTATGGGTGAGGCGAACGATTTCGAGCATTCTTCGCGCCACGAGGGGCGCATGCACGCCTGCGGCCACGACGGGCACACGGCAATGCTGCTGGGTGCGGCGAAGTATCTGGCGCAGACCCGCGACTTCGACGGCGTGGTGCACTTCATCTTCCAGCCCGCGGAGGAGGGGTTGGGTGGTGCGCAGGCGATGATCTCCGACGGGCTGTTCGAGCGCTTTCCCTGCGAGGCGATCTTCGGCATGCACAACCGTCCGGGTTTGCCGGTAGGCAAATTCGCGGTCAGGAGTGGCCCGATGATGGCCGGCGGCGGCTTCTTCGACATCGAAATCACCGGCAAGGGCGCGCACGGCGCGCGCCCCGAGTCGGGCATCGACCCGGTGCTGGTCGCTTCGCACATCGCTGTGGCGCTGCAGTCGATCGTTTCCAGGAACGTGCCGCCTACCGAGACTGCGGTGGTGTCGGTGACCAAGATCCAGGGCGGCGATGCCTACAACGTCATCCCGCAGACCGCCCGCCTGGCGGGGACCGTGCGCGCATTCTCGCGCGAGGTGATGGGGCTGATCGAGGCGCGCCTGCCGCAGATCGCCGCAGGCGTCGCACAGGCCTTCGGCGCGCAGGCCCAGTCCCAGGTCCGATTCATCTTCGCTCCCACCGTCAACAACCAGGACGAAGCGGAGTTCGCGGCGCGCATCTGCGGCGAGGTGGTGGGTGCGCAGAACGTCGAGCGCAACCCGCCGTTAATTATGGCCTCGGAGGACTTCTCCTTCATGCTCGAGACGGTCCCGGGCTGCTACCTCAACATCGGCAACGGTTCCGGCACGGGCGCCTGCGAGGTGCACAACCCGGCGTACGACTTCAACGACGACGCGCTGCCGCTGGGGGCCAGCTTCTACGCCCGGCTGGTCGAAACGCGGCTGGCGCGGGACTAAGACTAAAGGCAACCTCTCACCACGAAGACACGAAGGAAAGCCAAACGAGTCCTGGGGTGTAAGCAACCGGCTCGAGTCACACAGCGCGAGGGCTGTGTGCGCGGGATAATCGGCAACCGATAGTTGTTGGTTTTCTTCGTGCCTTCGTGCCTTCGTGTCGTCGTGGTGAGCGGTTGTCTTTGCCGTTGCCGGTACGGGCTTTGTTCTCACCGCAGCGTGCCGCGTGACGACAGGCTACGCGTCGTTGCGCCAGGCCTGGTACTCCCACTCGAAGAGGCGGTTGGCCTCCTCGGGGCCCCAGCTCCCGGCGGGATAGGTGTGGATGAAGTCGCGCTCCTGCGCCCAGAACTTCAGGACGGGATCGACCACGCGCCACGCCCACTCGACCTCGTCGAAGCGGATGAAGTTGGTGGCGTCGCCGCGGATGACATCCAGCAGCAGCGCTTCGTAGGCATCGATGGCGCGCTCGCCGTCGCCGCGATAGCCGGCGTTCATCTGGATCATGCGGGTGTGCAGCCCCAGCCCCGGCTGGCGCGCGTGGATCTCCAGGTGCATGCTCTCGGCCGGCTGCAGGCGCAGCACGATCCAGTTCGGGTCCATGTTCTCCAGCGGCGTCTCCTGGAACAGCTGCTGGGGCGGATGCTTGAAACGGATTGCGATCATCGACTGCTGCCGCGCGAGGCGCTTGCCGGTGCGCAGATAGAACGGCACTCCGCGCCAGCGCCAGTTGTCGATCAGCAGCTTGGCGGCGACGAAGGTCTCCGTGACGGAGTCCGGCTCCACCCCCGCCTCCTGCTGGTAGCCGGGAACCTGTCGGCCGCCCATGTTGCCGGCAGCATACTGGGCGCGAAATGCGTGAGCGTGCAGTGCACGGCGGGGAATCGGGCGGATCGAGCGCAGCACCTTGACCTTCTCGTCGCGCAGGGCGTCGGCTTCCAGTGCCGGCGGCGGTTCCATGGCCGCCAGCGTGAGCAGCTGCATGAGATGGTTCTGCAGCATGTCCCGCAACGCGCCGACCTGGTCGTAGTAGCCGGCGCGCGTCTCGACGCCGGCGCACTCTGCCACCGTGATCTGCACGTGGTCGATGTAGTTGCGGTTCCACAACGGTTCGACCATGAGGTTGGCGAAGCGGAACACCAGCAGGTTCTGCACCGTTTCCTTGCCGAGGTAGTGATCGATGCGGAAGATCTGATGCTCGTCGAAATGTCGGTGCAGCACTTCGTTCAGCACACGCGCGCTCTCCAGGTCTTCACCGAAGGGCTTCTCGACCACCAGCCGATGCAGGCCGCGGGGGCGGTTCAAGCCGACCGCGGCGAGCTGCTCGGCGACCGTGCCGAAGTCGCTGGGCTTGATTGCCAGATAGAAGACCAGATTGGAGCAAACGCCGGTCTTGGGCTTGGAGATCTCTTCCAGAAGACGGCGGTATCCTTCAGTGTCGTGCAGGTCGCCGCGCACGTAGGAGCAGCGCCGGGCGAAGCGGCCGTAGATCTCCCGATCGAACTTGTCTGCGAGGCTTCCTCGCAGGGTCGCTTCCACGTGAGCGAGCCAGGTCGCGTCGTCCCACTCGCGCCGTGCGTAGGCGATGAAGTTGGTCACTGCGGGCAGGCGCCCAGCCTGCTCGAGGTGGTACAGCGCCGGGAGCAGCTTGGTGGTGGCAAGATGGCCGGTGGCGCCGAAGATCACGAAGCTGCACGGGTACAAGCGCTCTTCTTGATTCACGGTCACAATGTGCTCCGCCGTGTGGATGCCGGGCAGCCTACCTCCCTTTGCGTCCCGTCACAACGACGTCGCGCTGGCGGGATGGCGGGCCGGTGCCCCACTGGCCCGCGCGCAAGAGGCCGCTGGGACCGTGTGCCATGCGCGCGATGACGTGGCGCTGCTGCGTGTGCCGGACACGATCTCTTCCACTGGATTCGACCTAATACATGCTGCGAACGTTCTCATCATGCCTGCGAGTCTTGCTTGCAGCCTTGATCGCGCTGCCCCCCTGCCCGGCGCCTGCAGGGCAGCCTCTGCCCGCACTGGGCGTCGATGAGTACCAAACCACTGTGTCCGGCGTCTCTTCCGGCGGGTACATGGCGGTTCAGTTCCATGTCGCGTACTCGAGAACGGTGCGTGGCGCGGGCGTCCTGGCGGCCGGCCCGTATTATTGTGCCCAGGGCAGCGCGTGGACTGCCCGGTACAACTGCATGCAGCCGGGGGCGTGGACCGCCATGCCGGGCACCGCGGTGCTGGTCACGCAGACCCAGATCCTGGCACGTGGCGGATTGGTGGACGATCTGGCCAATCTGCGCACGTCCCGGGTCTGGTTGTTCTCGGGACGCAACGACGACACCGTGCGGCCGGCGGTGGTGGATGCGCTGGCGGACTACTATGCCCGCTTCGTGCCCGCCGGGCAGATCGCCCAGGTGCGCGACGTGGGCGCAGGACACGCCATGATCACCACCGACTTTGGCAGCGCATGCAACACGACCGCGTCGCCTTATCTCAACGACTGCGACTTCGACGCGGCTGGCGTCCTGCTCGCCCATCTGTACGGGTCATTGCTTGCGCCGTCTACACAACCGCACGGCGAGCTGCTGCGCTTCGGCCAGGTGGAGTTCGCCAAGTCGCCCTACGCCGTCAGCATGGATGACGAAGGCTTCGTGTACGTGCCGCAGATCTGCCGTGCGGGCGGCTGCCGCGTGCACGTGGCCTTCCATGGCTGCGCGCAGGGCAAGGAACAGATCGATGAGCAGTTCGCGCGGCATGCCGGCTACAACCGCTGGGCAGACACGAACCAGATCGTCGTGCTGTACCCACAGGCCATCGCGCGCTATGGCTGGGGCCCGTGGCCCTGGCCTACGAGCTTCGTGTTCAATCCGAACGGCTGCTGGGACTGGTGGGGTTATACCGGAGTGAACTATCACACCAAGGCGGGTGCGCAGATCCGCGCGGTGAAGGCGATGCTGGATCGGCTCGGAACCCAGCCGCCTTGACGAGAACTACGTCAACCGCTCACCACGAAGGCACGAAGACACGAAGAAGATCAAGTAAGCGCTATCCGCGGCGCACATGCTTTCGTCAATTCGCGACACGTGCGGTTCGTTCAGCACCGCACCCGTCGAGCCGGGGTCTCACAACGCTATTGTCGTGCCTTCGTGTCTAAATGGTGAGAGGTGGCTCGCAAGAACGGTGGGGCCTCACACCGGCTTGCAGAAGGTGATCGACTCGTACCCCACCCAGCACCAGGTCATGGCGGTCATCGGCTCGGCGTCGATGTCGATCTTCCAGTCCTGGGCGCTGCTGAAGGGGCCGACGATCATGTGCTCGGCGATTTCGCAGTCCTTCCCCGGCGTCTCGGCCGCACGCGCGGCCTCGTAGGCCTTCTGCCGGCGCGCTTCCCAGGCGCGCTTGAACGCCTCGAGGGCGTCCTCTACGGCGTCATCGCCGATGCCGTTGCCAACGACCAGTTCGTAATGGAAACGGGCAACCGGCGGGCAGTTCAGGACGTCGACGATACCGCGCTTGGGCGCGCCCTCCTTCCTTTTCTTCTCGCGCTTCTTCAGCTTGGCTTCGCTATCGAGCTTCCTCTCCTCTTTCTTCCCCATGCCTGCCCCCGAATTTTCCCCGAAGAAACAAAATGTTCACACGGCTGCGGACGGCAGCGGCTCACTCTAACCGGGGGGCTGCCGGGAGGTCAACCAGATAGGGGTGACGCGGTTTCCCTGAGCAGTTCGCGGGCCAGCAGGAACAGCACGCCGGCGTTCAACACGTGCCAGAGGAAATGGGTTCCCAGCGGGAAGGTGTCGCAGACCTGCGGGTCGATGGTGCGCAGAGCGAGCGAGACGCAGAACAGCGAAATGCCGAACAGGAACACGCGCCAGCCCGGTCGCCCGGTGGCGCGCAGGAACACGGCAATCGCCAGCAGACCGGCGACGTAGGGGAAGTAGGCTCCCGACTGGTTGAGGAAGCCGGCCGGTAGGAAAGCGGGCGTGAAGTAACTCGCCACCGTGAAAGAGCCTGCGCCGAGCAGCGCGATCCACAAGTGCAGTCCAGCCGTGTGGCGCAGGAACGCGTACAGGAAAACACCGCCGAAGAGCAGGATCGACAGCGTGTCTGCCAACCCGGCCCAGACCGTCGCCACGGTGTGAAACAGCAAACTGCACAGCCCGATCAGGCCCAGCAGCGCCGGAAGCGAACGCACCGATGGGGCGACCGCCGCGCCGGCGCTGCGCGTGCTTTCGACGGCCTGCCAGAGGAGGACGGCCGCTACCAGGAATGCGGCGTTGGTCACTGCGTTGAGGGGTTCGGACCACAGGGTCGGGTCGGTGCGCTCGCAATAAGCGTCGACGCTGCTCAGCAGAGACATGATTTCCCCGATGTCACGGCAGACGCGTGATCAACTCGCGGGCACACTCGCGCACGACTTCTTCGAACGGTACGGTGGTCTCCGCCGGGGTTTCGTAGGCGGTAGTCAGCTCGTTCTGCCCTTCCCAGGCGATGTCGCCCTCCAGGCTGTCCCAGATCTGCATATAGATGCGGATGTTCGCGGACGGGGTGAACACCACGCTCAGCCCAAAAACACCGAAGCGTTCTCTGGCGTACTGGCTGAACCGCGGCAGCTTGAGCTGTGCGAGGTAGCGGGCGCCCGCGGCCTCCCCGACCGCGCGCAGCGTCTGCGGATCGAACGCGCCGGTGTCCCGATACACCAGCAACATGCGCTGATAGTCGGACGTGAGCCCGGCGCGGTTGATGGCCGACAGGGTCTGCGACAGCCCGACGATGCGCAGATCCTGCCGCTGCTCCTTGACGGCGCTGACGAACGCCAGGGCCAGGGGCTGGCGGTCCTCCTCCTGTCCCGTGACTGTTGCGGGGGTGAGAAAGGCCAGTCCGCCTGTCTCGAGGTCACCGGGTTTGAGGTCGAGGGTTTCGTGCTGCGCCTTGGTCCAGCGCTGCGTGGTAGCGGTGCATCCGGCGACCAGCGCTGCCAAAACGAGAAGCACGCACGCGACAGCGGCATGCCGGTTGCTCGCACGCGGAATCGCCGTCATGCGACTACTTCTTGCAAGGGAATGCTAAGGTCTCCGCGCAGCGCTGCACGTGGTCTGGGGTGCCGATCACGTGATCAGTTCAGGCCGCCGCTGCGTGGGGCGTGAGCGTCAGCGGGGCGAGCGCACCGTTGGCGTCGAAGGAAAACGGCGCCGGGCCCGCGACCGTCTGGAAGCGGTCTCGTCGCTGACGCAGTTCCTCCAGCATCGGCTCCGAGACCTGGATCTCAGCCAGCTGGAGCGTGTTGCGAATGCGCACGATGCGGCAGTCCTGCGGCTTGACCCGTACCACGGTCTTGACCGCGAGCTGGATGGCTTCCCGGTCGGTGTTCATGATCATGGGAATGCCTGCCCCGTCCAGGTTGCAGGAGGTGATGATGTTGGCGTAGGTCGAGGGCACGTCCAGCTCCCGATATAGCCGCATGGTGATGACATCGGCGGAGCCCACTCCGGTGGCGTTGCCCATGGATTCCCGGGTGAGCCCCAGCACGACGATCTTTTTCACCAGCGGCTTGGCCGCCCACTGGACGGCGCGGCGGTTGCGCCCGGTGATGTTCGGGTCGAAGCCCGCGCCGCTGATGTTCTTGCCCATCTCGTCGATGATCAGCACGTCGATCTCGTCGAAGGGCAGCTGCGGCATCATGCGCTTGGCCATGGCCTGCAGGTCCGGCTCGCGCGTGGCCAGCCGCTCGGCGGGGATGATCTCGATCAGCGCGGTCTCGTCGTAGGCATTCTCGACGATGCCCACGCCGAACAACACATTGCGGGCGCGCAGGTTCACGTCGCGGATGCGGGGCAGCAGGTCGGGGAACAAGTCCATGCCGTGCGCGTGGTACGTGCTGGCGCCGACGATCTTGCCGATGCCGATGGCCAGCATCTTGGTCAGCCCGCTCTCGGTTGCGCCGCGGAAGGCGGTGTGAGGCTTGATCCGGTTGATGACGACGATCGCCTCCGCCTCCGCTGCGAAACGGTCCATGTGCACGGGTGTGCCGTCTTCGAGATGTCCGACGACCACGGTGTCCATGGTGGCGCGAACGGGACACCCGGTCGCCGCCTCGGTGATGCCATAGCTTGCCAGGACCTTCTTCTGCCCTTCGGCGGTGGCAGCCCCGTGGCTGCCCATACACGGGAAGATGAAGGGCTGCGCGCCGAGCGCACCCAGCTCGTGAACCACGGCCTTGGCGATCTCACCGATGTTGGCGATGCCGCGACTGCCGCAGCCCACCGCGACGACCTGTCCGGGTTTCACGCGATTGCGTACCTCGGGGCGCTGGAACTCGAGCGCGACGGTGCCGGCGATATCGGTCAGCCGATCGGCCTCGAACTTCTGGCGCACCGTGAGCATGCGCGGCAGCGGAACCTCGAGCCCTCCGGCGATATTGACTTCGATGCGATCGGGAATCATGAACAGCCTCGAATGGATGGCGTGCGAACGCCAGTGTAACAAAGCGTACGGCAGAGCGTTCTCGTGGGCCGCCGGAAGCCGGGTCTGGCGTCTGTTCTGCGCTCATTCGGCAGGGGAATAGCTCTTATGCATGGACGTGCCATTCCGCGTGCTGCAGTCCCCTGCTAAGTTGCACTGCGACGCTGTCGTTATTGCGTCTAGCGCCTGCGCGCCCGACGCAGCGAGGAAAGGATGGGCCATACATGAACTACCTGCAGACGAACGAACAGAAGCCCCACGCCGGGGACTGCCACGACTCGACGGCGGGGCCGGTCGAGTTTGCCTCCCTCAAGCCGCAGAACGTGCGCCTGACCAGCCGTGCGCTGGGGTGGCGGCCGCTCAACTTCGAGCGTCGGGAGGCTGCGCCCGACAGCGACTGCCTGCCGGCGGGAAGCACCGAGCATCTGGTCTTCGTGAGCCTCGCCCCCGGACATGTGCAACGCGAAGCGGACGGCGCATTGGTCGAGCAGGAGTTGATGCCGGGCTGCGTCGCGGTGCAGCCCAGCGGCCAGTCGGTGCGCTGGAGCTGGGACACCCGGCTCAGCTTTTCCGTCATGAGCCTGGAGCCTGCCTTCCTCGACCGCGTTGCGCGGCAGGTGTTCGATCTGGAGCCCGGCGACTACCAGCTGCTGGCCTCCGCACGGGAGCAGGATTCGGTCATCTCCAACATCGCCGGTGTTCTTGCACGCGAGGCGCTGCGCGCGGATGTGGGCGGGAAGCTCTACGCAGAGTCGCTCGCCAACATTCTGGCGGTGCACCTCCTGCGCAACTACAGCTTGCGGCTCGGGGCCGCGGATGGACCTGATGAGGACCGGCCCACGGAGGCTTCGCACAAACCCAGAGCGGTTGCCGACGCCATTGCCTACCTCCAGGCCAACTTCTCGCGCGACATCAAGCTCGAGGACGTGGCTGCCGCGGTGCACCTGAGCCCGTTCCATCTGGCGCGGCAATTCAAGCAGGTCACCGGCGCTACGCCCCACCAGTACCTGGTGCAGGTGAGGGTGAACGCGGCGCGCTCGCTGCTGAGTGCCGGTTCCGGCCAACGTTCGCTGGCTGAGGTGGCGAGCGCGGTCGGGTTCGCCGACCAGAGCCATCTTACGCGCCAGTTCAAGCGGCATTTCGGCGTCACGCCGAGTCGGCTCCGCTGAGGACACCGGCAAGAACGTCCAAGAACTGCGCAAGACTGTCCAAGACCGCGCTGCCGGTCCAGGGTTAATCTGTGCGTAGTTTCGATGCGCGGCCCGCGACCTCGGTCGCGTCGGGTTCCCCATCCGCCCGACCTCCCCGGGCGGACCCCGCGGGCAGACAACGTCTGCGGGACCCCTTCCTCCTCTGGCCGCAAAGGCCTGGACTTTACGGCGGTGTTGATCACCGCCGTCTTTTTTTGCGACCTACACCTTAGAGCGGGGAACGCAGAGTGCGCAGAGGAGAAAACGGAGGACACCGTGACTTGTATGGCGTCCCACCGGCCAGCAAACCGCGTGCACACCACGAGCATTGCCACACCTCTTGCTCGCTCGGTACCTGCAAACTGGAAACTGCCTTTCCTCAGCGTCCTCTCTTTTCCCCTCTGCGTCTCTGCGTTCCCGCTTTACGCAGTAGTCGCCTGAGGTAACGGGCGATAGACGGGAACGACGTAGGGGCCTTCCGGCACCACCGCGATGTGCGCGTCGCCGGCGCTGGCCACGCAGCGCTGCAGGGTCTCCTCCAGCGAGTCTACGACGTTCACGCCGGTCAGCGCGCGCTCCTCCGGCCGCAGGCCGGGGCTGAACAGATGCACAGCGCCCACGCGCATGGGCTTGAGCTGCATCTGGGTCTGCCATTCGTCTACGTCGGCGTGGGCCTTGCGGCTGATGTCGGAGAAGAAGCCCTCCGGCCCACGTTCGATGAGGCGGCGTTGGGCATCCCGATACTCATCCGAGCCTATGCCCTCCGCGCACTCCGAGACGACGACCAGGTTGCCGCCCGGCTCGAGGATGTCGAGCGGACCGACCATGCCCTTGACGGTCTGGTAGTAGGTCTTATCCAGCGGATAGCCGGCTGCGCTGGTCACCACGGTCTTGAACCGGCGCGCGACGGGCACCTGCGCGTAGCGACGGATGAAGTCGACGGCCTCCAGATGGCTCTCGACGACTTCCCCGAAGTTGACGAATGACAGATTGCGATGCTCGTCGATGACCGTGTTGACCGCCAGAACCCGGCGCAGCATGCGCACGATCTCGAGCTGCTCCCGATGCAAGGGGTTGCCCTCCAGCACGCAGTTGTCAGCCTTCGGGTCGGACATGAAACGGGCGTTGTGGAAGGTAGTGATGGTGTCGCGGTGGGCGATTCCGGGCGCGATCACCTTGCGGCCACCGGAGAACCCAGCCATGAAGTGCGGTTCCACTAGGCCGGTCACGATCTTCAGGTCGGCCTCGACGAAGCGCCGGTCCAGCTTGACCACCGTGCCCGAGGCGGTCGTCCCCAGTAGTACATGATCCGCGTCATTGCGCGCGAAGTGGTTCTCCACCCGGACGGTCCGCAGCACCCAGGGGTCGCCAACCAGTTCCTCCAGCTCTTTGCCCTCGTTCGGACGGTGCAGGCCGGTGGCCACCAGGATGCGGATCGACTCGGGCTTGAGGCCGGCTGCCAGCAGCTCGCGCACCAGAACCGGGAGGATCAGGCCGTTGGGCACGGGGCGGGTAATGTCGCAGATGAGTATGCAGGCGGAGCGGGCCCGGCCCGCTTCCTGCATGAGGGTCCCGCTGCCCACCGGCGTCGCGAGCGCTGCCCGCAACGCTGCAGGCGGGTCCTGCAGCAGCGGCATGGCTGGCTTGCGGATGACCGTCACCGACCACTGGTCGGACAGCTCGATGGGCACTGTGCCCTTGCCGTAACTCAGTTCGACCCGCATGGCGTCCTCAATTGCAGGGGGTTGTGACCGATATTGCCCAAGAGCATAGCACCGCGGGACGCGTCGGGGCCGCCTGGCGAAGTTCCCGCCGACTCTCAATTACCAAGGATAACCCCTTGTCGCAAGGGAGTTTCGGGGGCTAGAATCCGGAACATCCTCACCCAGGAGGCATTATGTCTGCATGGAAGAAACTGGTTCTCGTCCCGGCGCTGTCCCTGGCTGTGGCCGTCCCGCCGGCGCTTGCGCTGGATCAGGAGCAGGTCGGCCGCGAGCCGACGACTGCGGAGATGTATGCCGACGGCCTGCTGGCGCGCCCGCTAGGCGTGGTGGCCTCGGTGGTGGGGGCGGCAGTGTTCGTTGTCACCTTGCCCTTTACCCTGCCGAGCAAGAGCGTCGACCGCGCCGCGAAACAGCTGGTCGCGAAGCCGGCACAGTACACATTCAAACGCCCGCTCGGCCAGTTCGACTCCTGCGAGACGCTCCCCGAGAGCTGCAAGTAGGTCGGAGCCAGGGGCGGTTCCTTCAAGCGACCTCGCCCGAGGCGCTTCCAGCAACCACAGAGTTCTCGTTCCGGCCGAACCGCAATGGCCTGGGCTACGACGGCGGGCGCCTGACAGAGGGCGCCTGCGGTCGATATACTTCGAGCGAAGCTGAGAGGGCAGACCCGGCCGCGCGGCGCCTAATGGAAGCGCACCGGCTGGGTCAGTAGGGATTCGAAGCCGCCCAGGAACTCGTCGACTGAGTCGATGGTGGGATCCTCGGCGATGAGACGCTGCAGCGACAGGCGGAATGAGTCCGCGACCTCGCCCTCGAGATAGCCGCCGACTCCCAGCGTCTTGTCGATGAGCTCGTAAGCGTTGAGCCCTGGATACTCGACCACGTGGTAGTGCTGGCTGTTGTATACGATGTTCATGGCGCTCCGGATTTCCAGACCAGCCGAGACAGTTTGGGTCACGTCTGTGCCGGTCCACGACCTTCAGATGATGTAATCCACCTGTGAAATCAAGTGCTCTCGGGCGAACCTACCGCCAGGGCAGCAACTTTCAGGCCACGGAGGAGACAAGTCGTGAGTGTCAAGACGAGACTGGAGGGGCTCGGCCTTGCTCTGCCGGAGCCGGTAGCACCTGCGTTCCAGTACGTGCCGGTGGTCGTGCACGCTGGGCTGGCGTGGGTGAGCGGACAGATCCCCCGGGCAGGCGCGCGGGTGTTGATGACGGGGAAAGCCGGCGGGGAAATCGGGCTGGAACAGGCGCAGGAAGCGGCGCGGGCTTGTGTGCTGCAGGGGCTGGCACAGCTCGAATCGGCGCTCGGCAGCCTCGATCGGGTCGAACGGGTGCTGAAGGTGACGGGATTTGTGGCGTCGGCGCCTGGCTTTACCCAGCAGCCGCAGGTGATCGACGCCGCCTCGGAGCTGCTCGTGCAGCTCTTCGAGGAGGACGGCCGGCATGCCCGCAGTGCGGTGGGAGTGGCCGAGCTTCCGCGCGGGGTGCCGGTTGAGATCGAGCTGGTAGTTGCCGTCCGTAAGTGATTGCTCACATCTGACAACAACAAGCGACGGGGACCATGCAGTACCGCAAGCTGGGACACACTGAGCTGTCGGTGTCGGAACTGTGCCTGGGCACGATGACGTGGGGAGAGCAGAACAGCGAAGCCGACGCGCACGCCCAGCTCGACTACGCAGTATCGCGGGGCGTGAACTTAATCGACGCGGCCGAGATGTATCCCGTCCCGCCGCGGGCCGAGACCCAGGGCCGCACGGAGGCCTATCTGGGCTCGTGGCTACGAGGTCGCCCGCGCAACAAAGTGCTCGTCGCTACCAAGATCACGGCGCCAGGGCGCGGCTTCGCGTGGGTGCGCGGCGGACCCACCGGCATCGACCGACGCAGCGTCCAGGAGGCCGTCGACCTCAGCCTCAAGCGCCTGCAGACCGACTATGTCGATCTCTACCAGATCCACTGGCCGGACCGCTATGTGCCGTCCTTTGGGACCTGGGCGTACGACCCGGGCCAGGAGCGGCCCACGGTCGCGATCCAGGAGCAGCTCGAAGCCCTCGACGCAGTGGTCCGGGCCGGCAAGGTGCGCTACGTGGGGGTATCGAACGAGACGCCCTGGGGGATCACCGAGTTCGTCCGGCTGGCGCGGGAGGCCGGTCTGCCCCGGATCGCATCGACCCAGAACGCCTACAGTCTGCTCAACCGCACGTTCGAGATGGGGCTTTCGGAGGTGCACCGGCATCTCGACGTCCCGCTGCTCGCATACAGTCCTCTGGCTTTCGGCCATCTCACCGGCAAGTACCTGGATGGCGCCCAACCCCAGGGCGCCCGGCTGACCCGTTTCCCGCCTTTCGGCCAGCGCTACGCCAAGGTCAACGTCCCCGGCGCAGTGGCGGCCTACGTCGAGTTGGCGCGCTCCCGGGGGTTATCCCCGGCAACCCTCGCGCTGGCGTTCGTGCGCCAGCGCTGGTTCACCGCCAGCACCATCATCGGGGCGACCAGCCTGGAGCAGCTCAGGGAGAACATCGACAGCGCACAGGTATCCCTGGACTCGGAGATACTCAGCCGGATCGAGGAGATCCATAACCGCTACCCCAATCCGGCGCTGTAACCGGGCGCGGGCTCGCCCAGTCGGGCCGATTCTCGGCGCAAATTTGACAGAGGGCCCCCAAATCGCCAAAATTGCCGGTTTCGTTCGGAGGGGTTCCCGAGCGGTCAAAGGGAGCAGACTGTAAATCTGCCGGCTATGCCTTCGAAGGTTCGAATCCTTCCCCCTCCACCAGGTTCGAAGGGCGTTGCGGTAGCGGGGATGGTCGGCGCGGCCTTGATCTTCCGGGCCAGCGGGCATGCAGTGCGGAGGACGGCGAGCTCTTGCGGGCGGGTGTAGCTCAATGGTAGAGCAGAAGCCTTCCAAGCTTACGACGAGGGTTCGATTCCCTTCACCCGCTCCAACGAAGGTTTACGACGAACGGCGCTCCCCCTGCGCGCTTGAGAGATCTTTGGGGTCGAGGGGTTTCGTGGTGGCAGGCGTGCCGCCCATGTAGCTCAGTGGCAGAGCACTCCCTTGGTAAGGGAGAGGTCGAGCGTTCAATCCGCTCCATGGGCACCATCTCATCATTTTTTTCTTGCACAGAGCTTCTTCACGGCAAAGCAGTCAGGAACAGAGGAACCGGCAATGGCAAAGGGCAAATTTGAGCGGACCAAGCCGCACGTGAACGTGGGCACGATAGGACACGTGGACCATGGGAAGACGACGCTGACGGCGGCGCTGACGCTGGTGCTGAGCAAGAAGTATGGAGGGGAGGCCAAGGGCTACGACCAGATCGACAATGCTCCGGAGGAGAAGGCGCGGGGGATCACGATCAACACCGCGCACGTGGAGTACGAGACGGCCAACCGGCACTATGCGCACGTGGACTGTCCTGGGCATGCGGACTACGTGAAGAACATGATCACGGGAGCGGCGCAGATGGACGGGGCGATTTTGGTGGTATCGGCCGCCGATGGGCCGATGCCGCAGACGCGCGAGCACATTCTGCTGGCCCGCCAGGTGGGGGTTCCCTACATCATCGTGTACATGAACAAGGCCGACATGGTCGATGACAAGGAGCTGCTCGAGCTGGTGGAGATGGAGGTGCGCGAGCTGCTGAGCAAGTACGAGTTTCCTGGGGACGACACGCCCATTGTGATTGGCTCGGCGCTGAAGGCGTTGGAGGGGGACAAGGGGGATCTGGGCGAGGGGTCGATCATGAAGCTGGCCGAGGCGCTGGACAGCTACATTCCGCAGCCCAAGCGAGCGCTGGACGGGCCGTTTTTGATGCCGGTGGAGGACGTGTTTTCGATCTCTGGGCGGGGCACGGTGGTCACCGGGCGGGTGGAGCGCGGGATCGTGAAGGTGGGCGACGAGATCGAGATAGTGGGGCTCAAGCCCACGCAGAAGACGGTGTGCACGGGGGTGGAGATGTTCCGCAAGCTGCTCGATCAGGGGCAGGCTGGGGACAATGTGGGGATCTTGCTGCGTGGGACCAAGCGCGAGGAGGTCGAGCGCGGGCAGGTGCTGGCCAAGCCTGGGTCGATCACGCCGCACACGAAGTTTCAGGCCGAGCTGTACGTGCTGAGCAAGGAAGAGGGTGGGCGGCACACGCCGTTTTTCAATGGATACCGGCCGCAGTTTTACTTTCGGACCACAGACGTGACGGGCAGCATTGAGTTGCCCAAGGGCACGGAGATGGTGATGCCTGGGGACAACATTGGGATGGTGGTGACCTTGACCGTTCCCATCGCGATGGAAGAGGGGCTGCGCTTTGCCATCCGCGAGGGTGGGCGCACCGTGGGTGCGGGCGTGGTGGCCAAAATCCTGGAGTAAGCGACATGGCTGTGCAGAGTCAGAAGATCCGCATCCGGTTGAAAGCGTTCGACTACCGGTTGATCGACCAGTCGGCGCTGGAGATCGTCGAGACGGCCAAGCGCACCGGCGCTGTCGTGAAAGGCCCGGTGCCGTTGCCCACCCGCGTGCAGCGGTTCGATCTGCTGCGCTCGCCGCACATCGACAAGACCTCGCGCGACCAGCTGGAGATCCGCACCCACCTGCGGTTGATGGATATCATCGACCCCACCGACAAGACGGTGGATGCGCTGATGAAGCTCGACCTGCCTGCGGGTGTGGACGTGGAGATAAAGTTGTAGGTGAGGCGCGAGGCGTGAGGCGAGAGGCGGAGGGTGAGAGGCCGCAGGGAAGTAGTTGACCGCCTCACCCCTCACGCGTTACGCCTCACGCAGTTGACCGCCAGCCAATTGCAGCTGGCACCTCAAGCGAGGACAGAAGAAATGACTCTAGGACTGGTGGGCCGCAAGGTTGGCATGACGCGGCTGTTCACCGACGACGGCGATGCCGTACCGGTGACGGTAGTGGACGTGTCCAACAACCGCGTGACCCAGATCAAGACCGCCGCCACGGACGGCTACTCCGCGGTGCAGATCGCATTCGGGCGACGCCGCCCCAGCCGCGTCATCAAGGCGGCGGCGGGACACTTCGCCAAGGCCGGCGTAGAAGCCGGTTCGGTCCTGAAGGAGTTCCGCGTCAGCGAGGAGCAGGCCTCCTCGATGCAGCCGGGCGCGACCGTGGGCGCGGACATCTTTGCCGTCGGGCAGATGGTGGATGTGAGCGGGACGACGCAGGGCAAGGGATTCGCCGGCGTCATCAAGCGCCACAACTTCTCCTCCAACCGCGCCAGCCACGGCAACTCGGTGTCGCACAGAAAGCCCGGCTCCACGGGCCAGAACCAGAGCCCGAGCAAGGTCTTCCCCGGCAAGCGCATGCCCGGCCACATGGGCGACGCGAATCGGACCGTGCAGAACCTCGAGATCCTGCGCGTCGACGCGCAGCGCCAGCTGCTGATGATCAAGGGGGCGCTGCCCGGCTCCAAGGGCGGCAATGTGGTGGTGTCACCGACGGTGCGAGTGAGGGCGTGATGGAGCTGCCGATCATCGACGAGCAGGGACAGCGCAAGTCGACGCTGGCCGCGTCCGACGACTTGTTCGGGCGAGAATACAACGAGGCCGTGGTGCACCAGGTCGTGACGGCCTATATGGCCAACGCGCGCCTGGGCACGCGCGCGCAGAAAGCGCGCGGCGAGGTGAACAAGTCCAACAAGAAGCCATGGCGCCAGAAGGGCACCGGCCGCGCTCGTGCCGGTCGTGCATCCAGCCCGCTGTGGCGCGGCGGCGGCAGGATCTTTCCGAGCAGCCCCGACGAGAACTTCAGCCACAAGGTCAACCGCAAGGTCTACCGCGCAGGGATCGCTTCCATCCTGTCGCAGCTGGCCCGCGAGGGACGCCTGCAGGTCGTGGAGAGCTTCGCCGTCGACGCTCCGAAGACCAGAGTGCTGGCACAGAAGCTCAGGGGCATGGGGCTCGAGGAGGTGCTGATCGTCACCGACAGCGTGGACGAGAACCTGGTCCTGTCCTCGCGCAACCTCCCGCGCGTGCTCGTGGTGGAGCCCGGGAACGCCGATCCGGTCAGCCTGCTGCGCTTCGAAAAGACGATCATCACCCGCAGTGCGGTGGCCAAGATGCAGGAGATGCTGGCATGAACCGGAACGCCTTCAATGCGAAGACCGCCGATACGGGGCGGCTGATGCAGGTGCTGGTCGCGCCGCAGGTGTCGGAGAAGAGCACCTTCGTCGGGGAGAAGAACAACCAGTGGATCTTCCGGGTGCGCCCGGACGCAAGCAAGCCCGAGATCAAGGCGGCCATCGAGCTGATGTTCAAGGTCGAGGTCCTGGGCGTGCAGACCTCGAACGTGAGAGGCAAGGAGACCAAGCGCGTTGGCCGGCCGGTCGGGCGCAGGCGCAGCTGGAAGAAAGCCTTCGTGCGGCTCAAGCCCGGGCAGGAGATCAGCTTCGCCCCCGGGGACAACAAGTGAGCTGGCCAGCAGAGGCGGAGAAACAATTATGGCTCTGATCAAAGTCAAACCCACTTCCCCGGGCCGGCGTGCCGTGGTCAAGGTGGTCACCCCTGAGCTGCACAAGGGCAAGCCCGTTGCGGCGCTGGTGGAGAAGAAGTCCAAGAGGGCGGGCCGCAACAACCTCGGCCAGGTGACCACGCGCCACCAGGGTGGCGGGCATCGCCAACACTACCGGATCGTGGATTTCCGGCGCGACAAGGACGGCATCCCGGCCAAGGTGGAACGCCTGGAGTACGACCCCAACCGCAGCGCCCATCTGGCGCTGTTGTGCTACGCCGACGGCGAGCGCCGCTACGTCATCGCCGCGAAGGGGCTCAGTGCGGGCGCGCAACTTATCAGCGGGCTGGATGCCCCGATCAAGGTCGGCAACACGCTACCGCTGCGCAATATCCCGGTGGGCACCACCGTGCACTGCGTCGAGATGCAGCCCGGAAAGGGTGCGCAGATCGCGCGTGCCGCGGGTACTTCCGTGCAGCTGCTGGCGCGGGAGGGGACGTACGCTCAGCTGCGCCTGCGCTCGGGCGAGATCCGCAAGGTGCATGTCGACTGCCGCGCCACGATCGGCGAGGTCGGCAACGAAGAGAACAACCTGCGCTCGATCGGCAAGGCGGGCGCCCAGCGCTGGCGCGGCATCCGCCCGACGGTGCGCGGGGTGGCGATGAACCCCGTCGATCACCCGCACGGTGGCGGTGAGGGCAGGACCGGTACCAAGCGCGATCCCGTCAGCCCCTGGGGTCAGCTCACCAAGGGCTACAAGACGCGCAAGAACAAGCGTACTGCGGGCATGATCGTGCGCAGCCGTCAGCGAGCATAAGAGGTAGACCATGGCACGTTCCGTCAAGAAGGGTCCGTTCGCCGACCACCATCTGGTGGCCAAGGTGGAGAAGGCCCGCGCGACCAACGACAAGCGTCCGATCAAGACCTGGTCGCGGCGCTCCACCGTGCTGCCCGACTTTGTGGGGCTCACCATCGCCGTCCACAATGGCAAGCAGCACATCCCCGTCTACATCACGGAAAACATGGTCGGGCACAAGCTGGGCGAGTTTGCGCTCACGCGCACCTTCAAGGGGCATTCCGCCGACAGGAAGGCTGCCGCAACGCCGGCCAGGAAATAGGTGGAGAGCATGGAAACGACTGCAAAACTGCGCGGCGTGCGCCTGTCGGCCCAGAAAGGACGCCTGGTCGCCGACCAGATCCGTGGGCTGCCCGTGGATCGCGCGCTCAACGTGCTGACGTTTAGCCCCCAGAAAAGCGCCCATATCATCCGCAAGCTTCTCGAGTCCGCCATCGCCAATGCCGAGCACAACGACGGCGCAGACGTGGACGAGCTCAAGGTTAAGCGAATTCTCGTCGAGCGCGGGACCTTTCTGCGCCGTTTCCGCGCGAGCTCGAAGGGCCGGGCCTCGCGCATCATGAAGCCCACCTGTCACATCTTCGTGACGGTGGGGGATTAAAGGGTTCGCCATGGGTCAGAAAATCCATCCCACTGGTTTCCGGCTGGCGGTCCTGCGCAACTGGACCTCGCGCTGGTACGCCAACAGCCGCAACTTCCCCGGCATGCTCAACGAGGACATCAAGGTACGCGATTTCCTCAAGAAGAAACTGTCACACGCGGCGGTGAGCAAGGTCATCATCGAGCGCCCGGCCAAGAATGCGCGCATCACCATCCACAGCGCCCGTCCGGGGGTGGTGATCGGCAAGAAGGGCGAAGACATCGAGTCGCTGCGCGGCCAGCTGCAGCGTCTTATGGGCGTGCCGGTGCACGTGAACATCGAGGAGGTGCGCAAGCCCGAGCTCGACGCGCAGCTCATCGCCGACAGCATTGCCCAGCAGCTGGAGAAGCGGATCATGTTCCGCCGCGCCATGAAGCGCGCCATGACCAACGCCATGCGCCTGGGTGCGCAGGGCATCAAGATCATGAGCGCCGGAAGACTGAACGGCATCGAGATCGCGCGCACGGAGTGGTACCGTGAAGGCCGCGTGCCGCTGCACACCCTGCGCGCCGATATCGACTACGGCGTCGCCGAGGCGAAGACCACGTACGGGGTGATAGGCATCAAGGTCTGGGTCTTCAAGGGCGAGACGCTGGGCAAGGGCGAGCAGCCGGCCGCGCCGCCCCCGGCCGAGCCCGAGAGAAAGCCGAGGAGAGCAGGAGCCAAGCATGTTGCAGCCAGCTAGAAGCAAATACCGCAAGCAGCAGAAGCAGCGGAACAAGGGCATTGCAACCCGGGGCAACAAGGTCAGCTTCGGCGAGTACGGCCTGAAGGCCATCGGCCGCGGGCGCCTCACTGCGAGGCAGATCGAAGCTGCCCGCCGTGCCATGACCCGCCACATCAAGCGCGGCGGCCGAATCTGGATCCGCATCTTCCCCGACAAGCCTGTCTCCAAGAAGCCCGCCGAGGTCCGCATGGGCAACGGGAAAGGCAATCCAGAGTATTTCGTCGCCGAGATCCAGCCCGGCAAGGTGCTCTACGAGATGGATGGCGTGGATGAGGTGCTGGCGCGCGAGGCCTTCCGACTTGCCGCTGCCAAGCTGCCGATCCTGACCACCTTCGTTTCGCGACAGCTGGGGTGAGATCCTTCAGTAGGGGATGACATGGACACCAAGGAACTCCGTGCCAAGAGCGCGGATGAGCTCAAGCAGGAACTGAACTCCCTGCTCAAGGCGCATTTCGGCCTGCGCATGCAGCAGGCCACGCAGCAGTTGAGCAACAATTCGGAACTGCGCAAGACGCGTCGGAGCATCGCGCGCGTGCGGACCATCATGCACGAGAAGGCAAGACAGTCATGAGCGAAGCGAGCGCAGACAGCAAGAGCCGCCGGCGGCTGACTGGTCGGGTGGTCAGCGACAAGATGGACAAGACGGTCACTGTGCTGGTGGAGCGCAAGGTCAAGCATCCGCTCTACGGCAAATACGTGAGCCGCTCGCAGAAGTACCACGCGCACGACGAGAAGAACGAGTACCACCCGGGCGACCTGGTGACCATCGAAGAGTGCCGGCCGCTGTCGAGAAGCAAGTCCTGGATGGTGGTGCGGCTGGTGGAGAAGGCTCGCCCGGATTGACAAGGGCAGGGGCGTAACAGGGGACTTGCGCCGGGCTGGTTGGATGTCTAAACTAGCGGGTTTTCCGAGTTTTATCTGCTGGTTCGCGGCCGGATAGGATCCTGCCCGAAGCAGTGGCTCCTGACCCGGACGGGTTCCAAAACTGGCCGCACCGCCAAGGCTCGAGCGAGCGGAGAAAGTTGGAGAAGAAACAATGATCCAGATGGAAACAATGCTGGACGTCGCCGACAACACCGGGGCGAGGTCCGTGATGTGCATCAAGGTCCTGGGGGGCTCCAAGCGTCGCTATGCCGGGATCGGCGATGTCATCAAGGTCAGCGTGAAGGACGCGGCCCCGCGCGGGCGCGTCAAGAAGGGCGAAATCTACAACGCCGTAGTAGTGCGCACCACCCGCGGGGTGCGGCGCCAGGACGGGTCGCTGCTCAAGTTCGACAGCAACGCTGCGGTCCTGCTCAACAACAAGCTGGAGCCGATCGGCACCCGTATCTTCGGGCCGGTGACGCGCGAGCTGCGCACGGAGCGGTTCATGAAGATCGTGTCCCTGGCTCCGGAAGTCCTCTAGAGGGGCCTGCGATGCGCAAGATCAAGAAAGGTGATGAGGTGGTCGTCACTACGGGCCGGGACAAGGGCAAGCGCGGCACTGTGCTGCGCGTGGTCGATCCCGAGCACCTGCTGGTGGAAGGGACCAACATGGTGAAGAAGCACCAGCGTCCCAACCCCATGAAGGGCCAGACCGGGGGCATCGTCGACAAGGAGATGCCGCTGCACGTGTCCAATGTGGCCATCTTCAACCCGGCGACCAAGAAGGCCGACCGAGTCGGCATCAAGGTCCTGGACGATGGACGCCGCGTGCGGGTGTTCAAGTCCAATGGTGAAATGATCGATGTCTGAGGGCGCCGCCATGGCACGTCTGCAAGAGCAATACAACGCGGTGGTCGTTCAGGACCTCATCAAGAAGTTCGGTTACAAGTCCCGCATGGAGGTCCCGCGCATCCAGAAGGTGGTGGTGAACATGGGCGTGGGCGAGGCCGTGGGCGACAAGAAGATCATGGACAACGCGGTCGGCGACCTGCAGAAGATCGCCGGGCAGAAGCCGGTCGTGACGCTGGCCCGCAAGTCGATCGCCACGTTCAAGATCCGCAAGGGTTATCCGGTTGGATGCATGGTGACCCTGCGCGGGAGTCGCATGTACGAGTTCCTGGACCGCCTGATCTCGGTGGCGATCCCGCGGATCCGCGACTTCCGCGGCATTTCGCCCCGCTCGTTCGACGGGCGCGGCAACTTCAACATCGGCGTGAAGGAGCAGATCATCTTCCCTGAGATCGAGTACGACAAGATCGATGCGCTCAGGGGGATGAACATCACCATCACCACGACGGCTAAGACCGACGAGGAGGCCCGTGCGCTGCTCGGCGCCTTCAACTTCCCGTTCAGAACCTGAGGTCGCAATGGCGAAGCTTGCCCTGATCAACCGCGAGAAGAAGCGTCGCGAGACTGTGAAGAAGTTCGCTGCCAAGCGAGTGGAATTGAACGCCATCATCCACAACCAGAAGCTGCCCGAAGAGGAGCGGCACGCTGCCCGCGAGAAGGTGCAGCAGCTGCCCCGCAACGCCAGCCCGTCGCGTCTGCGCAACCGCTGCGCGCTGACCGGCCGGCCGCGCGGCGTGTTCCGCAAGTTCGGGCTGGCGCGTAACAAGCTGAGGGAGATCGCCATGCGTGGCGAGGTCCCGGGTGTGATCAAGGCGAGCTGGTAAGGTCTAGGAGCGGCACATGAGCATGAGTGATCCCATCGCCGACATGCTGACGCGCATCCGCAACGCCCAGGCATCGGAGAAGGTGTCGGTGGAGATGCCCTGCAGCAAGCTCAAGGTTGCGATCGCAGCCGTGCTGAAGGACGAGGGCTACATCGAGGACTTCAAGGTCAGCGCCGACGCCGGCAAGAACCTGCTGGAGATCGGCCTGAAATACTACGCCGGCCGTCCCGTGATCGAGAAGATCGAGCGGGTCAGCCGCCCGGGGCTGCGCATCTATCGCGCGAGCCGCGACATCCCGTCGGTGATGAACGGGCTGGGCATCGCGATCGTGTCGACCTCGCGCGGCGTGATGACCGACCGCAAGGCCCGCGCCAGCGGTGTGGGCGGCGAGGTCCTGTGCATCGTGGCCTGATTGCGGGCGTACCAGGCTAGAGAGAAGGGAAACGCCAGATGTCCAGAATCGGAAATCTCCCGGTCAAGATCCCGGCAGGAGTGGAAGTCACCCTGGGGGAGGCGCAGCTCGTGGTCAAAGGGCCGCTGGGCACCCTCACGCAGCCTGTTTCTGGCGGCGTGCGTGTCAAGCGCGACGGTGACGCGGTCAAGTTCGAGCGCGACAACGACTCCATCGAAGCCAACGCAATGTCCGGCACGCTGCGGGCGTTGCTGGCCAACATGGTGCAGGGCGTGACCAAGGGTTTCGAGAAGAAGCTCAACCTGGTGGGGGTTGGTTATCGTGCCCAGGCCGCTGGCGAGACGCTCAACCTCACGCTCGGATTCTCGCACCCGGTCGCGCACAAGATGCCCAAGGGCATCAAGGTCGAGACTCCGACCCAGACCGAGATCCTGATCAAGGGGATCGACAAGCAGCAGGTCGGCCAGGTTGCAGCAGAGATTCGCGGCTACCGCCCACCCGAACCCTACAAGGGCAAGGGCGTGCGCTACGCCGACGAGGTTGTGGTGCTGAAGGAAACCAAGAAGAAGTAGCGGGGATGCCATGATTCAGAAGAAGGCGGCGCGTCTGCGCCGGGCGCGGCAGACCCGCGCGAAGCAGGCGGAGTTGAAAGCGGTGCGACTGACAGTGCACCGCTCCAACTTCCACATCTACGCCCAGGTGATCGACGGCAGCGGCAGCCGGGTGTTGGCGAGCGCCTCTTCGCTGGAGCCGGAGCTGCGCTCTACCCTGCCCAACGGCGGGAACGTCAAGGCGGCCGCAGCGGTGGGCAAGCGCATCGCGGAGAGGGCGCGCGAGAAGGGCATCGAGGCAGTTGCCTTCGATCGCGCCGGCTATCGTTTCCACGGCCGGGTGAAGGCGCTGGCCGAGGCCGCGCGTGAAGCCGGCCTGAAGTTCTAAGGATATCGCAATGGCGAAAGCACCGCAGTCCAAAGGACCGCAATCTGACGAACGCAGCGACGGCCTGCGGGAGAAGATGGTCTCCATCAACCGCGTCACCAAAGTGGTGAAGGGCGGTCGCATCCTGGGTTTTGCCGCGCTCACTGTGGTCGGTGACGGGGACGGCGGGGTGGGCATGGGCAAGGGCAAGGCGCGGGAAGTCCCGGTCGCCGTGCAAAAGGCGATGGAAGAGGCGCGCCGCAAGATGGTGAAGATCAGCCTGAAGAGCGGCACGCTGCATCACGCCGTTCTGGGCATTCATGGCGCCGCCAAGGTGCTGATCCAGCCCGCTTCCGACGGCACCGGCATCATTGCCGGGGGGCCGATGCGGGCGGTTTTCGAGGTGATGGGCGTGCAAAACGTACTGGCGAAGTGCTTCGGGTCGACCAATCCGTACAACGTAGTGCGTGCCACCCTCAACGCGCTGCAGGCGATGAGCACGCCGTCCGAGATCGCGGCCAAGCGCGGCAAGAGCGTGGAACAGATCCTGGGTTGAGCGGCAGCGCGAAGAACGACACGACGAACAGTGACATGGCGGGCAACGAGATGGCGAAGAACCCTGCAGGCAAGAAGCTCAAGGTCACGTTGGTGCGCAGTGTGGCTGCCACGCGCGAGAGCCATCGCGCGACCGTGCGCGGGCTGGGCCTGCGGCGCATCAACCACACGGTGGAGCTCGAGGACACCCCTTCGATCCGCGGCATGATCAACAAGGTGGCCTATTTGCTGAAGTGCGAGGGCTAAATGCGTTTGAACACCATCAAACCGGCAGCAGGATCCAAGCACGCGCGCAAGCGCGTGGGGCGCGGCATCGGCAGCGGCCACGGCAAGACGGCGGGCCGCGGCCACAAAGGCCAGAAGGCGCGTGCAGGAGGCTTTCACAAGGTGGGCTTCGAGGGTGGGCAGATGCCGCTGCAGCGCCGTTTGCCCAAGCGCGGGTTCGTGTCGCTCGCCGAGGGTCTTACCGCGGAGGTGCGGTTGTCCGCGCTCGACAAGCTCGAAGGCAGCGCGTTCGATCTGGCCGGTCTCAAGGCGGCGGGCGTCGTGCCCCGCCAGGCGCTGGCAGCCAAGGTGATCCTGACCGGCAAGATCGGCCGCGCCGTGAAGCTGTCGGGCGTGCGCGCATCCAAGGGTGCGCGTGCGGCCATCGAGGCTGCGGGCGGCAGTGTCGAGGAAGCGAGCGAAGCGAAGGGGTGAGCTGAAGTTGGCCAACGAGAACCTTCTGCGCGGCGCCGGGCGCTTCAGCGATCTGAAGCGCCGGCTGCTGTTCCTGCTGGGGGCCCTGATCGTCTATCGCATCGGGACCCACGTGCCGGTTCCCGGGATCGACCCGGTGCGCCTGGCCGAGCTGTTCCAGTCCCAGCAGGGGGGGATCCTGGACATGTTCAACATGTTCTCGGGCGGGGCGCTGTCGCGCTTCAGCGTGCTGGCGCTCGGCATCATGCCCTACATCTCGGCCTCCATCATCATGCAGTTGATGACGGTGGTGTCGCCAACGCTCGAGGCGCTGAAGAAAGAGGGCGAATCCGGGCGGCGCAAGATCACCCAGTACACGCGCTACGGTACGCTGGGCCTCGCAACCTTCCAGGCGCTGGGCATCGCTGTCGCGCTCGAGGGCCAGCAGGGGCTGGTGATCGATCCCGGCCTGCTGTTCCGCTTCACCACGGTGGTCACGCTAGTCACGGGCACCATGTTCGTCATGTGGCTGGGCGAGCAGATCACCGAGCGCGGCATCGGCAACGGCATCTCGCTGATCATCTTCTCGGGCATCGTGGCAGGCTTGCCGCGCGCAGTCGGCGGCACCCTCGAGCTGGTGCGCACCGGCGCGTTCAATATCCCGCTCGTGCTGGTGCTGTTTCTCGGTGCCATCGCTGTCACCGCGCTGGTCGTGTTCGTCGAGAGCGGCCAACGCCGCATTCCGGTTCACTACGCCAAGCGTCAGGTCGGCCGCAAGGTCTATGGCGGGCAGAGCTCGTTCCTGCCGCTGAAGCTGAACATGTCGGGGGTGATTCCACCGATCTTCGCCTCCAGTCTGATCCTGTTCCCGGCCACCCTGGCGGGCTGGTTCGGCAGGGCCGACCAGGCGACCTGGTTGAAAGACCTCGCCGGAATGTTGTCGCCCGGGCAGCCCATCTATGTGCTCTTGTACGCCTCGGCGATCATCTTCTTCTGTTATTTCTACACAGCGCTCGTCTTCAACCCGAAGGAGACGGCGGAGAACCTGAAGAAGAGCGGCGCCTTCGTCCCCGGGATTCGTCCCGGCGAGCAGACTGCGCGTTACGTCGAGCGCATCATCCTGCGGCTGACGCTGGTCGGCGCGGTCTACGTCACGCTGGTATGCCTGCTGCCGGAGTTTCTGATCGTGAAGTGGAACGTGCCCTTCTACTTCGGCGGGACGTCGCTGATGATCATCGTCGTCGTGACCATGGACTTCATGGCCCAGGTGAAGGCCTACATCATGTCGCACCAGTACGAGAGCCTGCTCAAGAAGGCCAGCTTCAAGGGCGGAGGGGTGCTACCCACCCGCTAGGGAATGTCCAAGGAAGACACGATCCAGATGCAGGGGGAGATTCTGGAGACCCTGCCGAACGCGACCTTCCGTGTGAAGCTTGAGAACGGGCACGTGGTGTTGGCACATATCTCGGGAAAGATGCGCATGCACTACATCCGCATCCTTCCGGGCGACAAGGTCACGGTGGAGTTGACGCCCTATGACCTGACCCGCGGACGGATCGTCTTCCGGGCCAAGTAGTCCATGAGGGCAGCAGACAGGGTGGCGCCGCAAGGCAAGGAGACAGGCAAATGAAAGTACAGGCATCGGTCAAGAAGCTGTGCCGCAACTGCAAGATCATCCGTCGCAACCGTGTGGTGCGCGTGATCTGCACCGACCCGCGCCACAAGCAGCGGCAAGGTTGACAGCGGCACTCGACTCATTCATTACCAGTAACTGGCTGAGGACTGCAATGGCACGTATCGCCGGCGTAAACATCCCCAATCACCAGCACGCGGAGATTGCCCTGACCGCGATCTACGGCATCGGCCGCAGCACGGCGCGCAAGCTGTGTCTGGCCGCCGGGGTGAAGCACACCGCCAAGATCAAGGATCTGTCGGACTCCGAGATGGACAGGCTGCGCGAGCAGGTGGGCAAGATGTCGGTCGAGGGTGACCTGCGCCGCGAGGTGTCGATGAACATCAAGCGTCTCATGGACCTCGGCTGCTACCGCGGCACGCGGCACCGGCGCGGCCTGCCGGTGCGCGGACAGCGCACGCGCACCAATGCACGCACCCGCAAGGGTCCGCGCAAGGCGGCGATCAGGGCCGGCGTCCAGCCGGGTAAGGTATAACGTGCCGGCTGCCGCATCGCTGCGCAACACCACGCCGCAACTGCAAGGATTCGTAACTCATGGCTAAAGCACCGACCCGGGTTCGCAAGAAGGTCAAGAAGAACGTGGCCGAAGGTATCGCCCACATTCACGCTTCCTTCAACAACACGATTGTCACCATCACCGACCGCCAGGGCAATGCGCTCGCCTGGGCCACCTCCGGCAGTTCCGGATTCAAGGGCTCGCGCAAGAGCACGCCGTTTGCCGCGCAGATCGCGGCGGAGCAGGCCGGGCGCCAGGCGGTGGAGTGTGGAGTGAAGAACCTGGAGGTACGGATCAAGGGACCGGGGCCGGGGCGCGAGTCCGCGGTGCGTGCGCTCAACGCCGTGGGCTTCAAGATCACCAGCATCGCCGACGTGACGCCGGTTCCGCACAACGGCTGCCGCCCGCCCAAGAAGCGGCGCATCTGACGAGGACCAACACCGATGGCAAGAAACCTTGACGCGAAGTGCCGCCAGTGCCGGCGCGAGGGCGAGAAGCTGTTCCTGAAGGGCGAGAAGTGCTTTACCGACAAGTGCCCGATCGAGCGCCGCAGCTATGCGCCGGGCCAGCACGGCCAGAAGCAGACGCGCCTTTCCGGCTACGGCCAGCAGCTGCGTGAGAAGCAGAAGGTGCGCCGCATCTACGGCATACTGGAGCGGCAGTTCCGCAAAGTCTACGCCGAAGCCGACCGCCGCAAGGGCATCACCGGCGAGAACCTCCTGGCGCTGCTGGAGAGCCGGTTGGACACGGTCGCGTACCGGATGGGATTCGGGGCGTCGCGCTCCGAGGCGCGCCAGATCGTGCGACACAACGGCATCACGGTGAACGGAAAGCGGGTCAACATCCCCTCCTACCAGCTGCGGCAGGGTGACGTCGTCGAGGTGGCCGAGAAGGCCAAGGCGCATCTGCGCATCAAGGGGGCGGTGGAAGCGGCAGAGCAGCGCGGCTTCCCCGAGTGGCTGGAAGTGGACGCAAAGGCCATGAAGGGAGTATTCAAGGCAGCGCCCCAGCGCTCCGACCTGCCTGCGACCATCAACGAATCGCTGGTGGTGGAGCTGTACTCGAAATAACGCGGTTCACCATAGAGGCACACAGCACTTCGACGCTGCGGTTCAGACAGCCAGTCGAGTCTGCATGCCCCTGCGGCTAAAGCCATTCCTCTTTAGAGAGGTCAGACCCCTATGCAAAGCAGCACTCTGTTGAAGCCCCGGATCGTCGACGTTCAGAGCAGCGGCCCGTCCCACGCGAAGGTGACCATGGAGCCCTTCGAGCGCGGCTACGGACATACGCTGGGCAACGCCCTGCGCCGGATCCTGCTGTCCTCGCTGCCCGGCTTCGCACCCACCGAGGTCAAGATCAGCGGCGTACTCCACGAGTACTCCACTCTGGACGGTGTGCAGGAGGATGTGGTGGATATCCTGCTGAATCTGAAGGGCGTGGTGCTCAAGCTGCAAACCGCGAGGAGGCCCTGCTCAACCTGCGCAAGCAGGGTGAGAGCGTGGTGACCGCAGGCGATATCGAGGCCACGCACGACGTGGAGATCATCAACCCGGATCACGTCATTGCGCACCTGGCGCCCGGCGGTAAGCTCGACATGCAGATCAAGGTCGAACAAGGTCGGGGCTATGTCCCGGCGACCGTGCGCTCGGGTGCGAAGGACGGCCGGCCCATCGGTAGCATCGTGCTCGACGCCTCGTTCAGCCCGGTGAAGCGGGTGAGCTATGCGGTCGAGAGTGCACGGGTGGAGCAGCGCACAGACCTGGACAAGCTCATCATGGACGTCGAGACCAACGGTGTCATCGAGCCGGAGGAGGCGATCCGCTACGCGGCGCGCGTGCTGGTTGACCAGCTGTCGCTGTTCGCGGACCTGAAGGGCACGCCGACACTGGCAGAGTCGCCCAAGACGCCCCAGGTGGATCCGATCCTGCTGCGGCCCGTCGACGATCTGGAGCTGACCGTGCGATCCGCCAACTGCCTGAAGGCGGAGAACATCTACTACATCGGCGACCTGATCCAGCGCACCGAGACCGAGCTGCTGAAGACCCCGAACCTGGGCCGCAAGTCGCTGAATGAGATCAAGGAAGTGCTCGCCTCGCGCGGGCTTACTCTCGGAATGAAGTTAGAAAATTGGCCGCCCGTCGGTCTCGAGAGAGAGCGAGTGTAATGCGGCCCATTTCGGCGCAGGGTAACCTTCAGGTTAGCCGGAGCCAAAATTGGCCGCCCGTCGGTCTCGAGAGAGAGCGAGTGTAATGTGGCCCATTTGGGCGCAGGGTAACGCTCACGTTAGCCGGAGCCAAAACTGGCTGCCGGTTGGGCTGGAAAGAGAGAGGGTCTGATATGCGTCACCGTCTAGGACTGCGGAAGCTCAACCGCACCAGCAGCCATCGCTCCGCCATGCTGCGGAACATGACCAACTCGTTGCTGCGTCACGAGGTCATCAAGACCACGCTGCCGAAGGCGAAGGAGCTGCGGCGGGTGGCGGAACCCATCATCACGCTCGGCAAGAAACCGTCGCTGTCCAACCGCCGGCTCGCGTTCAACCGGCTGCGCGACCGCGACATGGTGACCAAGCTCTTCGACGTGCTGGGCCCTCGCTACGCCCAGCGCAACGGCGGCTATCTGCGCATTCTCAAGTTCGGCTTCCGCCATGGTGACAATGCCCCGATGGCATTGGTCGAACTGCTGGATCGTCCAGAGAACGCCGAAGAAGGCAAACCGGCTGGACGCAAGGCAGCATAGGGGGCATTGCGGCGTAGGCTAACCTCTCGGCGCGACGCGACGAGAGGTTAAGCGTCAGCGGGCCGGAGGCACAACGCGCCCATGGCGCTCGTGGAGCTGCTGGACAGGCCGGAGACTGCCGAGGAAACCGGCGCCGGCAAAGGATCCCGGTAACTGGGCGCGTTGCGGCGGCACCGGCAACGCCTGCTTGCAGGCCCCGGCGGGAGTTATGTAGACAAAGGAAGGCCAGCACAATGCTGGCCTTTTTCATTTCTGCCGGCGCCGGCTCCCTATCCGCCACCAGCCCGAGGATGCGATAGGTTTCGTCGGACCAGTGCACGCGATCGCGCTGCAGGTCCCACTCCCAGCTGCCGAGCCGTGCAATGCGCTGCGCGCTCTCCAGGCCTGCACGGTTCTTCGCCAGCTCACGGAAGGCCTGGCTCGCGCGCAGGATATAGCGCGCGCGGTGGCCGAGGATGCCCCAGTTGATCGGCTTGCTGATGAAATCGGTGGCGCCGACCTCGTAGGCTCGATCGATCGACTCTACGTCGTCCAGGCCGGTGAGCATCAGCACCGGAACGAAGGCGCCTGCCGGCATCCCGCGCAGCGCCGCGCAGGCAGCGTAGCCGTCCATGTGGGGCATGACGACGTCCAGCAGCACGATGTCGGGCTGCAGCTGCGGGAAGCGCTCCAGCGCCGCAGCGCCTTGCTCGGCCTCGTGACACACGAAGCCGGCTCGCTCCAGCGCCTGCCGGATGAGCAGGCGCATCGTCAGATCGTCGTCGACGATCAGCGCGACCGGTGCGCCGGCGCCGGCTGGCTGGGTCATGTCGTCGCCTGCCCGATCTCGGCTTGCAGTGCCTCGCGGACCGCGTCGTACTCCCGCTCGATGGCCTGCGCGTCGGGCACCCCGGGTCCGATGATGCCTGTACGCGCAGCCAGCTCCAGCTGCTTGGACAGCTCGGCAAGTGCGGTTGCGCCGAGGTTGGCACTGCTCGACTTCAGCGTGTGCGCCGCGACGCGCACCGCGTTGTAGTCGCCGGCCTCGAGCCCAGTGCGCAGACGTGCGATCAGGTCCGGGGCCGACTCGAAGTACAGACTGATGACGCGGGCGAGCAGATCGGGTGCGGCGTCGCTCTGCAACGCGCGGATGGCCTCCAGCGCGCTGCGGTCGAGCAGTGGGCGGTCGGGAGAGGGCGTAGCTTTGGTCATGGCGCCTCCGTAGCTGGGTCGAGTGACGGCGGCAGTCAGCGCGACAGCATCGCGGCGAGGCGCTCGCGCTGGACGGAATCGGCGAAAAGATCGTCCATGCTGGCGGGACAGCGCTCGTGGGCGCCTGCGAGCGCGGCCAGCAGGATAAGCAGGTTGAGCCTGGAAACGAGGCTCGTGCGGTTGGCCATCGTCTGAGCGTGGCTCGTAGAGGTCGATGCGCCGAGGTCACGCCGGGCGTCCTCAGACCCCGGTGGACCACCCCGTTCTCCCTCGGCGGTTGCCTCTGGCTATCGGCAGACTCGGCCGAAAATTGAGGGTCTGCGCCCCCCGGTGCCCGGCGGGCCCCTCCGCGTCAGGCCGCGGCAGCTCGGGCCGAGCGCCCAGGTCCCGCAAGCACGCGCCGGAGATACTGCCCCGTGAAGCTCGCCGGGTCGGCAGCCACTGCCTCGGGCGTGCCCTGGGCCACAATGTGCCCGCCGCCGTCGCCGCCCTCGGGCCCGAGATCGACGATCCAGTCGGCCGTCTTGATCACATCCACGTTGTGCTCGATCACCACGACCGTGTTGCCGTGGTCGCGCAGCCGGTGCAGCACCGCGAGGAGCAGGGCGATATCCTGGAAGTGCAGCCCCGTGGTGGGCTCGTCGAGAATGTAGAGGGTCTGGCCGGTATCGCGCTTGGACAGCTCCAGCGCAAGCTTCACGCGCTGCGCCTCGCCGCCGGAAAGAGTGATGGCGCTCTGTCCCAGGGTGATATAGCCGAGCCCCACCTCCAGCAGCATGTCCAGCTTGCGCGCGATGGCGGGCACCGCGTCGAAGAATGCGTGGGCCTGCTCCACGGTCATCTGCAGCACCTCGTGGATGCTGCGGCCCTTGTACTGCACCTCCAGCGTCTCGCGGTTGTAGCGCCGGCCGTGACAGACGTCGCAGGGCACATACACATCCGGCAGGAAATGCATCTCGACCTTGAGCACCCCGTCGCCCTGACAGGCCTCGCAGCGCCCGCCCTTGACGTTGAAAGAGAACCGCCCGGGCCCGTAACCGCGCTCGCGCGCGAGCGGCACGCCCGCGAACAGCTCGCGAATGGGGGTGAACAACCCGGTGTAGGTAGCGGGGTTGGAGCGCGGCGTACGGCCGATGGGGCTCTGGTCGACGTTCACCACCTTGTCGAACAGCTCCAGGCCGTGGATCTCGTCGTGCGGCGCGGGTTCGACCGGGCTGCCGTACAGATGGCGCGCCGCCGCGTGGTACAGCGTGTCGTTGACCAGCGTGGATTTGCCGGAGCCGGATACTCCGGTGACGCACACGAACAAGCCGACCGGCAACTCCAGCGTGATGTTCTTCAGGTTATTGCCGCGCGCGCCCGTGACGACGAGCGCGCGCCCCGGCTGCGGGGAATGGCGCATCGCTGGCAGGGGAATCGAGCGCTTGCCCGACAGGTACTGGCCGGTGAGCGAGTCGGGATGGCGAGCTATCTGTTGTGGCGTGCCGGTGGCGACGATCTCACCGCCGTGCACGCCGGCGCCTGGGCCCATGTCCACCACCCAGTCGGCGGCGTGGATGGCGTCCTGATCGTGCTCCACCACGATCACCGAGTTGCCCAGGTCGCGCAGCCGCTTGAGCGTGGACAGCAGGCGGTCGTTGTCGCGCTGATGCAGGCCGATCGAGGGCTCGTCGAGCACATACATCACGCCGGTCAGGCCCGATCCGATCTGGCTGGCCAGCCGGATGCGCTGCGCCTCGCCGCCGGACAGCGTCTCCGCGGAGCGGTCGAGCGTCAGATACCCGAGGCCGACGTTGTTGAGGAACTGCAGACGGTCGAG
>Ga0105094_10000038_pt1 | contig 46601 bp, 39 predicted proteins | sample PPLLak1March2015_2_FD_87023 | JGI IMG/M metagenome (GOLD analysis project Ga0105094, IMG submission 87023) | Freshwater sediment microbial communities from Prairie Pothole Lake near Jamestown, North Dakota, USA - PPLs Lake P8 Core (3) Depth... | ecosystem: Environmental > Aquatic > Freshwater >...
CCCCCGATGACCTCGGCACGGTCCGTCAGGTCGCGCAGAGCCAGCGCGTGCGGCTTGACCGCCATGCCGAGCCCGATGATGCCGATGCCCAGTCGCTGCATGATGCTCTCCTCTGCTTCAGCGTCGCACCGCCTCCTATCCCTTCTTCGCCGCAGACAGCTTTGCCTGCAGCGCCTCGATCCGACGGTGGTTGTCCTCGGACCCGATGTAGGTCCGGAACAGCCACTCCTGCGTGCGCATGGCGCTGTCGAGGTTCTGGTTCAGGATCTGGTTGGACAGCTGCTTGGTCTCCGCCAGACACATGCGGTCGTAGCCTGCCATCTCGCGTGCGATTGCTGCGACCGATTCGAGCAACTGCCCCTCGGGGAAGATCCTGCTCACATAGCCCATGCGCTCGGCCTCTTGGGCGTCGTAGATGCGCCCCGTAAGTGCCACCTCCTTCGCCCGTCCCAGGCCGATGATCCGCCACAGCGGGTCCATGATCGGCGTAAGCGACAGGGCGATCTCGCGCTGGCCGAACTTGGCGCGGGTCGAGGCGTAACGGATGTCGCACATCATGGTCAGGTCGAAGCCACCGGCGATGGCCGGACCGCCCACCGCAGCGATGACCGGCTGCTCGCAGAACAGGATCGCACGATAGGTGCGGTGAAAAAGCGCCGTGTACGCCTCGTTGGAGACCTTCTGCAGCTTCTTGATCTCGTTGAGATCGAACCCGGCCGAGAAGTACTTCTCGCCGCCGGTGAGCACGATCACGTTCACGTCTCCGCGCGCAGCCAGCCGGGTGAACGTACCCTCGATCTCCTCCAGCACGTCGGGCGCCAACGCGTTGCCCTTGTCCGGCCGATGGATCGTGACGGTGGCCACCGCAGCGTCGACCGACACCAGCAAGTATTTGTGCTCCATCTCAGACCTCCATCGTTATTCGGCCTGCCATCCGTACCCCGGCGCCGCCGCGGACCTTTGCGTCCGGCGCGCCCTGCGCCCTCAGCTGCGCCCCTCCGCGCAACGACAAGTCTGTCGAGCCCCGTCACTTGAGCTCGAACTCGATGATCTCCACGCGCGAGGTGCCGGCGTTGCTCACGGCGTACGTCGCCGGCCCTGCGCGCCACTCGAACGCTGCCGGCGCCAGGTCGATCGCCAGTTTGGCACCCCCCCGGAGCCCGCCACCGACGCCAGATCGGGCCAGCCGTAATCGTCTTTCTGGTGTGGATCACTGCGTGACGTCACGCGATAGTAACGCTCGGCGTGACCGGCAGCGCGCCCGATCCTAAACTAACCAAGTGGTTATTTCAACGCGATGCGAGCACCGATCAGGTCGCGCCCAAGCACTCTCGACCGCACCCTGGTCCTGAATGATAGAATCGAAAAATCATATCCTTACTGATTGCCTCTAGACTCGCCAGCCCAAACCGCCCTTGGCGCCACACATCATGCAGCAGACACGAACCAGCAAAGAGCCTGGCAGGGCCGCGCGAGCGACCAAGCACCGGACGCCGACCCCTGCCGTGCGCACGCGCGACCCTGTTGCAACACGACGGCGCATCCTGGACGCCGCCAAAACCGAGTTCGCGCGTTTAGGGCTCGGCGGGGCGCGCGTGGACGCGATCGCGGCACGGGCGAAAGCCAACAAGCGCATGCTCTATCACTACTTCGGCAGCAAGCAGGGCCTGTTTCTGGCCGTGCTGGAGGATGCGTATGGCGGAATCCGTGCCGCCGAGCGCAAGCTCGAGCTCGAGCATCTGGAACCCTTGGAGGCACTGCGGACATTGGTGACCTTCACCTGGAACTATTATCTCAAGCATCCCGAGTTCCTCACGCTGGTCAACAGCGAGAATCTGCACAAGGCCAGGCATCTGAAGAAATCCAAGGTGATCGGCGAGATGCACGAATACCTCGTCGCCATGGTGGCGGGGCTGCTCCAGCGCGGCGTCCGGCAGGGCGTGTTCCGCAAGGGCGTCGACCCGGTCCAGCTCAGCATCACCATCGCAGCGATCGGCTACTATTACCTGACCAACCGCTTCACCGGCGCCATCATCTACAGGCGCGACCTCATGACGGCGCAGGCGCTGGAAGAGCGGCTCGCGTTCAACCTCGACACCATCCTGCGGCTGGTGGCAGCGTGACCTGGTGAGGGGCCGGAGGCACTCGAGGGGCGCCGCAGCCGGCCGCGCCTGCGGGCCACATCCGCCCGGGCAGATTCGCTGTTTGCGGTCGGGAATTTTTCCCGGCCTTGTCCCCTGCCGAAGAACCTAATCCGTTATTACACTTCTAACAGAATCGCCGGATCGGTGATCACGCCTATCGATGGACCATCAAAGAGGAGAAAATTCATGAAGTTCCTGACCGCCAAACGCCCGCTGATAACCGGCGCCCTGTTCGGCCTCGCGTGTCTGGCGGGCGCGCCGGCCAGTGCGGCGGATGGCAAGGGCATGGCCTACGTCAGCAATCAGAACGGCAACGTTACTGTGATCGATCTGAGCACGCTGGACACTGTGGGAGAGATCGACGTCGGTTCGCAGGGGCCCCGTGGGATCGGCGTCACCGCAGACGGCGAGCTGCTGATCACCGCCAACGGTGAGGATGGCGACATCTCGGTGATCGACCGGGTAAGCGGCAAGCTGCTGAAGCGTATTCCCATCGGCGAGAATCCGGAGTTCGTGCGCGTCCGCGGCGACTACGCATTCGTGTCGTTCGAACCCGCGGCCGTCGGCGGCCCGCCCCCGACACCTGGTTCCGAGGAAGCCAAAGCGCTGGAGGAAGCCCGCGAAAGAGAGAACGCGGAGCCGGCGAAGATTGCGGTGGTTGACCTGAAGAGCGGCAAAGTGATTCGCGCGATCACCGGCGGAATGGAGACCGAGGGCATCGAGTTCTCCGCCGACGGCAAGATGATTATCGTCACCAACGAGGCGGACGAGAACGTCAGCGTGCATGAGATCGCCACCGGCAACCTGGTGAAGAAGATCAGCACCAGGGAATACGGCAACCGTCCCCGTGGCATCAAGATGGCACCGGACGGCAAGTCCTATGTCGCCAGCCTGGAGTACGGCAACAAGCTGGTAGTCATGGACAGCCAGTTCAACGTGTTGAAAGTGGTGCCGACCGGCGAGGTTCCGTACGGGCTTTCGTTCGATCGCAAGGGGGAGCGCCTGTTCGTCGCCTTGTCCAAAGGCAAGGCGCTGCAAGTCTTCGATACGAAGACCTACGAGTCGATCAAGCAAGTCCCGACCGGAGACCGGTGCTGGCACTTCACCTTTACCCCGGATGACAATCACATCCTGGTGGCGTGCGGCCGCTCGCACGAAGTGGTGGTGATCGACGCGAGAACGCTGGAACCGGTCAAGCGCATCGAGGACAAGAAGCTGCCCTGGGGCATCGTGACGTATCCGAAAGCGGTTGGCAGCCTGGACATGCCTTAAGTCGAGCGATGGTCCGCTGGAAGGGAGAGAGCCTCGCATGCGAGGCTCTTTTTTTTCGTGGGTCCGGTCTTTCGCCGGGTTGCGCTCGAGAACATACCGCCGCCTTCGAGGGCGGGGCTGGCGAAGAGGCTTGCCTGCCGTGGAACCGATGCCCCTGCTAACATTCCCCTGCTCTGGCGTTCAACTCTGCGTGACTGCGTAGCGGACCGACTGTGATGCCCGTCTGCGAGCTCGACCACATCGTCGTGACTGCACCGAATCTGAAGGTCGGTGTCGAGTGGGTCCGCGACGCGCTCGGTGCGACGCCCGAGCTCGGAGGGGCGCATCCAGCAATGGGCACCCACAACTGCCTCCTGAAGCTGGGCGATGCGGTCTATCTGGAAGTGATCGCGCCCAACCCGAACGCGCCTGCTCCCCAGCGGCCACGCTGGTTCGAGCTGGACCGAATGGAGCGGAACTCCCTCCCCCAGCTGGCAGCGTGGGTGGCTCGTACAGCGGACATCCGCTCAGCGGTGGCAGCCTGCGGCGAGCCGCTTGGCAGCATCGAGCCGATGAGTCGAGGCGAGCTGAACTGGCTGATCACGATCCCGGACAACGGAACTCTACCGCTGGGCGGCATTGCGCCAATGCTAATCGAATGGCAGACCCAGGTTCATCCCGCGTCGCGGCTGCGCGAGTCAGGCTGCACGCTGCTCCTGCTCGAGGGCTTTCATTCCGACACCGAGAGCGCTCAAGGCCTGCTTCGGTCGATCGGCTTCGCGGGCAACGTGAAAGTGAGCGCGCTACCTGCCCATTCGCGGCCGTATCTCGTTGCCCACGTGCGGACTGCCGCAGGCGTGAGAACGCTTGGAGCCGGCTGCGGGTGAGGATCGACCAATGCGGCGTCTGCTGCTCGCGTCGTCCCAACCGAGGAACCACACGCGTGGGTCCACGCTGCTATCTGCGCACGGCACGCCGGAGCAGCAGAGGCGCTACCTCGCGGCACTGATGAGGGCCGAAAAGCGGGCGGCCTACTGCATCACCGAGGCCGAGGCCGGCTCGGACGTTTCTGGGATCAAGACCACGGCAGAGCGCAGCGAACGCGGCTGGCGGCTGAACGGCTCGAAGCTGTGGATCCACAACGCGCCGGTGGCCGACTGCGGGTTCGTGCTGGCGCGCACGGACAAGGCCGCCGGGAAGCGCGGGATGAGTATCTTCATCGTGGATCTCTCGCTGCCCGGTGTGTCGCGCGGTCGGCTGTATCGCGACGCCAAGATCACCCAGATCTACGAAGGCACCAACCAGATCCAGCGCACCATCATCGCCCGCGAGCTGGCAACGGCACGGAGCTGCGGTGTGAGACAGAGATGACCACGCGCTCGAAAGCGCGCTACGATGCGCAGATCGATGCAGGACTGACCGCGATCCACCGCTGGGGCAAGTCCGGGGAGGTCGCGCGCGCAGTCGCGACACTGGCGCGGGAGGGTCTGCCCGGGGGTCTGCCCTATGCCGCCGGCCAGCCGATCCGGGTGGACGGGCTGCGGATCGAGAAGTTCTAACCGGACAATGGCCATGCTCTCGCTCAAGCTCCCGACCACCGACCGGCGCCTGGAGCCCTACCGCTTGAGCGGGGACCCGCTGCCCGTGCCGTCCCGGCCCCGGCAGTTCAACCGGATTGCCTTCTCGGCGGCGCATGTGGTCGCCGACCCGCTGAGTGCCAACGATCCGAGCGGCACCGCCGCCATCGACTGGTCTGCCACCGTGGCCTATCGCCGCCACCTGCTGGGGCTGGGGTTGGGCGTGGCGGAGGCTATGGACACAGCCCAGCGCGGCATGGGCCTGGGCTGGCCGGAAGCGCTGGAGTTGATCCGCCACACCTTGCAGGAGACAAGGGACATCCCGGGCGCGCTGGTGTTCTCCGGCTGCGGCACGGACCAACTCGCTGCCGGCGACGCGCGCTCGCTGGACGACATCCTGCGCGCCTACGACGAGCAGCTCGCAGCCATCCAGAAGCTTGGCAGCCGCATCATCCTGATGGCCAGCCGCGCACTGGTGCGCGTGGCTAAAGGCCCGGACGATTACCTTCAAGCCTATCGGCACGTGCTCGACCAGTGCGATCGGCCCGTGATTCTGCATTGGCTCGGCGAGATGTTCGACCCCGCGCTGGCAGGCTACTGGGGCGCGACGAGCTTCGACCAGGCGCTGGAGACCTGCCTGCGAGTCATCCGCGACAACGCCGCCAAGGTGGACGGCATCAAGATCTCGCTCCTGGACAAGGAGAAGGAGATCCGCATGCGCCGGCTGCTGCCGGCGGGCGTGAAGATGTACACCGGCGACGACTTCAACTACCCGGAGCTGATTGCCGGCGACAGTCAGGGCTTCTCGCACGCGCTGCTCGGGATCTTCGACGCCATCGCGCCGGCCGCGTCCGCGGCGCTCGGCGCATTGACAGACGGAGACGAGCAGCGATTCTTCTCGCTCCTCGATCCGACGGTGCCGCTTTCACGCCTGATCTTCCGCGCGCCGACCCGGTACTACAAGACCGGGGTAGTTTTCCTCGCCTACCTGAACGGGCATCAGGACCACTTCGTCATGGTCGGCGGCGCCCAGTCCATGCGGCCATTGCCCTACTTCACCGAACTGTTTCGTCTGGCGGATCGGGCCAGACTGCTGCGCGACCCTGCGGCCGCGGCCGCGCGCATGCGCGCCTTCCTAGCGCTCTACGGGATCGACGCGTGAGAGCGCTGGCCGGGCGGCTCGACCTCTGTTCCATCAACACGGCCACGCTCGGGTATCAAGCCCCGATCGAAGAAACGATCGAGGCGGCGGCACGCGCCGGCTTCGGGGCGATCGCGCCCTGGCGGCGCGAGCTGGAGGGCAGGTCGGCAACCCACGTCGCGCGGCGCATCCGCGAGGCGGGCCTGGAGGTCAGCGGCTACTGCCGCAGCACCTACATTCCGGCAGCGGATCGGGCGGCCTTCGGGGCCAACATCGCGGACAACCGCCGTGCCGTGGATCAGGCTGCCGAGCTGCGCGCCGCCTGTTTCGTCATGGTGGTGGGCGGATTGCCGGAGGGGTCGAAGGACCTGGCAGGCGCGCGCGCGCAGGTGCTGGAAGGCACCGGCCTGCTGCTGGAGCACGCTCGTGCCGCCGGAGTCCCGCTGGCGCTCGAGCCGCTGCATCCCATGTACTGCGCCGATCGCGCCTGCCTGTCTACGCTGGAGCAGGCGCTCGACTTCTGTGACATCCTGGATCCGGGCCGCAACGGCACGATCGGCGTTGCAGTCGACGTCTACCATGTGTGGTGGGATCCCAGGTTGGAAGGACAGATCGCCCGCGCCGGGCGCGACCATCGCCTGCTGGCGTTCCACGTCTGCGACTGGCTGGTGCCGACCCGCGACCTGCTGCTGGATCGTGGGATGATGGGCGACGGCGTGGTCGACCTCCCGCGCATCCGCGAGTGGATGGAGCAGGCCGGCTACGCCGCACGGGTGGAGGTCGAGATCTTCTCCCAGGACAACTGGTGGAAGCGTGCGCCGGCGCAGACGCTCGCCGTGTGCGCCGAGCGACTGCAGAGCGTCTGCTGAGGGAGTCTGGAATGCAGCGCACCCGCTGGGGCATCCTGGGTAACGCCAAGATCGCACGGGACTGGGTGATTCCCGCGATCCAAGTATCGCGCACCGGCAAGCTCGTCGCACTGGCCAGTCGCGACCGCGAAAAGGCGATGGAGGTTTGCGAGCGCTTCTCGATCGCGCAGCTGCACGACAGCTACGAGGGTCTGCTCGCCGCGCCCGACGTCGACGCCGTCTACATCCCGCTGCCCAACACGATGCACGTCGAGTGGACGCAACGCGCCGTTGCCGCCGGCAAGCACGTGCTGTGCGAGAAACCCCTGGCCATGCGCGCCCACGAGATCGACGGTCTGATCGAGGCGCGCGATCGCAGCGGCCTGGTGGTCGGCGAGGCCTTCATGGTCGCACACCACCCGCAGTGGGAACACGTCCGCAGCCTCATCGCTTCCGGGCGCATCGGCCGCCTGCGCATGGTCGAGTGTTCCTTCAGTTACTACAACACCGACAGCAACAACATCCGCAACCGGCGCGAGCTGGGCGGCGGCGCGCTGCGCGACATCGGGCTCTATCCGGTGGTCGCGACGCGGCTCGTCACCGGCCAGGAGCCGGTCTCCGCCAGCGCCCGTATCGAGTGGGACGCGGTGTTCGCCACCGACAAGCTCGCGATCTGCCTGGTCGACTTCGACGGATTTCATCTGAGCTTCTATTGCGCCACGCAGGCGGCCCGCCGCCAGCACATAGCGTTTCACGGCGAGAACGGGTGGATCCGTCTGGACGCGCCCTTCAACGCCGGGGTTTACGACCAGGCGCGAGTGATCGTTCGGCTCAACGACGTCAGCGGCACCGAGGAGGTGATCTTCCCGCAGGCCAACCACTATCTGGAGATGGTGGAAAACTTCGGCGACGCCGTACAGGGGAGAGCGGCGCTCAGGTTTCCTCTGGAGAGCTCGCGCGCCAACCAGCGTGTGATCGACATGCTGTTCGAAGCGGGCAAGCCAGCCTGAGCAGGGGATCGTGCTCTATTGAGCCGGGACGGGCCGATCGAATCCCGCCAATCCCGTCGAGCGCAAGCAACTCAAGGCCCTAGTGGATCCGCGCTTTCGCGGGATGACAGTCGAATTCAACGCTGCTATGCCGCCCGCAGGGCATCCACGATGTTCAGGCGCGCTGCGCGGATCGCCGGCAGAAACCCGCCCAGCAGCCCCATGAGCACGGCGAACAGCAGCGACTGCACGACGATCCTGCCGTTCAGCCGGAAGCTGAAGGCCAGCTCGGCGAAGGACTGGAAGTTCATGGTCGAGAAGGACAGGTACTGCATGAAGGAAGCGCAGAACACGCCGAGCCCGCCGCCGATCAGCCCGAGCAGCAGCGACTCCAGCAGGAAGGCCCAGAGGATGCTGCCGCGCCGAAAGCCCAGGGCCCGCAGCGTACCGATCTCCGGCGTGCGGTTGGCCACCGACGCGTACATGGTGATCATGGCCCCGATGATCGCGCCGGCGGAGAAGATGATGGACAGCGCGAGCCCCAGGATCCGGATGAAGTTGGCGAGCGCCTGCGACTGCTCGGCGTAGAACAGCGACTCGCGCTTGGCCTCCACTGTCAGGCGCGGATCGCCCTCCAGCCGCCCCTTGAGGGCCTCGAAGGACGCCGGATCCTGCAGCCGGAGGATCACCGAGGAGTAGACCGTCCGGCGAAACGCCTGCATCAGCTGGTCGGCGTCGCCCCAGATCTCTGAGTCGAAGCCGCTGCGGCCGGCGTCGAAGTGCCCACCACCGTCCAGTCGCGCATACCGAAGCGCAGCCGCTCGCCGATGCCGGCACCCACGAAGCGCTCGCCGATGGACCGGCCGGCGATGATCTCGGATGACCCCGGCCGGAACATCCGGCCCTCTACGATCTTCACCTGCGGTCGCAGCGTCATGCCCTCCGATCCGATGCCCCGGATCACCACGTTGGAGGGCTTGTCCGATCCGCGCTTGTTGAGCGAGATCAGCACCACCGTCTCCTTGGACACGAGGCGCTCGCCATTCGCCCCGATCACGACCTCCGGCTGGCTCTCGGCCACGCCGGCCTGCTCGCGATCCACTCCGCTCTGCACTTCTGTGCCGGCGGAACGCCGGACCACCACCACGTTGTCCCAGGAGCCGGTGTCGACCAGCGTCTTGCGCAGGCCCTCCTCCAGCATCAGCACAGTGGCGAAGACATAGACAACGAGCGCCATGCCGCCGGCGGTGAGCGCCGTGGTGACTTTGCGCGCACCGAGGTTGCGGACGACGTAGGTAAGCGGTACGGACACAGCCCTTGTTCCTAGTGACTCTACCTCTCACCACGAAGACACGAAGACACGAAGAAAAGCCGACCCAGCACAACACTGGAACGGGAAGGGTTCTGCTTACCCGCTTGTCTCACCGCGACCCGATAGCTGATTGGGTCCTCGTTACGCTTTGTTGCTTTCTTTGTCTTTCTTCGTGTCTTCGTGTCTTCGTGTCTTCGTGGTGAGCGGTTGCCTTAGTTCTCACCTAACCCACAGCACGCAAGCCCTCGACGATGCGCACCCGCGAAGCCCGGATGCTGGGCGCCACAGCAGCCACGAGACCTATTACCAGCGCCGCGCCGAGCTGCAGCAGGATCGTTTGCGTCGAAACCTGGAACACGGGAAACAGGGTGCCCAGCGCCGGACCGAACGCGGCTGTGACTGGAAAGGTCGCGGCCACGCCGATCGCACCGCCCACCAGCGCGATCAGCAGCGACTCCCCGGCAATCAGGCGGCGCAAGAAGCCGGGCCTGAAGCCCAGTGTCTTGAGGGTGGCGGTAACGCCATCTCGCTGGTGTTCCCGCTGCCGATCACCTACGCCGACCGGATCCGCCAGACCACCAGCGTCTGCAGCAGGCCGAAGGCGAGTACCGCGACGACGATGCCCAGCGTCGTCAGCGCGGTGCGCAGCTTGTGGCGCAGGCTGTTGCGGAAGATGAGCTTGAGCAGATACATGCTAAGTAACAGGGTGAAGGCGTGAAGGGTGAAGGGTGAATGAGTGAAGGGGAAATGGAGGGTCAGGGGATGACCCTTCACGCCTTGACCCTTCACCCTTCACCGTTCATCAGCACACCCTTGTCCAGATGCACCAGCCGGTGCGCGGCACCAGCCGCGCGCTGGTCGTGGGTGACCATGACGATGGTCTTGCCGAGCTGGATGTTGAGCTGATCCATCAGCTCCAGTACATCGGCGGCCGACTGGCGGTCGAGATCGCCGGTGGGCTCGTCGGCAACCAGAATGGTTGGATCGGTGATCACGGCCCGTGCAATGGCTACGCGCTGCTGCTGTCCGCCCGACAGCTCGGAGGGATAGTGCGTCATGCGATCCGACAACCCCACCATGGCGAGCGCCGCCTCGACGTGTTCGCGGCGCCGGCGCGAGGAGAGCCGGGTAAGCACCAGCGGCAGCTCCACGTTCTCGAACGCGGTAAGCACGGGCATCAGGTTGTAGAACTGGAAGATGAAGCCGACGTTGTGCGCACGCCAGTCGGCGAGCTGCGCCTCGGACAGGGACCCGATGTCCAGGCCGCCGACGCGCAACTGCCCGCCGCTGGGCTTGTCGATGCCTGCGATTGGGTTGAGCAGCGTGCTCTTGCCCGAGCCCGACGGCCCCATCAATGCGATGAACTCGCCACGCGCGACGTCGAGGTTGATATCGGTAAGCACCGGCACGGTCTGGTCGCCGCGGCGGTAGGCCTTGCTCAGGTTGCGAATCTCGACGATGGCCTCGCTGCTCGACATGGTTGGACCGCGGGGTAGGCCTACCTGCGCACGGGCTTCACTGCAGCGCCATCGGCGAGCTTCTCGGAGGGACGCAGCACGACCTTCTCGCCCGGCTTGGGGCCGTCTGCCAGCTCGACCAGATCGCCCAGGCGCTGCCCGGCGCGGACCGGCGTGCGCACCGCCTTACCGTCCTGCACGACGAACACGACCGCCTGCCCGTCGCGCGAGGCCAACGCCTGAGCGTCGACTGCAGGACGCGGCGTCCCCTCCTCGGGACCCAGCAGTCGCGCCAGGAAGGCCACTTTGGCACTCATGTCCGGCAGGATCCGGGGATCCAGCTCGCGGAAGCGGATCTTGGTCATCACGGTGGCCTTGGTACGGTCCACCGTGGGCACCATGCGGCTGACGTAGCCGTCGAAGCGCTCGCTGGGCAGCGCATCGAGCTCGATCACGCAGGGCTGGTCGACGCGGACCTTCTCGAGATTCGACTCCGAGACATCGGCTTCCACCTCCAGCATACTCATGTCGGCCATGGTGACCACCGCGCCCTTGGTATCGAGCGCCGAGGAGAAGGGTGTGATGGTGTCGCCCACGTTGGCGTTCTTGGTCAGGACCACGCCGTCGAAAGGTGCGCGGATCACCGTCTGCTCGACAGCGACCTCGGCTGCGCGGCGGTTGGCTTCCGCCGCCCGTACCGCGGCCTGAGCGCTGTTGACCGCAGCCTGCGCCCGGTCGTAGCGGCCAAGCACCTCGTCGTGCGAGGCCTGGGACACGTAGCTCTTCTCCAGCAGCTCATGCGAGCGGTCCAGCGCGCGCCTGGCCTCGCGCAGCTCGGCATGGGCCTGCTCCAGGTTGGCCTGCGCCACGCGCACGTTGGCCGCTGCCTGGTCGCGCGCAGCCGAGACGTCGAGGCGCTCCAGCCGCGCGATGACCTCGCCCTTCTTCACGCGACTGCCTTCCGAGCCACTCCAGCCGCCCGGTGGCCTTGGAGGCGACCGATGCCTTGCGCTGCGCTACCACGTAACCGGTCGCATTTCAGGACGGTGATGGCCTGGTAGGGATAGGCGAGCGTCACCGTGGCCTGCTCGACCTCCGCAGCCGCGCCGGCCACGCGCCGGTAGGCTACGAAGGCGACAGCGAAGGCGATGGCGATTACCAGGCCGGTGACGACCGCTCTGCGCAGCGCGCGGCCATGCGAGGGCACGGCCCCGGATGCATCGCGCTCGATGCGCAGCTTGGACAGGTCGACGGATGCCACGGGGAGTCGGGGTTGCGGGCCGGCAGCGGCGGTACACGCTGCGCTGAGGTCAGCGCGCGATTATGAACGAAACGAGGTGCAGCGCCATCATCCGCGCGCCTCGTTGCTTGCGTCCGGGCAACGCATGAGACCACGCGGCTGGCACCGCGTTCCAGCAATCGGGGCGGCCGACAGCGGCCGCCCCGCCAGATCACCAACCCGGTTCGCGTTCGGGCGTAGCCGTGATCTTGTGAATGGACAGGTCGGCGCCGTTGAACTCCTCCTCCGGGTCCAGACGGATGCCGACGGTGGACCGCAGCGCCCCGTACACGACGAAGCCTCCGATCAGCGCAACGACTATCCCGAGTGCGGTGCCGATGAGCTGCGCGCCGAAGCTCACACCCCCCAGGCCGCCCAGCGCCTGGGCGCCGAAGATGCCGGCGGCGACACCACCCCAGGCCCCGCACAGGCCGTGCAAGGGCCAGACGCCCAGCACGTCATCGATCCTCCAGCGGTTCTGCGTAACGGTAAACAGGAGGACGAACAGCACGCCAGCTACTGCGCCCGTCACCAGGGCCCCGATCGGATGCATCAGGTCCGACCCGGCGCAGATTGCCACCAGCCCGGCGAGCGGGCCGTTGTGCACGAAGCCGGGGTCGTTGCGACCGAGGAACAGCGCCGCCAGCGTCCCGCCGGCCATCGCCAGCAGCGAGTTCGCCGCCACCAGGCCGCTGATCTTGTCGATGGTCTGCGCGGACATGACGTTGAACCCGAACCATCCCACGGTCAGCACCCAGGCCCCGAGCGCCAGGAACGGGATGCTCGACGGCGGATGTGCGGCGACCTCGCCGTCCTTGCCATAGCGCCCGCGCCGCGCCCCCAGCAGCAGCACCGCAGCCAGGGCAATCCACCCGCCCATGGCGTGCACCACCACCGACCCGGCGAAGTCGTGGAACGGCGCGCCGAAACTGGCCTCCAGCCAGCCCTGCACGCCGAACTTGCCGTTCCAGGCGATGCCCTCGAAGAACGGATAGACGAACCCGACCAGCGCGAAAGACGCGGCCAGCTGTGGCTGGAAGCGCGCCCGCTCCGCGATGCCCCCCGAGACGATGGCCGGGATCGCCGCTGCGAAGGTAAGCAGGAAGAAGAACTTGGTGAGATCGTAAGCGCTGCGCTGGGCGAGCGTCTCGGCGCCGGCAAGGAAGTTCGCACCATACGCCACGCTGTATCCGATGAAGAAGTAGGCGATGGTCGACATGGAGAAGTCGGCCAGGATCTTCACCAGCGCATTGACCTGGTTCTTGCGCCGGACGGTGCCCAGCTCCAGAAAGGCAAAGCCGGCATGCATGGCCAGGACCATGATGGCCCCCAGCAGGATGAACAGCACGTCGCTGCTGATCTTCAGAGTGTCCATAGGTTTCCTCCCCCTCGTTATTTGGCCGACGGCAACGTAATGCAAACGCTGTACCGCGGCGTGCTCGCTTAGTGGAAACATGGTCTTATAGTGGTTATCTGAGACGGGTTCTGAAATCGATCGCCTCTGGTTGGTGCATCGAGCGCAGAACCGCCCTGTAATGGTGCATCCGTCCGGCTGACGAGCTGCGCCGAAACCCGTGGAATAGAATTCGCTTTAACAATCGCATTCACAGGTTGGACCCGGGGGGTGCGGAAGTTGGACATGCGCGCGATGGAGACGGATCTGACGCGCGTTACCGGCTCGGCGTTTCCGGGCCGCCGCCGAGGGGGGCAGGTAACGCAATGGCTGCGCACGTCCGGGTAGTCACGCCTCCCCAGCAACCCGACAGGCGGCTGCAGCTGGAAGATGTGCTGCGCGACCTCGTCGCCGACGCTCTCGTCGATCAGGCTGCCGCCGACCCCCTGCTCGCCGCCAGGCATCTGCGCCGCGGCGACACCCACCCGCTGATCCTGGTCGCCGAGCAAAAATGGAAAGACCCGCGCCATCCGCGCCGGGTCCTGCACCTGGAGGCGCTCACCGAGTGGCTGGCCGGGAAGGTGGGCATGCCCTACCTGCACATCGACCCCTTCAAGATCGACTTCGCGGCGGTGACTAAGGTGATGTCCAACGCCTACGCCACGCGCTTTCGCATTCTGCCCGTAGAGGTCACGCTCAAAGAGGCGGTGATCGCCACCTGCGAGCCGTTCGTGCGCGAGTGGGAGAACGAGCTCGCGCAGATCCTGCGGCTGCAAATCCGGCGCGTGCTGGCCAACCCGCAGGACATCGGCACCTATCAGGTCGAGTTCTACAACCTGGCGCGCTCGATCAAGAGCGCTTCCCAGCAGACCCAGGCGAACCTGAGCGAGATCGGCAACTTCGAGCAGCTGGTCGAACTGGGCCGGTCGGGCAAGCTCGACGCCAACGACCGCCATATCGTCCAGATCGTGGACTGGCTGCTGCAGTACGCCTTCGAGCAGCGCGCCAGCGACATCCACGTGGAGCCGCGCCGGGACGCCGGCAATGTACGCTTCCGCATCGACGGCGTGCTGCACCAGGTCTATCAGATCCCCACGCCGGTGCTTTCGGCCATGACCAGCCGCATCAAGATCCTCGGGCGTATGGACGTGGTGGAGAAGCGCCGCCCGCAGGACGGCCGCATCAAGACCCGCACACCCGATGGCGACGAGGTGGAGCTGCGTCTGTCCACCATGCCCACCGCCTTCGGCGAGAAGCTGGTGATGCGCATCTTCAATCCGGACGTGCTGGTGCGCGATCTCAAGGAGCTCGGCTTCTCCGAGGAGGACAAGGAACGCTGGAACCAGCTCGCCAGCCGGCCGCACGGGATCGTTCTGGTCACCGGTCCCACCGGCTCGGGCAAGACCACCACGCTGTATTCCACGCTCAAGCAGCTGGCGCAGCCGGACGTGAACGTGTGCACCATCGAGGATCCAATCGAGATGGTGGAGCCGCAGTTCAACCAGATGCAGGTGCAGGGATCGATCGGGCTGGACTTCGCCGCCGGCGTGCGCACCTTGATGCGCCAGGACCCTGATATCATCATGGTGGGCGAGATCCGCGATCACGAGACCGCCGAGATGGCGATCCAGGCCGCGCTCACCGGCCACCTCGTGCTATCCACGCTGCACACCAACGACGCACCCTCGGCCGTAACGCGTCTGCTGGACATCGGCGTGGAGCCCTACCTGCTGCACTCGACTATTCTCGGCGTGCTTGCGCAGCGCCTGGTGCGCACCCTGTGTCCCCAGTGCCGCGAGCCGGTGACGCTCGAGGAGGAGGCATGGCGCTCGTTGACCTTTCCCTGGCGCCTGCCGCTGCCGCAGTCCAGTTACGCGGCGCGCGGCTGCCTGGACTGCCGCATGACCGGCTATAACGGACGGATCGGGATCTACGAGATGATGGTTATGACACCCGGGTTGCGCAAACTGGTCCAGCCGGAGACCGACCTCGCTGCGGTCCGTGAGCAGGCGATGCGCGACGGGATGAAGCCGCTGCGCGCCAGCGGCGCGCTGAAGGCCGCAGCCGGGCTCACTACCGTGGAAGAGGTCTTGAAAGTGTCGCCGCCCATCACTGGGGAGCGCCGCGCAGTGTGACCGGTAAGAACAAGAACGAACCTCTCGAACCATGAACACGCCAGCGCAGACGACCCACCGGGCCTGGACTCGAGACCTGGTGCGCCTCGCCCTGTTGACAGCAGCCTGCTTCGCTGCCGCATATACGGGCCCGCTGCTGATGACCCAGTCCACACCGTTTACAGCGCTGTGGCTGCCTGCCGGCCTGGCACTAGCGGCCCTGCTGCTGGGCGGGCACCGTCTCGCGCCCGGCGTGGCGGTCGGCACCTTTGGCGCCGCCCTCACGGCCGGCCAGCCGCTCCCCGTGGCAGTGGCGGTAGCAGCCGGCAGCACAGGCTCGGCGCTGGCTGGTGCATCGCTCCTGGCCCGCACTGCAGGCTTCACGCCGCAGCTCGAGCGACCGCGCCACATGCTTGCCCTGATCGGCGTGGGCGCCTTCCTGGCGCCGGTCATCTCGGCCTCGCTCTATGCAGCCGCTGCGCTGCTGGCATCCCCGGCGGCAACCGAGCAGGTGCTGGACGCCTGGACCGTCCGCTGGGCGAGCGACGCGCTCAGCGTACTCCTGCTCGCGCCGCTGGTCCTGGCGTGGGCCGCCCCACGCAGCCCCGAGTCGCGCAGCGTGCGCAACGTCGAGAGTGTCGGCTTGGCACTGCTGCAAGTGCTCACCTATGTCTATGTCTTTCTCGTCCAGTCCGGGCCCGGTGCCTACCTGTGCCTGCCGCTGGCGCTGCTGGCGGCCATGCATCTGGGCATGCGGTGGGTCGCGGCGGGGAATGTTGTCACGCTAGCTGTTGCGGCGCTGGGAACCGGCGCAGGCATGGGGCCGTTCGCGCACAACCTAGGGATCTCCGGCCTGCTGCATCTGCTTACCTACGGGATCGTCGCGTCGCTCGCTGCGCTGCTGGCGGCGAGCCTGGCCGCCGAGCGCCGGCGCATCGGGATGCAGCTCGGGGAGGCAGCCGACCGCTTTCGTGGCCTTACCGCCCTGTCCTCCGACTGGTACTGGGAGCAGGACGAGAACCTGCGTTTCACCTACGTCTCCGACTATTACGACGAGCGCGCAGGATTGAGCGGGAGTGACTCCATCGGAAAGACACGCTTCGACCTCGGCAACCTGTTCGAATCGGAAGACGAGCGCGTTCGCCACGAGGCCGACCTGGTCGCGCGCCGGTCTTTCCGCGATCTGGAGCTGCGCCGCTACGACCACAACGGGAGCTTGCGCTTCGTCTCGGTCAGCGGCGAGCCGCTGTTCGACGAGCAGGGACGCTTCCGCGGCTACCGCGGCATCGGACGCGATATCACCGAGAAGAAGCTGGCCGAGCAGGCGCTGCGGGCCAGCGAGGCACGCCTCAAGAGCCTGGTGAACCTGTCCTCGGACTGGTACTGGGAGCAGGACGAGGAGCTGCGCTTCACGATGATCGCAGGCCGTGCCGCCGATGAGCGGCGGCTGAAGCCCGAGCAGATCGTCGGCCGTGCGCACTGGGACATCGTCGCCTCCGAGGTCAGCGAAGCCAGCCGCCGGATGCACGACGCGGCGGTGAGCGCGCGCCTGCCGTTCCGGGACATCGAGATGACCCGGCACGATCTGGACGACGAGCCGCGGGTGGTGTCGGTGAGCGGCGAGCCCATCTTCGACGACGAGGGGCGCTTCCGCGGCTACCGCGGTGTGGCGCGGGACATCACGCTGCAGAGACGCGCCGAACGGGAGATCGAGGACGCGCGCCGCTTTCTCGACGCCCTGATCGACACCTTCCCCACGCCCATCCTGGTGAAGGATTCGCTGCATCGCTACGTCGCCGCGAACAGCGCGTTCGCCCGCTTCTTCCGGCGCAGCCCACCCGACATCCTCGGCAAGACCGACTTCGATTTCTTCCAGGCCGAGGATGCCGCGTATTTCCAGGAAACCGACCGCCGCGTCCTCGAGGGCGCCGGTCCGGTGGAGTACGAGCGGCCGTATCCCATCGACGGTCACATCACCTGGATGCTGGTGCGCAAGACCGGCCTCACGCGCCCGGACGGCAGCCGGGTGGTCGTGCTCCTGCTCCTGGACGTTACGGAGCGCAAGGCCGCAGAGGAGCGCCTGCGCGCCAGCGAGCAGCGCTTCCGCAGTCTCACTCAGCTCTCGGCGGACTGGTACTGGGAGCAGGACGCGCAGCTGCGCTTCACTTATGTCTCCTCAGGCGGCCGCGGCAAGGCGGCCCTGCCGCCCGGAGAACTGCTCGGCAAGTCGCGCTTCGAGCTAGACCTGGAGTGGGGGTCGGAGACGGCACGCCAGGAGCACATGGCTACGCTGCAGGCGCACCGTCCGTTCCGCGACGTGCTCGTGCACCATGCCGGGACAGGCCAGTGGGTCATGGTCAGCGGGGAGCCCGTCTTCGATGCCCGCGGCGAGTTCACCGGCTATCGCGGCGTGGGACGCGACGTCACCAGCCAGAAACAGACGGAGCACGAGCTGGCCGAGGGCGGCAAGTTCCTCGACGCGCTGATCAGCGCAATCCCCACGCCGGTTACCGTCAAGGACCGCGAGCACCGCTACATCCACGTCAACGACGCGTTCTGCCAGCTCGCCGGCCTGAGTCGCGAGGCCCTGGTCGGTCACGACGACAGCGTGATCCTGCCGCCCGAGGAGGTCGAGTTCGTCTGGAAGCTGGACCGGGAGGCGCTCTCCTCGGACAACGCGGTGCAGTACGAGCACACCTACCTGCTCAACGGTCAGTCACGCTGGATGCTGGTGCGCAAGTACGCGCTGCCGCGCCCGGACGGCAACCTGGTCGTGGTGTCTTCGCTCGTCGACATCTCCAACCTGAAGGCGGTGGAAGCGGCACTGCGCGCCAGCGAGGCGCGGCTGCGCAGCCTGCTCGACCTGTCGGCCGATTGGATGTGGGAGCAGGACGCGAGCTACCGCTACACCTATCTCTCGACTGAGGCGCCGTCCAAGGGCGGCATCGATCCGGGCACCGCATTGGGCAAGACGCTGCTCGAGCTGCCTTTCCGCTGGGAGGCGGACGAATGCAGGCAGGCGCATGTAGAGGACCTCGAGTTTCGCCGCACCTTCCGTGACCTGCATCTGATGCAGCCGGATCCCGACGGTCGAACGCGCCACATCTCCGTCAGCGGCGAGCCGATCTTCGGCGCACGCGGTGAGTTCGTCGGCTACCGCGGCACCGGCCAGGACATCACCGAGCGCAAGCTGACCGAGCGCCGGATCGCGCGGTTGAAGGACATGTACGCAGCGATGACGGAGGCCAACGATGCAATCATCCACAGCAAGGACACAGGACAGCTGTTCCTTGCCATCTGCCGGATCGTAGTCGAGTACGGCCACTTCCTCTTCGCGCGCATTGCACTGATCGACCATCAGACCGGCTGGGTGCGCACGGTAGCCTCGGCGGGCGACCACAAAGGCTATGCAGACCAGTTCACGGTGTCCATCGACGCCAGCCGGCCGGAAGGTCAGGGACCGTCCGCTCATGCCATCCGCACCGGCTCCAACTATGTGTCCAACGACATCACCGGCGACCCGCGCAATCGCCCTTGGCGCGAGACCCTGGCCGCCTTGGGCGTGCGTGCGCAGGCAGCCTTCCTGCTGCACCGGGAAGGCCGTGTGATCGGTGCGCTGCACCTGTACGCCGACCAGGTGGGCTTCTTCGACGACGAGCTCACCGGCATGCTGGAAAAGCTCGCGGTCAACCTGTCTTTCGCCCTGGACAACTTCCAGCGCGAGCAGGCGCGGCGGGCAGCGGAAGCGGCGCTGCGCGAGAGCGAGACCCGCTTCCGCGACTTCGCCGACGCCGCCGGCGAGTACGTGTGGGAGGCGGACCTGGAGAGCCGCTACACCTACGTCTCCAGCCGCGTGCAGAGCGTGTGGAGCTATACCGACCAGGAGCTGATCGGGCACACGGCATACGATTTCATGCCTCCCGGCGAAGCCGAGCGCGTGCGCGAATGGCTGTCGCAGAACGCACGTCCCGACGGCTCCTTCCGCGACCTCGAGCACCGCATCCTCACGCGCAACGCCGACACCCGCTGGTTGCTGGTGAACGCGGTGGGGATCTTCGACGAAAGCGGGCAGCTTATCGGCCTGCGCGGCACGGGGCGGGACATCACCGACCGCAAGACCGCCGAGGCACGCATCAGCTATCTCGCCACGCGCGACCCGCTCACCGAGCTGCCCAACCGGGTGCTGTTCAACGACCGCCTCGAGCAGGGCATCGTCGCCGCACGCCGCAGCGGGCAGTCGCTGGCGGTGCTGTTCATCGATCTGGACCGCTTCAAGTACATCAACGACTCGCTCGGCCACCAGGTCGGCGACCTGCTGCTCAAGGAGGTCGCCACACGCATGTACGCCTGCATCCGCAAAGGCGACACGCTTTCGCGCCTGGGCGGAGACGAGTTCGTGGTGACGCTCGAAGGCCTGCAGCACGCCGAAGACGCGGCCCAAGTGGCCGGCAAGATCATCAAGGCGCTCGCCCGCCCCTTCGAGATCGCCGGCCACACGCTCACCACCTCCTGCAGCATCGGCATCGCCATCTTCCCGTTGGATGCAGACGACGACCGCTCGCTGATGAAGAACGCCGACACGGCGATGTACCACGCCAAGGAGAAGGGCCGCAACAACTACCAGTTCTTCTCGCCGGAGATGAACGTGCGTGCGGTCGAACGCCACAATCTGGAGACCGCCCTGCGCCTGGCCATCGAGCGCCAGGAGTTCGTACTGTTCTACCAGCCGCAGGTCAACATTCACACCGGTCGCGTCGTCGGGATGGAGGCGCTGCTGCGCTGGCAGCACCCCGAGCGCGGCCTGCTCAACCCCACCACCTTCATCGCTGTGGCCGAGGAGTCGGGCTTGATCGAGCCGATCGGACAATGGGTGCTGCGCAGTGCTTGCCAGCGCGCCAAGGCCTGGCAGGATACGGGCTATCCGCCGGTCAAGATTGCCGTCAATATCTCAGCGCGGCAGCTCAATCGGCCGCGCGAGTTCTCCAAGGGGCTATCGCGGATCCTGAGCAGCACCGGCCTAGACCCGCGCTATCTGGAGCTGGAGATGACCGAGTCACTGTTGTGGCAGAACGCCGAGGAGAACATCGCAGTGCTGCGCAAGCTCGGCCAAGACGGGATGCGTATCGCAGTCGACGACTTCGGCACCGGTTACTCATCGCTCCAGTATCTGCGCCAGCTGCCAATCGACACCCTCAAGATCGACCGCAGCTTCGTGCGCGATATCGAGACCGACCCCGAGGACGCCGCCATCATCCACGCCGTGGTTGCCATGGCGCACAGCCTCGAGCTGCAGGTGACCGCCGAGGGGGTGGAGACGCGCGGACAGCTCGAGGCCCTGCAGCGGCTGGGCTGCGACGAGTACCAGGGCTATCTGTTCAGCAAGCCGCTGCCCGCGACCGAGGCCGCAATGCGCTTCCTCGCTCCGCACCAGCTCGGTCTCCGCGTTTCCAACTCTTAGATGACTGCTGCAGAACCGCAGAGGCGCTGAAGACGCAGAGGACCTCCCGAGAAGACCTCTTGACGTCGCTGAGGTCCGATGGTTCAAGACGGACCTGATCGACCAAGCGCAACGTAACGCGCCGGATCGCCTGCGCGAAGGCATGCGGCGCAATACACTGCGCTATTGCGCGCCACGTATGCTGCCGCCCCCGCGCAGCTCCGTTCAGCCTGAATCAACCAGCACCACCTGCCCTTGTGGCATTCCTCTGCGGCCGCTCTGCGGCTCTGCGCGTCTACGTCTATGCGGTTCAGCCGCAGGGGGTAGAAGCCGAGGTCCAAGCATTGTGAAATCCGGTAGGCATGGTTGTAGCTCCCTGCTGGGAAGCCAATCCATCGTCCATCGCACGCATGCCCTCGCCGCGCCGGTCCACGGGCGCCCACCACAACGCTGCCGGCAAGACCATCGCGCCGCCGCGCCCCCCGCCAGGGCTCGGACTGGCCGCAGCCGTGGTCGAGGCGCACAGCGCCCTGCTGCAGGCACGCGATCGCGACGCCCTCTATGGCGACGTGTGTCGCACGCTCGCGCGTGGCGGCTTGCGCAGCGTCTGCGTATGCGTCCCCGACGCGCACACGGAGCGCCTGGTCATCATTGCAGGCGCCGGCGACGCGGAGCCGGCTCAGCACCCGGTTCCACGCCGGAGTCCGCGCGCCGCCTCCTCCCGGGCCAGGCAGATCGACAGCACTACCCCGCCTGCAGCTACTGCAGGGTTCCCACTGCTGTGCGGCGGGCACCCCGTCGCGCTGCTACAGGTCGAGGCGCACACTGCCGAGGAGCTGTCGCCGTCCACGCTCGACCTGCTCGAGAAGCTCGCCCGGAATCTGTCCTTGGCACTGGACGGACTGGAGCACGAGCGCCACAAGCACGCGGCTGAGCAAGCCCTGATCGACAACGCCATCCGCTTCCGCGATGCAGCCGGGGCAGCCGGCGAGTACGTCTGGGAGGTCGACCTCGAGGGCCACTTCACCTATCTCTCCGAAGGCATCGAGCCAATCTGCGGCTACCGGCCCGAGGAGCTCGTCGGGCGCAAGCCTGTCGACCTCATGCCCGAGCAGGATCGTGAACGCGTGCGCCATTGGGTCGCACAGAACATGGCGGCGGACGGCTCCTTCCGCGACTTGGAGCACCAGCTCGTCGCTCGGCAAGGCGACACACGCTGGGTACGCGTAAGCGCGGTGGGCTTGCTCGACGCGCAGGGCGGGCGCATCGGGCAGCGCGGGACCGGGCGCGATATCACCGAAGGCAAGCTCGCCGAGCAGCACCTCGCCGAGTCGCGCAAGTTCCTCGACGAGCTGATCAATGCGGTGCCCGATCCGATCTCGGTGAAGGACGAGCAGCACCGCTTCGTCGCGGTCAATCACGCCTTCTGCCGCATCGTCGGCCGCAGCCGCGAAGCGATCCTCGGGCAGGACGACGCGGGATTGATACCGGCGGAGGAGGTGCAGCAGGTCTGGCTCAGCGACGAGGCGGCGCTCAAGGGCAGCGACCCGGTCGTCTACGAGCGCGGCGTCACCCTGCAGGGTACCAAGCGTTGGATGCTCGTGCGCAAGTCCGGCATCACCCGCAGCGACGGCACGCGTGCCGTGCTGTCCGTGTTCACCGACATCACCGAGCGCACGGCCATGGAGCAGGCCTTGCGCGCCAGCGAGACCAGGTTCCGCGACTTTGCCGCCGCCGCCAGCGAGTTCGTCTGGGAGAACGACCTGGAGGGACGCTTCACCTTCGTATCCAGCCGTGTGCAGAGCGTGTGGGGTTACACCGAGCATGAGCTTATCGGGCGCAGTCCTGCGGAGTTCGCACCGCCGGGAGAGGCCCAACGCGTGCGCGAGTGGCTCGCCCACAATCAGAAGCCGGACGGCTCCTTCCAGGATCTCGAGCAGCGCATCGTCGCCAAGGACGGCGAGGTGCACTGGCTGCTCATCAACGCCGTGGGCCTGTTCGATCAGAACGGCAGCCGCATCGGCCAGCGCGGCGCCGGTCGCGACATCACGGAACGCAAGCAGGCCGAGGCGCGCATAGCGGAGCTCGCCACGCGCGACCCCTTGAGCGGATTGCCGAACCGTCTCCTCCTGAACGACCGACTGCAGCACGCTCTGGCCATGGCGCGCCGGCGCGAGGACTGCGTGGGTGTCATGTTCATCGACCTGGATCGCTTCAAGCACGTCAACGACAGCCTCGGCCACGAGGTCGGAGACGACCTCCTGCGTGCGGTGGCCGATCGCTTCAGCAGCTGCTTGCGCGAGAGCGACACCCTCGCGCGGCTGGGCGGAGACGAGTTCGTGGTTGTGCTCGACCCGCTGTCCAGCGCGGACGACGCCAGGATGGTCGCGGACAAGATCCTGCGGTGCCTGTCCGACCCATTCTCGGTCGGCCCGCATACCCTGGTCACCAGCGCCAGCATCGGGGTGAGCGTTTTCCCCACGGACGCGGACGACGCCGCCACCTTGATGCGCCACGCCGACACCGCGATGTATCACGCCAAGGGGATGGGCCGAAATGCCGCCCAATTCTTCTCGAGCGAGATGAACCAGCGTGCAGTGGAGCGTCACCTGCTCGAGACGGCCCTGCGCGAGGCACTCGAGCGCGAGCAGTTCCGGCTGGTCTATCAGCCCCAGCTGGACGTGGTGTCCGACCGTCTCCTGGGCGCCGAAGCGCTGATCCGATGGCACCACCCTGAGTGGGGAGAGATCTCACCGGGCAAATTCATTCCGCTGGCCGAGGACAGCGGCCTGATCGCCCCCATCGGAGACTGGGTGCTGCGGGCAGCCTGCCGGCAGCTGCAGGCCTGGAGGGATTTCCCCACGCTGCGCCTGGCCGTGAACCTGTCGATCGACCAGCTGCGCGACAGCGCGCAGTTTCTGGATCGTGTACGCGCAGCCATCGGTGAGCACTGTATCGACCCCGCGCGGATCGAGTTCGAGATAACCGAAACGCTGCTCGCGTCCAACGTCGCCGAGCACGCCCGCGTGCTGCGCCAGCTGGGCGAGCTGGGCTCCGGAATCGCCGTGGACGACTTCGGTACGGGCTACTCGTCGCTGAGCTACCTGAAGCGCCTGCCCATCGACACCGTCAAGATCGACCGCTCGTTCGTGCGCGATATCGTTTCGGAGCCCGACGACGCGGCCATCGTCAGCGCGGTAGTCGCGATGGCCAAGAAGCTCAAGCTGGACGTGGTTGCCGAGGGTGTGGAGACGCAGCGCCAGCTCGAAGTTCTGCGCGAGCTCGGATGCGACCGCTATCAGGGCTATCTGTTCAGCCCGGCGGTGGCGCCGGAGGAGTTCGCGGCGAGGTTCCTCGCTGCAACTGTGGCGTGAAGATCCAAATCTCAACGCAAAGCCGCAAAGAACGCGAAGGACGCAAAGGAAACGAGGACCACTTCATTTCAGGCATTGCGAGATCGATAAAGCATCGACCGTTGTCACTACGACTTGAATACCGCCCTTCTTTGCGGCCCTTTGCGGCCTTTGCGCCTTTGCGTTGAGATGTGCCCGTGCCTCAGCGCGACAGCTCCCGCATCCCCTCCTCCAACCCGCCGAGCGTGAGCGGATACATCCGGTCGCCGAGGAGCTGGCGCACCACGCCGATGGACTCGTAATAGCCCCAGCGGTCCTCCGGCTGCGGGTTGAGCCACACCGCCTTCGAGTAGACGTCCAGCACGCGCTGCATCCAGACCGCGCCGGCTTCTTCGTTGTGGTGCTCGATGGAGCCGCCGGGATAGGCGATCTCGTAGGGGCTCATGGTGGCGTCGCCCACGAAGATGACCTTGTAGTCGTGCGGGTAGGTATGCAGCACGTTGAGCAGCGGGAAGCGCTCGTTGTGTCGCCGCCGGTTGTCCTTCCACACCGTCTCGTAGACGAAGTTGTGGAAGTAGAAGTATTCCAGGTGCTTGAACTCGGTGCGGGCGGCGGAGAACAGCTCCTCGCAGACTTTCACGTGATCGTCCATCGAGCCGCCCACGTCGAGGAACAGCAGCACCTTCACCGCGTTGTGCCGCTCGGGCACCATCTTCAGGTCCAGCCAGCCGGCGTTGCGTGCGGTGGAACCGATGGTGTCGTCGAGGTCCAGCTCTTCGGGCGCGCCTTCGCGTGCGAAGCGCCGCAGCCGCCGCAGCGCCACCTTGATATTGCGCGTGCCCAGCTCCACGGTATCGTCGAGGTTGCGGAACTCGCGCCGGTCCCAGACCTTGACCGCGCTGCGGTTGCGCGAGCCGGCCTGCCCGATGCGCACACCCTCCGGGTTGTAGCCGTACGCGCCGAACGGCGAGGTCCCGCGCGTGCCGATCCACTTCGACCCGCCTTCGTGGCGCCCCTTCTGCTCCTCCAGGCGCTGGCGCAGCGTCTCCATCAGCTTCTCCCAGCCGCCAAGCGACTGGATCAGCGCCTTCTCCTCTTCGCTCAGGTTCAGCTCGCCCAGCCGGCGCAGCCACTCCTCCGGGATCTGCGCCAGGAGATCCGGCGGAAGCTGCTCGATGCCCTTGAAGTACGCCGCGAACACGCGGTCGAAGCGGTCGTAGTGCGACTCGTCCTTCACCAGGCACACGCGTGCGAGCCAGTAGAACTCGTCCACGCTGCCGGCGATCACGTGCTTCTTCAGCCCTTCCAGCAGCGTGAGGAACTCCTTGAGCGTCGCCGGGACGCCGCTTTTGCGGACCTCGAAGAAGAACTCGATCAGCATGCGCTGCGTGAGGCGTGCGGCGTAAGGCGTGAGGCGCAGTGCTCCCCTCTCCCGCGTGCGGGAGAGGGGTCGGGGGTGAGGGACTCCTCACGCCTCACGCCTCACCGCTGTCTGCGAGACATGAAAACGAGCCGCTCGAACAGGTGAACATCCTGCTCGTTCTTGAGCAGCGCGCCGTGCAGCGGCGGCACGATCTTGTGCTGGTCCTGCGAGCGCAGGACGTCGGGCGGGATGTCCTCGGCCATGAGCAGCTTGAGCCAGTCGAGCAGCTCCGAGGTGGAGGGTTTCTTCTTCAGCCCCGGCACCTCGCGGATCTCGAAGAAAGCCTCCAACGCCTCTCTCAGAAGGGTGCGTTTGATCCCCGGATAGTGCACGTCCACGATCCGCTCCATCGTCTCCTTGTCGGGGAAGCGGATGTAGTGGAAGAAGCAGCGCCGCAGGAAAGCATCGGGCAGCTCCTTCTCGTTGTTGCTGGTGATGATGATGGTGGGGCGGTGGCGCGCCTGCACCAGCTGCTGCGTCTCGTAGACGTAGAACTCCATGCGGTCCAGCTCGCGCAGCAGGTCGTTGGGAAATTCGATGTCGGCTTTGTCGACCTCGTCGATCAGCACCACCGACGGCGTGTCGGACTCGAAGGCTTCCCACAGGGGGCCGCGCTTGATGTAGTTGACGATGTCGTGGACGCGGCGGTCGCCAAGCTGGGAATCGCGCAGGCGCGACACCGCGTCGTACTCGTAGAGGCCCTGCTGCGCCTTGCTGGTGGACTTGACGTGCCACTGCACGAGAGGCCGCCCGAGCGCCTTGGCCACTTCGATGGCCAGCATGGTCTTACCGGTTCCGGGCTCGCCCTTGATGAGGAGGGGGCGCTCTAGAGTGATGGCGGCGTTCACCGCCATCATCAGGTCTTCGGTGGCAACGTACGTGTCGGTTCCGGTAAAGCGCGTCATGGGTCTTGATATCCGATGAGGTCGCGTGATTATAGCCTGCCAGCTACTGCTCTACCTCTCACCACGAAGACACGAAGAACCCCTTTCGTAGTGCAGGACCCTCCTTGCTCTTGAAATGCCGCGATCTGCCGGACACGGCTGTCTGCCAGCGCCTGTTCCCGCAGTTCTTCGTGTCTTCGTGTCTTCGTGGTAAGCGTTTTGATCTAGAATGGATCCATTCCACGCCGGAGCCGAGCCATGCCGAAGTTCAACGCCAACCTCTCGATGATGTTCAACGAGGTCGACTTCTTGGACCGCTTCGCAGCCGCCGCGAAGGCGGGCTTCAAGGGGGTCGAGTTCCTGTTCCCCTACAGCTACGACAAGAGCCAGCTCGCCGAGATCGTCCGCAAGAACAATCTGCAGGTCGTCCTGTTCAACATGCCCCCGGGCGACTTCACTGCCGGCGACCGCGGACTCGCCTGCGATCCGGCCCGCGCGGGCGAGTTCCAAGAAGGGGTGGGCAAGGCCGTCGACTACGCGCTGGCGCTGGGCTGCAAGCAGTTGCACTGCATGGCGGGCTTGAAGCCGCGCGGCGTCAACGAAGAGAAGATGCGCGAGACCTACATCGGGAGCCTGCGCTTCGCCGGCAAGGAGCTCGCCAAGCATGGCATCAAGCTGCTGGTCGAAGCCATCAACACTCGCGACATCCCCGGCTTCTATCTGAACTATTCGCGGCAGGCTTTCGACATCATGCACTACGCCGGCGTGCCCAACCTCGCCTTCCAGTACGACATCTATCACATGCAGATCATGGAAGGCGACCTGGCCCCCACCATCGAGAAGAACCTCGACAAGATCGCGCACATGCAGCTCGCCGACACCCCGGGCCGGCACGAGCCGGGCACCGGCGAGATCAACTACCCATTCCTGTTCCAGCACATCGACAAGGTCGGGTACCAGGGCTGGATCGGGTGCGAGTACCGGCCGGCCGGCTCTACCGAGGCCGGGCTGAGCTGGCTCCAACCCTACATCTGAACCACGGAGGACACGGTGGACACGGTGGAAACCCAATACCGAACTGCACCCAGCGTTCCAGCGTCGACTCGTGATGCGGGCTAGTCTGCCTGCAGAGACTTTGGACGACGACCCATCCGCGAGTCCCCGCCGAAAGTCTTTCCTCCGTGTCCACCATGTCCACCGTGTCCTCCGTGGTTCAAGGGGTTAATCCGTGAATGCCGACCCTCGCGCATTGCTGCGCCAGATGTTCGACGCCGCGGTCGCGCGCGCGATGCCTGACAAATGCGTGCCGCCGTTCCTGCCCAAACCGCCGCAGGGCCGCACGATCGTAGTGGGCGCCGGCAAGGCCGCCGCGACCATGGCCAAGGCAGTGGAGGACAACTGGCCCGGAGAGCTGAGCGGCCTGGTCGTGACACGCTACGGGCACCATGCGGTGTGCAAGCGCATCGAGGTGGTCGAAGCCGCACATCCTGTGCCGGACCTGGCGGGTCAGCAGGCGGCCGAGCGCATTCTGCGCATGGTTCAGGGCCTGTCGGCCGACGATCTCGTGCTGTGCCTCATCTCGGGCGGCGGCTCCGCCCTCCTCTCGCTACCGGCCCCGGGCCTGACCCTGCAGGACAAGCAGGCGATCAACCGCGCGCTGCTCAAGAGCGGGGCGAACATCACCGAGATGAACTGCGTGCGCAAACACCTCTCCGCCATCAAGGGCGGCCGGCTCGCGGCGGCATGCCATCCCGCCAGAGTCGTCACGCTGACCATCTCGGACGTGCCCGGCGACGATCCTGCCGTCATCGCCTCCGGCCCCACCGTGCCCGACGGTACGACTTTCGCCGACGCGCTGGCTATCCTCGACAAGTACGGCATCGCGGAGCCGAAGGTCGTCGTGGAGCACTTGCGCGCAGGCCGTCACGAGACTCCGAAGCCGGGCGATCCGCACCTGGCCGGGATCGAAACGCACCTCATCGCCGCTCCCCAGCAATCTCTCGAGGCCGCCGCCGAGGTGGCACGCCGCGCCGGTGTCACACCCGTGATTCTGGGCGACAGCCTCGAGGGCGAGTCGCGCGAGGTGGCGATGGTGCACGCGGGCATCGCCCGCCAGGTGCTGCGCCACGGCCAGCCGGCGAAGGCGCCCTGCGTCCTGTTGTCGGGCGGCGAGACCACCGTCACGGTCCGCGGCAGCGGACGCGGCGGGCGCAACGTCGAGTTTCTCCTGGCGCTCGCCGTCGCGCTGGGAGGCGAAAAGGGCGTCTTCGCACTCGCAGGTGACACGGACGGTGTGGACGGCACGGAAGACAACGCCGGGGCCGTGGTTACTCCGGATACGCTGGCGCGCGCCGCCGCGCGCGGTGTGGACGCGAAATCGCGCCTCGCCGATAATGACGGCTATTCCTTCTTCTCCGCGCTGGACGACCTCGTCGTAACCGGTCCAACGCTCACCAACGTGAACGACCTCCGCGCCATTCTCGTCACGGGAGCCGATTGATATGGGCAAACCTGAAGTCCTTGACGCGGTTCCGCCGGCAATGGTCGACAAGGCCGAGCTGGTGCGACGCCTGAGCGGCGTGCTGCCGCCCGCCTGCCTGTTGCACGCGGAAGAGGACCTGAAGCCCTACGAGTGCGACGGGCTGACGGCCTACCGGCAGGTTCCGCTTGCGGTGGCGCTGCCAGAGAATGAGGCGCAGGTGAGTGCGGTGCTGCGCATCTGCCATGAAGCACGCGTACCCGTCGTCGCACGCGGCGCCGGCACCGGCTTGTCGGGCGGCGCGATGCCCTACGCGCAGGGCGTCACGCTGGGCCTGTCGAAGATGAAAAACATCCTCGAGATCGATCCGCTGGCGCGCATCGCCCGTGTGCAGCCCGGCGTGCGCAACCTGGCCATCTCCGAAGCGGCCGCCCCCTACGGCCTGTACTACGCACCCGATCCCTCCAGCCAGATCGCCTGCTCCATCGGTGGCAATGTCGCGGAGAACTCCGGAGGCGTCCATTGCCTGAAGTACGGGCTGACCGTGCACAACGTGCTCAAGCTGCGCATCGTGACGATCGAAGGCGAGATCCTGGAGATCGGCTGCGACGGGCTGGATGCTCCCGGCTACGATCTCCTCGCGCTGCTGACCGGCTCGGAGGGGCTGCTCGCAGTGACTACCGAGATCACGATCAAGCTGCTGCCCAAGCCGGTGAAAGCGCAGGTTGTGCTCGCGGCCTTCGATTCGGCGATCCACGCGGGCAACGCCGTGGCCAATGTCATTGCTGCAGGCATCGTCCCGGCCGGCCTGGAGATGATGGACAAGCTCGCAACCCAGGCGGTGGAGCAGTTCGTCCATGCCGGCTATCCCCTGGAGGCCGCCGCCATCCTGCTGTGCGAGTCGGACGGCACCGAAGAGGAGGTCGCCGCCGAGATCGAGAAGATCTCGCAGGTGATGCGCGACAGCGGCGCGATCGAGATCCGGCTGTCGCGTAACGAGGCGGAGCGCCTCAAGTTCTGGTCCGGCCGCAAGGCCGCCTTCCCTGCCGTGGGACGCATCCTCCCCGACTACTTCTGCATGGACGGCACCATCCCGCGCAAGCGCCTGGGGGAGGTGCTGCACGGCATCGCCGAGCTGTCGAAGGAGTTCGGGCTGTCGTGCCCCAACGTGTTCCACGCCGGCGACGGCAACCTCCATCCGCTGATCATGTTCGACGCCAACGACGACGATCAACTGCAGCGGGCAGTGAAATTCGGCTCGCGCATCCTGAACCTGTGCATCGAGGTGGGCGGCACCATCACCGGCGAGCACGGCGTAGGCGTGGAGAAGATCAACGAGATGTGCGTGCAGTTCCGCCCCGGCGAGCTCACTGCCTTCCACGCAGTGAAGGCTGCGTTCGATCCGCAAGGCTTGCTCAACCCGGGCAAAGGCGTGCCGACGTTGCACCGCTGCGCGGAGTTCGGGTTCATGCATGTGCATCGCGGGCAGGAGAAGTTTCCTGACCTCCCGCGTTTCTAGGGCAAGCTTCAACCACGGAGGACGCGGAGGACACGGAGGAGAAGCGATAACTGAACATAGGCACGCGGAGGTCAGTAGCGTGTGCACGGGATCTTCACGGACTCAGCCTCATTGTTGCGAGTCCGTATGACCTCAGCCCTGACGCGGACTTCACTGCGTCTTGTTTCTCCTCCGTGTCCTCCGTGTCCTCCGTGGTTCAATCCCTAGTGCCTTGGACAAGAGCGTTACCGAGCTAAGCGAGCGCATCCGCGACGCTGCGGCGGACCGCCGGCCGCTGCGCATCCGCGGCAGCGGCTCAAAGGACTTCTACGCCTACGCGCTGGAAGGCGAGCCGTTGGACGTGCGCCCTCACAGCGGCGTGGTGGAGTACGAACCCACCGAGCTGGTCGTCACCGCGCGCGCAGGCACGCCGCTCGCGGAGATCGATGCCGTGCTCGCGAGTGGCGGGCAGATGCTCGCCTGCGAGCCGCCGCGCTTCGGTCCGGAGGCGACCCTCGGAGGATGCGTCGCGACGGGCTTCTCGGGCCCGCGGCGCGCGGCGGCCGGCTCGGTGCGCGACTTTGTGCTCGGCGTGAAGATGCTGGACGCCAAGGGAGAAGTGTTGAGCTTCGGCGGCCAGGTGATGAAGAACGTGGCCGGCTTCGATCTGTCGCGACTGCTGACCGGGTCCTTCGGCACGCTCGGCGTCATCCTGGAGGTGTCCCTCAAGGTTCTGCCGCGACCGGACCAGGAAGCGACGCTGCGCTTCCAGATGGACGAAGCCAAGGCCATCGACACCATGAACCGCTGGGCCGCACAGCCGTTGCCGATCTCCGCGACGTGCTTCTCCGAGGGTACGCTTGCCGTCCGCCTGTCCGGCAGCTCGCTCGGCGTCACAGCGGCGCGCCGGAAGCTCGGCGGCGACTCAGTCCCCGACGCCGATGCGTTCTGGGAATCGGTGCGCGAGCAGCGGCTCATCGCATTCCGGGGCGGCCCACTGTGGCGGCTTTCCATCAAATCCACGACGCCCCCGCTGCAGCTTCCCGGCAGCCAGGTGATCGAGTGGAACGGTAGCTTGCGCTGGATCGCCACAGAGGCTGCGCCCGATGCGGTCTTCGCGGCCGCGCGCAAGGCGGGCGGCCACGCTACCCGCTTCCGCGCCGGCACTGCCGGTTCACCCATCATGCAGCTCGACGCCGGCGTGCTGGCATTGCACCGCAAGCTCAAGGCGGCGCTGGATCCGCAGGGCATCTTCGGCCAGCACCGATTACACCCTGACTTCTGATCTAACCCAGTTGAGCCACAGAGGCACAGAGACACAGAGAAAACACGGGAGGAAGACCCTTCAGGCCGTGTCAACCGATACGAGTTCCCAAGCGACGGCGTGCGCATCGTTCCCGTCCCATCGCTCTCGGATCGAGCTCTTGTGCCTTTCCTCTGTGCCTCTGTGCCTCTGTGGTTCAAGCAGGAGTCGATGAAAACCAACCTCGCGCAGTTCATCAAGGACACCCCCGAAGGCCAGGAGGCCAACAGCATCCTGCGCGCCTGCGTGCACTGCGGCTTCTGCACCGCAACCTGTCCAACCTATCAGCTCTTGGGCGACGAGCTGGACGGACCGCGCGGGCGCATCTATCTGATGAAAGAAGTGTTGGAGGGGCGCGAGGTCAGCGCGAAGACTCAACTGCACCTGGACCGTTGCCTCACCTGCCGCGCTTGCGAGACCACCTGCCCGTCTGGCGTGAAGTACGGTCGCCTGGTCGACATCGGCCGCAACATCGTCGAGAAGCGCGTAGGCCGCTCTGCGACGGAAGCGCTCAAGCGGAAGGCTCTGCGCGCGATTCTGCCCAACCCGGCGTTGTTCAACCCGCTACTCAAGCTCGGTCAGCTCACCCGTCCGCTGCTGCCTGAAGGAATCCGACGCAAGGTACCCGCACCCGTCAAGGCCGGCAACTGGCCCGCGCCACGGCATGCGCGTCGCATGCTGGTGCTGCAGGGCTGCGTGCAGCCTGGTATAGCGCCGGGCATCAACCCTGCACTGGCGCGCGTGCTGGACCGGATCGGGATCTCCTTGATCGCATCGGAGCAGGCAGGCTGCTGCGGCGCCGTGTCCTACCACCTGAGCGCCCAGGAGGAAGGGCTGGATTACATGCGCCGGAACATCGATGCCTGGTGGCCGCACGTCGAGCAGGGCGTAGAGGCGATCGTGATGACCGCCAGCGGCTGCGGCGTGCTGGTGAAGGAGTACGGCCATCTCCTTGCCCACGACCCGAAGTACGCCGACAAAGCCAAGCGGATCTCGGCGCTCACCAGGGACGCCTCGGAGGTCCTGAGCGCAGAGCGCGAAGCGCTCGCCCCACGCCTCACACCTCCCGCCTCACGCCTCACCCGTGTAGCGTTTCACTCCCCCTGCACCCTGCAGCACGGTCAGCAGATCCGGGGCCTGGCGGAGTCGCTGCTCACAGCCGCGGGCTATGCTCTGACCGGCGTGCCGGATGCGCACCTCTGCTGCGGATCGGCCGGCACCTACTCGATCCTGCAATCCGCACTCTCGCAGCAACTGCTGACGAACAAGGTCGCGGCCCTGCAGTCCGGGCAGCCGAACGCGATCGCGACCGCCAACATCGGCTGCCTCGCGCACATCCAGAGCGGCACCACGCTACCCGTGCGCCACTGGGTCGAGCTGCTCGATCGGGCGATGTCCTGAACCTTTGGCCGGCGGCCCGAAGCCCATGGCGCGTTCTCCTCTGTTGCTTGCTGCGTGTCTGGGCGCCATCGCGACCTGGAGCGCACCGGCGCCGGCACAGGTGTTCGCCGATTCCGAGCGGTTGTCCGTCACCGAGGACCTCGCGCCGGTGATCCGCGCGCTCTTCGAATCGATCGAATCGGTCTCCGACTATCGTGCAGGTGCCGCGTTGCCGCTCGTGTTTCAACTGCCGCAGCATCTGCTCGAGGAGAGGGTGTGCGACGAACCCTGCGACGTCCGCGCGGCCTACGTCCCTCACGAGGGGATTTATCTGTCCGGCAACCTCGACCCTCTGCGGGAGCCGCTCGATCGAGCCGTGCTTCTGCACGAGCTGGTGCACTACCTGCAGCAGGGGCATACCAAGTTCGTCGGCATGGCCCCGTGCGACCGCGAGCGCACCAAGGAGGTCGAAGCGTTCGCGATCCAGAACACCTATCTCGCGGGGCTCGGCAGCCCCGAGCGAGCGGCGTTCTACGACGACTTCGACTGCGAGAGCGTGGAGCCTGCGCGCTAGCGACGCGCAGCAGCCGACGGGCCGCGAGTCGGTCGAGGTGTGCTCAACAAGGACGGAGGGAGTCCGCCGCAGAGAGCGGGAGTCCGGGCATCGGACACGCTAGAGCGTAAGCAACCTGATGTGGCGGAAGGACACTCCCCTTGTTCCCGAGGAGGGGTGGCACGCGAAGCGTGACGGGGTGGTGGGTCCCTCTCACGAGGCGGGGTGGTGCTGCAGGCGCCGGGGCGGTGTGGTATTGGTGTATCCCAGTCGCCCAATCAGCTGGCTGTATCAAGCCCTCGCGGCAGAAGAGCGCATGCCGTAGCCATTTGGGCAGTGTCTGGCTAGATGACAACATAGGAGACAAGCCATGCGTTATCGCCTGCTGGGCCGTACCGGCCTGTACGTTTCGGAGATCTGCCTGGGTGCCATGACCTACGGCGGCAAGGGCCGGTGGGAGGTGGTCGGCCGTCTCGGCGTGGCCGAGGCGCAGGCGCAGATCAAGGCAGCCTTCGAAGCCGGCGTCAACTTCATCGACACCGCCAACGTCTACTCCGAAGGCGGGTCCGAGAGCATAGTCGGCGAAGCGCTCGCCAACCTCGGCCTGCCCCGCGAGGACCTGGTGATTGCCACCAAGGTTCGCGTGCGCATGGGTCCCACCCCCAACCGCGTGGGGCTCACCCGCGTGCACATCATGAACGAAGTCCAAGCCAGCCTGAAACGGCTGAGGCTGGACCACATCGACCTCTACCAGATCCACGGCGTCGACCAGGTCACCCCGCTCGACGAGACGCTGCGTGCCCTCGAGGACCTGGCGCGCTCGGGCAAGGTTCGCTACATCGGCGTGTCCAACCACGCCGCCTGGCAGATCATGAAGGCGCTGGGGATCTCGGAGCGGCAGGACTGGAACCGCTTCGAGAGCATCCAGGCCTATTACTCTATCGCCGGACGTGATCTGGAGCGAGAGATCGTTCCCGTGGCCCTGGACCAGGGGCTGAGCATCCTGGTGTGGAGCCCGCTCGCCGGAGGACTGCTGAGCGGAAAGTTTACTGAGAGCGCCGCCGGGCCGGAAGGCGCACGGCGCACCACGTTCGACTTTCCGCCGGTGGACCGCCCCAGGGCGTTCCGCTGCGTCGAAGCAATGCGCCCGATCGCACAGGCGCATGGCGTATCGGTGGCGCGCGTCGCGCTCGCCTGGGTGCTGCAGCAGCCTGGCGTGACGAGCGTGATCATCGGTGCAAAGAGTCAAGAGCAGCTCACCGACAATCTCGTGGCGACCGAGCTGCGGTTGTCGGACGCCGAGCTGGCCGCTCTCGACGAGGTAAGCAGACTGCCGCGCGAGTACCCGGGCTGGATGTTCGATCGGCAGCTCGCCGACCGGCTGCCGGCCAGCGCTGCGCCGGTGCATCGCTGAAGCTGCCAACCTAGAACAGCAAGCGGAACCGCGGAGGACGCCGAGGCTCCCACCACCCCGTCACGCTCACGCGTGCCCCCCTCCTCGGGCAGGAGAGGAGTGTTCTTTTCTTCCCCGCCTTTCACGAGGCGGGGTGGTGGCGCCCCCGGGTCGTTGCCCGGGGCAGGCGCCGGGCGGTGTGGGGTGGAGGTGGGGTCGGCACCTCCAGAACGATTGAACGCTTACTCTTGCTATCCTGAGATACGCAATCCGATTTCTCTTCCTCCGCGCCCTCCGCGCCTCTGCGGTTCCGCAGTAGCCAGCCGCGGAACCGCGGAGCGGCGTCACGAAGCCGTTGATACCCTCTCGGCCCTGCGCGGCTCCGCCTGAACCGCCGGCACCAGGCACAGCGTGCACAGCACCACCTCCCACTCGTCGACCTTGCACATGGCCTTGTACCTGGGATCACCCATCTGCTCTCGGGAGCGGTGCACGATCGCGCTCACGCGCACCCCCTCGATCTCGCCTTCGGGCAGCGCACAGGCCTTCGCCAGACGGCCCACCACTTCTCCGCGCTCGTTCAACAGCTCGCGCACCTGCCCGCCCGCGCGCAGCCGCAGCGGCATGCCCACCGCCAGCTCGCGGATCGCCTCGCGCACGCGCGGCCGCACGACGCGGCCGGGAAAGCCGATGTCGACATCGTGCATCCCCAGCGTCACGAACTGGCGGTCCAGCGTCGGGTCGTACGGCGGGAACCGAACGCGCGGCGAGCGGTGGATCGATGGGCCGGCTTCGAGCAGAGGCGAGAAGGGGTTGGGCCGGCCGATCAGCTCGAAGAGCGTGAGTGTCTCGCGCGCGCGCGTCATGCCGACGTAGTACAGCCGGCGCTCTTCGTCGAGCGCTTGCCGCGACCAGCCGCCGTCGAGCAGCAGCACGTGCCGATACTCGCGCCCTTTCGCGCCGTGAACGGTGCTCAAGGTCAGCCGGCCGCGCGCAAGCGGCCGGGACTCGTGCCCGGCCTCGGACAGGCTTTCCAGGACGAGCTGCGCCGGGAGCACACCCGTCGCGGAATCGGCAGCGAGATCATCGATCAGGGCTACCAGCTGCTCCGACCAAAGGTTCATGCCGCCCCTGCCGAACGCGCGGCCCCACCAGCGCTCAAGCGCCTGCACGCGCACCAGCCCCGTGCGGCGAGTTCGCAGCAGCCGCACCAGACGCTGGCCTTCGCGCGTATGCCACAAGCGCGGCTGGCCAGCCGCGGCTTGCGGGTCACACAGCGTGTACGCCACCCCGTTGCCTTCGCACCAGGCCCGCAGCGGCGCGAGCGCACGATGCGTGCGCGCCAGCACGGCGACGTCCGACCAGTCGAATGTGGGATCGAGGCTGCGCAGCCGCTCGATCTCGGCAACCGCGAGCTGCGCCTGGACGTTGGGATCCGCCGGGCAACTCACGATGTGCACGCGCCCTTGCAGCAAGGGATCGCGCTTGCTCCACGCGCCCCCGGGCGGGTCGGCGCGCCGCGCGTGGTTCACCCGGATCGGGTGCTTGGCCTTGAGCCGCTCCGGCGCGCGTGCGATGACCTGATTGGCGCAGTCGATGATATGTGCAGTCGAACGGTAGTTCTCGACCAGGAACTCGACCTGGGCGTCGTAGTCCTGCTGGAAGCGCCGAATGAACTCCACGTCGGCGCGGCGGAACGCATAGATGTTCTGGTCGTCGTCGCCCACCGCCCGTAGCATCAGCTTGGCGTCCCGGTCAGCACGAGTGCGCCCGGCCAGCGCAGCCACCAGGCGGTACTGCAGCTCGTCGATGTCTTGGTATTCGTCGACCAGGATGTAGCGATAGCCGCGCAGCAAGCGGTCGCGCAGCTCGTCGGCCTCGTCGCCGATCTGGCTGCGGCCTTCGAGCAGCTCAACCGCCTGCGCCAGGATCGCATCGAAGTCGGGGACCGCGTCGGCCTCGGCAAGCCCCGCCAGGCTGGTCCCGGTGAGCCGCAGTGCCATGGCATGGTAGGTCATCACCACCACACCGGCCGCGTCCCGGCCCACCAGATCGTACAGGCGCCGGCGCACCTCGTACGCCGCCGCCCGGTTGAAGGTCAGCACGATGATGCTGTCCGACGGCACCCGCAGCACGCGCAGCAGGAAGGCAGCGCGGTGCACGATCACGCGCGTCTTGCCCGAGCCCGGGCCGGCCAGGACGAGCCGGTTCGCGTCGCTCTCGTCGGCGACCAGGCGCTGCTGCACCGGGTGCCGGAGGTCCTCCACGATGCGCCGATAGGACTCCGCGGTCGTCGCGCGCTCGAGCAGCGCCTTGCGCTCGGCGAAGAACTCCCGCACGAAGCGGCTCTTGGGCCAGGTGAAATAGGCGGTGACGAAGCCGAGCGCGTCGGCGAGCTTGCCGAGCGCGCGCCGCGCATACTCCTGCACCACGTGGATCTGGAAATTGCGCTCCCGGTAGTGCTGCATGAGAGGCGCGAAGTCGGTCTTGGCGAAGCGCCGGCGCGCTTCCTCCGGCAGCAGGCGCAGCGTCATCGCGGCGCGGAACACCGCCCGCCCCCGCTCCAGCACCAGCACTCCGAGACTGTCCAGATAGAGCAGCGCCTGCTGCACCGCCTGCGCCTCGTCCTGCAGCCTCCCGATCAACGCCAGGTCGGCCCGCAGCGCCTGGCACAGCTCGCCCGCCTTGGCCTCCACCAGCAGGTCGGCGCCCGCCACGCCGGGCGGGATCTTGCCGGAAAGATAGTCGAGCAGGCTCGCTGCCGCGGCGCTGCGCCGTTGCGCATGCTCGCGCAAATCCGCCCACGAGCAGTGCAGTCGCACCCGGTAGTGGTCGCGCGAGCGCTTGCGCACGGCGAGGCAGGAGCGCTGGGCGCCCGCCTCGCCGAAGGGCTGGCCGAGCGCACGCAAGTGGCGCAACACATCGTCCGGCAGCACCTCCGGCCCGACGCGTTCCCTGAGCTGCTGGCACAGCAGCCGCGGATTGAGGTCCAGCCAGCCCTCCTCCTCGGCGTCCGGAGCCTGCTCGGGCAGCGCAGCGAGGAGCGCCGATTCCAGCGCCGTCACCCATTCCAGCCGCTTGTGCGAGGAGCGCGCGATGCCCTTGCGCACGTACGCCGAGATCTGCAGGTCGTTGCTCAACACCCCGAGCTGCTCGAGCGCGTTGAGCACCCGGATGCACTCCTCGCTGGGGATGCCGGTCTGCTGCATCAGCTCGTCCGTGCTGACGCCCTCGTTGGGCTCCACGCCCATCAGCAGCTCGACCACCGCGAGGTACTTCTGATTCGTCTCCGCGGACAGGTTCGCGCGGCGCAGCCGCTCGCGCGCCTCGTCCAGCGTCCGCACCCGCAGGCTGGACGGGAACACCCGCGTGTGGTTCTCGTCGCGCCGCAGGAAGCGGGCGCGCTCGAGCCAGGCGATCGCGGTGCGCACCTTGGTGTCGGCGTCCGGATTCTCGGTTTCGATGGAGACGTCCAGCTCTTCGTCGGCCAGGATCTCGCCGGAGGTGATGACCACCTCGCGCTCCGCCGAGCGTCCCGCCCGGCGGCGCAGCAGCTTGAGGATCTCGGCGATGTCCTTCTGCGTCAGCCGCGAGCGCGACGACATCCCGAACTGCAGCTCCACGTCCTCCTCGTCGTAGAGCAGCACGCAGCGGGCATCGCGCCGGTCGCGCCCGGCCCGGCCGGCTTCCTGCAGGTAGTTCTCCAGCGATCCCGGGATCTCGGCGTGCACCACCAGGCGCACGTCCGGCTTGTCCACTCCCATGCCGAAGGCGTTGGTGGCCACGATCACGCGCAGATCCCCGTCGATGAACGCGTTCTGCACGTGCTTCTTGACCTCGGGCGTGAGTCCGGCGTGGAAATGGCTGCAAGCCCAGCCGTTTGCGCGCAGAAAGCCAGCGATCATCTCGGCGCTCTTGCGGCGCGCGGTGAACACGATGGCGCCTCCGTCCTGGTCTCCGAGCGTCTCGGCCAGCAGGTGCTGGATGTGCACCAGCTTGTCCTGCTTGCGCACCGGTAGCACCTCGAAGTGCAGGTTCACGCGCTCGTGACCGCCGGAGAACCGGCGCAACTCGATCCCGAGGACCTCGGCGAAGTGGGCCTCGAGATCGGCGATCACGTCGAGCTTCGCGGTGGCGGTGAAGCAGGCGATCTGCGGCAGCTCGTCCGGGTGGCGCTCGCGGATGAAGCGCGCCGCGTACAGGTAGTCGGTGCGGAAGTCGTGCCCCCACTTCGACAGGCAGTGCGCCTCGTCGAACACCCAGGCCGCCACGTCACGATAGCGGATCGCGTCGACGAAGCCGCGGCTGCGCAGCTGCTCGGGCGATACCAGCAGGATGCCGATATCGCCCAGGCGAATGCGGTCCAGCACGTCCCTGCGCTCGGGCATCGACAGCAACCCGTTGAGCGCGGCAGCGCTGAAGATGCCCTGCCGCACCAGGCCGTCGACCTGGTCCTTCATCAGCGATTGCAGCGGCGAAATGATCACGGTGAGCTGGCCGGTGCGCCAGAAACGCGACAGGGCGGGAAGCTGATAGCACAACGACTTGCCCGCGCCGGTCGGCAGGATCGCGAGCAGATGCTCGCCCCGCATGCCGGCGCGGACGATGGCCTCCTGCAGCGAGCCGCCGTCGGGCGCGGCCGGCTCCGCCCGGAACGACGTCAGCCCGAAGTGGCGGTGCAGCTCCCGCAGCGGATCGTGCTGCTCGGCGCAGTAGCCGCAGACCGGGTCGCCGCAAGGTGTGTCGCGCAGCTCGCAGATCAGGCGGCGCGTCTCCGGGAACTGCAGCGCAACCCACGGCGGCAGCACCGAGTTGCCGCCTGCCACCCGTAGCCAGGCAAGCGCATAGGCGAGCGGCATGCGCAGGGCAGGCTGCGTCAGGTCGTAGGCCAGCAGGCGCGTGAGACGGGTGGAGCACACCTTCGGCGCGAGCAGGCCGGCGAGGTCGCGCCGCACCTCGTCCACGGCGGGAAAAGCTGCACGCCGCAGCTTCATGAAGAAGCTGTCGAGCCCGCCCTGCGCGCCGCCGGCCAGCAGGAAGTGATGGCAGGCCAGCTCCTCCGGCGAAGCCTTCCCCAGCTCGAGCAGGGCGTCGTGCTCGTCCTGGAACAGCTGCAGGCTCAGCCGGCAGTCGCGCAGCGGATCGCTGCGCGAATCGCTGACCAGCTTGTAATCCTTCAGCAGCCGGTGATAAGGATTCTGCGGAAATGCGATCGGCGACAGGTGGAGCGTGTCCAGCACGGGCAGGCGGTCGAGCGCCAGCTCGCCCAGCACGTGCCGCAGCACCGGCAGATCGTGCGCGAGAACGTTGTGACCCAGCACGAACGCGGCGCCGCCGGCCATGCGGTCGAGCGCCGTGGCGGCACCGGCGAGGTCGGCTTGCCCCTGAAGCAGCAGTTCCTCACCGGTATCCGGCCGCCAGGCGGCGATCTTGTGGATCCGGTACGGGGCTTCCCGCGACGTCTCGAGGTCGATGGCCAAGCAGCGGGGCTTGAGTCCCCCGCCGGAGCTGTACATCGCATCAGTGGGTTGGCCGAGCGGACCGCGCCGGTCGAGGAAGTGCGGCGTGTGTGGGCAGTGCATCAGGGGAAATCTTACCCCTGATCGGCATGGGGAGTATGATTTCAGACCAGAAGTTGCTGCGGCGCAGCAGAGTGGCGGAAGCGTCGCATAGGACATCGGTATGCCATATACGTCACGATGCCCGATCACTATTATTAGGAACGCGTCACTTAGGAAACCTATTTCGCGTTGGGCGGCACATGACACGCGATCGGTTGTCTTAATGAGTGCTGAGCACGTTCACCGATCGTGATGGCGTTCCGTGCGGCCGTGGTCACGCATCGTGATGTAGTGGGGAAGATCCCCCTCGGGGACCTTGAACAAACGGGCCCTTTGGGGGAGTCTCTTATCTGCCAAGATCAGAGACTCCGGGCTCGTACGCTCGCTCATGGCCGGATGCGGCGCACTCTTGCATCCGGCCATGAAGACCGAAGCGGCGCATGCAGGGATACACAGGCTGCGCCTGAACGTGCACTCGACCGCCGCGATTACCTCGTCCCAGAAGCCCGTGAGTGTGACCAGCAACGCTTGGACCGTGCAGAGCATTTCGTTGCGATGGTGGACCGAAGTGACCAAGCCCGGCAAAGCGCGGGGCCTCGTATCAGTATCATCGGCATCCAGCGGAGGCGCCGATCAGCGTCGTTGGTCTATGCTGGCATCCAGGCGGCGCCCCGCTGATGCCGCGCGTTGGGCGTCTCGAAGTGGCCACGCTTTCCGATCCTCGCGAATCGATGTTCAGGAGGATATGTGCACGCGCCCGATGCGCACCAACGAAGCAAGGCTCTGCAGCGACGCTGGCGCCGAACAGGCCGGGGAGACGGTCTTGCGGCCACTCGCGAAAAACGCCTGGTCGTACCGGGCGGGATAGTCGACATACCACTTCACCAAGGTGGCTCCCCCAGCTTGGCCGCGATCAGGTCGCACTGCCGCTGGAGCCTCGACGCGTGCTCCTGCTCGGCGCGTACGGGGTCGTCCTCGAACTCCTTCCGGCGCCGCTCTTTGTCACGCTGCGTGGTCGGGGCATGGTGGATGTAGCGGCCGAAACAGTCGGTGCAGTAGCGGGCGTAGTCGAGCGTGAACAGGACGAAGTTGTGCCACATCTCGTCGATGATGAGCAGCGGATCTGTGATCGACAGGGCTCCCGACTCGACCTGGCTCGCCAGCCAGAGCCACTTCTTGGTTTCCACGAACACATCCCCCGCCTCTTCGAAGCTCACGTCGTAGAGCTGGGCGAACCGACTCACCACTTTCAGGTTTTCGTAGCTCAGCGCCTTGCCTAGCGTGCAGGTGGGCGCTAAAGCAGATCGGCTTTGCTGTGCGTTCAGTGCGTTCAGCATGGGTCTATCCCTCCAGCGCGCCACCGGCTGGCGCCGTGCGAGAGCGACGGCGCGCGCCGGCGAGGCGCGGAGTCGGGGGCGCGTCGCGCGAAGGTGGGCCGCCCCCGCACCGCGGCGGCGCCTCGCTCATAGCTTGAAGTCGTGGCACCAGGAGTTGCAGGCTGGATGGCAGGATCCCGGTCCGCAGTTATCCTCACCGCCGGCAGACGGGGCGAGGCGACGCACCGACAGTGTCGTGCGCATTGCCGCCACGTAGGCGCCTCCGACGATGCGGGCCAGATCGCTACGAAGTTTCACATCGGCCTGTATCTGACCCTGACGGCCTCGTACATCACCCTTGCCACCTCGAAAGTAGGTGGCAAACTTCCGCAACTTCATCCCTGGCTTGCCGCTTTTGCTGTGGTCGCCTTCTTGATTGCGGGGCTTGCCGGCGGCGTGATTGCGAGTAGCATTACTCAATGTGAATGCGCGAGCGCGGCGGAGTTCCTCAAACGGGAGCTTGGGCCTTGGTCCACTAGAGTCTTCACCGGACTCCATTGGACCTATATCGAGCACACGTTCTTCTGGATCGGGATAGGACTCGCAGTGCTGTCCTTCAAGTTCTCGAAGTGAATCTGACTTCGGCATGAGCGACAAGATCCCATTATCCGAGTACCTTGTCATTTCACGCGGGAAGTGGGACAAAAACCTCTCGCGGGAGGAGATACAGAACGCGATCGACGGCTTCTACGCCTGGAAAGATCGGCTCGTCGCCGATGGAAAGATGAGAAGCGGGCAACGGCTGGCCAGCACGGGAAAGACGGTGTCGAGAAGAATGGTGACGGACGGCCCGTTTGGCGAAACCAAGGAGGTGATCGGCGGCTACTGGTTCATCCTGGCCGGCAGCCTCGAGGAGGCTGCGAAGATAGCGGCGGGAAACCCGTGCCTGGCCGCCGGCCTGTTCTACGAGATCCGGCCGATCGACCCGGCGCCGGCCAGCGCCTACACGGTGACGACCGAGACGCTGAGCGACGACAAAGACCAGCCATGACGGCACACGACATCGACGGTGGCTCCATCACCCTGATCGTCCACGGGCCGCGCCGGGCCAGCAGCAGCTGTGAAGGGTGTCATGCGTCATCAACAGGAAACAGGTCACGATCCCGATGAGCATCGATCACGAAGTCTCCGCGCACTACAGCCGAGGCGACCTTCTCTGCCGTCTGAACGTGGCGTTGAGGGAGGACGGCTTTGATCCCGATCGTCCGAGCATGGAGGCGCTGGCGCCCTACGACCAGTTCCATGGCCGCGGTCTGGAGGCGACGGCGGAGATTGCCGAGCTGGTGCAAGCCGGGCCAGGCGACCACATTCTCGACATCGGCAGCGGCATCGGCGGGCCGGCGCGCTACTTCGCGAGCCGCTTCGGCTGCAGGGTCACCGGCATCGATCTGACGTCCGAGTTCTGCGATGTCGCCCGCCACCTCACCCGCCTGCTCCACCTCGGGAACAGGATTGCGTTCGAGGTCGGTGACGCCCTGGCGATGCCGTTCGCCGAGTCCGGCTTCGACGGGGCCTACTCGATGAACGTCTCCATGAACATCGCCGACAAAGGCCGGTTCTACCGCGAGATTCACCGGGTGCTCAAGCCGGGCGCCTGGCTGGTGCTCTCGGAGCTCGCGAAGGGGGAAGGAGGGGAACTCGACTATCCAACGCCCTGGGCGCGCAGCGCGCACGCCAGCTTCCTGTCGACGCCGGAGGAGACACAGCGCGGCCTGCTGCAAGCGGGATTCGACGTTGCCCGGGTGCACAGCACCCTCGACCAGGCGCTCGCGTTCGGCGCCCGCTCGCGCGCGATGGTCGAGCGCGGCGAGAAGCCGCCGCACCGCGCGGTTATCCTGATCCACGGCGAGATCGCGCCGCAAGCGATGGGGAACACGTCGCGCGGTCTGTCGGAGGGCAAGATCGTTCCCATCGAGGTTGTGGCTCGAAAGCGGCCGTAGGATCTCGTGTCGGACCTGGTGGTGAACGTCTGCTACGACGTGTGGCTGGTGGCTGTCCAGCATGCCGGCTCGTTCCAGGTCGGCTGCTTCGAAACCATGAGAAGCGACCTGAGCGCACCCACATGATCGAGCGCTTGATTCCACCGGCGGGTGACTCCGATGTCCGCGCTCTGGCTCGGCTTCTGGTCGACGCGGTCGAGTTCGGAGCTGCCGTGAATTTTCTCGCACCTCTCACGCTCGAGCAGGCCGAAGACTGGTGGCGCGAGGCCATTTCCGCTGCACGACTCGGTGCGATCTTCCTGGTAGCGCGCGATCCCGATGGGGTCGTCGGTACCGTCCAGCTGCACCCGGCCTGGGCACCGAACCAGCCGCATCGCGCGGAGATCGCGAAGCTGCTGGTGCATCGCCGCAGCCACCGCACCGGCCTGGGCACCCGGCTGATGCAAGCCATCGAGGACGCGGCGCGGCATGCCGGGTTTGGCCTCCTGACGCTGGACGCGAAGCGGGGAGAGGCGGCCGAGCGCTTGTATCGGCGTCTCGGCTGGACCTCCGCAGGGGCGATCCCGGGGTATGCCCTCGATCCGGACGGAACCCCGCACGACGCGGTTATCTTCTACAAGAAACTGGTCTGACCACGGCCGACTTCGCCGCCCGCCGGCCCGCGACTACGCGCGCGAGCCTGCCCTCTTGCGCTGGTCCATATCACCCAGCATCATGTCCTGCCATGCACATCACCGACGAATCTCGCAGCGTGAAGTGGCCGACATCGCCCCCCGGTGGACGCGGAACAGTGTCCCTGGAAGGTGCGTGATGCACTCTTGATGGCTGCTGCCGCCTCGCCAGGTTCGCCCGACATGGCCACCGAATGCAACGGGGAACCCGGCGAGGTCACGCCCGTGGTGGACCGCAACCGCTGCGAAGCCAAGGCGGCGTGTGTCGGGGTCTGTCCGTACGACGTGTTCGAGATCCGGCGCCTTTCGGCCGAAGATCGCTCGTCGCTGTCGCTGCGCGGGAAGCTCAAGGCGTGGGCGCACGGCACCCGTCAGGCGTTCGTGGTCCGTCCCGCGGATTGCCACGCATGCGGGTTGTGCGTGAAGGCCTGCCCCGAGCAGGCGATCACGCTTCGGCCTCGGGTCGCGGGTGGGGCGTAACGGCCGGTTGGATATCGCGAAACCGCACATGCCGCGCAGCATTCTGGACGAAGCCCACATCCACCCCGCGATCCGCGACAAGATCGCCAGCAACCATGCGGACATCGTGCGCGAGGTGCAGGCGGCGATCGCAGCCGACGACATCGTCGTGGTCGGCATGGCGCAGAACCCGTTTCCGCGACGGGCGCGCAGTGCGCTCGATGCAGCCGGTGTGCGGTACAAGTACCTCGAGTACGGCAGCTACTTCGGTCCCTGGCGGCGCCGCAACGCGCTCAAAATGTGGACCGGCTGGCCGACCTTTCCGATGGTGTTCGTCAAGGGTGTGCTGGTGGGCGGAGCGAAGGAGCTGCGCGCGCTGATCGACAGCGGGGAGCTGGCGCGGATGCTGGCCGGCTGAGTCGCGGCGGTCGCGGCCAATGAGGCGCCAGGCGGCCGATCATGGCTGACGGCAAAGCTTCAGGTTGGCTGGCACCGAGGTCCAGATCGCCCTGCTCGTCTCCGACCGCTCCCTCCCCGCCCCTCCCCCGCGTCCTGCGGACGCAAGGGAGGGAGGCCCCCCGCGCGGTTCCGCGGGACACTCCCGACGCTCATGTGTGGCGCGGGCGCGTCATGCGTTCTCTCCGGCGAGCGGCCGCATCTCAATAGTTCGGCCCGAACTCCAGAACCTGGTTCTGCAGGAACGCCGGAATGCGTCCGACCAGGGACTCGAGCAGGATCAGCTCCTCGTCCCGGTGGTTGATGACGGGCGCCTTCTCCATGACCTGCGCGCGGCCCTTGCCGTAGATGTAGCGCGGCGATTCGTGGTGGCGGGTGCGTACGACTTCGCTCGCGTCCGGCGCGGCGACCGGCACGATCTCGGCCTCGCCGTAGCACAGGCAGAAATAGGTGCGCTCGGGCTCGACCTCGATGTAGGCGCCGGTGCCGCGGATGCCGATGGTGGCGGTCACGCCCTCGATCTTGCGCGGCGGACCCTTGGAATACACCGACAGCAGCTTGCCCGTGAGCACGCGCGCGAGATTCACCAGCGTCTCGGCGGCGCCACCCAGCTCGAGCTTCGTGTCGCCGCGCATGAGGAATGCGTCCTGACCGACGACGAAGGTGACGTAGCTCTTCGGCCCGGTAGTGACGGTGTCGCCCGGCTTGATGAGGCTGCCCGGCTTCACCGGCTGGCCGTTGACCCGCACGTCGCCGCGCATCCGGTTGACACCCGGCCTGCCCTTCCCCTGGGCAAGCGCTTCGGCGATCAGCCCGCCGATCCCGCCTGGCAGCAGCACGCCAGCGGCCAGCGCCGAGCGGATGAAGTCCCGGCGGGACAGTATGACACCACGTTGCTGCATCACCCTATCTTCTCACGGATTCCCTGAC
>Ga0105094_10000041_pt1 | contig 45072 bp, 47 predicted proteins | sample PPLLak1March2015_2_FD_87023 | JGI IMG/M metagenome (GOLD analysis project Ga0105094, IMG submission 87023) | Freshwater sediment microbial communities from Prairie Pothole Lake near Jamestown, North Dakota, USA - PPLs Lake P8 Core (3) Depth... | ecosystem: Environmental > Aquatic > Freshwater >...
CAGCAGTCTGTAGGTGGGATTAGCAGAGGAGGAGAGCGACGGAAAGAACAACGACGAAGCCGCATCCCCGGATCCGGGGACCACGGGCAGCAGGACCTCCACGGTCGGTACCGCCTGCTGAGTGGCGGCAGGGGCAGGGGCACCCGTCTCCTGGGCGGCTGGGGTCGCCGCCGGCAGGTCAGCGCTGGTGGCTGGGATTACCGGTTGGTCCGGTGACCGGTCGCCGGACTGGCCCAGCAGCGCAGGCAGGCTGCAGGCGACCAGCAGGACGAGCGTGCCGCCTGCCAGGAATAAATGTCTTGTCCGGATTCTAATGGGCATAGCAGTTCGCGTCGTTCCAGACGCCCTCCTACCACAAGCTGGCATCGAATACGCTGTTTAGCAGCTCTTCCCGCTCCTCAGGTGTCATCAAGCGCGGGCGGGCGAAATCGACGAAGCGGATGCCGATCAGCTGGGTGCTGATATGCCGCCCGTCGTAAAATATATGCCGGTCGATGAAGCCCTGACCGGTGGGCAGGCCCATGTGATATTGGTCAAAGAACAGGTTGCCCAGCCCGTAGTGGATCAGGGCATCCTGGTAGAACTCCAGCCCGTGCGGCTGGTGGGCCTGACTGCCGCTGACGATGACGGCCCCGGCATCTGCCACCTTGTGAAAATCTTCGATCAATGGAGGCTGCGGCACGTAAGAGTAGTACTCACGGTGCTGGAAGGTGACAATCGGCAGGTATCCCTCGCTGCGCAGGCGGGCGATCTCGCCGCCCAGCCACTCGAAGTCGCACAGGATCGCCCCGGGATTATCCTCCCGGGCGGTGGCGTAGCTCTTTCCTTTGGCGTTGCAACCGATGAAGGCCAGCCGGTTGCCGTTGTGCTCGACCAGCAGCGGCTGGCGCGCCTCCTCGAAGTTGTACCCGCCACCGTAATAACGCATCCCCTTTCCATTGTACAGGTCCAGGGTATAGTTCATGGCATCCGCGCCCCAATCCCCAAAATGGTCGCCGGTCAGCTCGACCACGTCCGTGCCGATCTCTTCCAGCAGCTCGATATAAGACGGCTGGCTGCAGAAGACCAGCTCGGTCTGCCAGGCATCCGGCAGCGGGCATTTGGGCGAGAAGGGGATCTCATTGCTGACATGGGCGAAGTCTGCGGAGCGCAGGAGGGCGCCGATATCCTGGGCCGGGTAGGTGTTGCCCTTGCGCCGCATGGTCTCGGCGGTGGCGCGCACCAGGGCGGTCACGCCGGTCAGCATCACGTCGGTCATTTTGGCGGGGTCGTGGTTGGTCGCCTGCCAGGAGGAGAGAACTGCGCTGCCGGGATCAGCGCTGCCAGGGTCAGCGACCCCGGCTACAAGGGAGAAATGGGCGGTCAAGGGATAAGCCGCAGGGTCGAAGTCTTTATCCAGCGGCGTGACGCCGCCCACCTCCAGCACCTTCCAGCGCGGCTCCAGCTGCTCGAAGGGCAGGATCGCCAGGGCAGGCGGGTTCGCCCAGGCATTGCCCAGCAAATCCTGCGCTGAGACCACCTCGATGGCGCCGGCACCCGGCTCGCCCCACAGCGCGGTAAAGACACCCAGGGTGGATGCGTCCATCAACAGCCGGCTGCTGCCGGCGCCTTGCCAGGCTTGCTGCAGTTCCTCAAAAGATACACCGTCAGGGACAGTCGGGAAGGGCGCCGCCAGGGCGTACACCCAGCGGCTGAGAGGTTCACCTTCTCCCACCTGCAGGGTGAAAGCCGCGCCCTCCGGGCCGCCGACCTCGACCACGCCCGGCGCAAGCTGTATCGAACGGCGGAAAGACTCCGGTAAGTAAGGCGCCAGCCAGACCGATGGCGGCGGAGGAGATGTGGGTGTCCCAGCCTGCGTGGCGGTTGCAACCGCGGTTTTGGTCGCAGTGGAGGCAGCTGTCGCCACGATCGCAGCCGCGGGAGTCGCACTCGGCCCTATGCCTGGCGGATGCGTTCCGGGCAAGCCGGCTCCACAGGCGGAGAGCAGCACAGCGACAGCCAGCAGCGCCGCCAGCCTCGATTTTCCAACCCGGCTCATAGGAGCGCCAGGCCTCCCCGCTCGGCGACGATAGCCCGGATGCGCTGGATCAGTGCATCCGCCTTGGCGTGCAGCTGGCGAAGATCGTCCAACATCTCTACTGCAGCGGGCAGGTCCTGGTAGCCCGAAAGGTTGATGCGGATGTTCATGCTGGCGCCGTGCAGCGCTGCCAGGGCCAGCTCTGCCCCGGTGCCGCCATCCGTGATGGCATTCAGGTTGCCCTGCTCGATCACGGGCACCGCCAGCTCCAGCACCTCGACCAGGTCGCGCCCCACCTGAAGAGGAACGTAGGCTGCTTCCAGGGTTGCCGTCTGGATGGCCTGGCGGCGCGCGTCCTGCTGCTGCGGGGTCTCCTTAGGCAGCTTGAATGCCGCCATGACTGCCTGAAAGGCGGCGGCGTCCTCTTCCACGGCTGCTGCCAGGCCCTGGCGCAGGGTTTCAGCCCGCTGCAAGACGGCGCGCATCTGCGGCTCCACAGCGGCATATTTCTTCCTGCCGGCGGTCAGGCGGGCCACCATGGCGACCAGGGCGGCTGCTTCGGCTCCCGTATACGCCGCGGCCGAGCCGCCGCCGGGGGCAGGGCTCTCGCTCGCCAGCGCTTCCAGGAAGTCCGCGCTCCCCTCGCCTGGCCCGGGCCCACCCATAGCGAGGCGCACGCGGCGCTCCAGGATTTGCTCCGGATCAAACTGGTCCAGCTGCAGGTGCCACACTGCCGCCCCCACCAGGGCGTCTTCCGGGATCAGCCCCACCAGCTCGGTGTGGTGGATGCCCACCCCGTAGCGCACGTCCTCGCGGCGGATAAACTCCACTACCCTCTCTATCGTGGTGCTTTTGTAGTTGGTCAGGTTCATCGAGACCTGGGCGCGGCCGTCCACCAGCAGCCCCAGCGCCTTGACGTAGCGCAGCCCTCCGGTAGAATGGCGCACCACCCGGGCGATCTTCTTGGCGATATCGACCTCGCTGCTGGTCAGGTAGACATTGTAGGCGATCAATGGGTAGCGCGCTCCGATGACGGTCGCCCCGGCGGTTCCCAGGCGCGCCGGTCCGAAATCGGGCTGGCGTTCCGGCGTGGTCAGGATGGCGTCTTTCAGTCCCTCATATTGCCCGTGGCGGATGTCTTCCAGGTTCTGGCGTTCGGGGCGGGTTGCCGCCTGCTCATAGAGATAGACGGGGATGCCCAGCTCCTCGCCCACCCGCCGCCCCAGCCGGCGGGCGATCTCGATGCAATCCTGCATGCCCACATCCGAGATGGGCACAAACGGGACGACATCGGTGGCGCCGATGCGCGGGTGCGCGCCGCGGTGCTCATCCAGGTTGATCAGCTCTGCAGCGCGGGCGATCGAGCGGAAAGCCGCCTCCTCCACCGCCTGGGGCGGTCCGGCGAATGTGAGCACGGTGCGGTTGTGGTCCAGGTCGGAATGGCGGTCGAGCAGGCACACGCCCGCCACGGAGCAGACCGCCTGGGCAATGGCCTCAACGACCTCAGGCCGGCGGGCCTCGGAGTAGTTCGGAATGCACTCTACAATCGGACTGTTCATATCTCCCTCAATGGCATGATAAATGCACCGTGTTATTATACTCTCGCTTATACATGAGAATATCTTCAGCTAAGCCTTGCCGGACAGCTTCAATTCAGGGTAGAATTTCAAATAACAAATGAAGATCCGTCCTTCATATACCGGACTGGTGATGTCCTCACTGTCGCTGCTCGTCATTTTCGGGATGCTGCTGGCTTGCTCCCGCTCCGTCCTGCCGGAAGACTCACCCTCCTGGATTGTGCCCGGTCAGGCTGAGCCCCAGCCCATCGGAAGCGTGGCTACACAGGTCTCTCTGCTGCCTCCCACCCGGGCGCCTGGCGAACCTATCCTGACCCCAACCCCTGATAACCCCCACCCCATCCCGACCCTGCGTACCGAGCCGCTGCAGTATTTTGTCCAACCGGGCGACACGTTGGGCACCATTGCCCAGCGCTACGGGATCAGCCTGGAGGATGTCGTCGAAGCCAACACCCTGGTGAACCCCAACCTGCTCGAAGTAGGCCAGGAGCTGACCATCCCGGTGCCCACTCCTTTCGGCACTGGGACGGGTTTTAAGATCATTCCCGACTCCGAGCTGGTGTACGGCCCGGGCAGCGCCGGCTTCGACGCCGCCCAATTCATCGAGGCGAAAGGCGGCTACCTGGCGCGGCACCGGGAGGAGATCGAAGAGAAGCCCACCACCGGCATCGAGATCGTCCAGCGCATCGCCACTGACTATTCGGTCAACCCGCGCCTGCTTCTGGCTGTCCTGGAGTACCAGAGCGGCTGGGTCACCCAGCCCAAACCGGACGAGGCGACCATGAAATACCCGATCGGCTTGCGGGATACCTGGCGGGAAGACCTGTACCTGCAGCTTGCCTGGGCTGCCAACCAGCTCAATATGGGCTACTACTTGTGGCGGGTGAACGGGGCCTCCGGATGGCTGTTGGGCGACGGCAGCATGGTGCCGGTTGCTCCAACCATCAATGCGGGGACAGCCGGAGTGCAGCGCTTCTTCTCATCCCTTTATGATCGCCAGGGCTGGGAAAAGGCGGTTTCTCCGGAAGGCCTGTTTGCTACCTATACAGCCCTGTTCGGCTATGCCTTCGACTACGCCATCGAGCCGCTGCTGCCCGCTGGGCTGCGCCAGCCTGCCATGCTGCTGCCTTTCGAATCTGGGAAGGCCTGGGCGTTCACCGGTGGTCCGCACGGCGGCTGGGGCGATGGCTCGGCCTGGGCGGCCCTCGACTTTGCCCCGCCCACTGATGCCCTGGGCTGTATCCCCAGCAACGAATGGGTCACCGCCGTCGCCGATGGGCAGATCCTGCGCGCCGGTGATGGGGCCGTGATCCAGGACCTGGATAACGACAGTCTGGAACAGACCGGCTGGGCGGTGCTGTATATGCACGTCGAGAGCCGCGATCGCGTCCAGCCCGGCGCCTACCTGCGGGCGGGCGAGCACATAGGCCATCCTTCCTGTGAAGGCGGCGTGTCTTCCGGCACGCATGTACACCTGGCACGCAAGTATAATGGGGAGTGGATCCCTGCCGACCAGCAGCTGCCCTTCGTATTGGATGGATGGGCATCCCGCGGCACCGGCGACATCTACGACGGCTATCTGGAGCGCGAAGGAAAAGTCGTCGAGGCTTACGAAGGTCGTTCGACGGCGAATATTATCCAGCGTTAGCGGCAGTGGGGATACCCTGGTGATGAGAATGCACTTCAGGCGTGAAATAAACTGGCGGCTGAGCTCACGGATTGTCTTCCTCCTGGTGGGCCTGGCTTTGATTTCGTCTGCCTGCGCTGCCGGCGGCTACTTTATCCCGCCGAATTCTACACCCACAACCTCTCCGGATATCTCCTTCTTGTTCAGCACGCCGCTGCCAGCGGTAGACCCGGGACAGAGCGACCCTGCTGAACCTACACCGGAACAGCCTCAAGCCAAGCCGGTGGCGGCGATCCCACCGACGCCCACAGACGCGCTGGTCAACACGATGCCGATCCTGTATTACACCCAGGCAGCCGACACCCTCCCGGTGGTGGCGATGCGCTTTGGAGTGGAGCCGCAGGAGATCACTTCTCCCGAGCCGCTGTCCGGGACAGACCTGCTGCCTCCGGGCCAGCTGCTGATTATCCCGCGCCGCATGATGAACACCACCTCATCCCAGCGCCTGCTGCCGGACAGCGATGTGGTCTACTCTCCCTCGGCGACTGATTTTGATGTCGAGTCCTACGTAGACCAGGCCGGCGGCTACCTGAGCACCTACTCCGAGTGGCTGCAGAGCACCAAGAACACCACGGGGGCAGGAATTATCCAGCGGGTGGCGCTAGAGAACTCGATCAACCCGCGCCTGCTGCTGGCGCTGCTGGAATACCAGAGCAATTGGGTCTACGGGCAGCCGCTCAACCGCACGCAGATCGATTACCCGATGGGACTCGTCGATGAAAATGTCAAAGGGCTTTACCACCAGCTGATTTGGACGATCAACCACCTCTCGGTGGGCTACTACAGCTGGCGGGAAGGGCGCTTGATCGAGCTGGAATTCTCCGATGGCGTCTTCGCCCGCCTGGCACCGGATATGAACGCCGGAAGCGTGGCGTTGCAGTACTACTTCTCAAAATTATATGATGAGGAGCACTGGCTCCAGGCGCTGGACATGGAAACTGGCTTTCCATCCCTGTACCAGCGCATGTACGGCAATCCCTGGGCGCGCTCCCAGGCGGTGGAGCCCCTTTACCCGCCGGGACTGACCCAGCCGTCCCTGATCCTGCCTTTCGATATAGACCGGCTGTGGGTCTTCAGCGGCGGCCCGCATGGCGCCTGGGAGCATGAAGGCTCTTACGCGGCGCTGGATTTTGCCCCGGCCAGCTCGAGGCCTGGCTGCACGGATTCGTATGCCTGGGTGGTCTCCTCGGCATCGGGATTGGTCGTGCGTTCAGGAGGTGGGGTGGTCGTCCTGGACCTGGATGGAGATGGGCACGAGCAGACCGGCTGGGTGCTGTTACACCTGCACGTCTCCAACGCCAGCAGCGTGCCGGTAGGCACCTGGGTGGATCAGGGCGACCCGCTCGGGCATCCCTCCTGCGAAGGCGGTATAGCGACCGGAACCCACGTTCACATCGCTCGCAAGTACAATGGGGAGTGGATCGCCGCCGACGGGCCAATGCCTTTCGTGCTCAGCGGGTGGGCAGCCCACGCCGGAGATAAAGCCTACGAAGGCACGCTCACGCGTGGGGAGGCAACCATCAAGGCCTCCACCTTTGGGGAATTCGATACGCACATCATGCGCACACAGGATGATCCGTAATAAAGCCCTGTTCCTCCTGATCGCCGCTGCGCTCCTGCTCGGCGCCTGCCAGCCCCAGGTGGCTGGAGTCGCGCCTATGGTAGCGCCTACCCAGGCGAACTCCGCTCCCCCGCAGGAGGAGCTGAGTGTTGCCTCGTTCGCCGAGCGTCCCAGGTACGCCCCGGGAGAACTGGTGGATTATATTGCCCAGACGGGAGACACCCTGCCCGCCCTGGCGGTGCGCTTCAACACGGCGGTGGATGAGATCCAGGCTGCCAATACCTTCATCCCCCAACATACCACCACCATGCCGCCCGGCATGCCGATGAAAATCCCCATCTACTACCTGCCGCTGTGGGGCTCTTCGTACCAGATTTTCCCCGACAGCCTGTTCGTCAACGGTCCCGCCCAGATCGGGTTCGACACTGCCGGATACATCTCCAGCCAGCCCGGCTGGCTGAAGAACCACTACGAATACGCTTCTTTCGCCATCCGCAGCGCGGCCCAGATCGTTGATCTGGTGGCGCTGGAGTACAGCGTCAGCCCGCGCTTGCTGCTGGCGTTGCTGGAATACCAATCGGGCGCCTTGAGCCAGGCTGAGCCGTCTGAGGCGGCCATGACCTATCCAATGGGCTACCGGGCACGCGACCAGCAGCGGCTGTACCGGCAGCTTACTTGGGCGGCGAATTTATTGAATGACGGCTACTACGGCTGGCGCACGGTCGAGCTGACCTCCATCGATCTCGAAGATGGGCGCATGGTGCGCTTTGACCCCTGGCAGAATGCCGCCACCGTCGGCCTGCATTACTTCTTCAATATCCTGCTGGCGGATGCCGGTTTTGAGAAGGCCATCGCGCCGGATGGCTTCATCCAGACCTACCAGGCGCTGTTTGGCGATCCGTGGGCGCAGGACGCGCCGCACATCCCCGGCAGCCTGGAACAGCCGCCGTTTTACCTGCCGTTCGAAAAGGGCCTGATCTGGGCCTACACGGGTGGGCCACACACTGCCTGGGGCACCGGCGCGCCGCTCGCCGCCATCGACTTCGCCCCTCCGCTCACCACCTCGGGCTGCGAGTCGACTTCACAGTGGGCCACCGCGGTAGCAGATGGGGTAGTGGCGCGCTCGGCGACCGGCGAAGTCGTCCTGGATCTGGATGGCGATGGCGATGAACGCACCGGCTGGAATATCTATTACCTGCACGTGGCGACCGATGGGCGCGCCCAGCTCGGAGCGTTGCTGAAGGCAGGCGATCCGGTTGGTCATCCCTCCTGCGAGGGCGGATTGAGCACCGGCACGCATGTCCATATTGCCCGCAAATATAACGGGGAGTGGGTCCCGGCTGAAGGTGTGCTGGCCTTCAACCTGGAAGGCTGGATCGTACAGAACGGCAGCCAACCATACCTGGGCACGCTGGCGCGCAACTCTCAGGTGGTAACAGCCTGCACCTGCTCCAATCAAGCCAGTTTCATCCAGTCGGACCGGCGCTGACCAGCTCTTGAAATCTCGGCCGGGATTTACCACACCGGTCATAGCAAGTCCCCCGCTTTTTCTAATCTCAATTTCTATATTTATATTATTCAAAATATTGCTTGACATTTTCAATATTACGGATATAATATTGCGTTAATATAAATTTTGCTTTAAAATGGATCGAGGACCATGAACAACCTACCCATGAAATGCCCTTTGTGCGGCGGTGAAATCACCGTTACCCGCATCCACTGCCGGGATTGCGATACCACCCTGGAAGGCCGTTTCGACGCCGGTCCTTTCGGCCAGCTCAGCCGCGAGCAGATCGAGTTTATAGAGGTCTTCATCCGCTGCGAGGGAAAGTTCACCCGCATGGAAGACGAGCTGAAACTCTCCTATCCCACCATTCGAAACCGCCTGCACGAAGTGATGCGCGCTCTGGGGTATGAGCCCGGCGGCGTCGACGAAACCGCCGGCCTCACGGACCTGGAGCGTAAGAGCATTCTTGAAGACCTGGATAAAGGCCTCATCTCTGCAGAGAAAGCCATGCTGCTGCTCCAGGAGAAAGAAGATTAACGATGGATCAAAAGTCAGTCGCCACAAGCCAGGCGCCCGGTGTAGACATCCAGTCTGTGCAGGGCAGTTTACAGGTGAAAGGCTGGGACCGTCCGGAAGTGCAGCTGCGTTCGAACGCAGTCGATACCGCCGTATTGGAAAAACAGAACGATCAAATCCTTGTCCGCTGCCAGGGTGATTGTGTGCTGCGCGTGCCGCTCGAAGCCTCGGTGCATGCCGGTACGGTGCAGGGCAACGCCAGCTTCAAGATGTTGGAAGGCAAGCTCGAGATCGGCAAGGTGCACGGCAGCCTGGAGATGCGTGATATCGATACGGCTCAAGTTGGCAGCGTGCAGGGCAATCTGCTTGTCAAGCAGGTTTCCAACGACCTGGGGGTCGAGCAGGTGCAGGGCAGCGCCATTGCCAGGGATGTCCAGGGAAAATGCACGCTGCAGAAGGTATCCGGCAACCTGGATCTGGGCGATACCGAGGGAGATGTCGTAGCCGCCGCTCAAGGCAACACGCGGGTGGAGCTGTGCCCGCTGGCAGGGAAGAACTACACCATCAGCGCTACAGGCGATCTGCAGTGCCTCGTCCCGCCAGATGCCAGCCTGCGCGTAGATTTTCACAGCCGGGGCCGGCGTATTCGCATCCGGCGACCGGAGGAGAAGATCACCCTGGCCGAAGATGTGCACCAGCTGGTCCTGGGGAAAGGAGAGGCGCACATGAGCTTGAATGCCGGCGGCTCGATCTTGTTTGCCTGCCAGGAGGCCGATTGGGCTGAGATGGAGGACATCCAGGATGAGCTGGACGAGGCCTTTACCGAGTTCTCCGAGGAGGTCGGGCAGCGGGTCACCGACCAGGTGGATGTCCAGATCGAGACCCAGATGGAAATCCTCAGCCAGCACCTATCCAAACTGGAGGCATTGGTTGGCAAGTCGGGCATGCCAGAGGAGGAGGCCGAGCGAGTGCTGCGCCGGGCGCGTGAGGCCAGCGAGAGAGCCAGCCGGCGCGCCCAGGAAAGGATGCGCCGCGCTCAGATCAAGTTGGAGCGCAAGCTGGGTGCGGCTCAGCGCAAAGCGGAGCACAAAATGAAGGCTGGCGAACGCCACTCACCGACCTCTACCCGGCAGACCTGGAAGTTTGAATGGCCTACGCCACCTGTCCCGCCCACCCCTCCAGCGGGCACTGAAGCCGTATCCGACGCCGAGCGTTTGATGATCCTGCAGATGCTGGAGCAAAAAAAGATCACGCTCGCCGAGGCGGAGCAGCTCCTGGCAGCTTTAGAAGGGAAATAACCACGAAGGTGTGCTATGGCTAATGAAGACGAACGCCGCCTCATCCTGGATATGATCGAGAGCGGCAAGATCACTGCCGAAGAGGGGCTGCACCTGCTGCACACCCTGCCTGAGAGCGAGGCAGGTGAGGATGAGCAGGGTTATGATGCCCGGCTGCCCTGCATATCGGATGAGGTGCCGGCTGCGTCTGTTTCTCCGGAAGAGGATGCCGGACCTGTGCTGGTCGGGGATGTCGAACCTGCCGCCAGGCCGCCGGACTTCGACCGCTGGCGCTCTACCTGGATGATCCCGCTCTGGATTGGCGTGGGAGTCACCGTGCTGGGCAGCCTGCTGATGTTTTGGGCTCAGCAGTCGACCGGGGTCAGCTTTTTGTTCTTCTGCGCCGGCCTCCCGTTCGCCCTGGGCGTGGTCCTGATCGTGCTGGCGTGGCAGTCGCGCACCGCCCGTTGGCTGCACCTGCGCGTCCAGCAGAGACAGGGCGAGTGGCCCAAGAACATTGCCTTCAGCTTCCCGCTTCCAATCCGTGCTGCAAGCTGGTTCATGCACACTTTCGGGAGGCGCATTCCCGGCATGGAAAACACCTCGGTTGACGAGGTGCTGCGGGCGCTGGAGAGCTCCACATCTGCAGACGATCCACTGTTCCTCGAGGTGGAAGAAGGCGAAGATGGCGAGCGCGTACAGATATTTATCGGATAAGATATCACCTGGCACACCGCCAGTCACCGGGAGGGTCGAGTATGGCAACAGCTGAAGAGCGTTTGAAGATTTTGAAGATGATCGACGAGGGCAAGATCTCTGCCGAGGAGGGCGCCAAGCTGCTGGCGGCGCTCTCGGAGAGCCGCCAGCCCAAGAGCAAGACCCCCATGCGCACCACCTCTGGCGGCGCCCGCTGGCTGCGTGTGCGGGTCACCGATACCTTCTCCGGCAAGACCAAGGCTACCGTCAATCTGCCCCTGCGCCTGGTGGACGCCGGTCTGAACATCGCCTCGCAGTACGCGCCCAATGTCGCCTTCGATGAGCTTGTCGAAGCCATTAATGCCGGCGCCGAAGGCAAGATCATCGATGTGACGGATGACGAGGATGGCGAGCACGTAGAGATTTTTATCGAGTGACCACCACCGTACAAAGACGACCTGCCGGCATGTTCGGCTTCACCATCGTGTGGGTGGGGCAGATAATCTCCCTGCTTGGCACGAGCATGTCGAATTTCGCCCTGACGATCTGGGCTTATGAGATCACAGGTCAGGCTACTACCCTGGCGCTGGTGGGTTTCTTCTTCATGACGCCCATGCTGATCTTCAGCCCGTTAGCCGGTGCGATCGTCGACCGGCATGACCGTAAAGTCATGATGATGATCAGCGATCTGGCAGCCGGCTCGACGACCATCGCCATCTTGATCCTGTACTCGATGGGCGCACTGCAGATCTGGCACCTGTATATTGCTGCTGCCATCTCCGGCTTATTCCAGACCTTCCAGTGGCCGGCTTATTCGGCTGCCATCAGCGTCATGATCCCCAAGGAGCAGTACGGCCGCGCCAACGGTATGCTCTCTCTGGCGGAGTCTGGCTCGAATATCTTTGCACCTTTGCTGGCAGGAGCATTGCTGGGCATCATTGGCTTGAGCGGCATCCTGGCGATCGATATCTTTACATTCACGTTTGCAGTCGGCGCTTTGCTGTTGGTCTACATCCCCAAGCCCAAAACGACTGCCGAAGGGCGCGCCAGCCAGGGCAGCCTCTGGAAGGAAGCTGCTTACGGATTTCGCTATATCCTCAAACGCCCCAGCCTGCTCGGTCTGCAAACTGTCTTCATGCTGGGGAATTTTTTCGTCAGCATCGCCTTTGTAATCCTGGCTCCCATGATCCTGGCCAGCACCGGCAACAACGAGCTGATCTTCGGCAGCGTCAGCTCTGCCGGGGCGATTGGGGGCGTAGTTGGCGGGGTGATCATGAGCGCCTGGGGAGGCCCAAAACGGCGCGTGCACGGCGTCCTGGCGGGCTGGGTGATTTGCAGCCTGCTGGGGACTGTGCTGATGGGCCTGGGGAGGAGTCTGCCTGTTTGGGCGGCTGCCAGCTTCATGAACGCATTCTTTATCCCGTTCATCAACGGTTCCAACCAGGCCATCTGGCAGGCCAAGGTCGCGCCGGATCTGCAGGGGCGCGTCTTCTCGATCCGCCGCCTGATCGCCTGGTTTGTCAATCCGATTTCCTTCCTGGTCGCCGGCCCGCTTGCCGACAAGGTCATGGAACCTGCCATGCAGGCCAATGGCAGCTTGAGCGGGACTTTTGCCTGGTTGGTGGGCACCGGACCGGGCACCGGAATGGCGTTGATCTTTATCTTTACGGGATTGATGGCGACGATGGTGGGATTGGGAGGCTATCTGTTCCCCGTCGTGCGGGATGTCGAAACCATCCTGCCCGATCACGACACCCTGCCGGATGTATCCGCCGGCTCAGATCTCGATGTAGTACCGACCTAAGGTCAGGGGTTTTTCTACCCATCACCCCGGGCGACCGGCTGGCTGAACTCCCCGCTCACCACCAGACCGGGCTGTCCACCGGCTGCCTCATAGATGTGATATTTCAATACAATCGGGAAGACCTTGCCCAGCATGGCCTGTGCGGGGCAGTAGCGCGTGGACGAAAGCTCGATCGCCCGCACCAGCGCAGCCTCTTCGATATTGCGCCCCGTCACAAAATACTCGATCACCGCCTGGGTGAAAACCGTGGGGTGTTCGCTGGCTCGCTCGGCGTGCACCTGCACTTCGAATGCCGTGACCTCCTGGCGCTTTTTCTGCAGGATCGAGATCACATCCATGGCGGTACATCCCGCCATGCCGGCAGCGATCAGCTCCATTGGTAGAAAACCGGCTCGCTCTCCATCTCCCGCAGCCTCCGCTTCCATCGGCAGGCTGAACCCGCTCTCGGCAGCCCCGGTAAAGCGCATGCCCTCTTGCCAGACTGCTTTTACTTCCATTCTATTACCCCTCCATTAGAGATGCGCCTTTTGCGCCCCCAAAAACCACCGGCTACTTGACGGGGACCTGTTCGAGGGCGCGCCGGATTTCCTCCACCAGGTAATCCTCAGGCACGGCTCCGACCACCGCGCCGGCGCCATCGTTGATCGTGGTTTGCGGCACCCCGCTGACCCCATGCCGCTCCGAAAGCTCAGGGAACTCCATCGCCTCGACCATTTCCGCCTGCACCCAGGCGCTTTCCAGCGCCATCTGATGAGCGAGCACCACGGCTCGCGGACAATACGGTCAGGTGGGTGTGACGAACACCTGCAGCAGAACCGGCTGCTTGAGATCACCCAGATACTGGCGCGTCCTGGCATCCAGCCCGGAATCGCGGCTGGAGACCAGCACGATATCCTGGATAAACGAAGTGAACTCGTGCCCGGCAGGGATGCCGGCCATGCGTATCCCGTAATCAATGGTCTGGTCGCCATCTCGCCCGGCGATCACCAGACCGGGTGTTTTATCCACGTTGTACTGCCGCGCCAGCTCTGCATCGGTCTCGATGTCGAGCTGCTTGAGGCTCAGTTTATCTGAAATTGCCGTCACTTCCTGAACCAGCAGCAGGGTATCCTCGCAGTAATCGCAGCCATCCCGGCTGCCGAAATACAATATCTCCACCGGTTCATCGAGCTGGTCGAAACCCTTGCGGATCTGGCTGACGATTTCATCGTTCAACAATTTTTCTGGCATGCAAACATTTACTCCTCAGGTCCCAACGGGACTGTATTTTGTCTATCAGGTAAAGCCGCCGCTGATGCTGTAGCCGCACTGCGGACAGCTCAAATTGAGCAGCCCATCGTAGCTCAGCCGCCCGCCCTGGCATTGTGGGCAGATATCTCCGTGGCGCGGCTCCCGGCGTGGGCGGGCCGGTACCTTCCCTTGGTCCTCCAGCGGCGCCGCCGGGTGGTCGGCAGGACAGCGTTCGCTCGCCATACGGCTTTAAAGGTATTCACTCAGGTCAAGGCAGCGCAGCAGCCGCTCGCGCACGCCCTCGGGCACTGTCGAATTCTGGGCGCTCGTATGATACAAAGAGATCGTCTTGTTCAGCGAGTCGACCACAATGCGGCAGTTTTCGCAATCGGACAGGTGCTGTTCAATCTTGGCGCACAGCTCTGTCTCCAGCGAGCCGTCGATATACTCCGACAGAGAACCCAATAATTGGCGGCAGCTCTCATGTTCCATCACGTACGCTTCCCTTCTTGGACGCGCTCACCAAAATAACCGGTCAATTCTTCACGCAAGCGCAGGCGGGCCCGGGAGAGGCGCGTCTTCACGGCTGTTTCACTCAGGTTGAGCGCCTCGCCCGTTTCCCTGGTCGAGAGGTCCTGGATATCTCGCAGGACGAACACCACCCGCAAGCTCGGCGGCAGGTTCTGGATCGCCTGGTCCAGGTGTCTCTGCGCCTCAGCCGACGTCAGCTCCGATTCCGGCAAGCAGCACCAATCGACAATCTCGAGCGGTTCCTGTTCGCCCTGCTCGTTCTCCAGCGGCTCGTCCACCGAGATGAAATCTACCCGCTTGCGGCGCAGGAACATCAGCGCTTCATTCGTGGCGATCCGGTACAACCAGGTCGACAGGCTGGAGCGACCATCGAAATTTTTCAAGTGCCGGTAAGCTTTCAAAAACGTCTCTTGCAGGATATCTTCAGCATCCTGCGTATTGTTAAGAATCTTCAGCGCCAGGCGGTAGATCATCGCGTAGTAGGTCTCGACCAGGCGGACGAACTCAGCCCGATCTCCCGACCGCAGCGCCTCCAGAGAAAAATCTTCACTGCCACTCATTTAGATGCACTCTCGCCGAAAAGGTTGCGTCCCGCGGTGCAGAGCAGTTTGCCAGGATGCACTGCCTGCCGGTGTTGCACGCGAAGTAGGGTGCCTAACATCAAACTGCCCTTAGCTGTGCATCGGGGAATCCGGAGATCAGGTCGGCTGCCTCGCCGTGCAGGTGAGCGGTATCTCCCCAGCGGATCAGATCTCCGATCCAACGCCCATCCTGCTGGTGCATGGCGATCTCGGTGATGGAACAGTTGTGGTTTTCCTGGTTGCGCAGGATGTCCAGCGTCGCCTCCGGGCAGATATCCAGCAAACCGGAGGCAAACTGTCCACCATGCCCGACGACGATGATGCTGCGTCCAGATTTTCCACGCAGGATCTGCTCGATTCCCGCCCTCAGGCGCCGCACGGCGGAGTGCATGTCCTCGCCGCCCGGGAAGCTGGTTTCAGGTTTGCCGTTCATCCAATCCCGGATCACATGGAAGTGGATAGCCCAGTTCTCGAGGCTGGCAGCATCCAGCTCCAGGTCGCCGACGTTTATCTCTCGAAAATCCTCCACGACAGCCACTTTCAGGTCCAGCCTGGCGGCGATGATCTCCCCGGTCTCAACCGCGCGCTTGAGCGGGGAGGTATAGACCTCATCCACCCTGAGGGTCGAAAAATATTCACCGGTCTGCTCTGCCTGCAGGCGTCCTTTGTCCGTCAGCGGATAATCGATGATACGGCACGAGAGCTCTTTGGTCAGGTTGGCCCGATTCTCCCCGTGCCGCACCAGGTATAGGGTATTCATTTGACTCATTCTGATTGCCTTTTCGGGTAAGATCGGGTAAAGTATAACCGATAGCTGGTGGTTCGCTGGAACTGCCTTCAAGGGGAGCGCCCTGTGGGATGATTGCGCTGGAAAACGATCGGCTCCAATTTAGCATCGAGCCCGAGCGGGCCGTATGGGGTCTTTTACCCGCCCAGGCGGAGGGCCTCTCCCTGCAGGAGGTGCCCATGCAGGTGCACTACCGGCTGGGGAGGGAGCGCCGCCGCGCCTTGCACGAATGGCCCGCCCCGCAGCTCACCAGCCTGGAAGGCGTCCCCTCCGCACACGGACCCCTGCGCCAGCTGCAGCTGGTTTGTGAGCCGCCCCAGGGTGGGGTGAGCTTTACGATCACTTTTGCACTGCCAGAGCGGCACCCCATTTTCCTGTGGAAGCTGGCGATCCACAACCACAGCGACCTGCCCGTGCTGGTCGATCGCCTGGAGCTGCTGCGCACCGGAGCCGGAGCTGGAGCGCTGGTTTTCCCCTCGCCGCCGCGCGCCCTGGCGTTCTACTCCAACGGCTGGCAGTCCTGGTCGTGGAGCGGCGCCTACGGCTCCAATGACCGCTTCCGCCGCACCCGCCTGGGACCACTGCGCGCCCCCACGGATGTCAACCCCGGCACCCCACAGCCATCGCGGGCGGGCCATTTCTCCAGCGACATGTTCGGCGTGCTGGGCGACCGCCACCTGCGCACAGCCGTGCTGGCGGGATTCCTCTCCCAGCAGCAGCACTTTGGCAGCCTGGAAGCCGTACTACATGCTTCGAATCCAATCCTGCGTCTATGGGCCAACGGCGACGGCGCCCGGCTGGACCCCGGCGCAGCCATCGAGATCGACTGGGGCTGTCTTTATTTCTTCAATGTCGACGACCCCGACCCGCTGGCGCCCTACCTGGAGGCCGTCGCCCGCCAGCACGGACTGACCAACTATCCCTCTCTGCAGGCTGCGCCTCCAAGCGGCTGGTGCTCCTGGTACCAGTTCTCGTCTGCGCAGTACACCGGCACCATCACGCCCGCAGATTTAGAGGGCAACCTGGAGGCCATGCACCGCCTGCACTCCGACCTGCCGCTGGAGGTCTTCCAGATCGACGACGGTTTCGAGGCCAGCCCTGGCGACTGGTTCTCCTTCAATCCGGCTTTTCCCGATGGCGTCGCCGGTCTGGCGGAACGCACCCGGCAGCTTGGGCTGAGGCCCGGCCTGTGGCTGGCGCCGTTCGTGGTCCACCCGAAATCCCGCCTGGCAGCCGAGCACCCCGACTGGCTGCTGCGCGGTGCCTTTGGCAGACCCGCCAATGCGGGATTTTCGTGGAACTCGCTGGCGACCTCCCTGGACCTCACCCACCCGGAAGCGCTGGCTTATGCCGGCGAAGTGGTGCGTAAAGCGGCCGGCGAGTGGGGCTTTAAGTATCTCAAGCTGGATTATCTCTATACCGCCGCCCTGCCGGGGAAGAGGCGTGACCCAACCCGCACGCGCGCCCAGGTGCTGCACACCGGCCTCAAGGTCCTGCGAGAGGCGGCTGGCGATGATGTTTACCTGCTCGGCTGCGGCTGCCCGCTCGGCCCGGCCATCGGGCTGGTGGATGCCATGCGCATCGGCTCTGACACGCACCCCACCTGGTATCCGGAAATCAACGGCATCCAGGCTTTCATCGAGCAGGAGCCCAACTTCCCCTCTGCCCGCAACGCCTGCCAGAACGCCCTGACGCGTGCCAGCCTGCACCGGCGCTGGTGGATCAACGACCCCGACTGCCTGCTGCTGCGCAGCGAGAGCCACCTCACCGAAGCCGAGGTGCGCACGGTCGCCACGGTGATCGCCCTGAGCGGCGGGTCGCTGTTCGTCTCCGACGACCTGCCCGCCCTGCCGCCCGAACGGCTGCGCATCGCAACAAGTTTGTTGCCCCTGATCGGCGAGGCCCCCACCGTGCTGGACTGGTTCGATGCGGGAACTCCGGCCCGGCTGCGCGTGGACCTGAGGAACGCCAGCGGAGGCTGGCACCTGCTGGCGCTGTTCAACTGGGAGGATGCTCCCCAGGACGTGACCGTGAACCTGCGCGAGTTCGGGCTGGATCAGACCCAATCTTATTACGCCAGCGAGTTCTGGAACCAGAAAGTCCACCACGTGACGCGCGGCAAGCTGCTGCGCGAGCGCCTGCCCGCCCACGGCGCGCTGCTGTATGCCGTGCGGCCGCAGGACCCGGGTGTGCCCGTCTACCTGGGGAGCGACCTGCACATCTCACAGGGATTGGAAGTTGCCCAGTGGGATGCTTCCGATGACCACCTGAAGCTAACCCTGCAGCGCCCTGGGGCAGCGCAAGGCAGGCTGGTCTTCAGCCTGCCCGCCCCACCAAAGCAGGCAGACCTGGATGGGCGCTCCCTCTCATGGGAGACCGGCCGCGAAGACCTCTGCCTGCTAACCGTGCAGTTCCGACATACAGCCCACCTTAACCTGGCCTGGTGATCTACCCTGTATGAATGTCCCGGACCCTTCCCTGACCCCCTTCTTCGCCCCCAAGGGCATCGCCGTGATCGGGGCGTCTTCCAACCCGGTCAAGCTGGGCTACGGCCTGGCACGCAACCTGGTGCAGAGCAACTACCAGGGCATGGTGCATTTCGTCAACCCGCGCGGCGGCAGCCTGCTGGGACGCCCGATGTACCCCGGCATTGCCCTGGTGCCGGACCCGGTCGACCTGGCGATCCTGCTCATCCCCGCCGGGGCAATCCCAGACGCCCTGCGCGAGTGCGGTGCACGCGGGCTGGGCGCGGCGGTAATCGCCTCGGGCGGCTTTCGCGAGACCGGCGCACAAGGCGCGGCACTGGAGGCGGAATGCTTGCAAATCGCCCGCCAGCACGGCATGCGCCTGCTGGGGCCGAACTGCATCGGCCTGCTGGACACCCACCTACCGCTGGACGCCACCTTCCTCCCGCCGCCGGGTCCCCCGCCGGGAGATGTGGCCTTTATCTCGCATTCGGGGGCCATCTGCGCGGCGGTCATCGATTGGGCGCGCGGCCAGGGCTTCGGACTATCGCGCCTGGTGAGCCTGGGCAACCAGGTGGATGTCAACGAGACCGACGTACTGAGCGCCCTGGCAGCCGACCCATTCACCCGCGTCCTGACCCTTTATTTGGAAGGTGTCAGCGATGGGCGGCGCTTTGTCGAAGAGGCGGGGCGCGTGGCGCGCCAGAAGCCGGTCGTGGCCCTGAAAGTGGGCCGCTACGCCAGCGGTCAGCGCGCCGTGGCCTCCCATACTGGTGCCCTGGCGGGTCAGGAAAACGCCTTCAACGCCGCCTTCCGCCGCGCCGGGGTGATCCGCGCCGATACCAGCGAGGAGATGTTCGATTGGGCGCGTGCCCTGGCCTGGTGCCCGCCACCCAGTGGACGTGCCATGGCGGTGCTGACCGACGCCGGCGGTCCCGGCGTGACCGCCGCGGATGCCCTGGAGGCCAACGGCCTGCGCCTGGCCCGCCTGGAAGACCAGACCCTGGAGGCCCTGCGCGCCTCTCTGCCGCCTGCCGCCAGCCTGCACAACCCGGTGGATATGCTCGCCTCTGCCTCCCCGGAACAGTATGCCGGCTGCCTGAGCATCCTGCTCGCCGACTCAGGCGTGGATGGGGTGCTGGTTATCCTGCCGCCTCCGCCCATGTACACAGCCGGCGCGGTAGCAAAAGCCCTCATCCCCGTCATTCACAGCGCTGAAAAGCCGGTCATCATCGCCTTGATGGGCGAGCGCCTGATCCAGGAGGCGGTCGAGCATTTTCGCGCCGCCCGCGTGCCGGAGTACCGCTTCCCGGAACGGGCTGCCTCGGCCCTGGCAATCCTGGCCCAACGCGCCGAGTTCCTGCAGCGCCGGCAGGATCCACCCGAGCGTTTTGACGGCGCCGATGCTGAATCGGTGGGCGCGCTGATCCAGGAATACACCGCCGCACACCCGCCTCATTCCAGCGTCATGCTCTCGCAGGCTGCTGCCCAGCGCCTGATGGGGGCTTACGGCATCCCCATCCCGCCTGCCGGGCTGGCAGACACCCCACAGGAAGCAGCTCGCCTGGCGCAGCAGCTGGGTTTCCCGGTGGCGCTGAAGATCGCCTCTGAGGATATCTCCCACAAGTCCGATATCGGCGGCGTCTTGCTCAACCTGACAGATGCCCAGGCGGTGATGCGCGGCTTCCGAACTGTGATGGAAAACGCTCAAAAAGCCCTGCCGGCTGCCAGCTTACAGGGCGTGCAGGTCCAGCCCATGATGCCCTCCGGTCAGGATGTGATCATCGGCGCTGTGCAGGACCCCCAGTTCGGCGCCCTGGTTATGTTCGGCTCCGGTGGGGTGGAGGTAGAAGGTTTGAAGGATGTGGCCTTCTCCCTGGCCCCACTCACCCGCCTGGAGGCCGATCACCTGCTGGAGAGCACCTGGGCCGGGCGTAAGCTGCGTGGCTACCGGGATATCCCGGCTGGAGATCGCCAGGCGGTCATCGAGGCCGTGCTGCGCCTGGCGCAGATGGCAGCCGACCATCCACAGCTGGCTGAGATAGAGATCAATCCATTGCGGGTGCTGCCAGACGGGGGTGGAGTCCTGGCTTTGGACGTGCGCGCCAGGCTGCAGTTCCAAGCCGAAACTGGAATGAACTAATTTACCACGCCATGTGTATTAATTAGGAGCTACGCAATTCAGGGGTAATTGGGGGTGTTTGAGCGGGCGGAGCCCGCTCAAACACCCCCATCCCCCCTCCAACTGCGTAAGTCCTATTAATTTATGACACCCGGGTGATGATCAATCCCCGGGCAGGCTACTGCTTCAGGAGGTCACCACTCTCAAATGAACGATGCTTCACGCCGCATATTCGGCCTGGTCATCGGTCTTTTAATAGGCCTGGCTTACGGGCTGGTTGCCAATTTGATCAACCCCTTCTACCTGCCTGGCATCCCTCTCTACTACCCTACTGTGGGGGTTACCGCCACTATCGTCCTGGAGGCCCTCGCCGGGGGAGTGATCGGTTTACTCGCCGCCTGGCCTGAAGATGTTCTCCCCGGGCTGATCATCAGCTCGCTGGTTGGCGCCTTGCTGACCACCCTGTTTTCCTTGTACGGCAGGAGCGGCGGAACGGATTATTTCCTCAGTCTGTTTGTCTTGCTGGTGATGACTTTTCTGCCGCGCACCTTCCTGTTCCTGCCCATGGCTGCCGCTGTCCGTTGGATTCTTAGTGTCTGGTCAAATGAGCTGCAGAGCCTCTCTTTCTCGATCCCTAAGCTGGCCCTCTCGGTGGTGGGGATCATCGTGCTGGCTGGTCTGCTCGGAACCCTCAGCCTGTACCCGGCATTTGCCAGGCAGGCGCTCACCCAAACCCACGCCCTGGTCCAGGCTGGCATGCAGGCCAGGGCGCCGGATGATCTGCCGGCGGTGTTGAAGGATGTCGATGGATTTCTCCAGGGGGCGCGTGGCGCTTATACGCTGGACTTGAGCGATAACCCCGACCTGCTGCCCGTCCAGCGCCCGATCGCGGCTGAAGGCGGTCAAGAGTACGCGGTCTTTGTGCGTTTCGAGAACGGCTTTCGCTTCGGCTGCGCTTTCACCCCTACATACGACGATCCCGCTTGCGGAGAGTATTGAGCGGGGCAGGTCATTTTATTTAGAAAAGCCCCTCGACCAGGGCTGTCAACTGCGCCATTCCCTGGGTTAGCGGCGCCGTATGGATATACTCGTGCTGCGTATGCGCGCCTGAGCCGGTGGTCAGGCCGATGCAGACAGCCGACAGGCCGCGGCTGAGGGGAATATTGGCGTCGGTTGAGCCGGTATTGAGATGCGGCTGGATGCCCACCCCTTCCAGGCATGCGCACGCCAGCCGCACCAGGCGATCCTGGCTGGAGATCTCCCCCGCCGGGCGGCTGCCGATCAACCGCGCCCCAACCCGGACTCCGCTTCGCACGGCGCCAGCCACCAGCTCTTCTACCTGCCTGACCAGCTGCTCCAGGGCGTGTGGGTCTTCGGAGCGCAGGTCCAGCTCGAAGTGCGCTTCAGAGGCGATGGTGTTCACCGATGTGCCCCCGGAGATCGTTCCTACGTTCAACGTGGTGCGCGGCCTGTCCGGCAGGGATAGCCTGGTGATCTGACTGGCGATGTGCGCCAATTCGTGCACTGCCGATGGGCAGCCGTAATCCACCCAGGAATGGCCTCCTGCCGTCTCCACCGTGATGCGGTAGCGCCGTACACCCAACCCACGGTTGTACACCTGTCCCAGCGACATGCCCTCCAGCACAATATACGCCCGCGGCCGGCTGCCGAAACGATCCACCACCACCTGCATGCCGCGCAGATCACCGAGGCCCTCTTCGCCCATATTGGCGACCAGCCAGACATCACCGGGTAAAGCAGCTTTCCGGCTGCGCAGGCTCCAGATCAGCCCAAACAGACCCGCCACCCCGATAGCGTTATCTCCAATCCCAGGGCCGCTGATGCGTTCAGCCGTGCGCCGTATCGTCAGGTCGGTGCCTTCTGGAAACACGGTGTCCAGGTGAGCTGAAACAACCACGGGCCGGGCACGGCCCCTCCCCGGGAGGCAGGCAACCACATTGCCGGGTGAGTCGATGGAGATCTGCGACAGTCCCTCCCCCCTGAACTGGTCGTAGACAAACCTGGCGCGAGGCGCCTCGCCAAAAGTGGGCGCGGCGATCTGCTGGATCGAGATCCCCAGGTTCAGAACGGCTTCAGCGAGATCAGTGATCATATTTTCCGCACGGCTTGGCGGACAGCTTCCAGACGCGCCTGGGCCAGGCCGGGCAGGGCATCCAGGGCATAGAATGGGCCGGTGCCTTCCATCACAAGCGATGCCGAAACGCTTCCGTACAGCGCCGCTTCCAACGGATCGTATGTACGGCGGTAGCCGGCCAGGAAGCCGCCACAAAAAGCGTCGCCTGCGCCGGTCGGATCTGCCACGCGTGCAGGGTAGGCAGTGATCTCCCAACGTGTGCGGGCGACCGCGTCGTACAGCAGCTGCCCACCCTCGCCGCGCTTGATGACGATGATCTCGCAGCCATACGCCGCCAGCGCCGCAGCCATCTCCCACAGGTCAGTGCTGCGTCCCTGGAATAACGTCCGGATCTCCTCCTCGGATGGCAGGAAGGCCGTCAGCCCGGTGACCAGCGCCGGGACCTCGTCCCAAAAGGTGGGGTTCATATAGCCCGGAGATGGGTCGAGAGTGACGGTTGTGAATTCCGCCTGGCGCAGCACCGCGGGCAGCAGGCTGTGTGTGAGGTAGTCCACCGGGCACAGGTGGGCGGCGCTGGCATCCAGGAAATCGGGGGGTATATCGCCCTGTCGCAGCGATGTAAGCTGGAGCTGGGTTCGGCTGTCCAGGTTGCTGGCGCCGTCCCGGTAGCCGAGGAGCTCCTTGGGGAATGGCAGCCCCAGTCGGGCAAACAGCGCCACCGGGTCCTCGCTGGAGCGCACCGCTCGCGTGGTATAGGTGAGCAGGGAACGTACATCCACTGCCTGCGGCAGAACGCGCACCCCGCGCGTGTCCATACCGTGGCGTTCAAAACCATCCAGCCACTCCTGAGGGTAATCCTCACCCACCCGCGCCACGATCGCCGGAGGCGGCTCTGGCTCCCACACACTCACCCCCACCGCAGCATAGAGCACATTTCCCCCGGGGACGTCCAGCACCGGTTTTTCTGAAGGCAGCACCAGGTATTGGCGGGTGATCCTTCCGGCAACCAGGAAGCGCGGCGAAGCTGGATCCATGATTAAATTATACGCCAGCTATACTGAAAAACATACAAAATTACCGGTTAGCATTGCCGGGTTAGCGGGCAGCCAGTGCCAGGAAGATGTCCTCCAGGGTCGGCTCGACCGGCTCGATGCGCACCTGGAGGATGCCCGCCTCTACCAGGTAGTCCTGCAGCGCGGCTGCGCCGCTGTCCTTCGGAGTGATCGCCCGCAGGTGGTCGCCCGTCAGCCCGGCGCGCAGCACGCAAGGGCACTTCTGCAGTGAGTCCAAAGCTGGCAACAGCAAGGCCGCTCCATGATCTTCGATGAACACATCCCACGCCAGCCCGGGCAATGCGCTCTCTTTCAAGGCAGAGGGGGCGTCCATCGCCAGCAGGCGCCCATCGCGCATGATGCCCACCCGACCGCAGTATTCAGCCTCATCCATATAGTGCGTCGTCACCAGCGCCGACACCCCTTCCGCGATGAGCTCGTAGATTAAATCCCAGAAAGCACGCCGCGCGGTCGGGTCCACCCCGCTGGTCGGCTCATCCAGAAACAGCAGCCGGGGCCGGTGGACAATGGCTGTGCCCAGCGCCAGCCGCTGCCGCCAGCCTGTGGAAAGATCCCCCACTCGTTCGCGCTCCAGGGATGACAGCCCCACCTGCCTGAGCACCTCCGCGATCCGCTCTTTATCGCGCACCCCGTACACCCCAGCATAGAACGACAGGTTTTCTCCAACGGTCAGATCGTTGTATAGGGCGAACTTCTGCGACATATAGCCAACTCGCAGGCGGATCTGCTCGGACTGCCGGCGAATATCGTACCCCAGCACCGAAGCCGTCCCCTCAGTGGGCAGCAGCAGCCCCAGCAGCATGCGTATAGTCGTGGTTTTCCCGGAGCCATTTGGGCCCAGGTACCCCATCACCTCGCCCGCCTGCATGCTGAAGGAGATGTGATCCACCGCCGTGAAGCTGCCGAAGCGCCTGGTCAGCTCCTGGGCTGCGATCACCTGCTCAGCCATTGTCTGGCCCACCTTCCAGCAGAGCGATGAACACGTCTTCGAGCTGCGGCTGTATCGAGCGCAGCATGCTCACTTCCATGTCTTGTTCAGTTGCGAGCACGCCCAAGCGCTCGATAACCTGCCCGGCTTTGCCTGCCTGCACCCGCAGGTGGATCCGGTCGCCAAACATCTGCACTGCTTCCACCTCTGGAACGGTCTCTGCCAGCTTGCGCAGCCCGGCGAGCGGCCGGCCGCGCAGCTCCACTATCTGCCCCTCCAACCGCTGGCGCAGCGCCGCTGGCGTCCCTTCAACTGTAATGCGCCCCTGGCGCATGAATCCCACCCGCTGGCAGCGCGTGGCTTCGTCCATGTAGGGCGTGCTGACCAGCACTGCGATGCCCTCCTGTGTCGTGACCGCCGCCAGGCGGATGATGAGCTGCCAGAAGTCCTGGCGGGTTACCGGGTCGACTCCTGTGGTGGGTTCATCCAGGAGCAGCACCTGCGGCTGGTGCACCAGCGCTGCTGCCAGCCCCAGCTTCTGCTTCATTCCTCCCGAGAGCTGCCCGGCGCGCCGGTCGGTGAATTCGTCCAGCCCGACAAACTGCAGAATCTCCAGGCAGCGCGGCTTCCAATCCTGGGTGGATAGTCCGCGCACCTCGGCAAAGAAACGCAGATTCTCCATCACGGTCAGGTCCTCGTACAAGGAAAAACGCTGTGGCAGGTAGCCGATATGAGCGCGCGCCTGCTCCGTCTCCCGGGCGATGTCGTAGCCGGCGATATGGATGCGCGTCTGGGCTTCGCCAGCCTGCCGGTCGGGCAAGATGGCTCCGCACAGCATGCGCATGACAGTCGTTTTGCCAGCCCCATCCGGACCTACCAGCCCGTAGAGCTCGCCCGGAGCAACTTGCAGACTCACCCCGTCGACCGCCCGCGTGCTGCCGAAAGATCGCTGCAGGTTTTGCGCTTCGATTAACACCCTATCCCTCGATAAACTCCACATCCGCCGGCATGCCCGGCTTCAGTCTCCCGTCCGGATTTTTCACCTGCAGCACGACCGCATATACCGTTGTGCTGCGGCCTTCCTCGGTCTGTACATTGCGGGGTGTAAATTCGGCTTGGTCAGCGATCTTGACCACATTGGCTTCGAAGTCCTGGCCCGGGAAAGAGTCCACCGTCACCCGCGCGGCCCCTCCCAGTTGGATCACGCCATAGCGGTCCTCAGAGATATACACCGTGATCTTCAGCTCCTCCGGTTTTACCAGGGTCAGCACCGTGGTGCCCGGGATGACCACTTCGCCAGCCTCGATCGACCGCGACAGCACAACCCCATCCGTCGGCGCTACCAGCGTCAGCTTGTCCATTTGGATCTGAATAACGCCTATCGCCGCCCGGGCCACATCCACCTGGGCGCGCGCAAGCGCCAGCTGTTCCGCACTGGGGCCGGCCTGCGCGGCAGCCAGCTTGGCCTGTGCGGCTGCCAGGCGCGCCTCTGCCAGCTCCAACACATCCGGGTCTGGTCCGTCAGCCAGGTCCTCCAGCTCTTGCTCGGCGTCCTCCAGGCTGGCCTGCGCCAGCTCCAGGTTGGCCTCTGCCTGGGCCAGGGTGATCTCGTCTGCTGTCCCTTCCAGGTAGTTCAGCCGCTTGACCGCCAGGTCGTGCTGCTTCTCCAGCACCGATACGAGCAGCTGGGCCGCCGCCCGCTTAGGGTTGGTCTCAGCCTTTTTGAGCAGGGTCTTGAAGCGCTTCTCCGCCCTCTCCAGCGCCTCATCGCTCAGGGTCACCAGCGATTGGGCGATCTCGATATCGTTCTCGCTCGCCGGCGTGGACAGGCTGTCGTAGATGCGCTGGGCATCCCGGACGAGATCGCGGGTATCCGCCACAGTCTTGGCTGCCTGGGCGGCTGCCAGCTCATTCTTGGCATGCAGCTCGTCCAGCGCCTGTTGGGCGGAGATCACTTCCAGGTTCGCCGCGGCGACCGCCAGCGCCTGCTGTTCGTCCGGCATCCCGGCGGCCGCCAGGGTGTAGTTTGCCTCTGCCTGGGCGACGGTCGCCCGCGCCTGCGCCAGCTGAGCACCCAGCAGGGCATCCGAGAACCTCACCAGCGCCTGCCCCGCCTGGACGCTCTCGGCTTCGTCGACCAGCACATCCAGCACCTTTCCGCCGATCTCCGGCGCCACCAGCACCTGGCTGGCCTCGATCGTGCCCGAAGCGCTCAGCAGCCCGGATTCGGCCGAAACCGGGTCCTGCTGCCTGAGATACCACCAACCTGCCCCGGCTGCAGCGGCCAGCAAGAAGATAACAATGGGAATCCTTTTCATTCGAGCGTGCATATTTACCTCCAGGGTAAGCGATCTGTACGATTAATCCAGCCTCTTGCGGAACCGTTTGGCAGCGATCGCCATGATGCCCACGCCGAAGATCGCCAGGGCGATGACATCGGTCTGGATCGTCTCCAACCCTACGCCTTTCACCATCAGCGAGCGAATCACCACCAGGTAGTAGCGCAGCGGCGTCAGATAAGAAATCAATCGGAGAACATACGGCATGGCATCGATCGGGAAGAAGAAACCGGATAAGAACAGGCTCGGCAGCAAGGTCATCCATACGATCAGCATGGCTTCCTGCTGTGTGTTGGCGACAGTGGACGCCAGCAGGCCGATGCCCAGGCTGGAGAGCAGAAACAGGCACGACACCGCCAGGATCAGGCCGAGATCGCCGCGCACCGGCACATCGAACCACCAGGAGCCGATCAGCAGCACCTCCACGGTGTTCAGAATCGCCAGGATGACATACGGCAGCAGCTTGCCGAGCATCAGCTCCCAGGGTCGGATAGGGGTGACGATGAGCTGCTCGATGGTGCCGCGCTCGCGCTCGCGCACAATGGATGTGGCAGTCAGGATGGATGTCAGCGCATACAGGATCATTCCGATCAGCCCCGGGATCATGAAATAGGTGCTCAACAGGTCTGGGTTGTACCATACCTGTGAGCGGATATCCACTGGCATCTGCACCGCGCCGGAAAATCCTCGCCGCGCCAGCCGTTGCATCAGGATGCGCGTGGCGTGCTGCTGCCCGATCAGCAAAGCGGCGGAGAGGGCCGTGGAGGCAACGGTCGGGTCGCTGCCATCCAGGATGAACGCCACCTCCGCCGAACCGCTGGACTGGATCTCCTGGCTGTAATTGGGCGGGATGATGATGCCCGCCCGCGCCTTGCCGGAATCGATGAGATCTCTCACCGATTCCTCTGAGTTCACTTCGTAGGCATACAGGAAATAATCCGCCGCCCGGTATGCGTCCAGCAGCTGGCGCGAAGCCGGGCCGCGATCCTGGTTGTACACCGCCAGCGGCACGTTGCGCACGTCGTTCGTGGCGGCATACCCCAGCAGGAAGAGCTGCATCACGGGGATGATCAGCACCAGCGCCAGCGTGCGCGGATCGCGCAGGATCTGGATGAACTCCTTGCGGATCAACGAGATCAGGCGTGAATTCATGCCCCGCTTCCCCCGGCTGAGGCGTGGTCTGCCAGGACGCCGCGCAGGAATATATCCACGAAATGGTCGAAGGCGTTCGGCTGCATTTCTGGCGGCAGCTGGTTGGCTATGATCAACTCAGTCATCACATACGAGAAGAACAGGCCCAGGAAGGCGCGCACCAGCACCGGCATGGGGATCGGCCTCAGCTCGCTCTCACTCTGGTCAAAGCGTTGCATGAATCCCAATAGATCCGGGTACAGCTTGTGCAGGATCTCTGGCAGGTGCTGGCCCTTGAATTCAACCAGCTCGATGAACACGAGATTGAGAAAATCCATACGCTCATCGATCCCGGTCACCATGCGCCTGGCCGCGTCCCGGATGAATTCCTCGATCGTCGTTCCCCGGGCAGCGTTCATCGCCGGCAGCACACTGAACAGCGGGTGGTACTCGACCAGAATATCGATGAAGAGCTCTTCTTTGCTGGGGAAGTGGTTGTAGATGCTCCCTAAGGCGATCCCGGCCTCCGAAGCAATCTGGCGCATAGATGTGCCGTGAAATCCGTGCGCCAGGAACAGGCGATGGGCTGCCTGGACGATCTCCGCCTGGGTGTGTTCACCCCGTAGTGTGGGTTCTTCAGCCATGGGCATCCTTTCACCAAATGAACGAACGTTCGTTCATATCATAGAATAATTATTTCCGTATGTCAAGAATGATTCTCGGGCAACAAACCCCTCTTTGTGTAAGCCCTGGATTCTCAAGGCGTCTTAGCAGCCGCAAAAGTCAAAAAAACCGGCGAGCGTGCTCGCCGGTCATAACAACTTCGAGTCCAGGGGTATTATTCGCCCGCGGAGAATGCCGCGTCCGTTTTCGCTGCCATAATAAAATCGTTGCGGTGCAGGCCCTTAATCTTGTGCGTCCACCAGGTGACCGTCACTTTACCCCATTCGGTCAAAATTGCCGGGTGGTGGTCTTCCGCTTCTGCCAGCTCACCGATGCGGTTAGTGAAGTCCAGCGCCAGGCGGAAATTCTTCAGCTTGAAGGCGTGCTGCAAACGCTGGATGCCATCCACCTCGATCACCTCCCAATCAGGCACTTGCGGCTTGAGACGGGTGATCACCTCTTCGGTCAGAGGTGCTTCGCCGCCCCGGCACGGCACGCACTTCAGCTCCTTGAGCTCATCCATGCTCATTCTCCGCTGCCCAGTTGGGCTACCGAGCGCAGCAAGCCGAATACCAGCACACCTAGCTTGACAGCCTCCCCCGCGCCCATGCTCACCCGCTCCTCATTCTTCTCCGCACGCTGCACCAGCAGGTATGCCGCCCCAGCTCCCACCAGAGCGCCTACTACTGCTCCAGCCAACAATATCCTCGTCTGCCAGTTCTCGTCCATCTGCACCATATCAACCTGTTCGCTCATTCTCACTCCTATTCGATGTCTTTGGGTTTCTTACGCCGCAGCGACCGCAGCGAGGCTGAAAAACTGTGCGCCCGTAAGACCGGCTCGACAGCCGCATCTGAAGCTTTTCGCACCCGGTAGCTGACCAGGAACAGGATGTCTTGCAGCTGGCGCGAGTACAGCGGCAGGCCGCGCAGCGTCAGCCTGAGCAGGTAGATCACCCCCACGCAGACTGCAAAAACAATAATCATCAGGATGAGCATCGGGGCGATGAGCCACAGGATCGAGACATCCGCCCACAGGCTGGTGGTTGTCTCTCCACTGCTCCGAGAGCCGGCCCACACCACGCCTGCCGCTGCGAGGACGATAACCAGCACTACCACCGCCACCGGCAGAGTGATCTGCCACAGCACCTGGCGGCGATGGGCTGCCATCGTCACCGGATTGGGTTGGGGTTGTACCGCCGCCTGGTCCGTCTCTTGCATGCCGTTATTGTAGCATAATTTGCCGCCATATAGTTCTGGGGTGTGGCGAACAGCAAGGGCTAGGAAGAAGTATCCTCGTCCAGCCCATAACCGCCCTCGATCAGCTCCACCAATCTGCGCGTAAACCGGGCCGCTGGAGCCCCATCGATAATATCATGATCGAAAATGATCGTCAGGCTGAGCATCTCACGCGGCTCGATGCGACCTTCCACTTCTGCCAGCTTCCTGGCTGTTCCCCCCACGACCAGGTCGAGCACGTGGGTACCGTCAGAAATCCCCCACCCGGCGTGGCCTTTGCCAAACATCCCTACTGAAGAAATTCCAACAGTGCCTGCCATGGAAGTAACAATCGTCGGGTCCCGGCGAATGGCCATTAGGATCAAAGCCTTGAATAATCTGGACAGCGGCCACGGAAGCAGTAAGGCGGAATAGAACCACGAGGCCGCATCGGCACTCGTAGGCACCTGATTGGATTGGACCGAGCGGATCTCCTGGTTAATTTCCCGGTATGTCTTGTGGTTGGCCGCTCGTATGACATGACCTGAGAGGACCCGCATTTCTCCCCTCTTCAGCTCGATCATGAAGCCAACGTCTACATCGTCGAAAATAATCAGCTGTTTGCTGCCTTTCCTGTAAGCCTGCACTGCTTTGTCATCGTCCACGGCGCGCGCCAGGCAGTAGATCAGGTAGCCGGTGAAAGACAGCTGTTCACCAGTTTTTGCTTTGAAATCTTCTATGAATTTCCTGGCTGCCGTGACATCCGCCTCCAGCAAGGCGTACATGGCATGCCTGCCCGACTTTAAGTCGAGATAGGCAGGCATTGCACGGCGCTCCTTTGGGAAATCAACGAGCTGATAGGGCATGGATTTGTTGTTCATGGGTTGGTTGCCTCCATTTTGTCGGAACAGATCGTTCACGATGGAAAATAGGCCTTAGATTACCATACGCCCTGTGCCCTCAGCTCCTCCATCGCGGCTTTATGTGTCTCGATGAGCTGGGTGATATCCTCGTCTGTGTGGGCGGTGCACATGAAGCCATGATGGGACGATATATGCAGCCCATTCTTGCGGTACAGCAGCCGCAAGCCAGGACTGGCGAATCGATCACCCTTATGCGCATCCCTTACGCTTTTGATCGGCCCGCGCCCGGCGTGCATCCAAAACATGGAGCCTGCACCTACGGCTATTGCCGGATAGTCTCCATCCTGTGCAAACTGGTTGATCTCGGTTCGAAAGCGGTCACCCATGGCGTTCAAGCGTGCATATAGGCGGGGTTCACTGCTCAAGCGCCGCAAGACAGCCGTCCCAGCTGCTGTAACCAGTGGGTTGCCATTGAAAGTTCCTGCCACGAGGATAGAACCCGGCTCGGTATCGTATTCCATGAGGCGCATCGCTTCGGCAGTTCCCCCCACTGCTCCAAAGGGAAGGCCTCCGCCGGCGACCTTGCCGTAAGTGCTCACATCCGGGATTACCCCATAGAACTCCTGGGCCCCGCCAGGAGCCAGGCGGAAGCCGGTGATCACCTCGTCAAAGATGAGGAAGGCCCCGACCTCGCGGGTGATCCTGCGCAGCTCGGATAGGAATTCCGGGTCAGCCGGGATCGTTCCGGCTGCCCCCTGCACGGGCTCGATAATCACGCCAGCCAGTTGGGCTGCATGACGCCGGATCTTGTCGAAGGCTGCCGGGTGATTGTATGGCAGGACGATCGTGTCCTTCCATGCTCCCTCAGACAGTCCAGGGCTCTCGGGAATTGCCTTGGGGTCCTCGATGGGTCCGAACTGATCGGCATGCGGGCCTGGCCGGCCCAGGCTGACTGCCAGGAGATCGTGAGTCCCGTGATAGCCGCCCTCGAATTTCGCCACCAGGGGTCGCCCTGTCGCAGCCCGCGTCAGCCGGCACGCGTACATGGTTGCCTCGGTCCCCGAGTTGCAGAAAGTCACCTTTTCTACGCCTGGCACCATATCGCAAAACAGCCTGGCAAAGGCATACTCGTGCTCGTGGCATTGTCCGTAATGGGTCCCGCGTGGCAGCGCGTCCCTGATCGCTTCTTGGACCACGTCCGGTGTGTTCCCAAGGATCATGGTCGAGAAGCCAAGCATGAAGTCCAGGTATTCATTATCATCTGCGTCCCATACCCGGGCGCCTTCCGCCCGCTTAATGACCATGGGAAATGGATCCGCCAGCCGGAAGAGGCTGCCTACACCCGCCGGCATTACCGTGCGGTTATTCTGCCAGATGGATAATGACTTTGGGCTCTTGGCCATTATCTCGTCGCGGTAGGTGTTGAGAAGCGTTGCGGCCCTTTCATTGTCGACCATGGTATACACTCCTTTCAGCGAGTGAACATCTGTAGTTAATTACCCGCCATTACGGATCCATTCGAAAGTGAGCTTGAGCACATTCAACAGCGGCTCCAGGGTCAGGACTTCGGGAGTATCCCGCTCCTGGTGATAGAAGGCTACCATCTGCTGCACATTGAAGCCAAGCAGTGTGGCGGCTTTGAGGCCGGCCCGGCTGAATGGGCCGGCGTCGCTCCCGGTCCCGAGGGTGGCAGGCTTCACCTTGTAGGGTATTCCGGCGCGCTGCGCGGCTGCGACCACGCTCTTCACCATCTCGGGTGAATTCTTCACGGTGCCGTTCGATTCCGAGGTGAGGATGGCAATTTCCGGATGGGCGATGGTCTCATAATTGAGCAGACGCACGTCCAGGTGTTCCAGCTCGTCGAGGTGGCGCTGCGCGTAACGCCGCGAGCCCCGCACGCCCGCCTCTTCACTGCCGAAGGTGATAAAGCGGATCTCCGTGTCATCCGGGATGCAGGAGGGGTTTTCCACCAGGAACCTGCACATGGCCACCGCCAGCGCACAGGCCGACAGATTATCCGCCGCGCCTGGAACAAGGCCTCCGTTTGCCCTTCCCCGGGCATAGAACGCTGCAAAGATAATCGAAGGCAGGATCGGATAGGTAAGTAAAACCCAACCTATCGTGCTAGCGCGAATGACGTCGGCATTGCCACTCATCACACCCGCCAGCTGGACGATGCTCATCAGCAGAACGGTGAGCAGCCCGATCAACCAGGTGACCATAAGAATGAAGAACCCGTAACCTGTGCAACGAAGCCAGGTGAATTCCAAAGCGCTGTCATGGTGACCGCTGAGGATGAGCAGCCGCTTAACGTTTTGGGTCCCAGGCTTACGCAGGATGCCGATCACATTGATTGACCTTTTCTTCTTGAAAAATGGATCGACCAGCTCAAAGCCGATGACGAACTCTAAGATGAACAGCAATACCGAGCTAATGGAGAAGGCTAGGGCGGCAGCGGCGGTTACCCGGGGTGAGACTCCCGTGAAGCGCCCTATGGACATATTCAGCAGGGCGGCAAACAGCATGCAGATGGTGCTGATGAGCTGTGAGCCCAAGAACGCCCCCGGCGCAAGGGTGAATTCCTCAACGACGACATTTCCGCTACCCAGGTGTGATTCCAGTTCCCTTTCAATAACTGCAGCCCGCTCACGCTCCTGAGCAGTTCCCGGCAAACCAGGACCAACCTGCGTGCAGATTCTCTCAACAATGTCGATGGCGTACTCGGCATCCTGGCTGGTAATGGTCTCGGACATTGGATGGCGCTCCCGTTGAAGCGATAGGGACTACGGGGCCCTGCGCAGGACCTGGAGCACCAGCGCAGTGCGCAGGAAGACCCACACCCCTGCGAAAGTGCCGCATATGCGGGCGATCCAGGAAAAATCGGGCATGAACAGCATTACAAAGCCGCGCATTTTTCCCAGGATGGGTACCAGGGTGAGGGCAACCAGCAGGTTCGGGATCAGCGGAAGCAGAATATGCTGCCTCCACATGCGTCCCTGGCTCGGACGAAACGCCGGGTCCGCGCGCCAGCGGCGCAACAGCCGCAGCGTGGCAACGACGCCGGCGATCTGCAGGACCGGGATGAACGCCATAACGGGCATCCCCCAGGGGAGTGCGTCAAATCGGTGTGGCGAAGGAAGCACTCCGGCGAGAAGCTCTGCTGCACTCATACCTACCTCGTCCAGAGTCATCTTCATCATGGCGTGGTTAGCATTGAAGAGCAGCACCACGCCCTTCTTTTGTTCCGGCACCAGGGCCATGAAGGCGCCAAAGTCGGGCACGATGCCGCTGTGCCAAACGATTCTGGACCCGCTGGTTTCCTGGCTGATCCAGCCCATGCCGTAGGACCCGAGCGAAAGGCCCATTTCGTTGATTTCGACAGCTCCACGGTGCAGCTCATGGATGCCCGCCTCCGAGATGATTTGCGCGCCGCCGTAGCGGCCCCCGCTGAGATGGGCGATCAGGTAGTGAGCCATGTCTTCGGCGCTGGAGATGAGCTGACCGGAGGGAAGTGAACCCGGCGGAAAGGAGAGATTGGGGGCAGGGAAGGGATGCCCAAACCAGTAGCGGTGGCCCATTGCCAGGCCGTACTGCTGCGCTGCGGATTTTGAAGTATAGCTGCGGCGCATGTGCAGGGGGTCGAAGATATGCTGCTGGATATATTCGGAATAGCTCTCCCCGCTAGCGGCCTCGACGATCAGTCCCAGTATGTTGTAATTCGTATTGCTGTACTCGAACTTCGAGCCGACCGGGCGGGTGAGCTTGAGCGCGGAGAGGAGGCGCACCTGGCGCTCTGTGGCATCTGGACGGCTGTCGAAATTTGCAAGATCAGCCAACCCGAGCGACACCGGCAGACCGCTGGTCTGGTTCAGCAGGTGTCGCACAGTCATCTGGGCGCTCGCCTGAGGATCTGCTACCCGGAACCATGGCAGGTAGCGCTGGACGGGGGCATCCAGCTCGACCTTCCCGGCCTCTGCCAGCTGCATCACCGCCAGGGCGGTGAATGACTTGGTAAGCGAGCCGATAAAGAAGGGGGTCTCGGGTGCAGGCGCTTTACCGTCGGGATGCGCCTGACCAAAGCCGCGCAGGTGGACGATCTGGTCGCCTTCGACGATGGCAAGCGATACGCCGGGGATGTTCAGGCGGCGCATCTGCTTTTCGACGTAAGCATCGATGGCGTCGTAAGAATCGATCGCTTCTGAATGTGTGCGCTTGGTGACCGGTTTTGTTGCAGCAGGCTTGGCGAACATCCGATGGATGAGCGCCAGCATGGAGCCAGCGAGCAGGATTGGGAACAGGTGCTTTTTGATATTCATGGCTCAAACAGCTTAAGTCAAGGCTTTTTAAACGGCACCAGGCGGTCGACCCTTACCACCAGTTTGCATGGGTGAAAATGTACACCTGGTCGCCGTCTTGAGAGTAGTCGACCGGGGTGGTGTAGGTCTTGCCGCTCTTACGTCCGGTGAAGGTGATTAGCAGGACGGATTTGCTGACCATGGCGTGCATCGGCGAGCGCAGCACGAATTTCATCGCAGAAATGACAATTGGTGGGACAGTTGGTGATTCGGACATTTCAGCCTTGTTCCTATGGTTTCGCTTGTTCAGCCAGGTGTGATTGGTAAGCTTTCCAGCCGGGGCACCAGCCGGTGTGCCAGCGCCACAGCCGTGCCATCAAGGTTTTAGGATTGGCTTCAGCCTTTTTTCTCATCGTACAGGTTTCGCAAGCGAAAGTCTTTTCAGAGGAAGGCGTACGGCTGGTTTTCATTTTTTTCTCCTTACCGCGCAGCCGCGGTGTGTGATGGATTCTGGTAGGCATAGCCAGGATTCACATCAGCTAAAAAGCTTTTGATGACATCGATTACTTCAGCGGTTCGCTCCATTTGTGGATTATGTCCGGCGCGCTCGATCAGCTCTAGCTGCGCATTCGGCAGTCTATCTGCAAGGATTGCCTGGTGTTCCGGTGGAAACAGAAAATCGTAACGCCCGGCCAAAACCAGGGTAGGCGTCTGGATCTCGCTGAGGCGGTCCATCACCGTCCAGCCCTTCACCAGTTGGCTGCAACCAAAGATGAGGGCTTCGGGTCGCATTTTCATAGGGGGACCCAATCCAACTTTCAAGGCCAGCGTCAGGAGGGCGGGGTGGTACAAGAGGCTGTTGTGGTAGCTGTACGCGCTCATAAACTTCATAACGGTTGGAAGGAACTCGCCGGGCGTCAGCTGACCGTTATAGAAACGGCGTGCTGCCTGCACGGTGTCAGCGCTGTAGCCCCGTTTCGCCAGGATCTCCGGGGCATTCTGATTTGCCCACCGCTGGTCGCCGCAGGTATTCATCAATACCAGGTGCGAGAGATTTTGTGGATAATGGAGCGCATACTCCAGGGCCACATTGCCGCCAAAGGAATGCCCCAGCACCGCCCATTGTTCGAAGCCCAATTTCTGGCGCAGCGCGTCTGCATCTGCGGTCAGGTTCTCGAAGGTCATGGAGGATACTTCGGCCCCAACTGAACGGCCATTGCAGCGGTGGTCATAAAAGATGAGGGTGAAATGATCCGACAAAAGCCCTAAGGGCAGTAAGGTCGTGTGATCCAGGCCAGGGCCGCCATGCATGAGCAACAGCGGATATCCATTTCCAATGACTTTTACGAAGAGGGACACGTCACGGATTGGGACGGTTGTCATGAGCTACTCTCCTAAAATTGCCCTCAGCTGGTAATAGATACCTAAGGGTACTTGTGGTTATGGCTGAATAGCAGTGACTAGACAAGGCATGACACCACAAAAATAATTTCCGGATAGGGTCTTATTATTGGATAAATTGAGGGTAGCATTACTCGATTTTACTGAATGGCTCCGCACCCATAATTATCATACCAGATAATCATTTGTGAATTAACACTCAAAAGGAGGATGCGTGCCTGGTCACGCGTCTAGTTTATTTACTGCACATCAGGCTATCCACAGGCTGGTTTTCCCCCATGTGGGCCAGCAATAGCGCACTCCGCAGGATTTCGAAAAACCACAATCCGGACTATAAGGATTTACTCGCTACACTGATAAGCTTCCCCCAGCCATTTCATCAACTCGTCGTCAATATCATTTTTGGAATCCAACAGGAGCGTGTGGTCAAAGCTCTTATCGTCTACGCGGTCAACACTGAGAATCCTTTGATTGGCTATTCGATGCTGGATCCGCAATACCAACTTGATCGAGCGATTACGGATCAACACCGTGGCAAAAGGCCTACGGTTTTCAAGCGAAATGGAAATTGCTTTCTTTATTTCCTGGACAGGTCCAAGTTTATTAAGCCCATCAACCAGAAGGCTATATAGGTCACGGACAGCCTGGCTTTTTCCGTTGAATATATCCTGGCCAATAAGATATGTATCTGAAGCTAACATGATTTCCTCCAGCCCTTCCGAGAAAGGGCGCATTTTTATTTGGTTAGGAAACAACACACCTGGCTTCAACATCAGAACCAGGTGCATCCAGTAAATCTTTCCCCACACGCTGATAATTGGCGTCCGGGTTAGGTTTTCTAGTATTGTACGGGGTCTTGTTTACTAACTACATAATTATACCATGCTTTGTCCCAATTGCCCGGACGGTCATCAAGCCAGCTTGCCGGGAGTGGTGGCATCTTTGCGGGTCGCTTGCTTCAACCGACGTACGTGAGTGCGCTGCCCTTTGGGCAATCGTTTGGTTTTCATCCTGCTTGTTTTTTTCGCCATTGTTAACAACTCCTTATTGTTCACTGTGTTTAATTCGTACCCATGTTTGCCCGATATTAATTATTCGTGTCCATTACAATTTGGATTCCGTCTGTATTGGGCTCTTTACATTTGCCCAATATTTATCAGCCTCTTTCTCCATTACCGACAGGCGTGTGTAGTAATCTGGAAACTCTTTGAGATGCGCCAAAGCAATTTTTCCAGTGATCAAAGCATCATCATGGGTTACGTTGGTTTGTGCATCTCTGGCGCCGTGCTCAAGTTCCACTTCAAGCCCGATCTGGAACTGTTCGACACCAAACGCATCCAATCGATACCTAAAGCCTCACCAATCTGCTTCGCCTCAGCCAGGCTAAACCGTTTCTCTGCGGGCATAGGGGATCTCCCTTATAAATCCATAAAACTTCTTATGTCTGGTTGGGTTTATCTTTACCAGCTCTTTGGCGGCTCGATATCGGGCCTGGAATTGAGCAATCAACAGGCTTAAGTAAGCTGCCCCATATTATCCCGGCGCTCAGGACAGCGTAGTGCGCCGGATCTTCAAACTGCTATTCCCCCTATAAAACCATTAAGGGACTGGATGATGCGGTGATGTGATCTACCAGTCGGCATAATTCATTCTATAGCCAGAGGCTCCTCGACACATCCACCAGTCAGGGGATATTTTGCTACACCAGTCGGGGGAGATCAAAATAGATTGAGCTCAGGCTGCAGTTGAAAAGGCGTGGCTTGAACGATAAATCTCTAACGCCTTTCCCCTTGAACTCTTCCTACTCGGGCTGGGGCGCAATGGGTAACAACAGCTCGGAAGATTCAGCCGGCAGAGCTGCTTGCAAAATGGGTTCAGCCTTCTCAATCAGATGGGTGAGTCGCTCCATGCTGCTGGTTACTAATGCCAGAGGCGGTTCATCCATCGCCCTTATGACGTCCCATACGCGTGCTTGCCGCTCTCTGAGGTCTGAAACCTGGGCTGCCGCTCCTAAAACCTCTCGGCGGCTGACCAGGCGGCTCCACAGGATTTGACATACAACGGATAAAGCTGGCGCTACGATGATGCCGACAAGACCAAAAGCGTCTGCCAGGGCAAGGAGCAGGACTACGGTCAGAATGGGGTTATTCCATCGGCGACCGAAAAGCCGTGGCTTGACCCATATTCCCAGGGCAATTAAGATGACCAGCGTATAGAGAGCCGTAATCAGGCCAAGCTGTACACTGGTCAGCAGCCCTCCGAAAAGCACTAGTATGACCGCCAGGGCCGTCCCAACCAGAGGTATCAGGCTTGCCAGAGCGCCTGCCAGCCCTAAAAACGCGGGGTATGGGGACCCGAGTAGCCAGTAACCAAGGCCTAATAACAGCCCGACCAGGAGACTTTGGATCAGTTCACCGCGTATGTAAGCGCCGAGGTTAGGCTCGACTGTCCGCCAAATATCACGCGCTTGTTTGCGCTGCCCAGATGGAAGCAACGAGAGCCAGAGGCGTTCGAAATGATTTTGACTGATGCTCCAATATATGCTTAAGAAAAGAATGATGAGTAAGCCACTCAGGACCCCGGTAATGCCTTGCGTGATGCCGAGTATTGCTGGCAGCACCAGCTGTCCTTGGTCACCGGTAATTGCTTCGAAGAGCAAACTCGGCGGTGGTAGCCGAGCGACGAGGGCCTGTTGGAATGAGCTCCCCTCCATCCACAACGGCAGTCTCCACGCATCTTGCACCGACACAGTTCGAGAAAATTGTTGAATTTCATTGATCGCCGTATCACCAGTTCGGAAAAGAAAGAAGCCGAAACTCACCACGACCACCACGTACAGTAGAATCCAGGCCGCGCGCACCACGAAGCTACGACCGACCAGGCGGTTGACTAATGGGCGCAGTGCTGCCGCAAGCGTTAGGGAGATCAATACGTAAACGACGACCATACGGAACTGCCACAGCACCACCAGAGCCAGCAACGTGGTCATAACCGCCGCACCGAACCTTACCAGTTGCTTCGTCATGGTGCACCTGGAGTATTGACCTGGGCCAGTAGAGAATCAAGGTCGGTTGTAATCGCCTCAATTTCATCCATCACCTGATCGGTCTGCTTGACCCTTAGGGCAGAGCCCCCTATCTTGAGCCGTGCCTGCTTGCGCAAGTCTTGAGCCAGGTCCTGCGCTTCATAGCGCAGCCGGCTGGCATAGTCGCGCCCGGCCGAGACCTCCGGCTCCACCGCTGCTGGACCAAAGAGGAAGCGATCGAGTAATAGCTGAATAATGGCCGCTGTGGGAATTGCCATGAGCGCGCCGGCAATGCCGAACAAAGAGCTAAAGGCAAAAATCGCTAGCAGGGAGACGAACGGATTGACCCCCACCGCCCTGCGCATGACGCGCGGCACAAGCAGGCTGTTTTCCACCTGCTGAATAACAAGGGTGGCGACAATCACCCAGACCAGCTTGGAAGGTGCTATGGATAATGCAATTACCGCCGCAGGAATGGCGCCAAGCAGCGGCCCAATCATGGGTACAGCCTCCAGCAAGCCCGCCACGAGTGCCAGCAATAGGGCATTTGGCAAGCCAATGAGCAGATAGGCAACCAGCGCCATGATGCCGATAGCCAGGCAAAGAAAGCCTTGTCCGGCCAGGTAGAAACCGACCTTGGTTTCCATAGCTGAAATTAGTTCGCTAATACTCTCGCGCCGGCCCACTGGAATCAGTAGCAACAATGACCGGACGGTACGCGGTCCATCGAACGTCCAGTGTAAGGCCAAAAGCAGAATAGCTGTGGCTATAAAGACAATCTTAGCCACCGATCCCACGTAACCCAACGCTTGCCCGGCCGAAGCCAGCATCTGCTGTCCCGTTTGCTGTACCGGTACCAGGCTGGGTAGGGTTGCTGGGAGGAACTCACTTAAGCGCACAATCAGTTGATTGGGGTAATTAACCATCCACTCACGCAGGCTTTGGTAGTAACCCGGCACTGCGGCACCGATTGTGGTACTTTGCTCGACAACCAACGGGAATAGCAACAGCACAAAACCGATGAGCAGGGCAAGCAGCAGGATGTATACAAGAATGCCCCCCGCAATCCGGGGCAGCCCTCGCCGGTGCAACCAGGCTACGACCGGCCTGATCACCGTGCCCATCACGATGGCGACAAACAGGATGAAAACGACCTGGTTAAAGCGATAGAGAAGCCAGAAGCCGAGAGCGATAAAAACAAGGACGAGAGTCGCCCACATGACCCGCCGGAATGTCCATTGATACGACGGTAAAGGTGGTTGGAGTGCCATGCTTCCCTACTCTTTGTGAGTATTTGAGATACACGAGGCCATCCGTGTATGCAAGGCTATCTGTGCTGAATGCCCTATTTCAGCCCGCCCCTTCTCCAGCGAGAAGGGGCGGGCTGTACCAGCCGGAGCACAAGCCTTACTTTCGTGGACCTCAGTCTTTTCCAACTGCCTCTTTCACATCCTTTATCCGCTGGTTGAATTCCTCTTCGGCGCGCTCGCGAGTGTAGCCATACTTCTGTTGGAGCAAGCCGACAATTTGTTCTGCATTGCCATTCGCCTGGTCCAGCTCATCGTCGGTGAGCTCGCCCCACCACTCTTTGATCTGGCCGCGTATTTCCTTCCACTTGCCTTCGAAAATATCCTTATTCATGGTGTGATCCTTTCATTCCTTCGGATAAGCTGCCCCTGCTGTTGATGCCGGCGCTCCGAGCAGCGTAGCGCGCCGGCATTCCATCCGTTTCCCGGAATCGGTCGGCCTCTTCAACAATTTCGGTGAACCGAGAAGCACAGCATACCGCAGGCCGGCGGTGCTAGAGATTTACCACCCCAAGTAAGTTCAGTATGATGAGTATGACGGCGATAACGATCAGAACATGGATCCAACTGCCGGTTTTCGGGAATCTTGGACTTATATTCGAACCTAAAAAGCCGAGCAGCCACAGGACCACTAGAATTACGATGATAGTCCACAACATGAGATTTCTCCTTTGATTGATCGAATGATCATTTGGAAGCTACCTGGGTCGGGTTGACCGCGTGGTAGCTGACCTAACGGTCTGGTAAGATGAATATACTGGTCCTTTCCTCAACTCAACCACCGATTTTCTAATCGCGTTTGAGCTTCCCTCCCTTCTTGGATGGCTGTGCCATCTCCTACCGGCGACCCTGCGAGGAGGCATTCCCGACTTCATTAATTCCTTCTGTAACGACCTCTACCGCCTATCATGCGCAATATGAGGATCAGCAGTATCGCTCCTACAAACGCAATCAGGATCGACTGAAAGTTGATCCCTGACATCGGATCACCGATTTGGAAGAAGTAGAAAGCAATCCAGCCTCCTATCACACCACCAAGCACGCCGATGATGATGTCACCGATCAAACCATAACTGCCCCCCCGCATAACCTGTCCCGCCAAAAATCCGGCGATCAAACCAACGATAATCCAGGATAGTATTCCCATAATGATCCTCCAAATTGTTTTGTCTGTTTATTAATGATAGGGCTTACGCAGTTGAGGGAGGAAGTGGGTGTTTGGGCGGGCGCAGCCCGCCCAAACACCCACACTTTTCTCCTGAACTGCGTAACTTCTAAATGAATAACCATAGCAGACTTAGCCCTTCTTCTCAGAGCTGCGATGGTTTGTGGGATCGCCTGTGTCATGCCTTGATCAAAGGGAATCCGGTGTTTGGGTATTCCTACGTTCGGTGACAGTTGTTTGATCCGCGACTACGGGTCCTACCTGAGGGGTGTGATCGGCAACGACCGTCTGCCTGACGCTCACGGGTCCGCGCGGGCGGTAGAAGAGCAGATACACAATCCGTTCAAGAGCCCAAGCGATCAGAAAGTACACGATCATGGCAATGATGGAAGAAATTTCCAACACCATGCCGCCAGCTGCCGGGGCTCCAATCAAACTTGCAAAGGGAGCCACAAAAAAGTCGGTCACGTTGTAAAGGAGCGCTGCAAATGGATTGGTCGCATTGACCGCAATCAACTTAAACACAACCCGCAGTGCAATCGCGGCTTCGAGAATGCCCAGGAGCAGCCAGATCAGTTGTGTGGCTTTAAAGGTTGCGACACGCTGCTCTCGCCCCTGTTCATGTTGTGTAGTTCTTACTTCTTTATAATCTGTCATTTTGTCCTCTTTTCGTAATCTCGTCCGGCCTGCTGCTGGGCATAACCATACTTCTCCTGGAGCAAGCCGATTAATTGATCGATCTGCATCTTATTAGGTAAGCTGCCCCAGTTTACGCCGGCGCTCAGGACAGCGTAGTGCGCCGGATTTTCAAGCTGCTTCTCCTCCTATCCAACCATTAAGGGCTGGATGAGACGTTGATGTGATCAAGAAGAAGACATAATTCATTCTATTACCAAAGGCTCAAAGACACATCCACTTGCCGGGGGAACTTTGACTACGCCAGTTGGGGGAGAATCAGCACGGCTTGCCAGGAGAGGGTGGGTTCCCTACCCCCGGTGAGTATAATAAAAAAGCCTGTATCCGTCCTTCATGTGGACGAGTACAGGCTTTTTGTTGGAGATCTTGGTGATATGGAGCAGCAACCCTGATGCTAAGACACACCTGCAGGCATGCGAGCTCCCCTAAAAGAGTACATTTAACCTGCGGCTAAGTATGCGAGCGCCGAGGGGGTACGGCATCCGACAATGGCTGGAGCTTCGTGGATCAGCGCGTCGTTCTCAAGAGCCTCGACCATGAACAGGGCGTAGTCCACTCGGCGCGTGATGTTGCTGGCGAGAATGGGATCGCCAACGTGGCGACTCCACACCGGTAGGCCCTGGCTCTCGCCCTCCTCAAGGTCACTGCCCCGCACAACCGTCCATCGCGTGTCGCTGGCAAACACCCGCCGGCATGCTTCCACCTGGTCGTCAATATCCGCGAAGGGAACAATCCGCGTGAGCCAACGAACGATCTTCTCCTCTCTTTTTAAAGATGGCGGGTACACATCCTTGCCATCAAGCGTGATATGCCAGCCGCAAGAAAAGATCAGGCGCGCCCCTGGTTGTGCGTAATCGAGAACCGCCCTGGCTGTTCCCGACGAGTAGTGACCGGACCCCCACGGGACCAGCACCGTAAGCACCCCGTCGCACCCTGCGACCGCTTGCTTGATCACCGCCCGGTCATTCGTCGCCCCAGGCACGATGGTGATGCGTCCTTTGAACGCCTCGAGCTTGCTCACGCTGCGCTCCCGGCAGACTCCCACCACCTCATAGCCCCGATCCAGAGCGTGCTGTACCATATAAGTACCGAGCTTTCCAGATGCCCCAATAATGCAGATTTTCATCTTTTTCTCCTTTCTTGATTTGACGAACTCATCCGGTTTTTACGCTGTCTTGCCCGGATTGCTGCGCAGCATGGCGATCCCCAGCCAAATGAACCACACAATCTGACCCAGCGCAAAAATGTAAATAAACAGCTCGGCGAGCGCCGGGACAATCGAGATGATGCCCGCTACACCGACTAATATGCCAAGGTAGTTCAGTACCCTGGAAAACTCTCCTCTCCGCAAAGCTGCCCAACTTAACAGTAAGATCCATATTCCGCCTAAAGCTTCATTACTGCCGGCTAATCCTCCCAACACAGAGTCAATCGTCAGCCAGACCGTCCCAGCTTGAGCCGGGTCTTTACCATAGAGATCGACGACAGTTTGCATGCCGGCGTTGTGGATCATGCCGCTAACAATGATCACGCAGCCCCAGAATATCCCAAAGATGGTCGCTGTCTGCACGATTGCTGGTGAGCCGGCCTTCATCCGCTCGTAGAGCGCCAGCGCCAGGACGACCATAAAGATGCCCCATACCACATAGACAATTAGGTGCAGTATATTCAGGAAGGCCAAGTTGTCCGCCATTAAAGCCACCTTCTGGACAGGGTCAGCAACACCAGAAACGTCCACTACGGCGAGAAAACCAATCATACCCACCAGGTATGCTGCTGCCAGGTACAGCGCGGCGAAACCGCCGAATTTCTGCAAGGTTTTCATGTATATCTCCTTTTTTGAAATAATGCGAATAACTTGCTTTGAATGAGATAGGACTTACTCAGTTGGTGGAGGGTTGGGGGTGTTCGGGCGGGTTCAGCCCGCCCGAACACCCCCAATTTTCCCTCGATGTGCGTAACTTCTATGAGACTGCTTTTTGAGGGTCAAAATAGGCTGGGAATTTACGTTTTGCGAACCTCCTCGGCATCTACCTCAACGGAATTTACTGAGACCAATGGCAGGCCCAGATCACGCACTTTTTTGAGCAAGCCATGCAGGGCGGCCTGATCAGCCACGGGGCCGCTCAGGAGCGTGTCGCCGTCCTCTTCCAGCGTGATGGTCAGGCACTCAAACCATTCGGCCCAGCGGGCCTCAAGGTGACCCTTGAGGCGGATTTCGTAGCACTGATGCTGGCTATGTTTTTCGTCGAATGTTTGTTTATTCCTCATCATGCGCCTCGCTTTTTTCCTTTCGTTGTTTATCTGCCCAAAGGATACCGCCCGATGTGGTGAGCCGTCATCACCACATGATGTGATTGATGTGGTGATTACTGGCAAAAAGGGTGCACTTAAATCTCGACTTTTGCACCTTAAAAACTGAGTATCCAAGCAGTGCCACTGGGGTGGTTTCTTCAGCTAAGGGCTGACCCCAGGCAACACCGAACAGACCTCACCTGGGTCATTTGCAGATG
>Ga0105094_10000042_pt1 | contig 44690 bp, 29 predicted proteins | sample PPLLak1March2015_2_FD_87023 | JGI IMG/M metagenome (GOLD analysis project Ga0105094, IMG submission 87023) | Freshwater sediment microbial communities from Prairie Pothole Lake near Jamestown, North Dakota, USA - PPLs Lake P8 Core (3) Depth... | ecosystem: Environmental > Aquatic > Freshwater >...
GGTCTCTTCCCCCGCTGGAACCGCCCAGTAAGCCTCGAAACCCCGGAAGTGATCCAGCCTGACGACATCCACCTGCTGCAGCGCCGCGTTGAAGCGCGCGGCCCACCAGGCATAGCCATCCTGCGCCATGACATCCCAGCGATACAGCGGATTGCCCCACAGCTGCCCGGTGGCGCTGAAATAATCCGGTGGGACGCCAGCCACCAGGGTCGGCTTGCCCTGGGCGTCGCAGTAGAACAGGTCCTGGTAGGCCCAGGCATCGGCGCTGTCGAGGGCCACAAAGATCGGGATATCACCAATGATGCGTATGCCCCGTTCGTTGGCATATGTTTTCAGGCTGGACCATTGTTTGTGGAAGACGAATTGGGCGTATTGGTGGAATTCAATCTTCTCCTTCACGACCGGCTGCCAGCGCTCAACGGCTGCCGGCTGGTGGGTGGCGATATCCCGCTCCCAGGTATTCCAGCTCGCGCCCCCGTGGTGATCTTTCAGCGCGGCAAAGAGGGTGTAGTCATCCAGCCAGGAATGGCTGTCCTCGATGAAGGCTGCCAGCTCAGCTTCCTGGGCGTCGCTGGCGTTAGCTTTGTAATTTTCAAAGGAGAGGCGCAGCAGCCGCTGCTTGAAATCGATTACCGGCCCGTAATCCACCCGCTGTTCTGGAAATGCGGGGGCGCTGTCGAAGTCCCAGGGTGCCAGGCAGTGCTCCTCGACCAGGCGCTCCAGGTTGATGAGCAGCGGGTTGCCGGCAAACGCCGACAGCGCCTGATAGGGTGAGTCTCCATAGCTTGTCAGGCCGAGGGGCATGATCTGCCAGTAATGCTGGCGGCTGTCTGCCAGGAAATCCACGAAGCGGTAAGCTGCCTCTCCCAGATCGCCAATGCCGAAGCGCCCCGGCAGCGAGGTGGGGTGGAGCAGAATGCCGCTGGCCCTGATGAAACCCTTGGCTGGCGGAGTGGCGGTGACAGGCTCGGGCTGCGGTTGTGGGCCGAGCATCTCGCGCAGCGCCTGGGCGATGCTTGGCACCCCGCGGCCTGCCAGGTGGGATGCCAGGCGGCTGTACTGGTGCCCCTCATCATCCTGGACCTCATAAAAGTCCAGGTACACCAGGTACTTGAACGCTCCCAGCTCTACATAGAGCCCCTCGTCGCATAATTCCTGGCTGCTGTAGATGTGTTCCAGGCCTGAGAGGTGGTCCCGAAAGATGCAGAAGTGATCTGGATCCGAGTGCAATCCTAGGCCTTCGTCCAGGGTCTTCTGGATCAACCTGCGTTCTGCTGTCTCCCGCAGTGGGTCGCTCAGGTCTTTCTTGGCCAAATAAGCAGTCGAAGTGCGGATCCAGCCGCGGGCATCGGCGAACTTGTTGTTATAAATGACCAGCCCTCGTTCTCCTGTGCCTGCCAGGGAGTCACCGGCGCCGTTGGTGTAGGCGAAGACGTTCTCGTTAACGGTGCCTTCGGGCGTATAAAAGTCATACAGCAAAAAGTTATGCACACCAGCAAAGATATGGCGGCGCTTCATCAAGGGGAAAATCTCGCGCTCGTGCCGCAGGATCAGGTTGTTGTCCGGCTGTTCATTCTTATATGCACGGCGGTACTCCATGCCGTATTTCTCGGCATAACCTTCAACCTGGCCGTGCCCGATCATGGGTAGGCCGGGTAGTGTGACCATCATGGTGCAAACGCCGAAGTACTTGTCGTCTTTGCCGAATTGGGCCACAGCAGTCTCTTCGTCCGGGTTGTTCATGAAGTTCACGAAGCGTTTCAGGATTTCCGGATCGAATTCCAGAGTGTTCTTGATCGAGGCGCGGAACTTGGCGTTGTCTTCATTTTTCAACATGTTCATGAACGCGCTGTTGTACACCCTGTGCATTCCCAGGGTGCGGACGAAGTAGCCTTCCATCATCCAGAAGGCTTCGGCCAGTAAGAGGGTGTCCGGGACTTCGACGGCCACCCGTTCCACCACCTCGCGCCAGAACTCCTCGGGGACTCTGGCATCAAACTGGGCTTTTGCCATGGCGTGCTCGGCCCGCGAGGCAATCGCCCCACCGGTGCCAGGTTCGGGAAACCACAGGCGCTGGATATGCCGCTTCGCCAGCGTCATGGCGGCGTCAAACCGGATGATGGGGAACTTGCGCGCCACGTGAAGGATGGTCTGGATCACTGCCTCACGCACTTCAGGGCTCAGATAGTCCAACTGGGCGGTGTCGTTCCAGGGCATGCTGGTACCGTCGTTGCCGTGGTAAATATAGCGCTGGTCACCCGTGGCGCGATCGGCGCGCTTGAACACCACGGCGGCATCGGTCCGGTTGTAGTAATGGTCTTCCAGAAAGATGCCCACGCGCCCGTCTGTAGAGAGGTCCGGCCCGTTGAACGAATAGGATGGGAACGGGCTATAGGGGAGGCCGAGGAACCAGTCAGGATGCTCTACCACCCATTTAGAATCAATGCCCATATGGTTGGGAACCATGTCGCTCGCCAGGCGGATGCCGCGCTGCCAGGCACGCCCGGCCAGGTTCCGGTAGGCCTCTTCGCCGCCCAGGTCAGCCGCAATCTCATAGTCGAGCAGGGAGTAGGCTGAAGCCACCGCCTCGGGATTACCTGTAAGTTGTTTGATGCGCTGGGACGCCGGGCTGCGTTCCCATAAGCCGATCAACCACAAGCCGCTGAAACCCCAGCGCGCCAGGGTATCCAGCTCTTCGTCAGGAATATCATCCAGGTGGGTGATGGGTCGCTGGTACTTCTTGGAAAGCTGGTCCAGCCACACGTAGGTGCACTTGGCGAGCATGACCAGCCGGGGCATCCAGTCCTGGTCGGCGCTATAACGTTCCGGCTCTGCCTCCAGGCCCATCCCGGCGAACTCTAACACCTGCGCCAGGCCGGGTCCAGCGAAGGAGATCTTCTCCTCTTCTTTGAGCAGGTCGAGACTGCCGAGCATGCGGTCCAGGTAACCCTCGAGCAGGGGGGCCCATTTTTCCCGGATATACTGCAACTGGCCAGAGAGTGACAATGGGACTACGACTGCCGGGGAGCGAAGCATGTCCACCAGGTTTTGGTCCTCGGGCCCGAACCTAGGCTGGGTGTCAAAGAACTTACGCAAAAGGTAGATGATCTGGAAGTAGGAGGTCCCTTTTTCCAGTTCCGCGTCGTCGAAAAGCTCAGTAAACGGCGAGGTGGCCGGATTCATGTTGTCCAGCCACAACATGAGCATCTCTTCTAGCAAAATCTCGCGATTGGGAACACCATCCGTCTCGCCTGTCAGGTAGGCATCGGGTGTGATCTGCTGCTGATAGACGGCTTGCGGCGGGAACGCGTTCACGAAAGTACGCAGGGTGTTGTCCAGGGTCTGCTGGTCGAGTTGCTCTTCCAGCCACTGCTGTGCCTGGCGCATGACCTGCGGGTTTCTCTGCTGGAGGTACAAACGAACCACGTGGTGCAGGATTTCGTCAATCAGGCCCATGGCATTGAGCTGCCCGGCCCTGATTGCCGGCCCTCCGAAGGGGTGGCCGGCTAGGTCGCGTTTCTCATTGATCTCTTGCGCAAAGACCCGCGTGCTGTGGAAATCGGCGAGGACGACCTGCCCCTCGTTGGAAAAACCGAACCCATCCAGGCTGTAACGATCCCGCGCCTGGCGAGAAATGCGGAGCTTAAAGGTCACAGTCATTTGAGCGGACATCGTCTCCTCAGCTTTCCCGCAAATAGTCAGGCCTCGGCTGCGCCGCTGGAAGCGTCATTATCTGAGGTGGGGGCCGGCTTCGAATCGCGTTCCAGCTCGTCCATCTTATCTGCGACCAACGCTTCAACCTGCCGCTCCCGGTATGGTTCATAGTCGACGACAAGGCGCTCGTATTCGCCGGTCATGAGAGTCGATGAGATCATGAAATCGGCGGAGGCGCGATTGCAGGCTACCGGGATATTCCAAACCACAGCGATACGCAGCAAGGCTTTCACATCTGTGTCATGGGGCTGCGGCGAGAGAGGATCCCAGAAAAAGATCATAAAATCGATGGCGCCTTCCGCAATCTTGGCGCCTACCTGCTGGTCTCCACCCAACGGTCCGCTCTGAAACCTGTAGACCGTGGTCCCGAGCACTTCTTCGAGCAGCTTGCCTGTCGTGCCTGTGGCATACAACTCATGTTCGATCAGGAGCTCTTTGTTCCATTTCGCCCACTCCAGGAGGTCCTGTTTCTTGTTGTCGTGCGCCACCAGGGCGATTCTCTTGCACTGCTGAATTGGCATAATTTTATATCCCATTTGGTGTCCTTTCGTTTACCAGGTGTTGACCATTCCCGGGATTGCGTCGTTTACAATCCTGCTGCCTTGAACGCGGCCGCGACGATGGCCTGGGCCTCGCTGAAGATCAGTTGCAGATGGTCTTCACCCCGGAAGCTCTCGGCGTAGATTTTGTAGATATCCTCGGTGCCTGACGGCCGGGCGGCGAACCAACCGTTTTCGGTGACCACCTTCAGCCCGCCGATTGAGGCCTGATTGTAGGGCGCACGGGTGAGCTTGGCAACGATCTTCTCACCGGCCAGATCCTCTGCTGCCACCATTTCCGGTGAGAGGCGCTCCAACGCCTGCTTCTGAGGGGGCGTGGCGACCACATCCATACGTTGATAGACCGGATCGCCGAACCGATCGGCCAGTGCACGGTAATGCTCGCCCGGATCGCGGCCTGTGACGGCAGTGATCTCGGCCGCTAGCAGGTCCAGGATAATGCCGTCTTTGTCCGTGGTCCACACCGTCCCTTGCTGGCGCAGGAACGATGCCCCGGCGCTCTCCTCCCCGCCGAAGCCGAAGGATCCGTCCAGCAGGCCGTCTACGAACCACTTGAAGCCCACCGGCACCTCGCACAGCCGGCGGCCGATGTGAGCGGTCACGCGGTCGATCATGGAGCTGGAGACGAGGGTCTTGCCGACTGCGACGTCCTTACCCCAGGCCGGACGGTTTTGGAACAGGTACCAGATGGCGACCGCCAGGTAGTGGTTCGGGTTCATGAGCCCGGCGCTGCGTGTGACGATGCCATGCCGGTCACAGTCTGCGTCGTTGCCGAAGGCGATGTCAAAGCGGTCCTTGAGGCCGATCAGGCCTGCCATGGCATAAGGGGACGAGCAGTCCATACGGATCTTGCCGTCCCGGTCGACGGTCATGAAGGCAAAGGTTGGGTCCACGTGGGGGTTGACGATCTCAAGGTTAAGTCCGTAGCGCTCGGCAAGCGGCTGCCAGAAGGCGACGCTGGCACCACCCAGCGGATCGACCCCGATCTTGAGCCCGGCCCGAACGATGGCCGGGATGTTAATGACGTTGGGCAAGTCCGCCACGTAGGGCGTGATGTAGTCATGCTCGTGCGTGGTATCCGCCTTGAGCGCGCGTGCCAGGGGCCAACGCTTGACCTCCCGGAGGCCATTCCTTAAGATTTCATTGGCGCGGTCCTGGATCGCTTGGGTGGTACTGGTGTCGGCCGGTCCGCCCTCCGGTGGGTTGTACTTGAACCCGCCGTCGTCGGGGGGATTGTGCGATGGCGTGATCACGACGCCATCGGCCAGCCCCGCCGTTCGGTCGCGGTTGTAGGTCAAGATGGCGTGGGAGATGACCGGCGTGGGTGTATAGCCCAGGCCCGCCTGGATCACAATCTCCTGCTCGTTGGCGGCAAATACCTCGATAGTGGTCGCCAATGCCGGCTCGGACAGGGCGTGCGGATCCATGCCGATGTACAACGGTCCCGTGATCTTCTGCGCTAGCCTGTGCTCGCAGATTGCCTGGCAGACGGCCAGGATGTGGTCCTCGTTGAAGCTGCCTCGCAGCGATGAGCCTCGATGCCCAGACGTTCCGAAGGCAACCTGCTGTGCCGGGTCAGAGACATCCGGCTTCTGAGTGTAGTAGGCCGAGATCAGCCGCGGGACATTGACCAGCAGTTCATGCGGGGCCGGCTTGCCCGCCAGAGGATGCAGACTCATAATAACTCCTTTTCAGCGCAGGAATGCGACTAGCAATTGCGCCACGATGATCTTCACGATGACTGCCAGCGCAAACATGCTGGCATAACCGAGATTCGGCAGATCATTTTTGGTCTGTTCCAGTCCAAAACCCAGCACGGCCGGCTGTGTCTGCAGCCCGGCCAGCAATCCGATGAGCAAGCTCATCGGGATCTTGATCAACCGGTAGCCAATCCACAGCGTCGCCAGAGCCGTCACGGTGGTGATAATAGCGCCAGCGATAAAGAGGTAGATGCCGCCGCCTTGCGTGAATGTCGAGACGAATGCGTAACCGGCGCGCGTGCCGACGCCGGCCAGGAACATGATCAAGCCAAACTGGCGCAGGGTCAGGTTGGCGCTGTAAGGCAGGGTCCAGACCAGCGGCCCGGTGCGACCGAGGGCGCCCAGGATCAAAGCTACTACCAGCGGGCCGCCAGCAAAACCCAGCTTGAAAACCAGGCCGCCTGGCAGCGGAATTGGGATCATCCCAACCAGTAAGCCCATCGCAATACCCAGGCTAAAGGTCAGAATGTCGATCTCGCTGAGTGCACGATAGGAATCGCCCATGAAGCGGGCAATCTTGTCCATGTCCTGGCGGCGGGCGACGATCCGCACCCGGTCGCCAAGCTCGAGCACTGTATTGTCATGGACGAGCATCTCAACGTCGCCGCGGCGCACGCGGGTGGCAATCGCACCATACTTGCCGGGCAAGTCGAGATCACCCAAGGTACGGCCGACCACCCTGGGATTTGAGACAAACATGCGGCGGAAGTCGAACACGCTCCGGTCCAGCTCGAGATGCTCGCTCGATGCCTCCCCCAGATAGGCCGTCACCTGGTCAATATCCTCCGGTGAGCCGACCAGGCTCACGAGATCATCGCGGACCAGGCGCACATCCGCGGCTGCCAGAGAAAGCTTGCCGTCGCGCTTGAGGCGGCTAAAGTTGACCTCCCAACCGAAGCGGAAGGTCAGCTCCCGCAGCGTCTCATCGATCGGTTCCGCCCGGGTAACCCGGATAGTGCGATTTTCCAGATGCCGGCTGGTGCCGCCGAGCGCCTGCAGCTGCCGGGCCTCGGCGGCATAATCCACCTTCCAGATGCGTTTCATGACCAGGACCGAAGCGATCACGGCGATCACACCCATCGGATAGGTAATCGAGTAGCCGATCACCGGCTCCGCCATCATGGCGTCACGGGCATCGCCTGGAGCATTGTTCCTGACATACTCTACCACGCCTGCCAGCGCGGGTGTGTTCGTTAAGCTTCCGGAGTACATGCCGGCGGTCAGGGTCGGTTTCAGATCCAGGACGTAGTGCGCGATCACGCTAAGCCCGGCTGCGCCGATCAAGATCGCCGTCACGAACAGGCTGTCGCGCATGCCTTTGCTACGGAAGGAAGCAAAGAAGCCTGGGCCACCGCTCAGACCCAGGGTATACACGAACAGCACCGCGCCCAGGGTGAATACTACGTCGGGCAGCTTGAGGTTGGGGTCGAGTGCGCCAACCGCAATGCTCACAAACAGGACGGCCGCCACCCCCAAGCTGGTCCCCTTGATCTTGACCCGGCCCAGCGGATAGCTAATGGCCGCGATGAAGAACAGCAACAGGAGCGGATTGTCGACTAAGAGCTTGACCATACCTATTTCAGCTTACCTCGGCCAGCCGATCCTTCAGGGTCTGCGCCGAGCTTTGGAATGCCGCCAACTCAGACTCACTCAGGGGCAGGTTGAGTACTTCCTCGACTCCCCGGCGTCCCACGATCGCCGGCATGCTGATGGCGATGTCGCTTACCCCATACTGCCCTGACAGGGGACTGGAGACCGTCATCACCGTATGCTGGTCGCGCAGCACGGCCTCGACAATCGATAGGAGCCCCAGGCCGATGGCATAGTAGGTCGCTTTTTTGCGCTGGATGATCTCGTAGGCCGCGTTACGGGTCTGGCTGAAGATGCGGTCGAGGGCAGCCTGGTCATAGCCCTGCCCGTTGGCGCCAACGAAGTCGGCAAGCCGGACACCGGCGATATTGGCCAGGCTCCACAACGCCAACTCGCTGTCGCCATGCTCGCCGACGACGTAGGCATGGACGCTGCGCGAGTCGACCCCATAATGCACGCCAAGCATGTAGCGCAGCCGGGCGGTATCGAGCGACGTCCCAGAACCCAACACGCGGCAGCGATCCAACCCCACAATCTGGGCGGAGATCTGCGTCAAGATATCCACCGGGTTGGTGGCTACGATAAGGATCGCGTCCTGATTGACGGCCGTGACCTTGGGTACGATGTTGTGAAAGATGCCGGCATTCGTCTGCAACAACTCGAGCCGCGTCTGGCCTGGGCGTTGGCCGACGCCAGCGCAAATCACAATTACTTCGGCATCGGCCAGGTCTGAGTAGTCGCCGGCGATGATGCGCATCGGTCGCACGAAGGGCAGGCCGTGGTTGAGGTCCATCATCTCGCCCTCGGCGCGCGCAGCATCTGCGTCGATGAGCACCAGCTCGTTCGCCACGCCGCGCTGCATCAGCGAATAGGCGAACGAGGCGCCGACCATACCTGTGCCAATCAGGCCTACTTTGTTGGTACTCCTGCGTTCGTTCATGATTTAGACTCCTTCATAGGTACAGATGCGTCTTGCGCCGCACCTGGTTGGGATAACAGCCGCTCGCGCGGCTTCAGGCTCAGCCACCACTGCTCCTTCGGGCGCGAATGAGCGGCATCGATCAGACGCGGCATTTCCTCCAGGTTGGTGATCTTGACATGGCTCCCATGCATGCCGATGAGCGCGCTGGTTGCCGATCCACTGCCAGATCCGTTAATTAGAAAGTCGGTCAATCTCCTATACTGCGAGCCAAGCTGACGCCTCAGCCAGGCGGGTCGAGTAACCCATCTCATTGTCATACCAGGCGGCCACGGATAGTATTTCTCCCTGGACAGCGGTCAGCGGCAAGTCGACAACAGATGAATGCGGATCGCCGACGATGCGAGACGACGCCCATTCCTCCTCCAGAACGCCCATCACGCCCTTGAGTGGCGGGACCACGGCTGCCTTGCGGAACGCGTCGTTGACCTCTTCCACGGTCACCGGACGCTCGGTGAGCAGGTTCAGCTCAGCGATGCTGCCGGTGCGGGTGGGGACGCGGTAGGCTTTGCCCGTGATCTTGAGGCCTTTCCAGATGAAGGCGAGGGCGCGGGCTGCGCCGGACGAAGAGGGGATGATGTTCTCGGCCGCAGCCCACGAGTCGCGGCGATCCTTCATCGGCTGGTCAGTCAGCGATTGGGTATTGGTGTAGGCATGTACCGTCGAGAACAGGCCATACTTGATGCCGAAGTTCTCGATCACAACCTTGACGACCGGGGCCAGCGCGTTGGTCGTGCAGCTCGCCATGCTGACGATCTTGTGTTTCTCCGGGTCGAAAGTGTCGAGGTTGATGCCCGGCAGTAACACCGCATCGCAGTCTTCTTGCTTCTTGCTCGGCGCGCTCACCAGGACGCGCTTGGCGCCGGCATCGAGATGGGCCTGGGCGCCGGGACGCGTGGTGGCTCGGCCTGTGCAGTCGATCACCAGGTCGATCCCGAGCGCCTTCCAGTCCGGCAGGGCCTTCATCGAGTCAAAGTAGGGGATCTCGCGGCCGCCGATGACGAAGCTGCTATCTTTGGTGGTGACTTCCTCAGGCCAGCGGCCGTAGTTGGAGTCGACCTCGAAAAGCGCTGCCAGGGTCGGGAGATCCTTGATATCGGAGATGGACACCGGAACGAACAAGTCGTTCTTGAGTGCCACCTTCATCAAAGACCGTCCGATGCGACCAAAACCATGAATTGCTACCCTTGCCATGTGAATTCTCCTTTCTATCTAATCAGTTGAGACCATCGCCAGCCTATTCATGCTGGCTGATGGTCGCGCCACTTGGTACTTGCAGTTGATCATAGTCTATGGGTGTGGTATTGGCATCGATGCGGCAGTTCCGCCCTATGACGGTGCCCCCGGGTACACGAGCTCGCTTTCCAACGATCGTGATGCCAGTGTTGATGTTTGCTGGCTCCAGCAGGTTTGGCGTCATATCATCGCCTGCACCCACCTGTGTTCCAGCACCGATCTCGATCTCCTTGTCCAAAACACAGCGGTCAATCACGGCACCTGCCCGGATAATCGTGTCGTTCATGATCACCGAATCACGCACCACCGCGCCGGTCTCCACGCACACCCCCGGGGACAGGATGCTATGGATCACCATTCCGTCGATCACGCAGCCATTAGACACGAGACTAGTGCGGGATTGCCCCGCTGATCCCAGCTTCACGGGCGGGCGTTCTTTTGAACGCGTGTGGATCACCCAGTTGGGATCGTATAGATCGAGTGCAGGGTTATCACTCAGCAGGGCCAGGTTGGTTTCCCAATAGGCGGAGATGGTGCCCACATCCACCCAGTAACCACTGAACGGATAAGCAAACACCCGGTCGCACCCAACCATCCGGGGGATGATGTTCTTACCGAAATCGTGCGCCGAGCTTGCATCCTGGGCGTCTTCTTCCAGGCGGCGCAGTAGGAACTCGGTGTTGAACACGTAGATGCCCATAGATGCCAGCGTGCTCTCCGCCTGCTTGGGCTTCTCAGTGAACCGGGTAATGCGGTCGTTTACATCGACGTCCATGATGCCAAAGCGGTGCGTTTCCTCGGGCGGCACATTCATCACCGCCACCGTCAGGTCAGCGCCTTTGTCATCGTGGCAACGGAGCAGATGGCGGTAGTCTTGCTTGTAGATGTGATCTCCCGAGAGGATCAACAGTTGTTCGCAGCCCGACTCCGCGATGAAGTTGCGGTTCTGGTAGAGCGCGTCCGCCGTGCCGCGATACCAATCTTGGTCCTTACGCCCGCGATAGGGCTGCCAGATCTGTACGCCATTGGGCTGGCTGCGGTTGAGGTCCCAGGGCTCGCCGATGCCGATGTGGTTCATGAGCGAGTGCGGGCGGTACTGGGTCAGCACGGCCATGCGGTACAACTCGGAGTTGACGGCGTTGGACAGCGGAAAATCGATGATCCGGTATTTGCCCGCGAAGGGTACGGCCGGCTTGGCTCGCTTCTCGCCCAAGATGCTCAGCCGGCTGCCTGCGCCGCCGGCCAGGATCAAGGTCAGTACGCTCATAGTTCCTCCTCGATCAAAGGTAGTAATCGAAGTCGTGCTCGGTACGCACCCGCCGCCGGATCACAAAGATGTGCGCCGGCACAATCTGCGGGTCCAGTTCCACGTAGTTGCGCGTGCCGTGCCAGAGATAGCGCACATCGGTCAAGAGATCGTGTGCTTGATATGGTTGGCGAGGGTCAAGGCCCAGGTCTTCCAGAGGCAACGTGATCAAACCAGACTGTTTGTAGTGCGGGTCGAGATTGACCACGACAAGTACCTCGTTCCACCGGTCCATGCTGCTCTTGGAATAGGCAATGATCTGCTCGTTGTCGACATCGCGGAAGCGCAAGTTATGATTGGCCCGAAAAGCCGGGTTTTCACGCCGGATCTGGTTCACCCGACCGATCAACTCCCGCAAGCTATCGGGGCGGTCGATGTCCCAGCTCTTGATCTCGTATTTCTCCGAATCAAGGTACTCCTCTCTGCCCGGAGCGATTGGGTGGTTTTCGCACAATTCGTAGGCTGGACCGTAGATACCATAGCTGGGGCCCAAAGTGGCGGCCAGAATAAGCCGCGCCATGAAAGCCGGGCGTTCACCAAACTGGAGGTACTCGGGCAGGATATCCGGGGTGTTGGGCCACAGGTTCAGGCCCATAAACTCACGCACTTGGGTTTGCGTGAGCTCAGTAAGATACTCGGTCAGCTCCCACTTGGTGTTACGCCAGGGGAAGTAGTTGTACGACTGGGTGAAGCCTAGCTTGGCCAGGCCGTAAAGAGCTTTAGGACGCGTGAAGGCTTCAGCCAGAAAGAAGGCCTCGGGGCAATCCCGCTTGATTTCGGCGATCAGCCATTCCCAGAAGGGGAACGGCTTGGTATGGGGATTGTCTACCCGGAAGATGCGCACGCCCTGGTCCACCCAGAACTGGACAACACTCTTCAACTCCTCCCAGAGCTCGCGCCACTGCTCTGTCTCAAAGTCAAAAGGATAAATGTCCTGGTATTTCTTCGGAGGGTTTTCGGCGTACTGGATCGTCCCATCCGGGCGCCAGCGGAACCACTCCGGATGCTCGGCAACATAGGGATGATCGGGAGCACACTGGAAAGCGATATCGAGCGCCAGCTCAATGCCATGCTGTGCGGCGCAATCCATCAAGTGCCGGAAGTCGTCGAGAGTGCCTAACTCCGGGTGAACGGCTTTATGCCCTCCCTCCGCCGATCCGATGGCCCAGGGGCTGCCCGGGTCATCTGGACCGACAACGGTCGAGTTATTGCGCCCCTTACGGAAGCTCTTACCGATCGGGTGAATCGGCGGCAGGTAGAGCACGTCGAAGCCCATGGAGGCCACATACGACAGGCGTTCCTCAAGGTCCTTGAAGGTACCATGACGCCCTGGCACGGCCGAGGACGAGCGCGGGAATAGCTCGTACCACGCCCCGAACCGGGCACGCTCGCGATCAACCACTACCCCCAGTTCTTTGTCGTAGGTGGTTGCGAAACGCTGCTCGCCGTAGAGGGACATCAGCCTGGCCAACTCTGGCGAAAGCGCCTGTCTTGCACCTTCGGCCCCACCAGCTCGTAGCGCTTCGGCAAAGGTTGAAAGCCACCCCGCGTGCATCAGGGACGCCCGCTCGCGCGCACCCTCGACCAGCTCTGCGCCGATCAAGAGGTCAACGGATACATCTTGCCCAGCCTCAACGCGCTTCCCTAGGTCACGCGACCAGGTCTTGAAGTGATCGATCCAACCCAGCACGGTATAGCGGTAGCGCCCCAGTTCCTGGACCATGAACGAACCGCGCCAGCGGTCATTGCCCAGCTGCTCCATGGGGACCTCGGTCCAATTTGCATCGCCCTCCTTGTGGTAAAGCAGTGCACACGAGAGCGCGTCATGGCCGTCTGCCAGGATATCGGCCTCGACCACCGTTTCTTCGCCAACGATGCGCTTGATCGGAAATCTACCCGCGTCGATCTCGGGTGTCACACCCTCGATGATGACCCGCTTTCGTCCTTCTTCAGGCTGCATTGTCTTCCTCCTGTTGAATGGTAAGGCGGCCCTCTTTTGCTCAACGTTACACTGCCCGGCTGTAAGCTTGGATAGACTGCCGCATGAACTCCTCGTCAATCTTGCCCAACGGCGTCGGGGTCTCCAAGATGCGCCCAGGGATGCGCAGGGCCGACAGGTCGAACCCCTCACGCTGCTTGAACGCATATTTGCGGTGGAGCACTTCCGCGCCGAAGCGGGTTAGGTCATCAGCCGACCACTCAAAGCCGGCTGTTGCCAGCGCCTGTAGAACGACATCTGGCGCATACATACCGCGTGCAAATAGGCAGATCACCAGGCTGGTGAGCACTTGGCGCCAACGCTCTTCCTCGACCAGACCGGTCGCAACGCCCTCCGGCGTCAGGGCCTCGCCCTTGGCGCCAGCTTTTTGATCCAGGCTGTACCCCGCGCTGTCCAGATGGCTGTGACGTGCACCGGTAAGATAACCCAGGTGACAGCCTGGCCCCGTGTGGTAGCCCGGCATTTCATTGCCGCCGAAGGTCAAGGCAAAGTCTGCCCCCCCGTAGAGGGCCGCCGCGTGCTCGGCTCCCCGCGCTATCGCCCGGTAGAAATCGTTGGGCTGGCTGACAATTCGCCCGGCCGCTTCGAGGTAAGCCGGGTAGTTGCCCCACTTCAGCTCCAATCCATCGGTTTCATTCGTCGAAATGAGCCCGCGCTCAAAGGCCTCGGTAGCCCATGCCAGGGTCACGCCCATGCTCATCACGTCAACCCCCTGGATCTCGGCCTCATCGATGAGTTGGAACATCCCTTTGACATCTGTGCCTCCCAACAGGCTGCCAATGGCAAAGATGGGCTCATGATCGTAGCCGATCATGGAGGTCTTATAGAAGTAGGGCTCCTTGGGATAGGGGTAGCGCACGGCTGCCAGGTGGACACAGGCAACCTGGCAGTGGGCGCAGGCGACGCGCCGGCCCAGGTACTGCTCGGCCAGGGTTTCGCCGCAAATGGCCTCCGCTCCTTCGAAGCTCCTCTCCTGCAGGTTGCGCGTGGGCAAGGCCCCCATGGCGTTCATAGGCAGGATATTCATTGCCGTGCCCAGCTCGTGGTACTTCTTCATGACCGGTGATTGGGTGGCGGCTTTGAAGAGCACGTCGTAAACCTTACGGTAAGCCCGCCGGTCGGCGACGGGCAGCGAGCGATGGCCGCCGATCACCAGACCCTTGAGTTTCTTACTGCCGAAGACGGCCCCCAGGCCCAGCCGGCCGAAATGCCGGTACGTCTCGCTGATCACCGATGCGTAGCTGACCCCCATCTCACCGGCCCGGCCGATGCGCATGATCGATCGTACCCCCGCCCCGGACTCCCGCTCGCGCAGAACGGTGCCGACCGTGTAGGCATTGTGTGTGCCCCACAGCGCGCTTGCATCGCGAAAGTGAACCTGGCTGCCGTCCATGGCCAGGTAGACCGGCGAGGAGCTGGCGCCGCGGATGACGATCGCCCCATAGCCGGCCATGCGGATGGCGATCGCGCTGCGCCCGCCCGCATGGCTCTCGCCCAGGTTGCCGGTATGCGGCGACTTGAACATGGCCACGGTTTTGGAAGCCAGAGGGTACAGTCCGGTCAGCGGACCGACTGCCAGAACGATCGGGTTACCAGGCGCATACGGATCCGTGCCCGGCGCACACTCTTCCTCCAGCAGCCGGATGCCTACCCCCGTCCCGCCCAGCCCGGCCTCGAACAACTCCGGCCGCGTTTTGATCGAGAAAGAGCGGCGGGTGAGGTCAACATACAGGACACGAGCCAAGGGGTCATTGTCTAGCATGGGTCCCTCCTCCCACAGAGGCTCCCTCCGCCATCCTGTCTGAGGCGATCTCTTCCATACTCAAAACATCATACGGACAGTATGAGACACAGTAACCGCAGTGGATGCAGATTTCGGGCTTGTTCTGCTCACCATCCCACAGCACGGCCCCATACGGACAGGCCTCAGCGCAGTTGCGGCAGCCGATACACAGCTCGGACTTCAATCGCACTCCGCCTCCCGGGCGAAGCGGCAGAGCATCTGTTGGGCAGACCCGCGAGCAGGGCGGGTCGGGGCAGGCCCGGCAAACGATCACAACGAAACCCTTGCGTATGCCCCCAGCCGAACGCACCCAGATGCTGGTGCTGGCAAGACCACCGACGCCAGGCCGGCGGGCGCAGGCGAACATACAAGATTGGCACCCCACGCAGCGTTCTTTGTCCAAAAGCGCAAGTCGTTTTGCCATGCTCTTCTCCTGACATCCCAAGCACGATCCCTGCCCGGATCAGGCTGGTTGGGGGCAGTGCCCTCCAGCCGCTACTGCTACGGGCTGCCTGCCCTCACGCTAGAGCGACCGGTAGAGATCCAGCGTCCGTTGTGCGATCGCGGTCCAGCTGAAGTGGTCCTCGACGCGGCGGCGCCCGCTTTGCCCAAACGCTTCGCGCAAGCCTTTGTCAAGCGCTACCCGGTTGATAGCGGTGGCCAGATCGGCCGAAAACTTCGGCGCATCGACGGGATCGAACGTTCCCGGCTTGAGTTCCAGGTGGACCAGCAGGCCGGTCTCCTCGGGAACGACCACCTCCGGGATGCCACCCACCGCGGAGGCCACCACAGCCGTCTCGCACGCCATCGCTTCCAGGTTGATGATCCCAAACGGCTCATACACTGAGGGACAGCAGAAAACGGCGGCGTTCGAATAGAACTGGATCACATCCTCACGTGGCAGCATCTCTCGGATCCAGATCACGCCCGGCCGGCCCGTGCTGACCGCTTCCACGCCCTCAGCCATCTCTCGGCCGATTTCCGGCGTGTCGGGTGCGCCGGCCAACAGCACCACCTGGATCTCGGGGTCGATCTGCGGGATGGCGTTGACCAGGTGGATGATGCCTTTCTGGCGTGTGACCCGGCCAACAAACAGCACAAAAGGTCGCTCGGGATCCACCCCACGCTTGACCAGGGCATCCACGGCGGGGTTCTTGCGGTACTGCTGCAGGTCGATCCCGTTGTGGATCACGTGCACTTTCCCTGGGTTAGCACCGGGGAAACAGCGCAGCACGTCGTTGCGCGTCTCCTGCGAGACGGCAATGACGGCGTCGGCCTCCATAATGCCGTTGTTCTCGATCCAGGAGCTGAGGTGGTAGGCGCTGCCGAGTTGTTCCACCTTCCAGGGACGCAGCGGCTCCAGCGAGTGGGTGGTCAATACAAACGGGATGCCCCACAGCTTCTTGGCCATAAAGCCAGCAAACTGGACGTACCAGGTGTGCGAATGCACGATGCTGGCATCCAGGTTGTCCTTCGCCATCGCCAGGTTGCGGTACATGGCGTCCAGCGCCCCGCCAAACCGGGGATCGGTGTCCTTCATGGCCTCGGACCAGGGGCCATACCCCTTCACGCGCAAGTTCGGGCCTGTCACATCTTGCTCGCCGAAGCAACGCACTTCCACCGGCACAAGGTTGGACAGCTCGCGGCTCAGGTATTCGACATGCACTCCGGCGCCTCCATAAACATTCGGGGGATACTCATTGGTGAAAAGCGCCACTTTGCTGATGTCCGGCATCGATCCCTCCTGCCACGCTTCTTCGTGACGATAAAGTCTGCTGGACTGGAAACCAGTAGTTCCAGGCGAGCTGCGCCGCGGTCGGGTTGCCGTTGCGGCGCAGCCCGCTTCTCAACTTAAGCCAATTGGCCGGCCATCTCCGCCGCATACTGGTCGGCGTTGGGGCCGACGATCAGGTGCAGGATGTGGTTGGGCAAGCGCATGATGCCATCCACGCCAGCCGTTTGCAAGCCGGCGTCATTCACCTGCCCTTCGTTGTTCACGACCACGCGCAGCCGAGTTTCGGCTACCGCCTCGACCTTCATGATGTTCTTGACGCCGCCCAGGCCCTGGACGAAGCTGCGCGCTTTCTCCGCGGCGGCTGGGTCGCGCAGCTTGGTGATGGCCGCTTGCGGCGCGGCAGCGGTGGTGGCGATGAGGTCGGTCTCCGACAGCTCGGCCTCTGGGCCGGCCACTTTCAAATACTCGTCCATGTCGATCTTGTAACCTTCGGACTTCGGCCCGAAGATGGCCTGCATGTTGTTGCCCACGACGACGACACCCGCCGCACCCATGGCCTTGAGCCGAGCCGTGCTGACCTTGCTCTGGTCGGCGACGCTGACCCGCAGGCGGGTGATGCAGGCATCGAGCGCCGTGATGTTGCTCCTGCCGCCAAAAGCCAGCACCAACTGATGGGCAAAAGCGTGCTCCTTGTTGACCGGCGCGCCGGGCACGAGCAAGCCCGCCGGAACCTCCTTCTCTTCTTCTTCACGGCCGGGCGTCTTCAGGTCGCGCCACTTGATGACGCCGTAAAACACGCCAAAGTAGAGCAGGAAGTAGAGCGGGCCGACGATCAGCACCATCCATGGTTTGACGTCCATAATGGAGAACAGGGCCAGGTCGATAGCGCCGTGCGAGAAGCTGTAGCACAGCCGGGCACCCAGCAGATAGAGGATCGGGAAGGCCAGGCCAGCCAGGAAGACGTGAATCACGTAGAGAATCGGCGCCACGAACAGGAATGAGAACTCGAGCGGTTCGGTGATGCCGGTCAGGAACGAGGTGAATGCGCCCGAAGTCATGATACTGCCGGTGGCGGCCTTCTTGGCGGGCTTGGCCACCTGCCAGATGGCAAGGGCCGCGCCAACCAGGCCGAACATCTTGAACAGGTAGCCGCCTGCCAGGATGCCGCCCTCCTGCGGGTCGCCGGCGAAGCACATGTTGGTCAGGCCGTGCACGACCTGGCCGCCGGCCGGCGTATAGCTGCCGAACTGGAAGAACCACAGCGCGTTCCAGATGTGGTGCAGACCGAAGGGCAAGAGCGACCGCTCGACCAGCCCATAGATAAACACACCCACGGCTGGGCTCGTGGTGATGGCCCAATTGGCTAGGCTCGCGATGGCGGCCTGAATGGGCGCCCACACAAAGGTCAGCACAAAGCCGATCACGATCGCCGACAGGGCCGTGACGATCGGCACGAAGCGCTTGCCGGCGAAGAAGCCCAGGTAGGCCGGCAGTTTGATGCGGTAGAAGCGGTTGTACAGGTTGGCCGCCACCAGGCCTATGACGATACCGCCGAACACGCCGGTGTCCACCGTCTTGAAGCCCAGCACCGTGCCGGTCTGTACGCCGAAGAGGCCGGCGATAGCTGCCATGGCGCCAAGCAACACCACGTAGCCGACGGCGGCCGCCAGCGCCGCCACGCCGTCGTTATTGGTAAAGGCGATGACCACTCCCACGGCGAACATGAGCGGCAGCGCCCCGAACACCGCGTCGCCCGCACCCTGCATGATCTTCAGCAGGCCCAGGATAAACGGCGAGGTGATATGGAACGTGCCCGCCGCCACACCGCCCAGCAGGCCACCGCCGACACCCAACAGGATGCCGGCTGCTGGTAGTACCGCCACTGGGATCATCAGCGCGCGTCCGAGCTTTTGAGCGACGCCGAAAACGCGGCTGCCCAGCCCAGGCTTTGCTGCCGCCGGCACCGGAAGAGTAGCTTGTGCCGTAGTCATAGTAGATTTCTCCTTTACTCTCTAAAACGGGCAGTGCTTATGCCCACGGGTCGGGAACCAGCTCCCGGACGGCGGCGCTTGTATCAAGCGTCAATGCCTTCTGTGCCAGTTTCTTGCAATCAGCCAGGCTCAGCGTACGGATCTGCGCTTTAATGGCCGGTATCGCCGGTACGCTCACGCTGAGTTCCTTTACGCCCAGGCCAATCAGGATTGGCACTGCCTGCGGATCGCCGGCGATGCCGCCACAAACGCCCACCCACCGGTCATGCTGTTGGGCTCCCTTGACTGCCAGCGCAATCAGCTGCAGCACGGCGGGGTTCAGCGCATCCACCTGTGGGGCCAGCTTGGGATGGCCGCGGTCCATGGCCAGTGTGTACTGGGTCAGATCGTTGGTGCCGACCGAGAAGAAGTCAGCCTCGCGTGCAAATTGCTCGGCCATCATCGCGGTCGCGGGGATCTCGACCATGATGCCGACCGGGATCGGATCGGCGCCGAGCTTGGTGCGTTCTTCGTCAAACATGGCCTTGGCCGCGCGCCACTCGGTCAGCATCGCCACCATCGGGAACATGACCAGCAGCTTGCCGCTGCTGGCAGCGCGCAGGACGGCGCGCAGCTGAGTCCGGAGCACCTCGGGACGATTGAGCCCGACACGCACCCCGCGCTCACCCAGGAATGGGTTTTCCTCTTTGGCAATGGGTAAGTAGGACAGCGGCTTGTCGCCGCCCACATCCAGGGTGCGGATGACCAGGGGCCGGCTCGGCCCTAATGCCCTGGCAATTTCGCTGTAAACCTGGAACTGCTCGTCCTCGGTGGGCGCCGTATCGCGATCCTGGAACAGGAACTCCGTGCGCAACAGACCGACCCCTTCACCGCCCAATGATACGCCCTTCACGGCATCGGATAGCCCACCAATGTTGGCCACCACTTCCACCTGGCAGCCATCGGTCGTGACAGCCGGCGCGGCTGCGTTCTCCAGGTCGGTCTTCTTCTTGGTCGCCAGGAGCGCCTGGCGTGTCTTCAAGCGCGCCATTTCCTCTACCGAGGGATTGAGCCGCAGCGACGCCTGGGTGCCGTCGAGGATCACCGGCGTGCCGTCGGGAATGTCCAGGGCTTTGGGCTCAATTCCGGCCACCGCCGGGATGTCTAGCGAACGGGCTATGATAGCGGCATGGGAAGTCGCGCTGCCAAGTGTGGTGCAAACCCCGAGGACCTTGCTGCGATCCAGGTTGGCAGTATCGGAAGGCGTGAGTTCCTCTGCCACCAGGATGCTGTTGGCGGGAGCGTCGATCTTGCGGGGGCCTATGCCGGTAAGGTTCTGCATCACGCGCTGGCCGACATCGCGCACGTCGGCGGCGCGGGCCGCCAGAAGCGCGTTGTTCATCCTGGCCAGTTGCTCGGCTTGTGTGTTGATCATTTGCTGCCAGGCGAAGGCGGCGCTCTTGCCTTTGAGGATAGCGCTGCGTACCATGTCGTGCAGCTCAGGATCGTCCAACACCTCCTGGTGGGCGGCGAAGATGGCGGCCTTATTGGCGTCGGCCTGGCCGTGCAGTTGGTACTGCAGGGCCTCCAACTGGCGCCTTGACGTCTCTTTCGCATCCGCTAGCTTGAGTTCTTCCGCCTCGGCATCGTCGGCCGTCTCACCCACTGCCAGGTCCTGATGGCGTACCTGGAAGACATTGCCAACCGCCAATCCCGGTGAGGCCGTGACGCCGAGCAGTAGATTGGGATCCTCAGAGCGCCGCGCGGGCACTGGTCTGGCAATCTCGGCCACGATTCGGCTGGCCGGTGCGGGCGCAGATGAACCCTCCTCGCCCAGACCCGATAGGATCAGAGGTGCCAGGGAGTTGATCGCGTCTTGGGCGTCTAAGCCTTGCGCGACCAGGTTCACCTTGTCGTTGTAGCGAATGTCCAGGTTCATCAGGCCGGTTACGCTCTTGGCGTTGGCCCGACCATCGCCCCGCTGCACCCAGATATCAGAAGCGAACTTCTTGGCCACGTTGGCCAGCACCGCTGCTGGACGAGCATGGAGGCCGGCGGTATTGGAGATCAGGATCGCCTTTGAGGTGATGGGCACGCCCGCTGCTCCAGCAGCAGCTTTGGCGCCATCACCCGCCAGCTCCAGGTCCAGGATTGGATCCAGCCCTGTGGTGACGGCGCCAGCGTGAGCCCTGAAGGACACCACGCGATCGGGGTTGGTCACCACGATCATCGTGAGCAGACTCTTGGCATGAGTGGCGACAAAGTCCGCATCGAAGTCGATGAGTGGGGCGCCGGCCTTGACTTTGTCACCGTTTTTGACCCTGGGAGTGAATCCATCGCCCTTCAGGTTGATGGTATCCAGGCCAATGTGCATCAGCAGCTCGATACCATCCTCGGTTGCCAGCGTCAACGCATGGTTCGCGGGATGCAGCATGACGACCTCGCCGTCACAAGGCGCCACTAAAGTTTGGCTGAGCGGATCCAGCGCGATCCCGTCACCTACCATCTTCTGGGAGAAAACCGGGTCAGGGACACGCTCGATGGGCACCAGGTAGCCGGACAAGGGCGCCTTCAGCGTGAGCGTCCGGGTCGTTGTGAGCAAATCGGCATTACTTGTCATTTTTGTTACTCCTGTTTGAACCCGTGGTTCTCAGCGACCTGCTGGTACCAGCTGGATTAGCCCTTGGACTTGCCCTGCATCGCCACTGCTTCCTGGGCCTTGCGGATTTCGTCCGGGTCACCCAGATAGTAATGCTTGATGGGCTTGAGATCCGCGTCAAGCTCGTAGACCAACGGCACGCCGGTTGGGATATTCAACTCGACAATTTCGTTGTCGGAGATGTTATCGAGGTACTTGACCAGCGCCCGCAGGCTGTTGCCATGGGCTGCAAGGATCACTCGCGCGCCTGACTTGACTGCCGGAGCGATGGCGTCGTGCCAATAGGGTAGAAAGCGGGCCACGGTATCTTTCAGGCACTCTGTGAGTGGGACATCTTGTGGCGCGAGGTCCTGGTAACGCGGGTCGTGGCCGGGCCAGCGCGGGTCATCTTCAGTTAGCGCCGGGGGCTGGATGTCGTAGCTGCGGCGCCAGATCTTCACCTGTGCGTCACTGTACTTCGCTGCCGTCTCGGCCTTATTGAGCCCTTGCAGGGCTCCGTAGTGGCGTTCGTTCAACCGCCACGAGTTGTAGACCGGGATCCACATCAAGTCCATTTCATCCATAGTGATCCACAAGGTGCGGATGGCCCGCTTGAGCACCGACGTAAAAGCCACGTCAAAGACATAGCCTTGCGCCTTGAGGAGTTGTCCGGCGCGATGGGCCTCGGCGAGGCCGCGCTCGGACAGGTCGACGTCCGTCCAACCGGTGAAGCGGTTCTCCATATTCCAGGTACTCTCGCCGTGGCGGAGCAGCATGACTTTGTTCATAGCTTCCTCCTATTTGCTGTCGTTGAGCGCCGCCACCCCTGGCAGCACCCGGCCTTCCAGGAACTCCAGCGACGCCCCGCCGCCTGTGGAAACATGGGTCATCTGCTTGGCAACGCCGGCTTTCTTGACCGCGCTGGCGCTGTCGCCGCCGCCGATGACGGTGGTGGCCCCGGTGGTCGCCAATAGCCTGGCGATGGCAAACGTGCCCTCTGCGAACTTAGGGAACTCGAACACGCCCATCGGGCCGTTCCAGACCACCAGCTTGGCGGACTTGAGCACCTCGCCGAACTTCTCAATGCTCTTGGGGCCGATATCGAGCATGCGCCAGCCAGCCGGCACCTTGTCCACGTCCACAACCTGGCTCGCCGCCTCGGCGTCGAACTTGTCGGCCGCCACCGCGTCGACCGGCAGCATCAGCCTATCGCTGGCCTTCGCCATAATCGTCTTGGCGGTTTCCACCGCACCGGCTTCCACCAGGCTGTCCTGCATGTTGTATCCTTTGGCGGCCAGGAAGGTGTTGGCCATGCCTCCCCCAATGATCAACCTGTCGCAGCGGGCCAGCAGGTTCTCGATTACGGCGATCTTGTCGCTGACCTTGGCGCCACCCAGAATGGCGACGTAAGGATGCGCCGGGTTTTCGGTGGCGCGGCCCAGGTACTCCAGCTCCTGCTCCATCAGGAAGCCGGAGACGGCAGGCAAGAAACGAGCCACACCCTCGGTAGAGGAGTGGGCGCGATGTGCCGAGCCAAAGGCGTCGTTCACGTAGATGTCACCCAAAGCGGCCATCTGCTTGGCCAGTTCGAGGTCGTTCTTCTCTTCCCCCTCGTGGAAGCGCGTGTTTTCCAACATTAGCACGTCGCCGGGTTTAAGGGCCTTGGCCATTGCCTCGACCTCGGGGCCGACGCAATCGGGGGCCATCTGCACGGGCTTGCCCAGCAGCTTGGCCAGCGCCTCTGCCGCGGCCTTCAGGCTGAACTCGGGATCAAACCCGGCACCCTTGGGCCGGCCCAGATGGCTCATCAGGATCAGTGACGCGCCCTGGTCGAGCACGTACTGGATCGTCGGCAGCGCAGCCCTGATGCGCTTGTCGTCAGTCACGACGCCGTTGGCCATCGGCACGTTGAAGTCGACGCGCATCAACACGCGCTTGCCTTTACAGTCGATATCGCGAACGGTTTGCTTGGGCATTGCCTTTCCCTCCAGTTCCTCTAACAGAAGTGGACGATGCGCAGAAAGCTATCGGCGGTCAGCGAAGCCCCGCCCACGAGAGCGCCATCAATATCAGGCTGCGCCATCAACTCGTCCACATTATCCGGCTTAACACTGCCGCCGTATTGGATGCGCACACGGTCGGCCAATTCGGGCGTAAAGAGCGCCGCCAGAGTCGCCCGGATGGTGGCGTGCATTGCCTGCGCATCGGCGGCGGTGGCCGTGTCACCGGTGCCGATGGCCCAGATTGGCTCGTAGGCGATCACCACCTCGGCCAACTGAGCTGAACTGACCTCAGCCAGTCCCGCCTGTACCTGCCCTACCACCACTGGCTCTGCCTTGCCCGCATCGCGCTGAGGTTTACTCTCGCCTACACACAAGATTGGGTGCAGGCCATGGGTCAGGGCGGCCCGCAGTTTGCGGTTGACGATCGCGTCGTCATCGCCGAAGTACTGGCGGCGCTCGCTGTGACCGACGATAACGTAATGGCACCCAATATCTCGCAGCATCAACGGCGAAATTGCGCTCGTATAAGCGCCCTGCGGCTCGTAGAACAAGTCTTGCGCTCCCAGCCCAATCGGCGTAGCGGCGAGCAGCGATGCAACCGGGTAGAGCGCTGTATAGGGTGGACAAACCACCACCTCGCGGCCGGGCACTATGCCTAGCCCGTCCAGCAGCGCCCTGACCAGGTCGATCGCCTCGTCCACCGTCTTGTACATCTTCCAGTTGCCAGCGATCAATGGTATGCGCAAAGCATCCTCCTGTCTGTTCCTTTGGGCCATCCAGAGAACCAAGGCTACTTCGACGCTAATGGGTAGGTGGCCAGGCCCTTGAAGACCGCGTTCGTGCCCAATTCCGCCTCGATCTTCATCAGGCGGTTGTATTTCGCCGTCCGTTCGCTGCGAGTTGGCGCACCGGTCTTGATCTGCCCGGTGCCCATCGCTACCACAAAATCGGCAATTGTTGTGTCCTCCGTTTCGCCCGAGCGGTGCGACACGATCGCGGTCCAGCCAGCGCGATGCGCTTCCTGGATGGCCTGGATCGTCTCGGTGATTGTGCCGATCTGGTTCAGCTTGATCAAGATGCTGTTGCAGCTTTGCTCGCCAATCGCCCGACGCAAGAAGGTGACGTTGGTCACCAATAGGTCGTCGCCGACCAGCTGCACCCGCTTGCCGAGTCGCTCGGTGAGCAGGCGCCAACCGTCCCAGTCATCCTCTGCCAGTCCGTCTTCGATGCTCACGATGGGGTACTTGTTGACCCAATCTTCATAGAAATCGACCATCTCCGTGCTGGTAAGGCTGCGCCCTTCGCGTTCGAGGTGATAGAGGCCGTCGCTGTAGAACGAGCTGGATGCCGGGTCGATGGCCAGGAAACAGTCTTGGCCTGGTTTGTAGCGTGCTTTCTCAATGGCCGCGAGGATTACTTCGACGGCCGCTGCGTTCGACGGCAACGACGGCGCAAAACCGCCCTCGTCGCCGACGTTGGTGGAGGCGCCCCGGTCGTGCAGCACGGACCTGAGCGCGGCATACACCTCGGCGCCGCAGCGCACAGCCTCTCGGAAGTTCGGCATGCCGGCCGGCACGAGCATAAACTCCTGGATATCCGTTGAATTCTGGGCGTGTTTGCCGCCGTTGAGGATGTTAAACATCGGCACCGGCAGGACATGGGCATCCACGCCGCCCAGATAGCGGTAGAGGGGCACGCCAAGCGCCGTTGCCGCCGCGCGGGCACAAGCCAGCGAGACACCCAGGATGGCATTGGCGCCAAGCCTGCCCTTGTTCGGCGTGCCGTCCAGCGCAATCAGCGCCAGGTCGATCCCGCGCTGGTCACTGGCGTCTACACCTTTCAACGCTCCGGCAATTTCCGTATTCACGTGCTCGACAGCCTTGAGCACACCCTTGCCGCCGAAGCGCTTCTTGTCGCCGTCACGCAGTTCAACTGCCTCGTTGACACCTGTGGAGGCGCCCGAAGGGACCATGGCCTGGCCAACTGAGCCATCAGCCAGCGTGACTTCCACTTCCACTGTCGGGTTTCCGCGCGAGTCCAATACCTCGCTGCCTTCGACCTTAACAATCTGCATGTCCATTTAGCCCTCCTCTGAGCCTCTTGCTTCGGCTTAGCCTGCAACCTCGATGTTTTCTTTGCCGCCGTAGAAATCCCACCAGGGCTTAGCACCCCTGGCTATCACCGCGTTCAGTACCTGCATTCCTCCGACACCGGCATGGTTTAACCACGCGCGTACCGCCTCGGCGCCGCCTTTACCGTATTCGGGGACGCCACCCTGCCACATTGCACGGCCGCACAACGCGCCGGAAAACGGCGTCCCGGCCTCGCCAGCCAGCTCTAGCGTCTCGCTGAAGACCTCGTACGTAACGCCCGCGCTCAGGTACATGAACGGTTTCTGCGCCTCCGCGGCCGCGGCGCGGAAATGTTCCTTCGCTTCCTCGCGCGTGTATACCACCAGGCCTTCAGTGTTGGCGGTCGAGCCGGCGACGTAGCACACATTGACGGGCACCTCAACCATCAGTACATCAACACCATACTGCGGCTGCGAGAACTCCCATATGTACTTAGTGACCTTGTGCGGCTTGACGCGCGCAAACGCCTGGCTCTGCTCGTCGCCGATCGCGTCACTATAGCAGATCGGCTCGAGAAAGAAGGCGATGTCGTTTGCCCGGCACTCCGCCCCGACCCGCTCGACGAAGGCCTGCTTGATCGTGTTGATCTCCGTAGCGTCATCCGGATCGTAGTAGAGGCAAATCTTGATCGCATCCCCGCCTGCGGCTTTCAGGCGTAACACCGACCACTCCGAAAACAGATCGGGCTGGCGCCCTTTGACCGCTGCATCGTCGCTGGACGACTCATACGTCAGCAGCAGACCGCAGGTTTTCGCACGGTGGGTGCTCGGCCCGCGGCCGTATACGGGGTCCAGGAGAATCGCACTGGTGTGGGGCGTCAGGACCTCCGCGACCAGCGACTTGAACTCGATCACCTCTGCATCGCTGGCCTCGCTGCCCTTGGCCCTCGCTATCGCCTTTTTGAGTGAGCCGCGCGGATCGATCGCCAACGCCACGAGCATACCGTTCTTGTTCGCTACGGCATTTATTCCTTCGAACTTGCCTCTGCGTATCGTTACCTTAGCCATTGTAGTGCCCCTCGGTAGTCAAGCCGACCTTCCCAAGCTCTTGGCGTGGTTGATGAGACCATTGGTTGAGGAGTCATGGGATGAAATGCTCTGTTCTCCCTTGAGTTCTGGCAAGATGGCCTTCGCCAACTGCTTGCCCAACTCGACTCCCATCTGGTCAAAGGAGTTGATATTCCAAACGACGCCCTGCGTGAAGATCTTGTGTTCATACAAGGCGATCAGCGAGCCAAGGATTTGAGGAGTCAGCTTCGGGTAGAGGAAAGAATTGGTCGGCCTGTTGCCAGGGAAGGTTTTGGCCACCACGAGCCTTTCCAACTTCTCGCCAGTGTAACCTTCCGCTACCAATTCGGCACGCGCCTTCTCTGGGGTTCGACCCTTCATGAGGGCCTCAGTCTGGGCTAGATAATTGGAAAGTAGGATGGGATGGTGTTCTCCCAAGGGGTTGTGACTAGAGGCCGCTGCCAGAAAGTCGCATGGGATGAGCTTGGTGCCTTGATGAATGAGCTGGTAGAAAGCGTGCTGCCCGTTGGTCCCAGGCTGTCCCCAGATAATGGGTCCAGTCGTATAATCGACCCATTCACCCTGGCGATTGACGCTTTTTCCGTTGCTTTCCATGTCGCCTTGTTGAAAATAGGCAGGAAAGTGCATAAGATACTGGTCGTATGGGAGAATGGCGTGTGACTCGGCTCCAAAGAAGTTGTTGTACCAGATGCCGAGCAGGCCCATGATGACGGGAATATTCCTCTCGAAGGGCGTAGTACGAAAGTGCTCATCCACGGCGTGGGCGCCACTCAACAACTCTTCAAAACGGTCCATGCCCAGGTAAAGAGCAATGGAGAGCCCAATGGCTGACCATAAGGAATAGCGTCCGCCAACCCAGTCCCAGAACCCGAACATGTTTTCTGTATCAATCCCAAAACGAGCTACGAGGTCCGTGTTCGTGGACAAGGCCACGAAATGCTTGGCAATCGCGGCTTCATCCTTAGCTGATGCAAGAAACCATGCTCTGGCAGAATGGGCGTTGGTCATCGTCTCCTGAGTGGTGAAAGTCTTGGAGGCCACCAAGAACAGTACGGTTTCGGGATTCAGGGGTTTCAGGGTTTCGGTTAGGTCGCTGCTATCCACGTTGGAAACGAAATGCACGCGGAGATCCGGTTTGCCATAAGGCTTCAAAGCCTCGGTGACCATTTTAGGACCGAGGTCTGAGCCACCGATGCCGATATTGACTACATCGGTAATGGCATTGCCAGTGTACCCTTTCCATGTACCCGAGCGCACTGCATCGCTGAATGTCCGCATCTTGGCGAGCACCTGGTTGACCTCGGGCATCACATCCTTACCATCTACCATGATGGGGCGGTTGGAACGGTTGCGCAGGGCGATGTGGAGTACCGCCCGGTTTTCGGTAATGTTAATCTTCGCACCGTTGAACATGGCCTCGATGGTTTGGGGCAGGTTTGCCTGATTCGCTAGATCGATCAGTAGCGCCATGGTCGTTTCGGTGATGCGGTTTTTGGAGTAATCAAAGAGGATATCCCCCCATCGCATGGAAAACCGCTCAAATCGCTGGGGGTCTTCGGCAAACAAATCCCGCATATGTACGTCGGCCATTTGCCGTTGGTGTCTGAGCAGCGCCTGCCAGGCTGGTGAGTCAATCAGTAAGGACATGATTTCCTCCAGCTTCAACTTTCCTGGATCACCCCGCTGCGGTATGCGGTCAGAAGCGATTGCAGGTCGTCAATCTGCCGTTGGATGTTCCGGCCCAAATCGGTGTCTTTCACGCGAATCCGGATATCGTTGTGTTCCAGGATTTGGGTGTCCGAGGTGATGTTCCCTTCCTCTTCAATCGCTTTCAGAACAGACTCAAAGGGATGATGGGCAGCCAGCAGCAAGCCATATGAGTTGTACACCAGGGTGTAACCCGCGATGCCAGTTTCTTCCTGATAGGCTTTGGCGAAACCGCCGTCGATCACGAGCAGCTTACCATTGGCCTTGACAGGGCTCTCCCCGCGCTTGACCTTGACTGGCACGTGGCCGTTGATGATGTGCCCTGTGTCGGGGTTGACGCCGAACTCGGCGAGGATCTGGCGCGCGCTGGCTTCCCGGTCCCGGAAGGCGTAGTAAGCGTTCCGTTTCTCGACGTGTGTCGCCTTGTCGCCGATGAAATAGCGCTCAAAGGTTGCCATCTTCTCGCTGCCGAACAGGGGCGACTGGGCATCGCTCCACAGACGCCACATAGTATCCAGTCCCTCTTGTTTGCGCGCCGGATTGTCGGTGGCAAAATAACCCTGGCGCGCGAGTCGATCGAATCGCTCCATCAGCGCCCGGCCGGAGACCAGCTCATCTTCCACCTGCACGGCTTTGAACGAACCATCCTCGTTCATAGGGATGCAGCCGTGGAACAGGAGGTTCCCGTTGTAGACCAGGTACATGCTGCCTTTGGAGAACAGAAAACGTACGTGCCGTTGGAGCCTGGCGCTACTCGTAAAGGAGAGTTTCAGCCTTTCAATCAAATTGCGTTCGCGCAGGGTCAGTTCATAGGGCTGTTGGGGGTCTACGGTGGGGAAATGGGCGTCCAGCAGCGGATAGACCTTGCCGTCAAGACGGATCGTACGGCTGGCGAAGTCCACCTTGTCCAGGAGCAGCCGGTTGGCCATCCGGTAATGCGGGCGCCGCTGGATGATCTGCGCCTCCAGCTTGAGCTGCAGGAGGGTGATCGCCTTGTGCATCTTCGCGATGAGATTGCGTTCTTCGCTGGTGAACTCGTCCTCATCGTCCGGGGGCGGCAAAAAGCGCTCACACGGATCATCGCCGTACGTGTCGATGGCGAAGGAGGCGAGGGGCAGAAGGCTGATGCCATAGCCGTGTTCCAAAGTGCCGGTGTTGTTGTAGCGCAGCCCGATCCGAATGACATTGGCGATGCAGGCCTCGCTGCCAGCGGCGGCGCCCATCCACAACATGTCATGGTTGCCCCACAACAAATCGACGCTGTGATGATCGAGCAGCGTATGCATGATCTGATCGGCCGCCGGGCCGCGGTCATAAACGTCACCGAGCACATGCAACCGGGCGATGGCGAGCCGCTGGATCAGTTCCACCAGAGCGATAATGACGCTACCGGTGCTATCGGTGGCGATGATGGTATCCACGATGCTTTGATAGTACTCGGCTTTGTCTTTGACGTTTTCTTGCTCGTGCAGCAGCTCCTCGATGACGCCGGCCAGGTCGTCTGGTAGGAACGACCGGACCCTGCCGCGCGGGTATTTGCCCGAGATATCCCGGCTAAGCTTGACCAGCCGCATGAGGGTCGTACGATACCATTCAACTTTGTCGACCACCGATATCAGAATGAGCGGTAATTTCGCCTCGGGATAGTAGATCAGCATCGCCAGGGTCCGTCTCTCTTCTTCTGACAAAGATCTCCCGAAGACCTCATCGATCCTGCGCTTGATCGAGCCGGAGCCGGTCTTTAGCACATGGCGAAAGGCCTCGTACTCGCCGTGAACATCGGACACGAAATGCTCGGTGCCCTTGGGCAGATGGAGCTGGGCGTTCAGGTCGACGATAGCCGTAGATGCAGCTCGAATGGAAGGATACTGCCTCGCAAGGAGCTGGAGATAGCGGAGTTGGCTCTCGTCCATATTCATACAGAGCGACCTTCCCTGCAAGTCGTTTCAATTCGGGCTGGTGTGGGTGAGGCTCCTCTGTAAGCCTCACCCACTCTTATTACTCTTTACCGCTTGAGACGCTCGTGAACCGACCCGTGTCGGCCCGAAGAGCTTGACTAGGCGACGGCTGCTTCCCTGGCGAAGGCCTGTACCTTCATCGCCAGCGGCTTCTTGAGGACAAACAGCATGCCCGTCGTGACCAGGGTCCCCACGACGATCGCCAGGACATAGCCGCCCAGGTTGTCGACCGCGTTGGGGATGGGCAGCACAAAGATGCCGCCGTGGGGCACATGCAGGCCGCACTTGAAGATCATCGAAAGCGCGCCAGCCACTGCAGACCCAACCATCAGACATGGAATGGTACGTAGCGGATCGCGCGCTGCGAAGGGAATCGCCCCTTCGGTGATGAACGAGATGCCCAGGACGGCCGCGGCGGGGCTGGCTTCCTGCTCATCGGCGGTGAAACGGTTCTTGAAGAGCGTGGCGGCCAGCGCCAGGCCCAGCGGCGGCGTCATCCCGGCGGCCATCACCGCCGCCATCGGCGTGTAGATCTGGCTGGCCAGCAAGCCGACCGAGAAGGTATAAGCCGCTTTGTTGACCGGGCCGCCCATGTCAAAGGCCATCATGGCACCCAGGATCAGGCCGAGCACGACCGCGCTACCGGTCTGCATGCTGCTCAGCCAGTTCGTCATGGCGTCATTGACCACTTTCATTGGCGGGCCGATGAGGTAGATCATGGCCAGGCCGACGACCAACGTAGAGAGCAGCGGCAAGATCAGGACGGGTTTCAGGCCTTGCAGGTTCTTCGGCAGTTTGATGGTGTTGTTCAGCCAAAGTGTCAGGTAGCCGGCCAGGAAACCGGCCACGAGGCCGCCCAGGAACCCGGACCCTACACTGGTGGCCAGCAAGCCGCCGATGATGCCGGGCGCGATGCCAGGCCGGTCGGCGATCGAGTAAGCGATGAACGCCGCTAGCACGGGCACAAACAGGGAAAACGCCGTACTGCCACCGATTTTCATCAATGCCCATGCCAGCGTGCCTTCGGGATACCCCTCAGGTTTGATGCCGCCGAAAGCAAACGCCAGGGCGATCAGGATGCCGCCGGCGACCACGACGGGCAGCATGTACGACACGCCCGTCATCAGGTGTTTGTATGGGCCGGTCACCTTGGCGGCGCGGGCCTTTTTCATCTCCTTGGCCAGGTCGGCCAGGTCGGTTCCTCCCGGTTCCGGTAAGGCCAGGGCTTTTTTGACCACCTCCTGCCCTTCGTGCAGGGCGGCTTTGGTCGAGGTTTCGTAGAGCCGCTTGCCGGCGAAGCGGGTCTTGTCCACGAAGGCATCCGCGGCGATGATCACGGCGTCGGCCCGGCCGATCTCCTCGAACGTCAGGGTGTTCTGCGCGCCGACCGAGCCTTGCGTCTCAACTTTTATCTCATAGCCCAGGGCCTTGGCTGCCTTAGTCAAGGCTGCGGCTGCCATAAAAGTGTGCGCGATGCCGGTGGGGCACGAGGTGACACCCACCAGAAACTTCGAGGCGTCGGGCGGGGGTGGGGTAGCGGGTATTGGCGCTACAGCCGCCGGCGCTGGCGCGGCTGCAGCCGCTTTTGTCTCTTCGGCCTCCGCCAGCGCCTCCTCGATCACGGCGCGGGTCTTGCGGATGGCGTCGCTCGTCGAGACTGCATAGACGGGCTTGCCGCCGAAGCGGTCCATGTTGATGTGGATATCGGTGGCGATGATCACCATATCGGCATCGCGGATCTCCTGCTCGGTGAGGACGTTCTGCGCCCCTACTGAGCCCTGCATTTCTGCCCGCAAGGTGTGCCCCATGGCTTTCGCGGTTTTCTCAAGGGCCTCCGCGGCCATAATGGTGTGGGCAATCCCCGTCGGGCAGGCCATGACTGCTACGATTTTTGACATATGTCAGCTCCTTTCATGATGCTAAAACTTTGCCTTAGACAGCTCTCGGATGGTGACCCGTTCCCTCGCCGACTGAACCGCTTCGATTGAGGGCAGTCCCGATCCGATGTGGCTGATGGCAGTCGCCGAGAAGGCGGTTGCCAGCCGGGCGCACTCGGCCAGGGCAAGGCCGCGGATCTTCCCAACGACGATCCCCGCGACCATTGCATCGCCGGCGCCCACCGTGCTCTTGACCTCGACGGCCGGGGGCACCGCCCAGACAGGCTCGTCGCCTTCGACGAAGATTGCTCCCTCCTTTCCCATTGAGATGACCACACTGTGGATGTTGTAGCGGCCCATGACTGCGTGTGCTTGCTCCAGGATGGCCGTGGGTGAATCCAATGGCTTCCCGGCGTATTCGCTCAGTTCATCCACGTTGGGCTTGATAAGCCAGGGCCCCGCGGGCACGGCCTGGCGGAAACCCTCGCCGCTGGTGTCGAGCACGACCTTCTTGCCGGCCAGCGTCCGTACCATTTCCTCGTAGATGCCAGCAGGGACCCCGCGCGGGATACTGCCGGAAAGCACAAACCACTCGTGCGTGGCGGCGAGCTCAGCCAGGATCTCGAAAAGGTGCGCGATATCGGCCGGGCTGGGCGTCTCGCCGGGGAAGTTGATGTCCGTGGTCTGATGGAGGACCTCGTCGCTGACCTTGACGCCGATGCGCGTCTGGCCGGCGATACGGACGCAGCGGTCCTCGATACCCTTGCGCTCGAACAGGCGGCGGAAGATGCTGTCATTGTCGGCGCCTAGGAAGCCGGTGACCGTGGCAGGCTGGCCGAAGTCGGCCAGGAACGAAGCGACATTGATCCCCTTGCCGCCGGGGTCCATCTGTGACGACTGGACGCGGTTCACGGCGCCGGCCGTGAAGTTCGGAATGGTGATGGTCTGATCAATGGCGGGATTGATGGTGACGGTGACGACCCGATTCTCTTGACCCATGATTGACCTACCTTTCGAATTCCAGGTTGTAGGTTGAAGGGTCGATGCCTGCAACCTGCAACTTGCCAACCTGCGACCGGCTAGAACGACAGGCTGCGCACCTCGGCGGCCGTGCGGCAGGCCAGGGCCTGGCGGGCCAGGGCCTGCACCTTGGCCAGAGAGAGGCGGCGCACCTGGGCTTTGATCGCGGCGATACTGGGGATCGAGACGCTGAGCTCCGTCACCCCCAGCCCGGTCAGGATCGCCGCACCCCGGGGGTCGCCGGCGATCCCGCCGCACACCCCCACCCACTTGCCGGCGGCCGTCGCCGCCTGCACGGTGCGATCCACCATGCGGAGCACGGCCGGGTGCAACCCGTCGGCCTGCTTCGCCAATATCGGATGCCCGCGGTCCATCGCCAGCACGTACTGCGTCAAGTCGTTGGTGCCGATGGAGAAGAAGTCGACCTCCTGAGCCAGCTCTTCGGCCATCACGACCGCCGAAGGCACTTCGATCATGATGCCGATATCCACGGCCTTCGCTTCTAGTTCCCAGCGCACATCTGCGGCCATGGATTTGGCCGCCTCCAGGTCTTCAAGCGTGGAAACCATCGGGAACATGATCCGGACCAGTCCGAATTCGGCTGCGCGGTAGATGGCGCGCAGTTGGGAGCGGAAGAGCTCTGGCCTGGCCAGGCATAGCCGGATGCCGCGCACGCCCAGGAATGGATTTTCCTCTGCCGGCATGTCCAGGTAAGGCGCAGCTTTGTCGCCGCCTATGTCTAACGTACGAATGATGAGTGGCAAACCATTCAGTGCCTGCGCCATTTGGCGATAGGCGACGAACTGTTCCTCCTCGGTGGGAGGTGACGTGCGGTCGAGGAAGAGGAATTCGGTGCGTAACAGGCCGACGCCTTCGCCACCCGCGTTTACGGCTTGCGCAGCTTCCTCGGCGCGACCGATGTTGGCGACCACCTCAACGCGATGCCCATCGGTCATGAGGGCCGGTTCGTAGCAGCGCAGCTTCTCAGCCTCGCGCTGCCCCTGCATGGCGTGCTGCGCTTCACGGGCCGCCTCCAATGTGGTGGGACTGGGCGCTACATACAGATTACCGCGGTTGCCGTCCAGGATGGCTTCGCCCCCCTCGGCTTGGTTCAGCAGGGCTGGCCCGGCCCCAACGACGGCCGGGATGCCCAGCGCCCGGGCGATGATGGCGCTGTGCGAGGTGGGACCACCACCGGCGGTGCAGAAGCCCAGGACAAAGGCCGGGTCGAGCCCGGCAGTGTCGGAGGGCGTTAGATCCTCGGCCAGCAGGATGACCGGTCCCACAGGCATGAGTGGCCCCTCCTCGATGCGGTGGGCCAGAAAACTCAACACCCGGCTGCCAACGTCGCTCAGGTCGACCGCCCGGGTGGCAATCAGCGGGTCGTCCACCTGCTTCAATTCGTTTACCCGCTCTTCGATGATCTGCTGCCATGCCCACCCGGCGCTGGCGCCGGTCTCGATCTGCGCCTCGACCGCCTGCACCAGATCAGGATCATCCAGGAACTCGGCGTGAGCCAGGAAGATCGACGCCTGACCTGCCCCCGACCGCGCTTTGACTTCCTGGTAGAGGTCGTTCAACTGCACCCGGGCGGCTGCGACAGCCTCTTGCAGGTGCGTCTTCTCGGCGTCCAGGTCTTTGGCGGTTGCTTCCACCACATACTTGCTGCGCTTGAAGTAGCGCAGCGGGCCGATGGCCAGTCCCGGTGAGGCCGGGACGCCGGGCACGACCGCCTGGTCGGGTTCCGCTTCCCACTCGTATGCAGGTATGGTTTCCGCCCCGGCTGGCGCTTCTTCTGCCTCACCTAACCCGCTTTCCACCACTTCCTTCAGGGCCAGCAAGGCGGCGGCCTCGTCGGGGCCTTGCGCCATGACTCGCATCACGCCGCCGCACTCGATGCCCAGCTTCAGCAGTGAAGCCAGGCTCTTGCCGTTGGACACCTTGTCGCCGTAGCGCACCCGCACTTCCGACGTATACTCCTTGGCCAGGCTGGCAAAGACGGTGGCCGGCCGAGCGTGCAGGCCGGTGGGATTGCGGATGGTCAGGTCAACATAGGATGCGAAATCGGCTGGCGTTTCGGCGGGCGCGGCGCGCTCCGGTCGCGGGCCAGTCAGAGCCGTGATGATGTCGTTGGGGTCGCTAGTTGTAGCGAGTTGACGTACGGTGTCTTCTTCGGTCAGAACGTTGGTCAGGTTCGCCAGGATGCCAATGTGCTCGTCCGAGCGAGCAGCGATGGCGACCACCAGGTAGACCGTCTCACCCCGGTTCCATTCCACTCCGTCGGGCACCTGCAGGACCGCTATGCCTGTGCGCAGGATCAGATCGCGGTCTTTCGGCAGTCCGTGGGGGATCGCAATGCCGTTACCGAGGAAGGTGTTGGCTACCTTTTCTCGTGCCAACATGCTGTCAATATAGCTGGCTTTCATGTACTGGCTACTGACCAGCAGGTTGCCAGCCGCGTGAATGGCCTCCGCTTTGTTGGCCACCCTAATATGAAGTTGTACGTTGCTGCGTTCTAATTCCATCCTCTTTCGCTCCTTCCGTGTGTAAGTCTCTCAACAATGACCATCGGATCGGTGGCGTGAACAAGCTGTGTGATGATTTCAGGCTCTTGAAGCAGTTCTACCAGGTTGGTCAGCACCTCGACGTGCTCAAGGTCTGTGCTTGCAAGCCCAATGACCAGGTAGGCGCGCTCGCCAAGCTCCCATTCGACACCTTCCGGCAACTGAAGAACCGACACTCCCGTATGGTAGACTGATCGCAGATCTGCAAGTTCACCGTGAGGAATCGCAATGCCACTGCCGACATATGTTGACATGACGCGCTCACGTGCCAGCATCCCATCTACATACGAAGGTGCAACACATCCTGCTTTCACTAGCACCTCACCAGCTTGCCTGATGGCGTCGGCTTTATCGGCTGCCTGTGCTCCCAGGACTACCATCTCGCCTGTCAGGACCTCCATCCTGCTACTGGTCTTTGCGGTCTGATTGCCCAAACCGGGCTGTGTAGTCGTCCATAGCCGCGCGGACCACCTGTTGGGCGTGTGCCATGCCGTAAACCTCCTGGATCACCATCGTTGATGGACGGCCGGGAATCATTTTGTAGGTCGAGAAATAGTGCTCAAGCCGTTCGACAAAACGTTGGGGAATATCGGTGATGTCATCCGCTGCGCCCCAGATGTTGTCGTTGTAAAGTACGGCGATGATTTTGTCGTCGGCCACACCACCGTCGATCGCACGTAGTCCGCCCAAGACGACAGCATCCACCAAAACCTCCGAACGGTTAATTGGCCGCTCGCTGAGCACGCAGATATCCAATGGGTCGCCGTCGGCCTGGGTAACCTCCGGCGAGAGCGCGGCCACAAGCGGACCGCAATACGTGCGCGGAATGAAGCCATAAAGCGCGGGAGGCTGGGACGACGAGCGCTGGGGCCGGTCCACACGCAAGTAACCTGTTACTTTGTCAATCTCGTACTTAACAGAGTCAAACGGAGTTATTTCGATGTAGGCCTGGACGATGTGTGGGGGATCGATGCCGGGAGAGAGGCCATGCCATGGATGTGACCTAAACTGATCAAATCGGGTCAGATCAGTCATCCTGAATCTCCTCTTGTGACTGTGTGGAATTGCTGGCACTCATCAGGACCTGATCGATGGTTGTGTGTAGTACCTCGGCGCTGAAACCCGTTATAAGTGCAGCGTCCGCACCAGCTTCTTTTGCTGCATCCTGTTGCTGCATGTTTTCGACCAGAACGATGCAGCGCGTCCGAGGATAGCCGCCCTTGATCTGTATAATCGTCGGCAACATCTCTTGCAGTGTCAGGCTGGAATCCAACAGCACAAGGTCCGGTTGTTGCTGAGAGATCAAGGCAAACGCCTGCGACTCGTAATCCGCCTTCCCTACGATCTCGATCTCAGGAATCGTTCTTAGCAGGGCTTGTAAGCCTTCGCGCATGCGGCCCGGCCTGGCTACAAGCAGAAGTGATACAGTGCTGGTCACCATGTAGTACCTGTCACTGATGGGGATAGGACACAATTGACTATAGCACAAGTCAGTGGGCCGCGCACGGTAGAGAACACCTGATTCGGGGCAACAGAAAAGACCGCTTTAAGGCGGTCTTTTTTACTGGTTTTGACATAGGTAAAAATGCTTACAATACAGTCATTTCTACCTACTTCACGCGAGGCCCTGCTTCAATCAACACTGCCTTCAGTGGGCGACTCCAGGCTTACGAGTCCTTCCCGGAGCGCATAGAGCGCTGCTTGCGTCCTGTTGTCCACCTGCAACTTCTCCAGGATACTAGCGACATGGCCAGAGACTGTCCGCTCGCTGATCACCAACTTCTCAGCAATCTTTTCGTTGGACAATCCTTTGGCAATCAGCTTCAGCACGACCACCTCGCGCTCAGTAAGTGACATGCGGGGAGATGGTGAGCCGGGAGACTGCCTGAATCCGTCAATCAGCTTACGGGCGACGGCGGGGTGGAGCGATGATTCACCATGATAGACTTGACGAATCGCCTCGATCAGAACCTGCGGCGACGAGTCTTTGAGCAAGTAGCCCAGTGCCCCGGCCTTTATAGCGGCGAAAACGTTAGCGTCATCACTGAAACTCGTAAAAACCAATATTCGTGCCTGCGGATTCTCGCGCATGATCTCGCGGACGGCTTCAATCCCATCCATGCCAGGCATCACCAGATCCAACAGCACAACGTCAGGTTTTAGGGAGCTAGCCAATGCAACGGCTGCATCCCCGTCTTCCGCTTCACCTACCAACTCCATGTCTGGCTTGGCCTCGATCAAAGCCCGCAACCCTTCCCGCACGATCGCATGATCATCAGCGATGATAATTCGAATCCGTTTTTGAGTAAGCATATGAGCACTCCTCTTCCGAACCTCGCTTGGTTTCGCTCGATCTTCATCACTGTCGAGTATCCAGACATACCTTTATGCTGGTTCCCTCGCCAGGGGCGGACCTGATCGTCAATCTGCCTCCCTGTCTCTCAGCTCGTTGTTGCATACTGAGCAGGCCGATCCCTCCCTTCCGCTTTACAGAGTCGGGATCGAAGCCTCTGCCGTTGTCGTTCACTTCGAGATCTGCGCCGTCCGGGTTGCCACGCAGAACGATCGTCACCATAGAGGCGCCTGAATGTTTCAGTGCGTTGTTCAACGCCTCTTGTGTAATGCGGTAAAGAGCTTCCTCGGTAGGGGTCGGCAACCGTAGCCAATCCTCGGTTAGTAGCCGCACGTTCACGCCTGCCCGTTCTTCGACCGCCTCAAGTCTGCGGGTCAGCATTTCTACCAGGTCCTCTTGCTCCGTTGAAGGTGGCTGTAGTTCGTAGAGCAGCAGGCGCATCTCCTTGAGCGCTTGCCCGCCGGCGTCGCGAATCCTCTCCAGGTAATGCTTGACTCGCCCCAATTCACCCGTATCACTGAAATCACTCGCCGCCTGGGCGAGTAGCGTCACGCTGCTCAGGCACTGGGTCACGGAATCGTGGAGCTCGCGCGCCAGCCGTGCCCGCTCTTCCACGATAGCTATCTGTTCAGCATGTTGGTGCAGCCGGGCGTTTTCCACGGCTATGGCGATCTGATCAGCAATAGAAGCCAGAAGCGCCACTTCCTCAACGCTGAATTGCTGGTCTGCGTCTCTTACAACGCCGAGCATGCCCAACCGTCGTCCTCCTGCCCTCATCGGCGCACCCGCATAGGTACTGGGCCTGCTTACGCCTGTCGCCCAGGACGTTTGTGAGCCGGAGGCCATGTCAGGAATGATAAGCGGTTCGCCGCGCACAATCAGCCTCTCTTTTATATGAGGCGTAGGCGTTGAGAAGTCGATCTCAACCGAGCCAGCCGACGCGATCGTTTGATAGGCGGCAAGACTGAGTGTTTCACCACTCTCGTCCAGAAGATGGATGGTGGCTGTGTGGCTACGCATCGCCTTCAGCACCCGCTCCAACGATCGTTCCAGCATGGTTTGCAGTTCCAGGGCCTCGCTGGATACTGCCGATACCTCATAGAGGGCCGCCAGCTCTCTCGTCCGATCGGCGACACGCTGTTCTAGCGTCTCCAGGATTCCAGCCCTGTGCAGTGCGCTTCCTGTAATCTCCGCAATCGTGCCTAGCATATGCCTCTTCTCATCCGAGAATTCACGCCGGGAACCGAAAACCAGGTGCAATAGGCCGACGGTGGCTTCAGCAGTCTTTAGGGGGATCACAACCCCCGCAGCCATGTCACGCATCATTGCGCCACAGATCTCGCATTGGCACGAAGATCCACTCTGTTGGTCAAGTCTCAGACCTGCCCCTTCATCGGTTGTGTACAGGGGTTCGCCGGTTCGGACGGCTTGCCAGTGAGCACAATTCATTGGCGTATGCGGGCGGCCCAACAGACCTGTGGTCCGACCGTACTCTGCCTTCAGCACCAGCATGCTGCCCTCGACTTGCAGGAGTGCTCCAGCGTCACCACTCAGCGCTTCTACGGATTTTTCCACGATGAATTGCAGCATCGCTTCGCGAGTTCCCGCCTTGCGTAAACTTGTGGAAATAGCCTCTAAAGCTTCCAGATCCTGTGCGCGTCGGCGGATTTGATCAAAAAGGCGGGCGTTTTCAAGGGCGATGCTGGCGTGATCGGCGAAAGCCATGGCCATGCTCGCATCGCGTTCCGTATAGAAGCCCGGCTGAGCCTTGTCGACATTGAGCAGGCCGATGACCTTGTCCTGTATTACCAGCGGCACGCCCAACCAGCAGCGGATATGGTTGGTGTGGGGTACCTCTTGCCAACGCGCGTCAGCAACCGTGTCCGTAATAATAACCGGCTGGCGGTGTTCAAGGACTTGGCCGAGGTGTAGAAAGTTCTCCAACCATATTGGGCCTGGGAACGGTTTTTCGGGCTGCAAACCGCGCTGGGCTACCATATCGAGGAGATCTCCGGAGATCAGCATCACGGAAGCGCTATCGTAGGGTACGACAGTCTTTAGTTGATCCAGGATCAACCCCAGTACCGCTGATCGATCGGTAGTGGCGTTGATGACCGACGCGACTTGACGCAGAGTCTCCGACTCTTGGCGGCGTTGGGCTTCAGCCTGGAATAGCTGCTCCTTTTCAAGGACAGTTGCCTGTAGAGCTTCTTCCGCTCGCCTGCGCTCGGCGATCTCAGCTTCCAGGCTGGCATTTGCCTGGGCCAGCTCGGCTGTCCGTTCCTCCACGCGTTGCTCCATCGCATCATAACTCGACTGGAGCTCCTCGTATAGACGGGCATTTTCAATGGCGATGGCAGCCTGGCTGGCGATTGCGATCATCAGCTCTACATCCTCCTGAGTAAAATCGCGTTCATCTGGACAGTTGATAGCCGTCATAGTGCCGAGAATCCTATCTTTATAAACCAACAGCACCACGATGATGGATCCGCAATTCATTTCGACGCGCCGCCTTTGTACCCGGGGGCTTTCACGTGGATCGGGACCTGTATCAGGCGACAAAGCTGGTTTCTTCTCCCGCAGCACCCAGCCGCTCAGTCCTTCCCACAATTCATCAAAATCAATGTCGACCACATTGTTCTTTCCAGGCCCGCCTTTGACCTCACGGATCACCTGACGCTGTGTCAGGTCTGTAATGAACAACACAACTCGATTGGCGGGGAGGTATTCGGCCACACTTTCCACCACGGCTTGTAGCAGGCCAGGCAGATCTTTGATTGCTATCAAAGAACGGTTGACACGATACAAAGCTTCGGTCCTGGTTAGAGCAGTCTGGGTTTGCTGCCAAAGTTCATGGTAGCGCACTTCCGACTCGTGCAACGCCTCCTCGGCTCGCCTGCGCTCGGTTATATCCCGGCAGGTGTAGAGCTGCGTCCCTTCTCGGATCAATACCCGCTTGACATTAACCAGCAGGGCATGCGTTTCCCCGCCCTTATCGGTGATGGTTCGCTCAATATTTTGTATTTCTCTCAAAGTCTCTAATTCGTCCGGGACGAACAGATCTCCCCCCAATAATTTCGAAATATTGCTCAACGCCTGAACTTCCTGAAGGGAGTAGCCGAATATGGTATTAACATTGGGACAGATGAATTTAAACGCACCGTTTTCATCGGTTAAGAAAACCGCGTCCGAAATGCTGCTAAGAGTCAGGCGGTGGAGTTCCTCACTTTCCTGCAACTGGATATTCTTCGCTTCCAACTGCTTTTGCTGCCTGCGTAAGGCAAGATGTGTCGTTACACGAGCCAATACCTCTTCAGCCTCGAAAGGTCGCATTATATAGTCCACAGCGCCCAGTCCGAATCCCTGAAACTTGTCCAGGGTCTCAGTCGTGTCGGTCAGAAAAATGATGGGGATATCCCGGGTGCGATCGCGCGCTTTCAGATGCCGGCAGACCTGATAGCCATCCATCCCGGGCATGAGAACATCCAGCAGTATCAGGTCCGGAAGCGTAGATTCGACAAACTTCAGCGCCAGATGTCCCTCAAGGAAAGTATGGACGGTATAGCCCTGTTCTGCCAGTAGAGTCATCAAGGATTCCAGCAGGGCAGGACTATCGTCCACGATCAGTATCGTGCCTTTTGGCCCGCTTATGCCTTCTCGATTGCTATCTGACGCCTGGGCCACGGGTTCAGCCGGCGATACCGTTACGTGCCCTGCGTATGAGTGCGCCGTGCCGACCGGCTCGTCAGCAAAGACGTTCGGATCTACTGAAATTTCAAATTTATTGGCAGGACGGGCGTAAGGCGGGGTATTACTTTTTTGAGGTTCGAGCATAGATCACTCCCTTATGATTAACTTGCCCAAAATTGATTGTTCTTCAAAAGGGTGACTATCCAGTGAATAGGCTCTCCTTTTATTATATATAACCAAAGATTGGTTGGAAAGACTATTGGGTTGAAAGGGCGCTGTGTTTGTAATCGATTACAAATATATTGTAATCGATTACAATTGATTTGTCAAGTTAAATAGTCGATTACACCTAAATTATTAATATTATGCCTTGCGTAAAGCCATTTTGCATTCTCGCTCAACCCTTTCCAAATTCACCTTGACAAAAAAATTGTAAACGTTTACAATGCCATAGACGATTCTGGGCGTATAAAACGGATGAGGTGACTATGACCAGCGTTAAAAAAGTGGCCGAAGAAGCCGGGGTCTCAACAGCAACCGTATCCCGCGTGTTATCGGACAAACCGCACGTCCGCCCGGAGCTGCGGCAGCGCGTCCTGGCAGCCATGCAGGATCTGGATTACCGTCCCAACCTGGTGGCGCGCAGCTTGCGCGTTCAAAAATCCAGCATCATCGGCCTAATCGTTTCGGACATCCGCAACCCGTTCTTTACCTCCGTCAGCCGGGCCGTGGAAGATGTGGCTCACGCCGAAGGGATGAGCACCTTTCTGTGCAATTCGGATGAGAACCCGGACAAGGAAGTACTGTATCTGAAGCAGATGCACGGCGAAAACGTGGCTGGCATCATCTTCTCGCCCACCCACCAGATCGCCGACACCTTCTCCGAGCTAGTCGTGGCAGACCAGCCTATGGTCATCATCGATCGTCGCGTGCACAACGCGAACGTGGATAATGTCTTAATCGACAACGTTGAGTCTGCCTATCGCCTGGCGGAGCACCTCATCACGCATGGCTACCGGCGTATCGCAGCACTGTTCGGAATCGCCAGCACCACCGGTAGGGAGCGGCACAAGGGCTTCGTCCAGGCGCTGCATGACCACGCACTCGAACCAGATCCAGAGCTGATCAGCTACGTCAACGCCAGGGAGGAGGACGGCTACCAGACCACACTGAAGCTACTCGCTCTGCCCGACCGGCCGGAGGCTATCTTCACTAGCAACGGCCTGCTAGCGACTGGCGCGTTCAGAGCCTTACGCGAGAGTGGATTAGCCATTCCCGATGAAATCGCTTTTGTAACCTTCGACGATACCCCCTGGACCGGACTGGTCGAGCCGCCGGTAACGGTCGTGCAGCAGCCGACCTATGAGATCGGCAAAACCGCTACCGAGCTCTTGCTGGAGCGCATCCAGGATCCCTCACGACCCACCCGCCAGATCGTCTTGCAAAGCACTCTGGTCGTGCGTCACTCCTGCGGGGTGCACGAATAGCCGTCAGACACACTCGCCGTAATCACACCGGCTGTTCCGGCTTGCATCCACGGCGCAACGACAGTGACCCGGGTAAGAATAATCATGATTGCAGCGCACGATGATTTACCGAGTCACATCCATTTGCGCCGGCGGAACAAGGCAAACATGATTCCGGCCAGGATGGCACAGACGCCCCAAAAAGCCGGGTAGGCCCACGCTTGATCGAGCTCGGGGAAGTAACGGAAGTTCATGCCGTACACACCGGCCAGGAATGTCAGCGGGATGAAGATAGTGCCGATTATGGTCAGCACCTTCATAATCTCGTTCATGCGATTGGAGACCGACGACATGTAGGTTTCAGTGAGGTCGCTTGCCATTTCGCGATAGGTTTCAATGATGTCGATGATCTGGATCACGTTATCGTAGAGGTCGCGCAGGTAGACGCGAGTCATATCGCTCACGCACTCGTGCGGTTCGCGCTGCAGAGTAGACACCATCTCGCGCATGGGCCAGAGTTCTCGGCGCATCAACAACAGATTGCGTTTGAGCTGGTGAATATCGTTTATCGTGCTGTCCTGCGAATGCTCGAGGAGGAGGGCCTCAAGCTCCTCGGCGCGGTCGCCGAAGTGTTCAAGAATGGGGAAACAGCAGTCAATATTGGCATCCAGCAGCGAATACAACAGGAAGCTGGCGTCGTTTTTGCGCAGGCGCGAGCCTCTGACTTTGATGCGCTGACGGATGGGATCCCACACTTTGCTGGGGGCTTCCTGGAAGGTCAGGACAGTTTTGTGACCTAAAAAAATGGAAACCTGTTCGCTGTGCAGGCCTTCACCCTTCATCTGCAGTGTGTGAAAGACGATAAACAGGCGAGCCTGGATTTCACTATCCTCACTACCATACGGCTCAACCTTGGGTCGTTGCGAAAGGTGCAGAATATCCTCAACCGCCAGGGGGTGAAGGTTGTACTTTGTTGCCAGGGCGTGGATGATACGCATGTTTGATAAGCCGGTAACGTTGATCCAGCGCACGACCGACCAGTCTGGGCGGTGGCGGTCCAGGAAGTCCTCCAGGTTGTCAATATCCTGGATCGCGATCTCTGCCGGGCAATAGTCTATGCAGGTGAGAGTAACCTGCCCGGTTTCGCCAGGTAGCAGGATGATTTCGTCATGTTCGACGCCGGGAGCGGCGCCGGGATTGCTCTTGATTCGTTTCAACATGGCACAAGTCCCTTGGAATTCTGGTCTAGGAATTATATTTTAGGAACAGGTGGCAACTATATATCATTATAAACAAATTGGTGCAGTAAGGGGACTGAAATGCCGGAGCACTACTACCGCTGCGAACTGGCGATTTTCAACCAGCACGACCAAGCTGGTGCGATCCTGGGGCAGGCTTCTGGGGTCGTGGGAGTGGGTGGAGGTATTTTCCTTTTGCTCTTGACCATACTGGCGGGTTGGGGGCATAGCAAGCAGGCGGCTGCTCTCACTAAACAGATTATTATAAGCCAATACCTTCGCCAAAAATAACGTAAGCGGATAGGGCTTTTTGTAGTAGAGTTTAGTCGACCAAGACCAAAACTCACCCAAAAAGCCCATGACAGACATTTTAGCACTTTTACA
>Ga0105094_10000046_pt1 | contig 42925 bp, 34 predicted proteins | sample PPLLak1March2015_2_FD_87023 | JGI IMG/M metagenome (GOLD analysis project Ga0105094, IMG submission 87023) | Freshwater sediment microbial communities from Prairie Pothole Lake near Jamestown, North Dakota, USA - PPLs Lake P8 Core (3) Depth... | ecosystem: Environmental > Aquatic > Freshwater >...
AGGGAGGAGGGAGGAGGGAGGGGGTAAGGTGAGGGACTCCTGAACCCTGCGTCCTTCGACCTTCTTGCGCCAGCGTCGGACACCCACGTCGCCTCACGCCTCTCGCCTCACGCCTCACGCCTCTCGCCTCACGCCTCACGCTAGTTCGACTCCTTTATCAGCCTTCCATTCGCCGGCTGCACCGGCCGCGCGTTCATCGCGTACAGGCGCCCGAATACGCCCACCTGCTCGCGCGAGACCGGCACGGGCGCCTTCAGCACGAGCCACAGCACGCCTTCGCTGCAAGGCGGTGTGGTGAGCGATCCCATGTAGGTGTAGTAGCTGCGCGCCTCCGGGAGCATGGCGTTGATGTCGATGGCAACATCGGCTGGCATGACCTCGCGCCCCGCCTCCAGCGGCAGGTGCGGCCACAACGCGTCGATGAAGGCATTGGGCTGTTCGCCCGCCTCGAACAGCACCGCCACCACCGCCAGGCGCCCGTCCAGGCTCCGATGCACCAGGTGCGCCACCATGTCGTAGGCACGCCCGTCGATGCGCTCCTCGGCCGGCTTGTGGAAGTGGAACTGCATGAGCTCGAAGCGCTCGCCGGCGACCACGATGCTGCTCCCCTCGGCATAGTTCACCTGCACGGTGTGGCCGCTGTCGACGATGCGAAGCGGCGCGGCTTTGTAGTCGAAGCGGATCGGCTCCAGCGCAAGCCGGGCGCCGTCGCGGATGTCGATGGGCGACTGGCGCTTGCCGTTCGCGCAGGTCGCATACTCAGGCTTGAGCTTGCCCCACTTGTCCGGCGCGCCGGTACCTTCGTAGTCCCAATGGATCTCCTCGTGCGCCTGCTCTTCCCTTTCCTCTACGGCGACCGGCCGCGGCTTGGCGCTGCGCGACGGGCGCGGCCGGTTAGCGGCCAGGTAGGCCGGCGGCTTGCCCAGCGGCCGCGCTGCGCTCTGCGCGTTCGCTTCGCGAATCTCGGTGTGCGCAGCCGGCCGCAGTGCCGATTTGTCGACGTTGCCGGAGTCTGTGCGGTGTGTTCCGTCCGGCTTGGTCGCCTGCGCAGGCGACTGGCCCTCGGCAGCAGTCGCCTTCGGCGCCTCGGTCACAGGTTTGGAGATCGCGCTATTGCCCATGTCGGCGGGGCGCTCGGCGCTGGCGGATACGGCCGTCGGTTTCGGCATCGTTTCGGCGACAGCGACCTTGACCGGCTCGGCCTTGGGCTTGAGCGGCATGCAGGCGCGCTCCAGCAGGCCTTCGTGCAACGAGCCCGGCGGCGCCAGTGTGGGCGTCTCGACCGCATCGAGGTTGACGCGGCGCAGCTCGGTGCCGTCGCCAGAATAGAAGACCCGGAACAGCGGCGCGAATGTGCGACTCGCGCAGTCGTAGCTGACCAGCGAGTTGGCGCTGTAGTAGAACACGCCGACCTGGTCGGAGCGTTGCTCCTGGGTGTAGACCTCACGCACCCAGGCCCGTATCACGCCGCCGTCGCGCACCGCTCCAGCCGTGTCCAGGTACACGGCGCGGGTCGGGCCCTCGACGATCGGGACCCAGCGACCGGCCAGGACATTGCCGGCAAGCAGCGCAAGCAGCGGGAGAAGAACGATTCGCATCACTGCATGTTTCACTGTTAAGTTTCCCTGTCGACGACGCCTTCCCTGGCACGCGTTTCCTGTCATGCCTCACCTGTCACGCTGTTCAAGCCGTGCCTCACCGGCCATATCGGCCCGCCAGCCACGCTCCTTGAGCTGCGGTTCCCATGGGCGCTCTGCCTTGCGTACAATAGAGCGTCCGGCAGATGAGCCGTAAGCCATTCATTCAACGAGAAAAGCAGCCGTTTCCCCAAACCGCCTTCCCATCACGGGGAGTTGGGGGATGGGTGCAGGAGAAGCAGTCCATGGACGAGAAGCTGGTCTACAACGTAAACGTGCGCGCGGTCGACTTGCTCGCCACGCCCGACGAAGTGAAGCGGCAGGTGCCGCTCACCGATCGCGCCGAGGCGACGGTGCTGCGCGGGCGCAACACAGTCGAGCGCATCCTCGACCGCCGGGACCACCGCTTCATGGTGGTCGTGGGCCCCTGCTCGATCCACGATCCGGTTGCGGCGATGGACTACGCCCAGCGCCTGAAGACGCTGGCCGACGAAGTCTCCGACACGCTCTACGTCGTCATGCGTGTGTACTTCGAGAAGCCGCGCACCACCACCGGCTGGAAGGGGTTGATCAACGATCCGCACATGAACGACAGCTTCGACATCGAGCACGGCATCCAGCTTGCGCGTAAGGTGCTGCTCGATGTCAACGAACTCGGCCTGCCCGCCGGGACCGAGGCGCTCGACCCGGTGAGCCCGCAGTATCTGGGCGACCTGGTGACCTGGAGCGCCATCGGCGCCCGCACCGCCGAGTCGCAGACACACCGCGAGATGGCGAGCGGCCTGTCCACCCCGGTCGGCTTCAAGAACGGCACCGACGGTGGGCTGACGGTGGCGGTGAACGCACTGCTGTCCGTATCCAACCCGCACAGTTTCCTCGGCATCGACCAACGCGGTCAGGTCGCGATCATCCGCACCAAGGGCAACGCCTACGGCCACATCGTGCTGCGTGGTGGCTCCAAGGGCCCCAACTACGACTCGGTCACCATTGCGCTGGTGGAAAAGGAGCTGGCCAAGAACAAGCTGCCGGCCAACATCGTGGTGGACTGCAGCCACGCCAACTCCAAGAAGGATCCCTCGCTGCAGCCGCTGGTGATGCATGACGTCGTGCATCAGATCATGGAGAGCAACCAGTCTCTGGTCGGCGTGATGCTGGAGAGCAACCTCCACGCCGGCAACCAGTCCATCCCCGCCGACCTGTCGCAGCTCAAGTATGGCGTCTCGGTCACCGATGCGTGCATCGACTGGCCGACCACCGAGCAGGTGCTGCGCGATGCGCGTGAGAAGCTGAAGGATGTGCTGCCGCGGCGTGTACCGCGCAGCGCCGAGGTGCGCAGCCTGCGCGGGTAGACGTCAACCCTTCACGCCGGGAACGCAAAGGACGCAAAAAGAAGAGGAAGGCCGCCAAGGAAAATGGGATACAGGTCTGCGTTCTTCTGCGCCTTCTGAAACAGGGTTCGGTCGGCGGGGTGGTCGGATGCGAACCCCGCACCGCCTCGCCTGCTGCGCCGGCACCCCGCCTCGTGAGCGTATTCAGCCGCGCAGGGCGCCCAGGCGAGAGCAAAGAAAGCTCCCTCTCCCCTCGCGGGAGAGGGCTGGGGTGAGGGGGCTCTGAGGAGGCACGCCCTTCCTGTCACGCCCTTTCTGTCACGCTTCATCTGTCACGCCGCTCCTGTCCCTGTCGTCGCCGTCGGGCCGGTTTGCGCGATCGCATTTGACGCAATAGAATCGAACCTATTCTCGGCCGGTGCTGTCGAACATCGGCCATCGTCGTCCAACCCCGCAACATCGTCGCGAAACCGGCACGCGCCGCGGCCGCGACCTCTCCGCACGGGGGATCCATGACCGACCTGACCGAACACGACATCTATCTGTTCCGTGAAGGGACGCACTACCGCGCCTACGACCGGCTCGGCGCGCACCTCGGTACGCGCGCCGGAGAGCCGGGCGCCAGCTTCGCGGTGTGGGCGCCCAATGCCGAGCGGGTTTCGGTAATCGGCGACTTCAACGACTGGCGCGCTGGCGTTCACGAGCTCTCCGCGCGGCCCGACGACAGCGGCATCTGGCAGGGGTTCATGCCGGGCGTACAACGCGGCACGCGCTACAAGTACCACATCGTGTCGCGCTACCAGGGTTTTGAGACCGAGAAGGCCGATCCGTTCGGCGTGCGCACCGAGACGCCGCCGGACACCGCTTCCGTGCTGTGGGATCTGGACTACGGCTGGAACGACGGGCAATGGCTGGAGCATGGGGCTGGAGCCAATTCGCTCGCCTCGCCCATGTCGGTTTACGAAGTGCACCTGGGCTCGTGGCGTCGCGTGCCGGAAGAGGACAACCGCTCGCTCACCTACCGGGAGCTCGCGCATGAACTGGGCGACTACGTGTCGAAGATGGGCTTCACCCACGTGGAACTACTGCCAGTCATGGAGCATCCCTTCTACGGCTCCTGGGGCTATCAGGTGACGGGCTACTTCGCGCCCACGGCGCGCTTCGGCACGCCGCAGGACCTGATGTACCTGATCGACCACCTGCACCAGCGCGGGATCGGAGTGATCCTGGATTGGGTGCCCTCGCACTTTCCTTCCGACGGACACGGCCTGGCCTACTTCGACGGCACCTATCTCTACGAGCATGCCGACCCGCGCCAGGGCTACCACCCGGAGTGGAGCAGCTCGATCTTCAACTACGGCCGGGCGGAAGTGCGCAACTTCCTCGGCAGCAGCGCGTTGTTCTGGCTCGACAAGTATCACGCGGACGGTCTGCGCGTGGACGCCGTGGCCTCGATGCTGTACCTGGACTACGGCCGCCGAGGCGGTGAGTGGATCCCCAACCAGTATGGCGGCAACGAGAACCTGGACGCGGTGAGCTTTCTGCGCACCGTCAACGAGTCGGTCTACCGGGACTATCCGCACGCGCAGACCATCGCGGAAGAATCCACTGCGTGGCCGATGGTCTCGCGCCCCACCTATCGGGGCGGGCTGGGCTTCGGACTGAAGTGGAACATGGGCTGGATGCACGACACGCTGGCCTACTTCCAATGCGATCCGCTGTACCGCAAGTACCACCACAACCAGCTCACCTTCAGCATCTGGTACGCGTTCACCGAGAACTTCATGCTGCCGCTGTCCCACGACGAGGTGGTGCACGGCAAAGGCTCGCTGCTGGGCAAGATGCCCGGCGACGAGTGGCAGCAGTTCGCCAACCTGCGTCTGCTGTACGGCTACATGTGGGGCCATCCGGGCAAGAAGCTGCTGTTCATGGGCGGGGAGTTCGGGCAGAAGCGCGAGTGGCAGCACGAGGAGGGCCTGGAGTGGCACGTGCTGCAGTATCCCCTGCACGCCGGCGCGCAGCGCTGGGTGGAAGATCTCAACCGCTTCTACCGCGGCGAGCCCGCGCTCTACGAACTGGACTTCAGCGCCGATGGCTTCGAGTGGATCGACTGCAACGACGCGGAGACCGGTGTGATCTCCTTCCTGCGCAAGGGCCGGCGTCCCGAGGACACGCTACTGGTGGTGTGCAACGTCACCCCCGTGATGCGCGAGAACTACCGTGTGGGCGTACCGCGCGGCGGGCACTGGCACGAATGCCTGAACAGCGACGCTGCGCTCTACGGCGGCAGCGGCCAGGGCAACTTCGGCGGCGTGGATGCCGCGCCGCTGCCCGCGCACGGGCGCTATCATTCACTCACCCTCCGGCTGCCGCCGCTAGGGGCGGTGTTCTTCAAACCTCAGTAAGGCGTTCAGCCACAGAGGACGCAGAGAATACAGAGACAAAGCAGAGGCGCGGACGTGACTCGCGAACGATGCAGGCTGGTCAGTGGACTCGCGGAGCAGGCACCCAGTCCCTCCCCTCCCCTCCTTTCCAAGGAGGGGTGGCGCCGAAGGCGACGGGGTGGTTTGTGCAGGCTCTCACCACCCCGTCACGCTGCGCGTGCCGCCTACCTCGGGCGCGCTCCCACCACCCTGTCACGCTTCGCGTGCCACCCCTCCTCGGGCAGGAGGGGAGTGTTCTCTCTCTCCGCCTCTCACGAGGCGGGGTGGCGCTACAAGCGCCGGGCGGTGTGGGGTCAGCTCATGTGGGAGGTGTTTCTGCGAGATCACAAAGCATGCCGAGACAGAGCGACCGAGTCGATGCGCTCGCACCGAGTGAGAGCAGAGCTGATTTGCACAGAGCCCAATGGATTTCTCTGGGTTCTCTGTGCCCTCTGTGGCTGAGCTTTGAGCAGTAGAGGCCGACCATGCCGAACCAAGCAACCATGGATCAACCGACGCCGGCAACCGCCACCCCCGCGCTCCCCGAGCGCGGCCGGGTGCGCACCGTCATCGAGAGCATCACGCCACAGGTCGACGGCGGGCGCTTCGCGGCCAAGCGCATCGTGGGCGATGTCGTGCGCGTGGAGGCGGACGTCTTCACCGACGGACACGACGCGGTGTTGTGCCGTCTGCTGTTCCGACGCGCAGGCGAGAGCGGGTTCACCAGCGCGCCGATGGAAGCGCTGGTCAACGATCGCTTCGCCGGGACCTTCACTGCAACCCAGATTGGACGCTGGGAGTACACCGTCGAGGGCTGGGTCGATCACTTCGAGACCTGGCGCCGCGACCTGCGCAAGCGCAAGGCCGCAGGCCAGGACCTGTCGCTGGAGTTCGTACGCGGCGAGCAGCTGGTGCTTGAGGCGGCAGGCCGCGCCACCGGCGAGGATGCGCGCTGGCTGGCGCAGTGGGCCACGCGCCTGGCCGACACCGCGCTCGATCCCGAGCAGCGCTACGCTGCGGCGGTCGATACGTCGCTGGCGGCCCTGGCGCGGCGCTACCCCGACCCCGAGCTGGTGGCGCGGCACGACACCTGGTTGCCGCTGACGGTGGACCGCGAGCGCGCACGCTACTGCGCCTGGTACGAGCTGTTCCCGCGCTCCTGCTCCCCGGAAGCGGGCCGGCACGGCACCCTGCGCGACGTGGCCGCCCGCCTAACCGACATCGCGGAGATGGGGTTCGATGTGCTCTACCTTCCGCCGATCCATCCCATCGGCGAGACCGACCGCAAGGGCGCGAACAATGCCGTCACCGCTCAGCCCGGCGAGCCCGGCAGCCCTTGGGCCATCGGCGCAAAGAGCGGTGGCCACAAGGCGGTCCATCCGCAGCTCGGCACGCCGGAAGATGTGCGCTTCCTGGTCGACGAGGCCGCGCGCCACGGCATCGAGCTGGCGCTCGACATCGCCTTTCAGTGCAGTCCCGACCACCCGTACGCGGCCGAGCACCCGCAGTGGTTCCAGACGCGCCCCGACGGCACCATCCAGTACGCCGAGAATCCGCCCAAGAAGTACCAGGACATCTATCCCTTCCACTTCGAAACCGCCGAGTGGCGCAAGCTCTGGACGGAGCTGAAGAGCGTGCTGGACTTCTGGATCCGACACGGGGTGCGCATCTTCCGCGTCGACAACCCGCACACCAAGCCCTTCGCCTTCTGGGAGTGGGCCATCGGCGAGGTCAAGCGCGAGCACCCCGACGTCATTTTCCTGTCCGAGGCCTTCACCCGGCCCAAGGTGATGCATCGCCTGGCCAAGCTCGGCTTCACACAGTCCTACACCTACTTCGCCTGGCGCAACACGCACTGGGAGCTGAAGGAGTACTTCACCGAGCTCACGCAGGGTCCGGGGCGCGAGTATTTCCGCCCCAGCGCCTGGCCCAACACCCCCGACATCCTCCCCGAGTACCTGCAGTTCGGCGGGCGGCCGGCCTTCATGGTGCGGCTGGTGCTGGCTGCCACGCTCGCGGCAAGCTACGGGATCTACGGCCCGGCCTTCGAGCTGATGGAGCACGAGCCGCGCGAGCCGGGCAGCGAGGAGTATCTCGACTCGGAGAAGTACCAGCTGCGCCACTGGGACCTGCGCCGCCCGGACAGCCTGCGCGATTTCGTCGCGCGGGTGAACGCCATCCGGCGCGACAACCCGGCCCTGCATTCGGACTGGAGCTTGCGCTTCCATCCGGTCGACAACGAGTCGCTGCTGTGCTATTCGAAGACCAGCCCGGACGACGGCAACATGGTGTTCACGGTGGTCAACCTCGACCCGCATCACACCCAGGCCGGCTGGGTCGAGCTGCCGCTGGCAGAGCTGGGGCTGGACCCGGCGCGGCCGTTCCAGGCCCACGACCTGCTGTCGGGCGCGCGCTTCCTGTGGCACGGCGCGCGCAACTACGTGGCGCTCGACCCGCAGCAGGCGCCGGCGCACATCTTCCGCCTGCGCCGCCGGGTACGCAGCGAGCAGGACTTCGACTACTTCATGTAAGGGCGCGCATGGACCGGGAGAAGAGCGTTGAGCAGCTTGCTGACACCACGGCGTCCGGCTGGTACAGCGATCCCCTGTGGTTCAAGGACGCTGTCGTGTACGAGGTGCACGTGCGCGCGTTCTACGACGCCAACAACGACGGCGTGGGTGACCTCGAGGGGCTCACGAGCAAGCTCGATTACATCCAGGAGCTGGGCGTCAACACCATCTGGCTGCTGCCCTTCTACCCTTCTCCGCAGCGCGATGACGGCTACGACATCGCCGACTACCACAACGTTCACCCACAGTACGGCACGCGCCAGGACTTCCGCGCCTTCGTGCGTGAGGCGCACCGGCGCGGGCTCAGGGTAATCACCGAGCTGGTCATCAACCACACCTCCGATCAGCACCCCTGGTTCCAGGCCGCGCGGCGGGCGCCGCCCGGCTCGCCCAAGCGCGACTTCTACGTCTGGAGCGACGATCCAAAGAAGTATGCAGGCACGCGCATCATCTTCACCGACACCGAGAGCTCCAACTGGGCCTGGGACGACGTGGCCAAGGCCTACTACTGGCATCGCTTCTTCAGCCACCAGCCGGACCTGAACTTCGACAACCCGCAGGTGCTCAAGGCCGTCATCCGGACCATGCGGTTCTGGCTGGACATGGGCGTGGACGGCCTGCGGCTGGACGCCATCCCCTACCTGGTGGAGCGCGAGGGCACCAACAACGAGAACCTGCCGCAGACCCACGCTGTGGTGAAGCAGATCCGCAAGGTCATCGACGAGCACTACGGCGACCGCATGCTACTGGCCGAGGCCAACCAGTGGCCGGAGGACGTGCGCGATTATTTCGGCGACGGCGACGAATGCCACATGGCCTTCCACTTCCCGCTGATGCCGCGCATCTACATGGCAATGGCCCTGCAGGACCGCCATCCCATCGTCGAGATCATGCAGCAGACTCCCGACATCCCGGAGAACTGCCAGTGGGGGATCTTCCTGCGCAACCACGACGAGCTCACGCTGGAGATGGTGACCAGCAAAGAGCGCGACTACATGTACAGCACCTACGCCGCCGACCCGCGCGCCCGCATCAACCTGGGGATCCGCCGGCGGCTCGCGCCGCTGATGGAGAACGACATGGACCGCATCAAGCTGATGAACAGCCTGCTGCTGTCCATGCCCGGCTCCCCGGCCCTGTATTACGGCGACGAGATCGGCATGGGCGACAACATCTTCCTGGGCGACCGCAACGGTGTGCGCACGCCGATGCAGTGGAGCCCGGACCGCAACGCCGGGTTCTCGCGTGCCGATCCCCAGCGCCTGTACCTGCCGCCGATCATGGACCCGGTGTACGGCTTCGAAGCGGTGAACGTCGAAGCGCAGGCGCGCGAACCCGGGTCGCTGCTCAACTGGACGCGGCGTTTGCTCGCGGTGCGTAAGACCAGCAAGGCCTTCGGGCGCGGCAAGCTCACCTTTCTCAAGCCGGGCAACCGCAAGATCCTCGCTTACCTGCGCGAGCTCGGCGACGAGGCCGTGCTGTGCGTAGCCAATCTGGCGCGCTCGGCGCAGCCCGTCGAGCTGGAGCTGGCGCGGCTGCGCGGGCGCGTGCCGGTCGAGCTGATGGGCCGCACTGCCTTCCCGCCGATCGGCGAGCTGCCTTATCTCCTCACGCTGCCGGCCTGTGGCTTCTACTGGTTCCGCCTCGCCACCGACGTGCCGACCCCGGAGTGGCACGAGGAGCGCCTCGCGCGCGAGGACCTGCCGGTGCTGGTGCTGTTCGATGGCTGGTCGAGCTTCTTCCGCGACCGTGTGGTGCCCTGGCGCATCGGCATGGCGCAGAAGGTGCGCGCCCAGCTGGAGGAGGAAGCGCTGCCGCGCTACATCGAGAGCCAGCGCTGGTACGCAGCCAAAGGCGAGAAGATCAGCCGCGCGTCTCTGATCGACCATGCCGAATGGAAGGTCGGGGCCAACACCTGGCTGTTCACTCTGGTGGACGTCGAGACCGCGGCCAGCAAGGCCACCTATTCCATCCCGCTCACCCTGGCGTGGGAGGACCGCGAAGAAGAGCGGCTGCGCAGCCTCGCGCCTGCGACCATCGCCCGGGTCCGTCAGCAGGCGGCGGTGGGCGCCCTCGCCGACGGCCTCGCCGACGAAGCGTTCTGCCGCGCCCTCGTGGAGTCCATCGGCGCCAATCGCGAGCTGGCCACCGCCCACGGGAAGCTGCATTTCCGGCCGACGCGTGCGTACCCGGATCTCGCCGGGGCCAGACCCGGCGAGCTGTCCGTGGCCCACTCGCGCGGGCAGACCAGCAACACCACCGTGAGTCTGGGCGAGCGCCTCTTCCTCAAGGCCTACCGGCGCGCGCGACCCGGGGTGAACCCGGAGCTCGAGATCGGGCGTTTCCTCACCGAAGTCGCCGGCTTCCGCAACTGCGTGCCCGTCGCCGGCGCACTGGAATACACCGCCAGCGACGGCACGCCGATGACGCTGGCGTTGCTGCAGGGCTACGTGACGAACCAGGGCGACGGCTGGACCTACACGCTGGAGTATCTGGAGCCCTTCCTCGACGAGCACCGCACCCTTGCCGCGCCGGTCCTCCCCTCGGACGTGCACGGTGCATTCCTCGCGCTGATGGCCACGCTCGGCAAGCGCACCGCCGAGCTGCACCTCGCGCTGGCCACCCAAAGCAGCCACCCCGACTGCGCGCCGGAGCCGATCACCCGCACCGACGTCACGGCCTGGACCGCCCGCGCCGGCGAAGAGGCCACGGAAACCCTCGACCGCGTGGAGCGGCAGCGCGACCGGCTGCCGCCGATGCTGCGCAGCGAACTGGAGACGCTGCTGGATGCCCGCAAGAGGCTGCTCGCGCGCATCGAGTCCAGTGCGGCAGCCGAAGTCGAAGGCAGCAAGATCCGCTATCACGGCGATTACCACCTCGGACAGGTGCTGCTGTCGAAAAACGACTTCGTCATCATCGACTTCGAGGGCGAACCGGCGCGCCCGCTGGCGGAGCGCCGGCAGAAGCACTCGCCGCTGAAGGACGTCGCGGGTATGCTGCGCTCGTTCAATTATGCGCGTCATGCAGCGCTGCTGCGCGCAACCGAACAGCAGCCGGAAAGCCTGGCCAACCTCGCGCCGCTTGCGCAGAGCTGGGAAACGCAGGTGCGCGACACTTTCCTGCGCGCCTATGCCGAGCGGGTGCAGGGTAGCGAGCTGTACCGGTCGTTCGATGGGGCGCGCCCCCTGCTCGAGCTGTTCGAGCTGGAGAAGGCTTTCTACGAGCTGCGCTACGAGCTGAGCCATCGGCCCGACTGGGCTGTCGTGCCGCTGCGCGGGATTCTTGCCTTTGGTTGAGCCCGCTTGAACCACAGAGGCACCGAGGCACAGAGGAACACGAGACAGAAACACACAGATGGCGCTTGCAACCGGTCTGTGAGCACGATGGCAGCGGGCAGGAATGCGAGAGCAGCCGCACTTCCCCCGCATGCGGCTGCCAAACTGCTGAATGCAGCAGGACCGTAGTTGATTTCTCTGTGCCTCTGTGGTTCAAACCGCCGTAGCAAGCGCGAAGCGCCGCCAAGGAGGAGATCATGAAAGAAGAAGTGAGCATGCTGCTGGAGCCGGCCAGGGCTTTTCTGATGCAGATCGGCGAGTTCCTGCCGAAGCTGCTGCTTGCGGCGGTCGTCCTGGTAGTCGGCTGGCTGCTGGCCAAGGCCGTGCGCTTCGCGGTCACGCGCGGGCTGCGCGCCATCAACTTCCACGTGCTCGGGGAGCGTGCGGGCATCGACGGCTTCCTGAAGGAGGGCGGGATCGAGACGGACACCGTCGGAATCCTCGCGCTGCTGGTGTTCTGGCTGGTGGTGCTGGCCGCGCTCATCATCGGCTTCAACAGCCTAGGGCTCACCTACATCACCGACCTGCTCGGCCGCATCGCGCTGTTCCTGCCGCACGTCATCGTGGCGGTGCTGATCCTGGCCTTCGGCTCGTACTTCGCCCAGTTCGTCGGCAACACCGTAACCAGCTACTGTCGCAGCGCACAGGTGCGCGATGCGGAGCTGCTGGGCATACTGGCCCGCTACGCGATTCTGACCTTCGTGGTCCTGATCGCGCTGGACCATCTCAGCATCGGCGGCGAGATCGTGCGGGTGAGCTTCCTGATCATCCTGGCGGGGGTGGTGCTGGGCCTCGCGCTCGCCTTCGGGATCGGCGGGCAGAAGCGGGCCGCGGAACTGCTGGAGCGTTGGTGGCCGACGTACCAGAAAGGGGAAGACGAGAACGCGCGACGATAGGCGGCGTGCGGCCAGGCGGAAGCTGTACGATTGGCAAACATTGACCATCGTCAAGGCCCGGATCCAGGCTGCGGCGGATGATCGCAACGTAACTCAGACAACAGGAGGCAGATATGGAAGTCAACCGGGAAACCCTGCTACGGGACATGCGGCAGGTCGTGGCGCAGACACAGGCGCTGCTGGAGACGGGCGGCGACAAGCTCGGGAAGACACGCGAGGCTGTGGCCGAGCACCTGGAAGCGGCGAAGGACACCCTCGTCGACCTCGAGCGCGATCTGGAACACGGGGCGCGCCGAGCCGTGCGGCGCGCGGACCACTATGCGCAGGACAACCCCTGGCGCGTGGCGGGCGCGGCGCTCATCGTCGGGCTGGTGCTCGGTACGGTGCTGGGGATTGGCGCTGGTCACAGGCGCGACTGACTCTCAGAAGGAGACCACAGGATGGAACAGACCGGCAGCGACCAAGTCGTCGAGGACCTGCGCAACCTGGCCAGCAACACCGAAGCGCTCGTGGCCGCCACCGCCGGCCAGGGCGGCGAGAAGATTCAGCAGCTGCGCAGTCGCGCTGAGGACTCGCTGCGCGAAGCGCGCCTGCGCCTGCTCGAGGCCGGCGTGCGGATGGAGGGGCGGATGCGCTCCGGTGCGCGCGTCGTGGATGCCTATGTGCACGATCGCCCGTGGCACTCGCTGGGCATCGTCGCCGGCGCTGCGTTCCTGATCGGCTACGTCCTGGGTCGGCGCTAGAGCGCCCCGCTTCGGGCTCGAGCACCGTGCCGTCACGACTCGCGCAGCTCACGGCCCGGCGCCGCGCGCTGGTGCTGCAGTCGCAGGCCCTGCGCGCGCAACTGAGCGCCTCTGCCATCGCACTGCGCCATGCGCTTGGCCCCGCGCAGATCGGTCATGCGGTGCTGGGCAGCATCCGACGCCACCCGGGCATCGCCGCCGGCGTCGCGGTCGCGCTCGTCACGCTGCGTCCGCGCCGCCTATGGAAGCTGGCGGCGCTGGGCGGCGGTGCACTGGCGTTTGCGCTGCGCGCGGCTCCGGTGCTGTCGGCCGCGGTGCGCTTCGCGAGAGCACGCCGCGCCCGTGCGGCGCCGCGCTGATGCAGCGGCGGTTCGACGCTTCCTTCCGCCTGCGCGCAGTGCGCTCCTGCTGACTGTATCCGGGCACGCGAAGCCTGGGACAGGCGACCATGACCTGGGAACAGCTTCCCTTCGTGCAGGGCATCGAGCGCGCCATCTGGGCGACACCGCTCGAATCGCTGCCGGCATGGCGGGCCTCGCTGCTGCGCTTCACGCGCCTGCTGCTGGCGCTGGCCCGCGACCTGGTGTCGGGCCAGCTCACGCTGCGCGCCATGAGCCTGGTCTACACCACGCTCCTGTCGATCGTGCCATTGCTGGCATTGAGCTTGTCCGTGCTCAAGGCGTTCGGCGTCCACAACCAGGTCCAGCCGGTGCTGCGCAACTTCCTGGCGCCGCTGGGCGGTCAAGGCGAGGAGGTCACCGAGCACATCATCCAGTTCGTCGAGCGCATGAACGTCGGCGTGCTCGGCTCGGTGGGCTTCGCGCTGCTGCTGTACACGGCGGTGTCGCTGGTTCAGAAGATCGAGGAGTCGTTCAACTTCATCTGGCACATCGCCGAGCCGCGCAGCATGGGCGAGCGCTTCAGCCGCTACCTGAGCGTGCTGCTGGTGGGGCCGATCCTGGTGTTCTCCGCGCTGGGCATGACCGCCGCAGTGACCAGCATGGATCGCGTGCAGGTGCTGCTGGCGGTGGAGCCGCTCGGATGGCTGGTGTACTCGATCGGCCAGCTCATGCCGTACCTGCTGGTGATCGCCGCCTTCACGTTCATCTACATTTTCGTCCCCAACACGCGCGTGCGCTTCTGGCCGGCGCTCACCGGCGGAATCGTCGGCGGGCTGCTCTGGCAGACCGGCGGCTGGGCCTTCGCCATGTTCGTGGCCGCCTCTGCCCGCTACTCGGCGATCTACTCCAGCTTCGCCATCCTCGTGCTGTTCATGATCTGGCTCTACCTGAGCTGGCTGATCCTGCTGTTCGGCGCGGGCGTCGCCTTCTATCGGCAGCATCCGGAGTACATCCTGCCGCAGAGCGGCGAGCCGCGGCTGAGCAATCGCATGCGCGAGCGCCTCGCGCTGGTGGTGATGAGCCTGATCGCGCAGCACCACCGCGACGGCCGCGCCGCGTGGACTCTGCCGCAGCTTACCCAGCGTCTGGGCGTGCCCACCCACGCCATGCGCGCGGTGCTCGCCACGCTGCGCCAGTCGGACATCCTGGCGCAGACCGGTGACGATCCACCCACCTATCTGCCGGCGCGCGACCTCACCCGTCTTCCCGTGCGCAGCCTGCTCGAGGCGGTGCGCAGTGCTGGCGAGGACCGCTACCTCAACCCGGCTTCCCTCCCGGTGCCGCTGGCCGTCGAGCAGGCCCTCCAGCGCATCGAGCAGGGGGTGGGTGCCTCGCTGGAGGATTTGAGCGTCGCCACGCTAGCCGATCCGCCCCACGCTGTCAGCGGCGACGGTGCGGAGCTCTGAACGCGGATGATGCGCATTGCCCTCATCAGATGGCTCGAGCGGCGGCTCCAGGCCGAACCGAGTTCGCTCGCCAAGGGCATCATCCTGGTGTCTGTGGCAGCGCTCACGCTGGCGATGCTCACGCTGAGGCTGGCGGTAGAGGCCGATCTGGCGGTCTCCCTCACCCTGCTTCTGCCCATCGTGCTGATCGCGTGGTATCTCGGCCTGGCATGGGGCCTGGCGACGACGTGCTTCGTGGCGTTGTCATGGCTGGCGGCCGATCTGGTCGGGGTGACACCGAGGGTGCCCGACTGGGTCGTTTATGTGAACGCCATCGTGCGCGCGGGCGTGTTCGGCCTGGCCGCCCTGCTGGTGGCCGCCCTGCACCAGGCCTACCGGCACCAGCGCCAGCTGGCCACCATCGATCCGCTCACCGGCCTGAACAACCGCCTCGGGTTCATGGCCGTCGCGGAAACCGAGCGGCAGCGGGCTGCGCGCTTTGGCCACCCCCTCACGCTGGCCTATCTCGATCTCGACGACTTCAAGGCGGTCAACGACAGGCTCGGACACGAGGCAGGCGACGCCGTCCTGCGTCTGGTCGGCAGCTTCCTGCGCCAGCGGCTGCGCAGGATCGATTCCGCCGCCCGGCTGGGAGGAGACGAGTTCGTCGTGCTTCTCCCGCAGACCGGCGAGCAGGCAGGCTTGCTCGCAGCTTCCGACATACACAGCGGAATCGCGGCTGCGCTGAAGAAGGACGGTTTCGCGGTGGGGTTAAGCGCGGGGGTCGCGACATTCCTGCAGGCGCCGCACTCGGTCGACGACATGCTGCAAACCGCCGACCGGCTCATGTACGAAGCCAAGCGAGAGAGCAAGGGCAGCTTGCGCCATGCAGCCGTGTCGGGCCACGCCGCCGACCTCTCGCAGCGCGCGGGCGCCACCGCGCAGGCCGCGCTGCGCCAGGACGCATGAGCGTCTCAATAGTATAATTTGGGCAAATTCTCCGAACGTCCTTCGCACGGCGCCACAGCAAGGACGCCGACCCCTTGGCAGAGCGCGGACTGAAGCAACCGCGGGCGTGCTGGCGGGCACCTGTTCCACCCTCCCACAAACCTGTGGATCCTGCGCGGCAAACGGGGACACTGCACGGTCGGCGGCAGGGTGCACACCGGCAGGCGCCGACCGCCGCCCGGCCGGCGTACCCGCGCGGCCAGTCCGGCCATGACAGCCAGCCTCGAGATCCGATCGATGATGCAAAGTAGCTTCTTCTGGCCTTCAGCGCGACAGGTGCGCGAGTGAGCGCCCCCATCACCACCGTGTGGCCGGGCGATCCGTACCCGAGGGGCGCGACCTGGGACGGCGAGGGCGTGAACTTCTCGCTGTTCTCCGCTCATGCCGAGAAAGTGGAGCTGTGCGTGTTCGATGCCAGCGGCCGCCAGGAGCTGCAGCGCATCGAGCTGAAGGAGCGCACCGACGAGATCTGGCACTGCTACCTGCCGGAAGCGCGCCCGGGGCTGCTCTACGGCTACCGGGTGCACGGGCCCTACCGTCCCGAGGAAGGCCATCGCTTCAATCCCCACAAGCTGCTGATCGAGCCCTACGCCAAGCATCTGTCGGGCAACCTGCGCTGGAGCGACGCGCACTTCGCTTATCGCGTGGGCCACGCGCGGGAGGATCTGTCGTTCGACCGGCGCGACAATGCCGCGGGCATGCCCAAGTGCCGGGTGATCGACCCGGCCTTCACCTGGGGCGAGGATCGCCGACCGCGGGTGCCATGGCACGACACGGTCATCTACGAGCTGCACGTGCGCGGCTTCACGATGCGTCACCCCGAGGTCCCGGCCGCGTTGCGCGGTACCTATGCCGGGCTCGCCTGCGGGCCGGTAATCGACTGGTTCCGGCGCCTGGGCGTCACCACCATCGAGCTGATGCCGGTGCACTGGTTCGTCGACGACCGCCACCTGCTGCAGAAGGGGCTGCGCAACTACTGGGGCTACAACTCGCTTGCCTTCTTCGCACCGGACCTGCGCTACAGCTCCACCGGACGCGTGAGCGAGTTCAAGACCATGGTCAAGACCCTGCACTCGGCCGGCCTGGAGGTGATCCTCGACGTGGTTTACAACCACACCGCCGAGGGCAACCACCTGGGGCCCACGCTGAGCCTGCGCGGCATCGACAACGCGTCCTACTACCGCCTGGTGCACGACAACCGGCGCTTCTACATGGACTACACGGGCTGCGGCAACACGCTCAACATGCGCAACCCGCGCGCGCTGCAGCTGCTGATGGACAGCCTGCGCTACTGGGTGCTCGACATGCACGTGGACGGCTTCCGCTTCGACCTCGCCTCGGCGCTGGCGCGCGAGCTGCACGCGGTGGACCGGCTGGGCGCGTTTTTCGACATCATCCGCCAGGACCCGGTGCTGTCGCAGGTCAAGCTGATCGCCGAGCCCTGGGACGTGGGCGAAGGCGGCTACCAGGTGGGCAATTTTCCGCTCGGGTGGACCGAGTGGAACGACCGCTACCGCGACGCCATGCGCGCCTACTGGAAGGGTGACGGCGGGGTGATCGGCGAGTTCGCCCGCCGTTTCACCGGCTCGAGCGACCTGTACGAGACCAGCGGGCGCAAGCCCTACGCCAGCATCAACTTCATCACCAGCCACGACGGCTTCACGCTGGAGGATCTGGTCAGCTACAACGCCAAGCACAACGAAGCCAACCTGGAGGACAATCGCGACGGCCACGACAACAACCTGTCGTGGAACTGCGGTGTGGAGGGTCCCACCGACGATCTCGAGGTGCGCGCGTTGCGCGCGCGGCAGAAACGCAACTTCATCGCCACGCTGTTGCTGTCGCAGGGCGTGCCCATGCTGGTGGCCGGCGACGAGATCGGCCGCACGCAACGCGGCAACAACAACGCCTACTGCCAGGACAGCGAGCTGTCCTGGGTCGACTGGGATCTCGACGAGGAGGGTCGCGCGCTGCTGGAGTTCGTCCGGCGCATGGTCGGCATCCGCCGCGCTCACCCGGTGTTCCGCCGCCACCGCTTCTTCCGGGGCCGCGCAACTCACGGCGCCGGCCTCAAGGACATCGTCTGGCTGCGCCCGGACGGCGGGGAGATGACCGATGATGAGTGGGAGCACGCATTCGCACGCAGCCTCGGGGTGTACGTGGGAGGTGCCACTCTGGAGGAGAGGGACCGGCGCGGGCACCGGCTCGTCGACAACAACTTCCTGGTGCTGTTGAGCTCGCACCACGAGACCATCCCGTTCACGCTGCCGGCCCCGCGCCCCGGCACCGCCTGGCAGGTTCTGGTGGACACCGCCTACGAGCAGGGGCTCGCGATGGACGGGCGCTATCCGGGCACCGCGCAGTACCCGCTGCAGGGCCGCTCCCTGGCGCTGCTCATGGAGGTGGAGGCTGCGGCATGAGACGAGCGCACGAGATGCCATTCGGCTGCCTGCCGCTCGGCGGCGGCGGCGTTCGATTCCGTCTATGGGCGCCGGACGCGGGCAGCGTCGGCTTGCGCCTCGAGAATGGCAGCGATGGCGGGCTGCTACCGATGGAGCGCGCGGGCAGTGGCTGGTGGCAGCTCGACTGCGCTCGGGCCGCACCCGGCAACCGCTACCGCTTCCAGATCAATGGCGGACTGTTTGTCCCCGACCCCGCCTCGCGCGCCAACCCGGAAGATGTGCACGGCGCGAGCCTGATCGTGGACCCGCTCGCCTTCGACTGGGCTGACGGGCAGTGGCACGGGCGGCCGTGGGAAGAAGCGGTGCTCTACGAGTTGCACGTGGGCACCTTCACGCCGGAGGGCACGTTCGCCGGGGTGGAGTCGAAGCTCGACTATCTGCGCGGGCTCGGTGTAACCGCCATCGAGCTGATGCCGGTTGCCGACTTCCCGGGCAGCCACAACTGGGGCTACGACGGCGTGCTGCCCTTCGCGCCCGATTCGCGCTACGGCACGCCCGAGGACCTCAAGCGGCTGGTGCAGGGCGCGCACGCGCACGGGTTGATGGTGTTCCTCGATGTGGTCTACAACCACTTCGGACCGGAGGGCAACTATCTGCATGCCTACGCGCCGCAGTTCTTCACCCAGCTCCACCACACACCCTGGGGCGCAGCCATCGACTTCGACGGCAAAGACAGCCGCACGGTGCGCGACTTCTTCATCCACAACGCGCTGTACTGGCTCGAGGAGTACCACATCGACGGCCTGCGGCTGGACGCGGTGCACGCGATCCTGGACGATAGCCGGCCGGATATTCTCAGCGAGCTGGCGCGCGCCGTCCGGCTCGGGCCCGGACGCGACCGCCACGTCCACCTGGTGCTGGAGAACGACCGCAACCAGGCGCGCCACCTGGGGCCGCAACCCGCTGTGCCTGGCCGCTACGACGCGCAGTGGAACGACGACATCCACCACGCCCTGCACGTGTTACTGACTGGCGAGCGCGACGGCTACTACCGTGATTACGCCGATGCACCGCTCACCCATCTGGGGCGCTGCCTGGCCGAGGGCTTCGCCTGGCAAGGTGAGGTTTCGCCGTACCGCAAAGGGCATCCGCGCGGCGAGCGCAGCGCGGACCTGCGCCCGAGCGCATTCGTGTCTTTCCTGCAGAACCACGACCAGATCGGCAACCGCGCCTTTGGGGAACGAATCAGCCGGCTGGCGCCGCCGCAACGGATCAAGGCCGCGGTGGCCATCCTGCTGCTGTCCCCGCAGCCGCCGCTGCTGTTCATGGGCGAGGAGTGGGGCGCGCGCGAGCCGTTCCCGTTCTTCTGCGACTTCGAAGCCGAGCTGGCGAAGAAGGTGACGGAGGGCAGGCGTGGAGAGTTCGCCCGCTTCGATCGCTTCCGCGACGAGACCGCCCGGCTGCTCATCCCCGACCCCGGCAGCGCCGCGACCTTCGACTCCGCGCGCTTGAATTGGACGGCGCGCGAACACGCCGAGCACGCCGAATGGGTCCGGCTCTACCGCTCGCTGCTTGCGCTGCGCGCACGTGAGATCGCGCCACGCCTGGCCGGCGCCACTGGCGGTGCGCAGTTCCGCATCGTCGACCCGGGACTGCTGAGCGTGCGCTGGACGCTGGGCGAGGGCTCCGTGCTGCATCTGACGGCCAACCTCGACGATCACCCGCGCGACCGCGTCGCGCTGCCGGAAGGTCGGCTGCTTTATTCGTCCAGCGACCGGCTGGGCGACGCCCTCACGGGCAGCGCGCTGCCGCCCTGGACCGTGGTATGGACCCTGGGAACCAGTCGTGGCTGACCTCGACGCCCTGCGCAAGCTCGCAGGCCTGCATGGCATCCAGGCCGACTGGTATGACATCTGGGGCAACCGCCACGAGGTGCCCGAGCGCACGCTGCGCACGTTGCTCGCTGCCATGCATGTGGCAGCCCACGACGATGCCCAGGTACAGGCGAGGCTGCGCGACGCGGCGTTGCTGACCTGGCGCGCGCGTCTGCCTTCCACGGTGGTCGTGCACGCGGGACAGCAGCCGGCGCGTCTTCTGCTGCGCTTGCCTGCTGCCCTGGATGCGCACACGCTGCAGCTGACGGTTCGCGAGGAAGGCGGCAAGGTGCACAGCCGCTCGGTCCAGTCTCAGACGCTTGCCGAGCGCGAGCGCGCCGAGCTCGACGGCATCGCACACGTCGCGCGTGAGCTCAGCCTCGACATCGACCTGGCACCCGGCTACCACGGGCTCACGCTGGCGCAGGGCGACGAGGTGCTCGGTGAAAGCACGCTGGTCGTTGCGCCTGACGCCTGCTACGCGCCACTGGCCGTTCAGGACGAGGGGCGCGTATGGGGTCCCACCGCTCAGCTCTACGCCGTGCGCTCCGAGCGCAACTGGGGAATCGGCGACTTCAGCGACCTGCGCCTGCTGATCGAGCAGTGGGGCCGTCGCGGTGCCGCAATCATCGGGCTGAATCCACTGCATGCGCTGTTTCCCCACGACCCGGCACGCGCGAGCCCCTACAGCCCCTCGAGCCGGCTGTTTCTCAATCCCCTCTACCTCGACCCCGAGCAGATCGAGGATTTCCGCGAGAGCGAGGAGGCGCAGCGGCTGGGCGCCTCGGCCGAGCTCCTGGCGCGGCTCAAGACGCTGCGCGCCGCGGAGCTGGTGGATTACACCGGGGTTGCCGAGGTCAAGGGGCAGATGTTCGAGCTGCTCTATGCGAGCTTCCGGTCCCGCCACCTCGCGACCGACGGCGAGCGCGCCCATGCCTTTCACGCCTTCCAGGCGCGCGGCGGCGAGGCGCTGCGCCGGCACGCCCTGTTCGAAGCGCTGCAGGAGCATCTGCATCGCGACGACCCCTCGGTCTGGGGCTGGCCGGTGTGGCCGAACAGCTTTCGCGACCCGGGCGGCGCAGCGGTCACGCAGTTCGCCCACGCGCAGGCCGACCGTGTCGAGTTCTACCAATGGCTGCAGTGGCAGGCCGATATCCAGCTCGAAGGCCTTGGTCTGCGCTCGCTGGAGGTGGAGCTGGGCGTGGGCCTGTATGGCGATCTGGCGGTGTCCGTCGACCGCGGCGGCGCCGAAGCATGGGCGAACCAGGACCTCTACGCGCTGGCGGTAAGCGTCGGCGCGCCACCCGACGATTTCAACCTCAACGGCCAGAACTGGGGGCTCCCGCCGCCGATACCCGACCGCCTGCGCGCCACAGGCTATGCGCCGTTCATCGCCACGCTGCGCGCCAACATGCACCACACGGGAGCGCTGCGCATCGACCATGTGATGGGCCTGATGCGCCTGTTCTGGATTCCCGAGGGCGCACCCGCCAGCCAGGGCGCCTATGTGCACTATCCGCTCCACGACATGCTCGGAATCCTTGCGCTGGAGAGCCATCGCAACCGTTGCCTGGTAGTCGGGGAAGATCTCGGGACTGTGCCCGACGAGCTGCGCCATGCTCTGGCCGAGATCGGCGTGCTGTCGTATCGACTGCTGTACTTCGAGCGGCGCGGCGACGGCGAATTCAAGGCACCGTCGGAGTACCCGCCTGCTGCTCTGGTGGCTGCGAGCACGCACGACCTGCCCACCCTCACCGGCTTCTGGGAAGGCCGCGACCTGCGGGTGCGTGCCAGCCTGAACCTGTTTCCCTCCGAGGAAGTGCATCAGCGCCAGGTGCTGGACCGCGCGCAGGACCGCGTGCGGCTGCTCGCCGCCCTGCAGCGCGAGGGCCTGCTGCCGGAGGGCATCCTGGTCGACCCAGCCGCCACCCCGGAGATGACCGCACAGCTGGCGCGAGCGCTGCACGTCTACCTGGCGCGCACGCCCAGCCGGGTGATGATGGTGCAGCTCGAGGACGTGCTGGGTGCCGGCGAACAGGTAAACCTCCCGGGGACCACCGGCGAGCATCCCAACTGGTGTCGCAAGCTCGGCCTCGAGTTGGAGCGGTGGCCCACCCTGGAGCCCTTCGCCGCGCTGTGCAAGGCGCTCGAGGCGCAGCGGCCGCGCTGGGAGGCACCGCGCCCAAAGGCGGCCGCCCGTGAGCCGCGCGCAGCGCGCATCCCACGGGCCACCTACAGGCTGCAGCTGCACGCGGGCTTCGGCTTTCGCGCGGCGACCGAGCTCGTCCCCTACCTTGCCGAGCTGGGCGTGAGCGACGTGTACTGCTCGTCCTACCTGCGCGCGCGCCCGGGCAGCACACACGGCTACGACATCATCGACCACAACGCACTCAACCCGGAGATCGGCGGCGCGGAGGACTTCGAGCGCTTCGTCGATGCATTGCGGGCGCATGGCATGGGGCAGATCCTCGACGTCGTGCCCAACCACATGGGCGTGATGGGGTCCGACAACGTCTGGTGGATGGACGTGCTGGAGAACGGACCTGCCTCGGTCTACGCCGACTACTTCGACATCGACTGGGACCCGGTGAATCCGTCGCTGCGCCAGAAGGTGCTCGTGCCGGTGCTGGGCAGCCATTACGGGCTGGCGCTCGAGCGCGGCGAGATCCAGCTGAAGTTCGAGCCCGAGGCAGGCAGCTTCGCCTTCTTCTACTTCGAGCACCGTTTCCCGGTGGCGCCGCGGGAGTATCCGCGCATCCTGGAGCGCGCGCTGCGCGCGCTGCCAGCGCAGGTCATCGACGAAACCTCGCGCGCCGAGTTCGAGAGCCTGGTCAGCGCGTTTTCCCATCTGCCGCCGCGCGAAGCCACTCAGGCCGAGCTCATCACCGAGCGCAACCGCGACAAAGAGGTGCACAAGCGCCGGCTGGCCGCGCTGTGCCGCGTGCACCCGGCTGTGGTCGAGGCCGTAGAGGCGGCCCTGCGGGCGATCAACGGCACCCCCGGAGACGAGCGCAGCTTCGACGCGCTGCACGATCTGCTCGAAGCCCAGGCCTACCGGCTCGCGTACTGGCGCGTGGCCTCCGACGAGATCAACTACCGGCGCTTTTTCGACATCAACGACCTGGCGGCACTGCGCATGGAGAACGAGGCGGTGTTCGAAGCCACCCACCGCCTCATTCTGGAGCTGGTCGCCAGCGGCAAGGTCACGGGCCTACGCATCGATCATCCCGACGGGCTGTACGACCCGGCTCAGTACTTCCAGCGGCTGCAGGACCGCATCGCCGCGCTCACCGGGGTACCGAGCGAGCGCCGCCGTCAGCGCAGGCGCGGGTTGCCGGTGTATCTCGTCGCCGAGAAGATCGCCGCCGGCCACGAGCGTGTGCCGGAGAGTTGGCCGGTGCACGGCACCACGGGTTATCGGTTCGCCAACGTGGTCAACGGCGTGTTCGTGGATACCGCATCGCGCACGCGGCTCGATCGCATCTATCGCGCCTTCACCGGAGAGGATGCCTCCTTCGAGGACGTGGTGTATGCATCCAAGCGCATCATCCTGCGCAACGCCCTGGCGAGCGAGCTCAACGTGCTGGCCAACCGGCTGGCGCACATCGCACAGGCAGACCGTCGAACGCGCGATTTCACGCTCAACAACCTGCGCCAGGCGCTGACCGAGGTCATCGCGTGCTTCCCGGTGTACCGGACCTACGTGGCCGACAAGGTGTCTGACCAGGACCGCCGCTACATCGAATGGGCCGTTGCCCGCGCCAAGCAGCGCAGCCAGGCGAGCGACATCAGCATCTTCGACTTCGTGCTGTCCACGCTGTTGAGCCGGCCCGGCGAAGGCGCCTCGCAGGTGCAGCGCGCGCAGGTGCGGGCATTCGCGATGAAGTTCCAGCAGATTACCGCGCCGGTGACCGCCAAGGGGGTTGAGGACACTACTTTCTACCGGTACAACCGGCTGGTGTCGCTGAACGAGGTCGGCGGCGACCCGGACCGCTTCGGCTTCACCCTGGCTGCATTCCACGGTGCCAGCCAGGACCGCGCGACACGCTGGCCCAGCACCATGCTCGCGACCTCCACGCACGACAGCAAGCGCTCGGAGGACGTGCGCGCACGCATCGACGTGCTCTCGGAGATGCCCGCCGCGTGGCGCCTGAGCCTGCGACGCTGGAGCCGGATCAATCGGAGCAAGAAAGCCGAGATCGACGGCGCGCCAGCCCCATCGGCCAACGACGAGTACCTGCTGTACCAGACCCTGCTGGGGAGCTGGCCGTCCGGTACCCTGGACGAGGCCGGCCTGGCAGCCTACCGCCACCGCATCGAAAGCTACATGATCAAGGCGGTGCGCGAGGCGAAGGTGCGTTCGAGCTGGATCAACGTCAACGAGAGTTATGAGGCTGCCGTCACGGGCTTCGTCGGAGCGCTGCTGGGGCGGTTGCAGAGCAACCTGTTTCTCGACGACTTCGCCGGGCTGCAGCGCTACGTAGCATGGTTGGGTATGCTCAACAGCCTGTCGCAGACGCTGATCAAGCTCGCTTCTCCCGGCGTGCCCGATATCTTCCAGGGCACTGAGCTGTGGGACCTCTCGCTGGTGGACCCGGACAACCGCAGGCCGGTAGACTGGCAGCAGCGCCGCAGCCTGCTCGCGGAGATCCGCCCGCTGGTTGGGGCGCCGGCCGCCGCCCGTGTTGCGCAGTTGCAGGCCATGCTGCAGGCGCCCGAGGACGGCCGCTGCAAGCTGTATCTGATCAGCATAGGCCTGGACCTGCACAGACGCCGCGCCGGGCTGTTCGAAGCAGGCGACTATGCGCCTGTCCTGGCGCAGGGATTGCGTGCGCGCCACGTCGTCGCCTTCGCACGCCGCAACGGGTCAGGCGGTGTGATTGCGGTCGCACCGCGGTTCTTCGCCGCCTTGTGCGAGCGGCCCGGTATCCTGCCATTCGGCCCTCAGGCGTGGGGCGACACCGGACTGCCACTGCCCTGGCTGACGCCGGACATCGAGCTGCGCGACGCGATCAGTGGACGCCAGGTCACCGTCGAGAGCGACGCGCAGGGCGTGCGCGTGCAGGTGGGCGAGCTGCTCACGGCCTTTCCGGTCGCGCTGCTGGAGCACTCCGATGAGCGCAGGAACGGAACATTAACCGCGGAGGACGCAGAGGACGCGGAGTAAACCGATGGGCTATGCAAGCACATCTCTCCGTTCCAGATAGCCAAGTGGTGCAGCACCCCTATCGTGCTTCCTCCGCCTCCGACGACGCGGAGCTGATCGCGGTCTGCCGTGAGCGGGCCGTCGCGCTGCTGGAACGCAACCTCTCTGCCCACGGTATCCTGGCCGCCACCCCGGGCGCTCGGGCGAACGCGCGTGGCTACGGCGCGGTGTTCGCCCGGGACGCTGCCGTGTGCGCGCTGGGAATGGCAGTCAGCGGTAGTGCCCGCCTCGAGCAGGAAGCGGCGACGGGACTGCTGATGCTCGCGTCGCATCAGGCGCGCAACGGCCAGATCGCGAAGTTCGTCGACGTCCACAGCCGTGAGGCCGACTTCTGGTACCTCGGATGCATCGACGCCACATTGTGGTGGCTGCTCGCGCTGGACTTTCTGGCCCGGCGTCGGCCGCACCGGGGCCTGCGGGCGCAGGTCGAGGACAACGTGCAGCGGGCGATCTCTTGGCTCCTGTGCCAGGAGCACCAACGCTTCGGGCTGCTGCAGCAGAACGAGGCGAGCGATTGGGCCGACCTCATGCCACGCTCGGGCTTCGTCCTATACAGCAACGCCCTGTGGTATCAGGTCAAGCGGCTGTACGGCCTGCCGGATGCGGCACGGACGCTCGACAACTTCAATCATCTGTTCTATCCCTTCTCGCGCGAGATCGCCGACTACCGTCGCGCGCGCCTGCTCATGCACTACGTGCGCAACCGGGCGCACAACCGCGAGCTGTACCTGAGCTTCGTCAACTTCTCGTTCTGGGGAGAGGAAGGCGACGTGTTCGGCAACCTGCTCGCCGTGCTGTTCGGTCTGGCCGACGGCGCCATGACCAGGCGCATCCTGCGCGCGCTGCAGCGAGCCGGTATCCACGAACCCTATCCGGTACGCGTGGTCTGCGATCCGATCCTGGAATCGGACCGGCTGTGGCGGCCCTACATGGGACGCCACCGGCAGAACCTGGCCTGGCAGTATCACAATGGGGGCATCTGGCCTTTCGTCGGCGGCTTCTGGGTCGCGGCGATCGCGGAGCAAGGCACCCAGGCGCAGGCACGTCGCGAGCTGGCCAAGGTGGCGCGTGCCAACCAGCTCGGCGGCTGGGCGTTCAACGAGTGGCTGCACGGCGCCACGTGCGCGCCGGGCGGCATGCCGGGACAGTCGTGGAACGCCGCTGCTTTCCTTCTGGCTTGCGCGTGCTTGGAGCACAGGGTGTTCGCGGGCTGGGCCAGGTAGGCAGACGGATGAAGGGCAGCTCAGGGCGCGGTCGGCGGCTCGACCGCCGATTCGCGTGACTGGGCTTGCAGCACGCGGAACGCAGGCGCGGTCCCATCCTTGGCCGCACCTGCATAGACGGTGAGGTGCGGGAAGGGAATTTCTATACCCTCGGCGTCGAAGCGATTCTTCAACCGGCGCAGGTACTCGCGCCGCACGCTCCACTGCTCGAGCGGACGCACCATGAATCGGCAGCGCAGGATCACCGCGCTGTCGTCCCAACGGTCCACCCCGACCATCTCCACGTCCTCCAGGATCTTGGGGCCGAAGGCAGGGTCCTCGCGCAACTCAGCCGCGACGTCGCGCATCACCGCCAGAGCCTGATCGACGTCCTCGCGATAGGCCACACCTGCGTCCACCACCGAGCGCGCGTACCCCTGGCCCATGTTCGTGACCGTGGTGATGAGGTTGTTGGGCACGAAATGGACGTGGCCATCGTAGTCACGCAGCCGCACGTAGCGCAGCGTCACCTCCTCCACCAGACCGGTCTTGCCGCCGACCTCCGCCACGTCGCCCTGGCGCAGCTGGTTCTCCAGCAGGATGAAGAACCCGGTGAAGTAGTCCTTGACCAGGCTCTGCGCCCCGAAGCCAACCGCCAGCCCGACCACCCCCGCCGCCCCGAGGATCGGGGCCAGCGACACGCCCAGCTCGTGCAGGATCTCGGCACCCGCGATCACTGTGACGATCACTGCCGCCAGATACCGGAAGACGCGTCCGAGCGTCTGCGCCCGCTTGATCTGCTCCGGATCGTCCATGCCCCGGGTGATGCGCTCGCGGAACAAGCGGATCAGACGCTGCAGCACACGCATCGCGACGAGTGCGACGACCACGATGATCAGGATGCGCACAGCGATGAGCAGGGGCCCGCTCCAGCCGGACGACTGGAGCAGCGCGAGCAAAGCCTTCAGCTGTTCCATGCGTTGGTCGCTTCGAGTCCTTCAATCAGAAGAGGAGCTGGTCACAGAGATCAACTTCAACGGGTTACCCGGGTGAAGGAGCACGCCCGCCACGTGACGGGGCGCGGCCAGAGAGTCGTTCTTCTTCCTCTGAGCCTCCTGTGATCTGCGTGACGGATCTAAGTTCAAATGTCCTGCAGATGGGTCAGCGCTGCGGCGGTTGGGACTTCGACCTTCATCCCCTTGAGCAGCGCGGCCACACACTGGTCCAGGCGCCGTAGCGCAGCCGGCGGCAGCGACTCCAGCGCATCGGGCAGCACGCCGCGCGCCGGGCCGGGCGCCTTGCGCACGAGCCGCTCGCCTGCCGCCGTCAGGTACACGCGCACCACGCGCTGGTCGTCTTCGTCGCGCTTGCGCACCAGCAGCTTGCGGCGTGTCAGCACCTCCAGCAGGTTGCTCACGGTGGATTGGTGCAAGGCCATGGCGGCGGCCAGGTCCTTCACCCGCGCACCCGGCTGCTCGGCCAGCTCGGCGAGCAACCACAACTGCGCGCCGCTCACGCCTGAATCGCGCTCGACCTCTCGGAAGTGGACCTTCGCGGCCCGGAAAATCTGACGGAACTTCTTCAGCACTTCCAGCGCGGCGGCCCGCTGCTGCGGCCGGGCGCTGCTTGCCCTGCGCTTGCGTGCGCCCGCGCGCACGCCCTTCACGGTGGATGACTTCTTCTTCATGGCAATCGAATTGTTTTTCTCTCCCTGACCCCAGCACCGCGCCCCTCGCGGGCAGCACGCGCCGGAGCCCGCAACTTTATCCGACTAGTGGGCGAACCGCCAGAGCATCGGTGCGCCGAGCCGCGTGGAATCCAGAGGCGACTGGGGGCAGCACTCTATGGTCAGCGCGCTTGATCCTCTGCGTTTGGGCAAATATACTTTGTCTGAATCTGCCTCGGCAGGGTATCGGGTGAGCTGGATCGCCAGCGCGCCAGACCCGGCCGGGATGGAGCACGTGAGTTAGCGTGGAGCGCGTGGCGGGCAAGAACCTGTGCCGGCTTGATGCAGGTTCGAGCCCGTTGTTGGGCCCCGGGGGCACCCCGGGGCATTTTTTTGGTGCTTCCGGGCGCGCTGCACTCATGCCAGCAAGAAGAACGGCCGACTCGGGCGACCCGCGTGCAGTGCTACTGATCGACCAGGATGGTGGAAGCGAGTTCCCTGCCGCTACGTCGCCTCGGAAAGACGTCGGTCCGGCCGCATGCGCAGGCAATCGGCCTGCACAGGCGGCTGAGTTCTCGCCTCAGGCGCGCAGTGGCGCGGAGATTCAACGCATGACGAACGGATTCCCCGTCGCTGCGCCGCTATTGATCCACACGCTCTTGAGCTGAAGGTACTCGTAGATCGCGTCCTGGCCGTTCTCGCGGCCGACCCCGGAGTCCTTGTAGCCGCCGAAGGGCGACATGTAGCTCACCGCACGGTAGGTGTTGACCCACACCGTTCCGGCCTGGATCCGCTCGGACATGCGGAGCGCGCGGCCGATGTCGCGCGTCCAGACGCCCGCGCCCAAGCCGAAGCGCACGTCGTTGGCGATACGCACCGCCTCTTCTTCGTCGCGGAAAGGAATCACCGACAGCACCGGCCCAAACACCTCCTCCTGGGCAATTCGCATGCTGTTGTCCACGCCGGTGAAGATGGTCGGCTCGACGAACCAGCCCTTGCCGCACTCGGGACGTGTGGCGGGGCCGCCGCCCAGACGCAGCTGCGCGCCCTCGCTGCGCGCAACGTCGATGTAGGACAGCACTTTCTCATACTGCGGCCGGGTGGTCACGGGACCGACCTGGGTGTCCATGCTGAGGGGATTGCCCATCTTCGCGGTCTTCGCCAGCGCCAGCAGCTTCTCGACGAAGGCATCGTGCACCGACTCCTGCAGCAGGAGGCGCGAGCCGGCGATGCAGGTCTGCCCGGTCGCTGCGAAGATGCCAGACACCGCGCCGTTGACTGCGTCCTCCAGGTTGGCATCCTCGAATACGATGTTGGGCGATTTGCCGCCCAACTCGAGCCCAACCTTCTTGAAGCCGCGCGCGGCTGCCTCGTTGATGAGCCGGCCAGTTGCATCCGAGCCGGTGAAGGCGATCTTGCGGGTGAGCGGATGCTCCACCAGCGGCATGCCCACGTCCTTGCCATAGCCGGTGACGACATTGACCACGCCTGCTGGGAAGCCCGCCTCCTCCACCAGCTTGGCGAACTCCAGCGTGGACACCGAGGTGAACTCGGAGGGCTTCAGCACCACGGTGTTGCCAGCCGCCAGTGCGGGCGCGAGCTTCCACGCGGTGAGCAGCAGCGGCGAGTTCCAGGGCGTGATCGCCGCCACCACACCGAGCGGCTCGTAGCGGGTGAAGTTGAAGTAGCCCTTCTTGTCCAGCGGGATGACCGCACCTTCGATCTTGTCGGCCAGTCCGCCGAAGTAGTAATACCACTGCGGCGCGTAGTTGAGTTGCGCGCGCATCTCGGCGATCAGCTTGCCGTTGTCCAGCACTTCGAGCTCGGCGAGGCCCTGCGCATTGGCCGCGATCAGGTCGCCGAGCTTGCGCAGCAGGGCCCCGCGCTGGCTGGGGGTCATCTGGGGCCAGGGACCGTCGGTGAACGCCGAATGCGCGGTGCGCACGGCGTGGTCGGCATCCTGCGCATTGCCGCGCGGGATCAGCGCCCAGGGCTCGCCGGTGAACGGGTTGTAGCTTTCGAACCACTCGCCGGAAGACGGCGCGATCCACTCGCCGCCCACGTACATCTGGTGTTTGCGCACGGCTCCTCCTCCGCTAGGTTTTCGCGTGTTACAAGTTGCGCAGATTCAGCTCGGCCAGCTCGAGCAGCGCGATCAGGCGCTTCTGGCCGGAGCCCTGCAGCGCCTCCAGCGCAGCCGCGATGCGCTTGCCCATCTCTTCGCCGCTGGCGCCGGCGATCCCGTTGAGCTGCTGCGCCACATCGGCGAGCAGCAGGGAGTCGGCGGCAGCACGCACCTCCTCGAGCCGCGCTTCAATGGCGGTACGATCGAGATTGGTGGCGAACTCGAAGGTCTTGTCCAGATCCATGTTGTCCCCCTGTCCTCGGGCTGGCATCCAGGCCTTGCGGCTGCATAAATACCATAAAATGCCTGACAACCAGTCAAAAACTGTGAAACAACGGGAGGAGAGCATCCCATGAATGCGTTCCGGGTGGACGGCAAGGTCGCCATCGTAACCGGCTCCAGCCGGGGAATCGGCCGCTCCATCGCCGAGCACCTTGCCGCCTACGGGGCCAAGGTGGTGATCTCCAGCCGCAAGCAAGGACCCTGCGAGGAAGTGGCGCAGGCGATCCGAGCCAGCGGCGGTGAAGCGATTGCCGTGCCCGCCAGCATCGCGGAGAAAGCCCAGCTCGAGCATCTGGTCGCGCAGACACGCGACCAGTTCGGGCAAATCGATATCCTGGTGTGCAACGCCGCCTCCAACCCCTACTACGGCCCGATGTCCGGGCTGCCGGACGAAGCGTTTCAGAAGATCCTGCAGAACAATATCGTGGCCAACCACTGGCTGGCCAACCTGGTGCTGCCCGAGATGGCGCAGCGCCGGGACGGCGTGGTGATCATCGTGTCCAGCATCGGCGGGCTGAAGGGCAGCGCCACGCTGGGCGCCTACTCCGTCTCCAAGGCCGCCGACATGCAGCTCGCGCGCAATCTCGCCGTCGAGTGGGGCAAGCACAACATCCGCATCAACTGCATCGCACCGGGGCTCGTGAAGACCGATTTCGCCCGCGCCCTGTGGGAGAATCCCGAGCTGCTCGCGCGCACCGAGGCAGTCACGCCGCTGGGACGCATCGGCGATCCCGCCGACATCGGTGGCATCGCCGTGTTCCTGGCCTCGCGCGCCGGTGCGTTCATCACGGGGCAGACCATCGTCGCCGACGGTGGCATCACCATCACCGGCTGAAGGCGCGGCGGGGGCCGATTGCCGGGGACCGAGCGCGCAGCCGCAGTCAGGATGCGGCTCTCGGTATTCGGCCGGATTGCTCGGGCCTGCGCACGCGCTCTTCTCGGTTTCTGCGCTCTGCTCTGCGCAGCGTCTGCCGGCTACTGCGGCGAGACGATCAAGCTCGCCACCTGGAACCTCGAGTGGCTCATGACAACCGCAACCTTCGATCGCCTCGCACGCACCTGCCGGCACGACTATCCCGGCGGCGAGGAGCGCGAGATTCCCTGCGACCTCGTCGAACCGCGCGAGCGCTCGATGCGGCGCACACCCGCCGACTTCGCCCGGTTGCTGGAGTATGCGCGCAGGCTGGACGCCGACGTCATCGCGTTACAGGAGGTGGACGGTCCGGCGGCTGCGCGCCTCGTGTTTCCCGACTACGCATTCTGCTTCACCCGTCGCGAGCACGTGCAGAACGTCGGGTTCGCCATCCGCTCCGGGATACCCTTCCGCTGCGCCGATTACGCGGCGCTTGGCCTTGATGCGGACGGTCTGCGTTGGGGCGCAGACCTCACGCTCTACCCCGGGAGCGCGCGTCAGATACGCCTGCTGTCTGTGCATCTGAAGTCGGGATGCCCCCGCCAGGTTCTCACCAGCCGGAGAGACGACTGCCGGAGACTGGCTGCGCAGGTTCCTGCGCTCGAGCGCTGGATCGATGCGCGCGCGTCCCAGAGCGCACCCTTCGCTGTGCTGGGAGACTTCAACCGGCGCCTGACGCGCGAGCGTAACAACGCGCGCGACCGCCACGGTAGACTGATCGCCATGTGGCCGGAGCTGGACGACGGCGATCCCCCGGAGGCCGACCTCACCAATGTCACGCGCGGCCAGCCCTACAGCCCCTGCTCGCTGGGGGAGCGCTTCGACGATTTCATCGACCACATCGTGCTGAGCCGCAGCCTGGCCGCACGCATCGTCCCGGGATCTTTCCAGCAGCTTACGTTCGATCGCGAGGACTCCCGCCGCGGGCGGCTTTCGGACCACTGTCCGGTCGCGATCAGGGTGAGCATGCGTGACGAATGAGGCGTGACAGGTGAAGCGTGACAGAAGAAGCGCGACGACGACCGCGCCGTCGCGCCCTTACTGTCACGCCGTATCTGTCCGGCCTGTCTGTCACGCTTTACCTGTCACGCCCCCATCACCGCACTGCCACCGGCACCACCGTCGACCCGGTCGCGCCTTTGATCTTCAGCGGCTGCACGATGAAGGCGAACTCGTAGGCGCGGCTAGCCGCCAGCTCCTGCAGGTTCAGGTTCTCGAGCAGGAAAATGCCGTTCACCACCAGCGCGATCTGGTGCACCGGCAGGCTGATGCTCTTGTCGGGGTTCGGCGCGACTTCCACGCCGAAGGTGTCGGCCCCGATCAGCATGACATCCTGCTTGGCGAGCCACTCCGCGGCGGGCGCGCCGATGCCCGGCGTGTCGCGGTTGTAGCGTGCGTTGTCCACGCCCCACAGCTTGCCGTAGCCGCTGTGGATCAGCACGGCATCGCCCGGCTGCAGCGACACTCCCTGCCGCGCGAGAGCCGCCTGCAGATCCGAGGCGGTGATCTCGTAGCCCGATGGCAGGATGTCTACGCCTTTCAGTGCCGCTACGTCGATCAGAACACCGCGGGTGAACAGCATGCCGATCTTGTCCACCCCGAGCTTGGTGAATCCGTTGCGCGTGGCGATTTCGTCGGTTTTGAAGCAGTTGTAGTGCAGCCCGTCGATGCCCTGGTGCGAGAACATGTCGAACTGCGTGCCGACCTGCCCGATCTCGCTGATCACCAGCTCCTCGTTGGTGATGCGCTTGTTGCTGCCCATGGGGCCGCCGGTGCGCTTGGTGTGGATGTCGAAGCGGCGCGTCCCGAAGAACGGCATGTCCATCGACAGCACCTGACCGAGCTCGAACACCTCGCCGGTGCGGATCAACTGCGCAGCGCGCGCAACACGCTGCGGATTCATGTGGTTCGCCGCGCCACGCTCGTCGCCGGCACCCCATTTGGACGGGCAGCGCTGCTCGGGCGTCGGCGGCTGCCAGCTTTGCGCTGCCAGCGGCGTAGCGACAGCCGCCAGGGCAAAGGCGGCGATGGTTGCAATGGTTCTCATGGTTCCTCCCGTAAGGCTGGTTGGTGATCGGCAATGCGCCAGTAGTGTAGCGCCCCGGAGGCGAGCGGGCTCAGCTGAAGATGAGCCACTCGGGGCGCAGCGACGTCAGCGCACCGATCGCCACCAACCGCACGCCGCCGCTCGGGAACTAAATAGCAGCCAGCCCGTGCCGATTGATCTCGGTCAAGGGCTCCGGGAGGCGTCCCGCCAGCCGTGCAGCATCCATGTGTACCCGAAGACCTGTACGGCCAGAAAAGCTGCGAACGCCGCGCGAAAGCCGTCAGGGTGATAGTGACCGACGGAGGCCGGCCAACGCTCGATGATCGCGCCGAAGCCCCATTGCGCCAGAAAGGCCCAGGTGAAGACCAATGCGTTGAGCGCTGTGATCACCCGACCGGCCTGAGCGGCAGGGAAGCGGCGGGAGAGGATCGCATAGACCAGACTGCTGGCGGTGCCGAACACCCCGAACGCGGTCCACAGCAGTGCAGGCGCACCGCTCCAGCCCAGCGCCAGCAGCAGCTGCACGCCAAGGAACGCGCCCATCCCGGCAGCCATCACACGGGAGCTCGACACGCCGTGGCGCGCGAGCCGAGCCGCCAGATTTCCCCAGAGCAGGAAGCCCGCCATTGTCGCCAGCGCCATCGCGAGCAGGTGCGCCGCGGCAGCATCCCGCGACAGCCCCGCGACGTCGCGCAGCCACGGGCCGGCCCACAGCCCCTGGATCGCCATATTGGTCGCCTGCACGGTTGTCGAGGCGATGGCGATATCCCAGAACGCACGTTTGCGGAATACTTCGCCGAGGCCGCGCAGCTGGTCGCTGAATGGCTCGACGTCAGTGGCGTGTGCGTGCTCGGGCACGACCCGTGCGATCACCACTGCAGCGGCGAGCGTGAGCATTCCGAGCAGCAGGAACACGATGCGCCAGTCCGTGATCTTGAGGGCGAGCTCCACTGGAACCGTTGCGGTGACCATGCCGATCCCGCCCGCGAAAAACATCCAGCCGTTCATGGCCGGCAGGCGCTGCGCCGGGAACCAGAGAACGTTGGCCTTGATCCCGGACATCAGACAGCCGGAGACCCCAAGCCCGATGAGCGCGCGACCGAGCGCCAGGGTGGAAGCATCGCCGGCTGCGGCGAACAGGAAGGCGCCGGCGGCCGCCACCAAGAGCAACGCGGCATCGGTACGGCGCGGTCCGAAGCGGTCGAGCAGCAGCCCGAGCGGCAGCTGGAACGCGGCGAAGGTCAGGAAGTAGGCGCTGGTGAGCAGCCCGAGTTGCGCGGGCGATAGCGCGAAGCGGGCGACCAGGTCCGGGGCGATGACCGCGTTGACCGTGCGGTACAGGTACGACAGGACATACGCGAACGCGAAGGGCAGCAGCACCCGTCGGACTAGCGGCTGGGCCGCTGCTGTCATCGCGCAGTGCGGTTCTGGCTGAGGGCGAGGCTCAGAAGGAAGCTGAACACCGAGATGAACAGGCCGACCCCGACAGCCGGCCAGAAGCCGGCCACGTGAAAGCCGGGCACAACCCAGGCGACCAGCAGGAGGATCAGCGCGTTGATCACGAGCAGGAACAGCCCCAGGGTCAGGACGGTCACCGGAAGCGTCAGGATGATCAGGATCGGCTTGAGCACGGCATGTGCTATGCCGAACAGCAGCGCAGAGAGGACCAGCGTGCCAATGGAGTCGAACCGCACACTGTTGCTGAACAGCGAGCTCGCGACCCACAGCAGCAGCACGTTCAGGCCCCAGAGCACAAAGAAACGCAACAGTTGTACGCCCATGGACTGTGAGTTTAGCAGCCTGTTGAAAAAGTGGCCTCGCGAGCGCCCGCAGGCCTTTCGCGGGGCACACACGCGCAGCGACGCTTTGATTGAGCGTAACCAGCCATTGGTTCAACGGCCAGATTTGAGTGCCCAATTGCATATCTCAGTACCCTGTTAGCATTCCCGATTGACACGACCCAGGCATGGCATGAGGAATCACTCCGCTTCACCCCGGCGCAAGCCTCGCGTCGGCCTCGCACTGGGCGGCGGCGCGGCGCGCGGCTGGGCGCACGTGGGCGTTCTGCGCGCGCTGGAAGAAGCCGGCCTGCACATCGACCTGTTATGCGGCACCTCCATCGGTGCGCTGGTAGGCGCCGCGTACGCTGCTGGCGAGCTCGAGCGCTTCGAACGATGGGTGCTCGGCATGGGTGTGGCCGAGGTGGTCGGCTTTCTCGACTTCACGCTTTCAGGCGGATTGGTGAAGGGCGAGCGCCTGGTCGAGTTCCTCCGCCGCAGCATCACGCATCGCCCCATCGAGGAGCTGTTCCGGCCTTTCGCAGCGGTCGCCACCGTGCTGGCAACGGGCGCCGAAGCGTGGCTGAGAGACGGGTCCACGGTGGACGCAGTGCGCGCCTCATGCAGGTGCGCATCACGCGCAGCCGCATGGCTGGCGACCCGCCCGAGGTGCTGATCGCGCCGCGCCTCGCCCACCTCTCCCTGCTCGACTTCCACCGCGGGCGAGAAGCGATCGAGGAAGGCAAGCGCGCCGTCGCCGGCGTTCTGCCGGAGCTGCGGGACCGGGGCCTCATCGCGCGATGAGCAGCGGCCAGCATACGCTGCCGCGCTCGACCTGGCTGCTGCTGGTTGGCCTCACGTTCGGCTGGGGCCTGAACTGGCCGATCATGAAAATCGCGCTGGCGCACATGCCGGTGTGGAGCTTCCGCAGCGTGTGCGTGATCGGAGGCGCAGCAGGCATGTTTCTCATCGCCTGGGCCGGCCGGCGCAACCTCGTCCCGCCACCCGCTCACTGGGGCCGGCTTGCTGGCACCTCCGTGTTCAACGTCGCACTGTGGAACCTGTGCATCGCCTACGGGCTGACGTATTTGCCTGCCGGACGCAGCGTGATCCTGGCCTACACCATGCCGCTGTGGGTGGTGCTGCTGTCGCGCCTGCTTCTGAGCGAGCCGCTCACGCGCCGCCGACTGACCGGGGTCGCGCTGGGGCTGATTGCGATGGGCCTGCTGATCGGCAGCGAGATGGCCGTGCTGCGCGCAACACCGGTCGGCGCTGCACTGGTGGTGGCGGCCGCACTGTCCTGGGCGGTCGGCACCGTGCTCATCAAGCGCTTTCCGACGGATCTGCCCACTACGTCATTCACCGCCTGGCAACTGCTGATCGGCGGGGCGCCCATCGCAATCGGCGCGCTGGTGCTGGAGCAGGCGCGCTGGCAGCCGATACCCTGGCCGGCCGCGTTTGCGATTGTGTACAACATCGTCGTGGCCTTCGTGTTCTGCTACTGGGCCTGGTACAAGATCGTCAGCCGCACCTCCGCTGGCGTGTCCGCGCTCGGCTCTCTGATGATCCCGGTGGTCGGCGTGTTCAGCAGCATGCTCCTGCTGGGCGAGCGTCCCTCCTGGCAGGAGTATGCCGCCCTGGTTCTGGTGATTGCTGCCATCGCGACGGTGGTGATGCCAACGCGGAAAGCGAGGACGAAGGACTGAGGACTCAGAGGGCAAAGCCGGAAGTCCTTTCTACGTCCTCCGTCGTCCGCCCTTCGCCCGTCATGCTTCGCACTTCGTCCTGCCTGGCCCCACCGGGGCCACGCCCCGGCACATCCCTTGCTGATACTCCCGCTGCAGGCCTAAGGTCCGGCGAAAACTCGCCGAAATCAACAGGTAACAGCCTGTTACGCAGGTCCTGCACGAACAAAAACAGGGAGTCACGCACCCATGCTGCGACCGAAGTTCATGCTCGGCACACTTGCCGCCGCCTTGCTGGTGGCCGCGGCCGGTCCTGTTCACGCCGATATTTACCGCTACGTGGACGAGAACGGCAAGGTGCATTTCACCAACGTGCCCCAGGATAGCCGCTACCGGCTTTTCATTGCGACCAACAAGGAGCCGGACGCGGTCACCTCGAGCTTCCACAACCGCTACCGACCGTATCCCAGGACGGACCGCAAGAAGTACCACGCGCACATCATGGCGGCCGCCCGCGCGTTCTCGCTGGAGCCCGCGCTGATCCATGCCGTCATCTCGGCAGAATCCGGCTACAACCCGCTAGCTCGATCGGCCAAGGGTGCGAAAGGCCTGATGCAGCTCATGCCCGGCACCGCCAAGCGCTACGGTGTGGACAACCCGCTTGACCCCGAGCAGAACATCCACGGCGGCGCCGCCTACCTGAGCTACCTCCTCAAGCTGTTCGGCAACGATCTCAACCTTGCGCTGGCCGCCTACAACGCCGGCGAGGGCACCGTCATGGAGTACGGGAACCGGATTCCCCCGTATCAGGAAACCAAGCAGTACGTGCCGAAGGTGCTGTCGTACTACAAGAAGTACAAGACGATGATGTAGCCGCTCCGGCGTGGTTCAGGCAAGGAGCAAGAAAGCCGGAACCACGCTGGACACGGAGGAGAATAGGCTTGGCGAGCGGTGGAATTAATGGGTTGAAGTACTAGCCCCGTTCCTGGCCCATCTGCACCACCGGCTGCGGAGCGCCTTCGCCCACCAGCACCGTCATCAGATTGGTCACCAGCGCCACTTTCTGCGCCGGGGTGAAGGTGGCGAGGCTCTTCTCGTTGATGTCGATCAGCGCCATCTCGACCATGCCGACTGCGCCTTCCACCAGCTTGCGGCGCGCCGAAATCACAGCTTCGGCCTGCTGCCGGCGCAGCATGACCTGGGCGATCTCAGGGGCGTAAGCCAGATGCGCAATGCGCGCCTCGTCGATTGCGATCCCGGCCACCTCCACGTGGCCCTGGATCGCCTGGCGCAGGGTTTCCGAGATCCGCTCGGCGTCGCTGCGCAGCGTGCGCACACGCCCGCCTAGGAGAGTGTCGTCGGCGTGATCGTAGGCATGCCGGCTTGCCACCTCACGCAGCGCGGATTCGCACTGCAGGCGCACGTACTCGGCGAAATCCTCGACCTCGAAGGCGGCGCGTGCAGTGTCCTGCACGCGCCAGACCACTATGGCGGCAATCTCGATCGGGCTGCCTCTGCCGTCGTTGACCTTCAGGGTCGGGGTCGTAAGGTTATGGGCACGCAGCGACATGCGCAGCCGCGCGTACATCGGGTTGCCCCAGTGGAATCCGCTATGGCGCGCCGTCCCGGCGTAACTGCCCAGGAACACCATCACGGCAGCCTCGTTGGGCTGGAGCGTGAAAAAACCGCGCAGGCAAAACGAGCCGGTCGCGAGCAGGCCGATGCCCACACCCATGGCAGCCGGCGCGGGCGGGGTGAAGCTGGCCCAGACGAAATACGCACCGAAGGCGAGCAGCGCGAGAACGCACAGCAGCGCGATCCACCCACTGACCGTCCTGGCTTCCGTTTCCATCGCCTGATACTGCCCGCCCATCATCCTTCCACTCTGCGTTTCGCGCTCTGTGCGCGTGCTGCTGCCGCAAAAGCAAGAGGGAAGCCAGCAGATGTTACGTTGACAGATGTCTCACACGCGCCGTTGATGCAGATTTCACGAACTCCCCAAGGCAAAGCGCTCACCGCCAAGGACGCCAAGGACGCCAAGGAAGACACAGAGCAAGCTCGAAGGCACATGCAATAGAACGCGTCGTAGTGCGGCGCGATGGACCCGCCGATGGTGGCCTGCAGATCGCTGTTCGGTTCGTCCGGTCTGCCGTCGCCGTCCTTGGCGTCCTTGGCGTCCTTGGCGTTGAGAGTTGTTCTAAGGTAGTGGCCCGAGCCAATCAGCATAGCGCCGCGCACAGGCGAGCCCGAACGCATCGGGGGCGAGACCGGGCGCGCGATCGTGCACATCGTTCAACCCCAGCCGCCAGGCGGCGATGCGCTTGCCGTAGCAGACCAGCGTGTCGAGGGACTGCATGACGAACACCATCACCGGCAGCACTTCGCGGTAGATGCGCTCGGCGGCGTCTTCGTCGCCGGCCCGCATGCGCTCGAATATCCGGACTTGGAAGTCGAAGGTATCGGTGGCCGGAATCATCCCCGCGCAACCCGCGCGCAGATTGTCTGGGAGCTCGAGTCCGCCGCGCCCGTTGAACACCCCCAGCGCACCGGCCAGTGCCTCGATGCTGCGGCGAATCGTGAGCGCCGGGCCCTCGCCCTTGAGCAGCACGAAGTTCGGGCGGGCACGCGCCAGCCGCAGCAGGGAGTCGTCCGACAGCCCGACGCCGATGTACTCCGGAGCGTTCTGGATCGCGACCGGCAGTTGCACCCGCTCCATCACACGCGCGAAGAACTCTGCGTAGTGGGATTCGGGCAGCCCGCGCTCGGGTGGGGGTTGCAGGATGACCCAGCCCGCACCGGATGCACGGGCGTGCTCGGCAAGCACCACCTGCTCGTCGATGCTGGCACCGGCAACCGTGACGGCAACCGGAACCCGCTTCGCCACATCCTCGGTCACCCAATCGACCAGGGTGCGGCGCTCGCTGCCGGAGAGCTTGTTGACCTCGGTACCCAGGCCGAGCACGGCTATCCCATGTGCGCCGCCGCCGATGCAGCCCTCGACCTGGCGCCGCATGGCGGCGCGATCTAGGCTACCGTCGCGCGCGAAGAACGCATACTGCATGGGGTAGATGCCGGAAAAAGCCCGCCACTGTGCGCTCATCGGCCCTCCCTGCTCGGACAACTCCGGCGGCTGTCACTTCGGGTAACATCGGGGGGCGCCGGAGGGCAATCGACAAGACGATCGAGGACATCGGAATGCATGTGGCTAGCTTCCTTAAACTGATGCGGGTCGCGGCCGGCCTCGCTTGCCTCATGGCAGGCGGCGTCGCGCTGGGCGCGGACGCTGCCCTGACGCCGGAGGAGATCATCGCGGCGCTGCGCAAACCCAGCTCCAGCACCGGCAACATCGCCGACGCGGTCGAGGAAGCGACCGGCGCACGCGGCTTCATGTATCACGACATGAAGCCCATTTTCAAGGCCAAGATCGTCGGACGCGCCGCCACGGCGCTGCTGCGCCCGGTGCTCAAGCACGACCAGCGCAAGTATCCCAACTACGCCCTGCAGATCCTGGACGAGGCCGAGCCCGGCAGCGTGCTGGTGTACGTTCTCGACAACGGGCTGGAGATCGCCGGCATGGGCAACCTCATGGCGACGACGGCCAAGGTGCGCGGGCTGGAGGGGGCGGTGATCGACGGCGCGGCCCGGGACGTGGAGGAGGTCACCCGCATCGGGTTTCCGATCTACAGCCGGGCAATTAGCCCGGCCACCTCGGTCGGGCGGTATGTCAGCGTGGCCAAGCAGGTCCCGGTCGTGTGCGCCGGGGTCCCGGTCAAGCCCGGGGACTACATCGTCGGCGACTCGGACGGCGTGGTGGTGGTGCCCCAGGAAGCGGCTGCGCAGGTCGTGGAACTCATCAGCCGGTACGACGACAAAGAGAGCAAGATGATCCCGATCATCGAGCGCGAGAAGTCGATGCTGAGGGCGCTCGAGCTCTACAACCGCTACTAGCTCAACCTCCTCCACCTCTAGAGCGGGGGGTAAGCTTCACTAAGGAGGCAGCATGGCAGAGCGACGCCACCTTCTCCGCGCGCTAGGCGCGACGGCCGCCCTGGCGTTGACCAGCCCCCTGGCCCGCGCCGCCCAGCTCCTGGCCACCCCGTATCAGGGCAAGGGCCCGTTCTATCCCCTCGAGCTGCCGCTGGACCAGGACAACGACCTGACCCGGGTGGCGGGCCGCAGCGGCCGGGCAAAGGGCAGCATCGTCGACGTCAGCGGGCGCTTGCTCGACGAGACTGGCCGGCCGCTCGCCGGCGTCCAGATCGAGATCTGGCAGGTCAACGCCTACGGCCGCTACCATCACCAGTACGACGATCAGGACAAGCCCTGGGACCCTGACTTCCAGGGCTTTGGGCGCACCACCACCGATGCCGCAGGCGCCTACCGCTTCCGCACCGTCCGGCCGGTCGCCTATCCGGGCCGGGCGCCGCACATCCACTTCGCACTCAGCGACAGACGCTTTTCAACGTTCTATACTCAGATGTACTTGGCCGGCGCCCCGGAGAACGAGGGGGACTTCCTGCTCAGCCGTGTGCGGGACGCCAGGGCACGCAACAGCCTCATCGTGAACCTGGAGCGCTCCGCGGTGGAGGGCTCCGAGCTGGTGGGCCGCTTCGACATCGTGCTGGGCGAGACTGTCCTCTCGCGCACACCCTGACGCAGCGGATGCTTCGACTCAACCTGAAAGGAGGAGCAAGCGATGGAGGACGCAGTGATGGAACTCACGGAGGAGGAAATCGAAGCGGTCAAGGAGCGCATCGCCCAGCTCAAAGTGGAGCACCGTGACCTGGACGATGTGATATGACGCCTCCTCGACGACCCGCGGCACGACGAGCTGCAGATGCGACGCCTCAAACGCCGCAAGCTCCTGCTCAAAGACCAGATCGCGCTGCTCGAGCGTCAGCTGAACCCGGACATCCCCGCTTGAATTCCCTGGCTGCCGGCTCTCACTGCTGAGTGGGGACCGGCAGCTTGTAGTAGGTCTTCGCCACGAAGGCCGTGACGTTATCGATATCCTCCTCGCTCCACCGCAGCCCCGTGTTGGTCTGCCAGCGCGTCACCTGCGCCTTGATCTGGGCGTAGTCGTTGGCGATCCTCTCGCCGCGCTTGTAGGCGATCGAGTCGTGGCACATGCGGCAGTGGTTTTCGTGCAGCATGCGGCCGCGCTCGAGGTCGGCGGCGGTGGCGGCCGGCGCCGCGGTGCAGGCAGCGAGCGCCAGTAGTGGGTACAGCAAACGCATTTCGGTCCTCCTGGTTGATCTAGCTGGAATCGAGGCTAGCCGCGCATCCTGCCGCGTCGGTTGATCCACGTCAAAGGGGGCAGACCACTGCCCTGGCAACAATCCGGCTATCGTGAACCTCGGCCGGCGTGCCTGGTCTGATCCGGTGCCAGAAAGGCCAGGCGGCCGGCGAGCCCGCGCGGCCGTCAGGGCAGCTGAACCGATCATCTCCCGTACCGAGGAGCAGACTCGAAATGAAGCACATCAACACCCTTCCCTTCACCCGCCTCGGCCACGCCATCCCGAAAGCTGCGATGCTCGCTGCAGTGGTTGGCCTGCAGGCCGCTTGTGCCGGGGTCGGCCCGCAGCCGCCGCTGCCGATCTCCGAGGTGGTTTCGCTGAGCAAGGCCGGCAGCCCGACAGATCAGGTAATCTCCCAGCTGCGCTCCACCAGGACTGTCTACGCCCCGCGCGGCTCCGACTTCGGCAGACTGGCCGACCTGGGCGTGAAGCCCGAGGTGCTTGACTCCATCCAGTCCCGCTTCGTCGGTGATGTGGAGCTGCTCACCCGTTACTACGCTCTGGGGGAATCTCTCGGCGGCTGCAGCTACTGCTTCCCCCAGCCGTTGGAGCTGTCGAACCTCGCCTCGGGCGGCAACGGCATGGCGCCCAACCTGCCGACCGGAAGCTACACCGGCGGCGGGCGCCCGCCCGGGGTGCCGGACTGGGTCCCGGCTTCGCCCGGCACGGCCTACCAGGCAAGCGGCATCACCGTCGACGAGGTCGCCCAGCGCGCCAAGGAG
>Ga0105094_10000047_pt1 | contig 42517 bp, 36 predicted proteins | sample PPLLak1March2015_2_FD_87023 | JGI IMG/M metagenome (GOLD analysis project Ga0105094, IMG submission 87023) | Freshwater sediment microbial communities from Prairie Pothole Lake near Jamestown, North Dakota, USA - PPLs Lake P8 Core (3) Depth... | ecosystem: Environmental > Aquatic > Freshwater >...
ATGTATCAGCATAACAGCGGATAAAATGATTGCCGTTGACCGGTGTCAACTCCGGCCAGGGTTCCTGGTAGCACTTATCAATCTTCCAGGAACACCGCGGCAGAAAAGCGCAGGTTGCGGGCATATTGATAAGGTTGGGAGGCAGCCCGACGATGGGTACCAGTTTCCTGCCTTCTTCCTCATCCAGGCGGGGGATGCATTTAAGCAGGCCCATCGTATAGGGGTGGCGGGGACGCTGGAAAATGTCCTTGGTCGTACCGGATTCCACAATACGCCCGGCGTACATGATATATATCCTTTGAGCGTAACGGGCGACGACGCCCAGGTTATGGGTCACGATAACCAGCGAGGTCTTAAGACGCTGTACCAGGTCTTTCATAAGCTCCAGGAGCTGCGCCTGGGTGGTCGCATCAAGAGCGGTAGTGGGCTCGTCCGCGATGAGAATATGCGGGTTGCAGGAAAGAGCCATAGCTATCATCACGCGCTGCCGCATTCCCCCGCTAAAATGATGGGGATAACCTTCAATACGCCTTTCCGCGGCGGGGATGCCTACCTGGCCCATTAGCTCAATGGCTCTTGCCCGGGCGGCTTCTTCATTCATTTTCATGTGCAGCACCAGCATCTCCGTGAGTTGCTGCCTGATGGTCAACACCGGATTGAGAGACGTCATCGGCTCCTGGAATATCATCGCTATCTTCGCTCCGCGTACGGCGCGCATCTCCGGGCCGTTGGCCGGGTATTTAAGCAGGTCCTGGCCGTGGAAAATTATCTCGCCCCCGATGATTTTTCCGGGTGGCCTGATGAGCTGCATTACGGAGAGCTGGCTGACGGATTTACCGCAACCGCTTTCCCCCACCAGCCCGATAATTTCCTGCTCATTGATGTAATAGGAAACTCCGTCCACCGCTTTTACCACGCCGCTTTCCGTCTTGAAGTGCGTAACCAGGTCATTTACTTTTAGTATCTCAACCACGTTTAGGGCCTCTCTTACAGATCAAGCATCTTAACTAATTATTTCAATGCCCGGTAGAGCCACTCCCTGTTTTAGCAAATTACGTTGTAGAGTAGCATAATTGATTTTATGCGGTGATATGTTCTGCTGTACGGCGATAGCGGCAGCCGTACCAGCCGCCTGTCCCATCGCTATGCAATGGGGAATCAGGTTTGCCATGTTATTTGCCGCAAAATCTGAAGAAAAAGAGCGTCCCGCAACCAATAATCCTTCAATTTTATCTGGTACTAGTGCGCGGTATGGAATGTAAACCCGTTTAACATCGGTTGTGTTCGGAGGACCCAATCGCGGAAAAACGGCAATAGTGTCTTCGAATTTTTTACAATTCTGAAAGTCATCTTTGGTGATGATATAATTGCCGATAAGCCTGCGGCTTCCGCGCGTCCCGGTCTGTGAGGCTGTATCTAAAATATAGCTATTGTTAAATGTTGGAAAATTCTTTTTCAGGAATGCATGTCCCTTGAGTATTTTTTTTCGCATTTCCACTTCCAACGTCGTCAGGTCTTCAACTTTAGTACAGACCAGATCCGGTATCCAGTTATTGAACCACAGGATATCGTTACGCGGGGATGGCAGCGGTAAAAGGTAAGTCCCGGCAGCTTTGGTAAGCCCATTCAATAATTCCTCGAATTGTTGAGGATGAGATTCCTTAAAATCGCAGTATTTTTGATAATCGCAGTTTCCCAGCCGAAAAACTAGGGCCAACATTGAACTTCTTGCTTTCGGCTCGAGAAAATCATCGAAAGCTGCCCCAGCAGAGGGTAAAAGATCACCATCACCGGTACCATCTATTATGATTTTCCCGAGTATTGCCTGGCGGCCGGATTTGCTTTCAAATACTACGCCCTTCACCTGTTCCCCTTCGGTAATCGCCCGGACCCCCCAGGAGTGTAAAAGCAATCTTATCCCCGCCTCTTCCACTATATCGTTTAAAACGCATTTCAATAATTCGGGGTCTACCCACGCGGTGTGCTCTATTCTACCGTTGATGACATTACCGAAAAACCGACGCCATTTTTTAACCAGATTTTGATCATCAGATCCTAAGTCCTGCATTCTGGGACGAAGTGTCCCGCCGATCATATCAAGCCTTTCCAGCCATTCCAGAACAAGTCCAGCAATAACCGGTTCTTTTCCCCCATCGCTCATATGAGGGATTTGTATCACGATTCCACCTGTCGCCATACCACCAAGGTGCCCGTATCTTTCAACTAATATGGTTTTTACTCCGTTCCTGGCGGCGGCGACAGCCGCGGAATGCCCCCCGGGTCCTCCCCCCACCACGACTACATCAGCTTCTGCATATATATTGGTTTTAAGGTTTTCCTGAATAAATTTTTGTTTGAAAGTATTTACCATTACAACTCCTTTGTTAGTTTAAGTGTGGTGGTGTACTTTCCTTAAAATCCTGGAGCTTATAACGTGCCCCTTAGGCGTGGATCGAGCGCATCGCGTAGACCATCACCCACCATATTATAGGCGAATACTACCAGCATGATAGCAAGACCCGGTGCAAAAGATAGTATCGGTGAATCGAGGAGATATTTATACCCATCATTGACCATTGAACCCCAAGAAGCACCTGGGGGAGCAATACCTACACCCAGGAAGCTCAAACCGGCTTCAGCTAAGATAGCCGAACCCAATTGCATGGTGATAAGAACGATCATCGGAGGCAGGCAATTAGGAAAAACATGCTGGAACATAATCACTTTATTGCTGGCACCCATTGCTCTTGATGCCAAAACATAATCATTCTCTTTAATTGAAAGAACCTGACCGTGCATTAATCTAGCATATACCGCGGTCAAACTGATACCGATAGCGATTATTACGTTAGTGATGCCCCCGCCAAGGAGGGCAGCGATGACAAGAGCCATCAATATCATGGGGAAGGCCATCAAGGCATCAATGAACCGCATTACAAGCGCTCCGTAAGCTTTACCATAATACCCAGCAGTTAGTCCCAGCAGCATACCGATGCCAGATGCAATAAAAATAGAAACGAAACCTACCATGAGGGAAGTACGTGAACCATAAATAATTCTACTAAGCGTGTCTCTACCTAGCGAATCTGTTCCAAGAAGATGCTCTGAGCTTGGCTGTTGAAGAGACTCACGTAAGTGGGTCTTATATGGATCATATGGGGCTAGTAAGGGAGCAAAAATGGCGACGAGAATCATGACGATAATTATGATTATTCCAACGATGACTATTTTACGGGAGACCATCACCCGTATGATTCGCCGGAATTCATCGACGTGAGGTATTACCTCAGTTAATGTAGTAACAGGGGTATCTATCGGTTTTCTAGCCACGTTCTAAAAATTCTTTCTTATCCATATCTTATCCGTGGATCAAGCCATCCATAAGTAATATCTACGATAAAGTTGACTAAGACTACCATGATGGCGGTAAGAAGAACGATTGCTTGTACAATGGGATAATCTTGACTTTGAATTGCTTCCACTCCAAGGCGTCCCATGCCCGGGATATTAAACACTGTTTCTATCAATACTGAACCGCCGAGGATATAGCTCAACCCAATGCCACTCAAAGTGATAATCGGTATCAGTCCATTCTTCAGCATGTGTTTGACAATAATTGTCTGTTCTTTCAATCCCTTTGACCAAGCGGTACGAATGTAATCCTGTCGGGTAACTTCCAGAATACTCGAACGAGTCTGACGTGTCACCAATGCGATAGGAAAAATGGCAAGACATATTACAGGTAGGATAGCGTGATGTAAGAAGTCTATAATATCGACTACTGGGGATACATAACCGAAGCGTGGGAACCAGTCCAACACGAGGCCGAAAAAATAAATCAGGAGAATACCCATCCAGAAACTGGGAACAGTGATGCCGAAATTGGCGATAACTGTGACGACGGTATCTATCCATTTTCCCCTTTTTAGTGCACAGATGGTGCCTGCGATGACGCCGAATACATGCGAAAAAACAAAAGCGATGACACCCAAAAAAAGCGTTACTGGCAATCTTTGACCGATAAGGGTGGATACTTTCTGACTATAAAAAATAGAAATTCCCAGGTCGCCACGGAAAAGACTACCTATCCAGCTTACGTACTGCACTACAAGCGGTTTATCCAGACCGAATTGGGCTTTAACAGCTTCGATCTGTTCTTCGGTGAGTGTCTGTAAATCCTGTGAAGATAGATAAATAAGAATCGGATCGCCGGGTAGAAGACGGATGACTAAGAACACCAGAAACGTAATGATGATTACAACCAGTATTGCCTGTATCGACCGGCGCGTGATATATGTTACCATAAAAGTCCTGTTTTGGGACAGGTACGATTCAAGAACCGTACACAGGAGGCTGTATATGCTAGCTTGTCAACCAACATATACAGCCTCTTTTTCAGTATATTACTTGAATTTTATATCTCGTAGTTTAAACCTACGGATACAAATTATTCAAGTGTTGTTATTCGCCTATCCACACTGTATTTGTGTTCCAGGAGAAGCCATCGCCGTGTGTGCCGATACCCATATCATGTACAGACGGGTGAGCGACATACACTTCCGCTTGAACCCAGAGCGGGATTTCTAGCACGTTCTCAACTTCTATCCGGACAGCCTGTTGGGCTAATGTGGCCATTTCATCAGGATCAGAAGCAAGCATCATTTGAGTGATAAGATCCACCCAGCCTTCCGGATATCCGATGGACTTTCCCGCAAAACTACTGGTTGGTAAGAGGTAACGCTCGAGGTAAGCACAGTAGTTATAGTCCGTGGCGCCATGGGTCACGTAGAAGAGCCCATTACTCCAGCCGGTTACTCTTGTTTCTGCCCATTTGGAGGGGGCCTGGACATCGATAGTTGCTATTATGCCGACGTCAGCAAGATTATCCTGAATAGCCACCAATGGATCCTGCGGGAAAGCGGTTGATGTAATTATGGTGATGTGGATTTCTTCCGTGAAACCTGCTTGTTCAAGTAATTCTCTGGCTCTATCCGGGTTATATTCGCGCTTGGCTAAATCCGGTACATAGCCAAATTGTTCGGGGACATTAGGCTGATACACTGCTTCCCACGCGCCATAACCATAAGTATCGACAATTGCCTGGCGGTCAATGGCATATTCAACTGCTTCACGCACCTCTTTTATATAAAAAGGCGAATCCGGGTTAGCGCTATCAGGGATAAGGTTCATGATGGGGCCACGCCGGGAGAATCTCTGGTAATTGTATTGTGCTAATGTATATGCTGTTTTAGCATCCGCACCTTCCCAGACCAATGCATCACCAGCCTTAAAGGCTATTCCTGCTGTAGTTGCATCGACAATGTAGATAAATTCGATGCCATCAACATACGCTTTACCTCCCCAGTAATCATCAAACCTTTCATATTCGAGGGAGGTATTGGGCACAAAGCTCTTGAATTTAAAAGGTCCTGTACCGACCGGGTTCGTTCCCGCCCAATCCGTCCCATTCTCTTCAACAGAAGATGGAGAAACCATACCGTAGGTCATGTTAGAAAGCTGGGTATTTTTAAAGTTTTTTAAGTTTATACGGACCGTGTATTCACCTACGACTTCGACAGATTCCCAGTCGACCGGGGATCCGGTACCGCGGGCGAGGAACAGATCCAGGTTCCATTTAGCAGCTTCAGCGTTAAAGGGAGTACCGTCATGGAATTTCACCCCTTGCCGCAGTTCGAAAGTAATGGAAGACAGGTCCGACGCGATGTCCCAAGAAGTGGCTAGTTCAGGTCTAATGTTACCATTGACATCAGCGTCAATAAAACTTTCAAACACTGGTATGGATGCAAAGACGGCTGCAAAACCTGCGCCGGCCTTAACAGGGTAACCCCATGAAGTAGGAGCATAAGGTGAAATTACCGTTAAGACGCCGCCGGTTTGTTCGGTTGGAGTGGTAGTAGGAGTAGGAGTTGGGGTGGTAGTTGACGTAGCTGTAGCTGTTGGTGAAGTAAGTGTAGGGGTAGGGGTAGGGGTTGTAGTGGGCGTTGCGGTAGGGGTGCTGGGAGTACCACACCCTGAAATTAGTAGACTTATGGCAAGAATAATCACAAGAATGGGAAATAATGCCGTTCGGTAACGCATAAAAGCCTCCTGACGATATTTTAGTGCTAATATTACCACTCTTTATTAACATTGTCAAATATGATATCATACTTGATAATATAATAATCTGAAGCATTTAGCATGCTACAACGGAGTATTCCCAGATTTGGAGTTGGCAATGGTTGAAAAACGGGAATTCAGGAGCCACAATACCTTAAACGACGCTTATCTTTGGGGACTCCTAGACCACGCCAAGTCGCTTGTTGCCAGGGCAAGAGAATTGGAACTTTCGGAATATCGTATAACCATAGAGCAGATGTCTATTTTACACGCGCTTTTAATCAATAAAGGTTCAGCTACCATTGATGAAATAGCATCGATTATTGTTAGACAACATAATTCCGTATCCACACTTGTGAACAGGATGGCTGAATCTGGTTTGGTGAAGAAAGAAAAACAAAATAATGATAGAAAATATAGAGTAATTATTACGGAGAAAGCCAGGAACATCGCAAATACCATACCCAGGAAATCAATAGAAATCATTTTTGTTGATTTATCTTTGATGGAAAAAGAACAACTAGCAACCTGTCTCGAGCGGATTATCAATACGGGTCATGACGTATTAGGGCATAATTTCAGCTTACCATTTTTACAAAAAAGACTGACTAATAAAAAATCAAAGAATATGTAAAAGGAGTCACAGCATACCACACATGAAACCTTTGAGTTAAGTTTCAATCCAGTTGATTGAATACTAAATGAAATTTAAGAGATGGAGAGACGGAGTATAGTCGAACTGCCCATGAAACACAATATTTTTTTAATTTGAAGAGAGTCTTTTTAAATAACGATTCCCTAGATACATTTCATGAGCAATTACTGTCTTTTTAGTACCAAATAAGCCGATTAATGGGCGTGTAAACTTCGTATCTTTGAAGGATGTTCCATTTTACCGTAAATCGTGCGTGATGGTATATCTTTAAGTGTCTTAATTGTGACCTCTTTTATCGCTTGTTTACCCCGGAACAGCCCGCCGGCAGAGATTATCCAGGGGAAATGGGGAATCAATCCTCCTCTTCGGATTTTTCTTCGGAGATGTTCTCGGCCTCGTCAATGAAATCATCATAAAGTTGACCGGGGTGCGGACCTCATCGGGATCGACATCGATCTTCCAAAGTGCCTAGAGTGAGTGTTTGAGTGTTTGTGAACAAAACGATGAAATGTAATGGTGAACAAAACAAGCTATTGTTACCTTGAGAAGAAGCATACGTTCTACTGTTCTAGTATCTCCGAGAATAACCATATTATTGATCTGCTCCCAAAAAACTGTACCGTTCATGATGAGAGTTTTTCGGGGAGCAGACCAATGCAATATCGTTGTGAATATTATACCGCAACAGTACCTTTAAAAACGAAGCGGGATTTCGTTGAGTTTTTACCTCCATGTATCCACTGATGCTGACGCCATACATGAAAGATCTCCAGCCATCCAAAATGCATCGGTTCCTCCCCCAACTACCACGATCTCAACCGGGACACCGCGTAGGATAAGCGGTAAGGGCGAGTTCGCTTCTGGTGGAAGTTTCAGCAAAGATGCAAATGGCTCATTACCTGCCCTGGCAGATTCCAAGTCACCAGGCATAGCCGCCCAATAGTTCCAGAGAGTCATATACGTATTTTCCTTAAGCCATTGGCTTAACTGCTCCTTACTTTCAAAGCCTTCATTCTTAAGATCCTTAGACGTTATCGGGCTCAACAAAAGAGTAGCTTGAGTTCCGGGGTTTATTCCAGGAGTGTGATGTGTGCCGGCTCCACTGGTTTCAAAACTAAGCAACTGCCGCTTCATTATTTCGTGATGTGGATGTGGTTTATAAGCAGCATAGTTAAGCAGGCTCCAACCACCTAAAATACTTACAGTGCTTTCATCTGACTTAAACCCCTTTTGTACATGAAAAGGACTCCATCCTTCAGGCAGTGCCTCCTCATTCTCGGCGAAACAATTATTATTGTAATTGGTGTTATTACCGATATCACCCAAGTAAGTTTCACCCAGTATCGATCCTCCCAGATTTTTGGATATGAGTGTCCAAGCCCTTCCAATGACAGCGTTAGCCTGATTAAATGGGCCGAGTGCGCTTAGGCCGCAATTCATATTTATTTCTTTCCGTATAGGTCCATTAGTAACGACCATTCTAGTCATCGAGGTCGCGGAACTGAACAGTGATGTTACCCCCGTCGATGCAATAGCCAATATTACCGGGAAATGCTCTGGTTTGGCTCCTGCCATCACAGCGTTAATAGCGATATGCTCTACGGTGTATTCCCAGGCTTCATGAGGAGGTGAGGGTTGCATTATCACCGGTAAATCTCTTTCAGCACCTCTTCTCGCACCAGAACCAAGTTGCTTTAAGCGACGTTCCCAGACCTCGTTGGGAGGGATGGGTTGCATCATACCGACAATTTCATCAGGTTTATGGCTTGTTCCTTTAAGTATCTCGGCTACTCTTTCTTCCGTAGGAAGCACTATCGGGAGATAATCAGTCCATCCTTTTTCAAGGAAGAGGCGCTCCAGATTCTCCGGGGTATCAGGCTCTAGCAGCCTTGGCATTGACCTTTCTATAGTCCCTGTTTTCTTTTCTTTATCAGTTATCGGTTTGGTCAATGCCTCAACAATTCCTTCTAACACTGGCTTGCCGTTTATTGGGTCATTACCTTGGAGATATTTCCGGTGCACCTCGATTGGTCTATTTGCGAAGGGATGGGGAACAAAAGTAAATCGAATTTCGGGCATTCCTTTCTTGTACGCAAAGCTCTTTGCGAGCCCTGGAAATGCCTCGGTAACAACGGGTGCTGTAGGTACGCCTAATTTTTCTAATATTGAGCAAAAGATGATGACCGACGGCGTACAGGTATCTAACTGACCGATACCCATTACAACTCCATCGCCTTTTTCTTTAATTTCAGCCCATAGCTCTGGGTCATTGTGAAAGTAAGTGCCTATTTTAATCCTGAGTACCCAGGCCGTATCGGGATATCTATTGGCGAGCATTCGTTGCATCTCTTCAAAGAATTGATGGGTTCGTGGAAAATTCATGTCTACGATGTATATTGTTTTGCCCTTGAGAGTATCAAGCCGAGGTGCCATTGGCACCAATTGTATTGGAGAAGCTTTGCCTTGCGGTCTCAACACCACTACTTTTTTGCTTGTCATGTCGATCTTTACACTCCTTTTTTTATTTAGATGCACCCCACTATGTACCTTCATATTTCATTTTCCTGAAATCAAGGCAATAGTATCCGTTAAATGGCCTCGTTTATTACCGAATTTCAGAGTTTTTATCCAGGTCTAAAAGGATTGCGGGATTCATTTTAGCCATCAATTCAACTTCTGCTTGTGATAATCCGTGATGAAGCATGGTGGCGATAAGTAACCTCATGCCCTCGACCGGGAGGGGGTTCTGTGGTTGCCCTAGGTCGGTGCTGATGATGCAGTGTTCCGGGCCGATGGACTTTATTATTTTGGCTATTTGTGCCGGATCGTGGCAGAACTCATTTGGTAACATGCCAACAAGGGTAAATTCGATAAACGCTCCCATCCTTGCCAATTGCTGCAATTCATCCAGGCTTAAAAGCTCTTCGGCAAATTCTTTATCCGTGGGATGGGTAACAACAACTTTCTTAATACCAATTCTTTGTGCCTCATTTATCAAGGAGAAAACCTCTCGCGGAGAAATATGACCGGTAGCCAGCACCATATTATGTTTTTTTATCGTTGACAATATACGCTGCATTTCCGGTACTAGTTTCCCTGCTTGATCTAAGAGGGATATTCCTTCACCCTCCAATGGAAGTCCCAACGCTCTCATTCTATTGATAGAGTTAATCGCAGAAAACGTGGGCATCCACACCACTTTAGCACCGAGCATAGCCGCGCTCTCCAGGGCATGAAAGTTAAGTCCGCCTAATTCAAAATCTAGGCAGACGCTGCCGAAAACGCGTATACCTGGGACAAGCTGATTGACGATCACGGCGACGGCAGCGGCGGTATAACTATGGCTTTTAAGAACTATAGCCTGCATCCCCGCCTGCTGCGCCTGCCTGGCTGCCTCGATGGCATCAACACGACATGGTCCCGCTGCCGGTCCCGGGTGCATGTGCATGTCTATTGATCCTCTCACCAGATGGTCGATATTTATAAAATCCATATCGATACTCCTTTCAAGAGATTGGCATTCTAGTTATCCACCAATCCGATGGCTTTCCCATCCATGTTATCGATACCGGGTGAAGTCTTGAGTTTTTCTCCTCCATCCTGCCGGTAGGGACAAGAACCTTGGTATACCTATCCACCGTATTGCTACCTATATTACTTTAATTTTCTTTTGGTTCATAACTAAGATTATTCATACGAAAACCTAACTATAAACACCATATTTGCTAGCGACATCCATAAGAGCGCGGAGATTTTCAGGTTTAGCCTCCGTTACCGCGGTACCGCCGGTGAGTACATAGCCGCCACCGGGGGCACAGGCTTCAATAAGTTTACGGCAATATTCTTTAACTTCTTCAACTTTACCCAAAGATAGCAATGAAGCCGGCACGTTGCCAACGACACAGCAATTGTTCCCAATCATGCGTTTCGCTCTTGCCATATCCGTCTGGTCAAATTGCCAGGTTACCCACCCCTTCGGAAAATCCCCGATATACTCCAATCTGTTATTGTAGCGGCCTTCGCAGAAAAGCGAAACCATAATGCCTTCGTCGATAAGAGCCTGGATTAATTTTTTCAAACTCGGCCAATAAAATCTTTCAAACTGTTTATTGGACATGAAGGTATCGTCTCCTTTGTGAAGGGGAAAATTCACCGTAAAAACGCCCATGGCGTTGACGCTGGCAATGGTACGCTCTATCATTTGTTCCAGAATCATGTCAGTAGCTTCGAGGAGTATCTCCGGGTGACGATACATATCTATAGCACTGCCTTGTGTCCCCCGCAGGTGATCGGCAATCATATCGAAAGGAGCCAAGGCGACACCACCCATACTCATCGGAAATCCAGCGGCGACGGCGTCTCTATTAACGGTCATAAGGTGTGCCTGGAATTTTTCAAGTTCTATACCAGCCTCGATAAGTTTCTGAAACGCTGCCCGTACTTCCGGTCTGGTAAAAGGATAGGCAAACATGATAGGCATACCCATCAACGAGCTTAACGGAGGGAAATTTTTTATGGCCTCTAAAGCCCCCACGACTCTTGGCATTAAAACCCTGAAACCAAAATCGGAGGGATCCTTAAGTAATGCACCATATTCATCCTCATGCATCAAGATTTTTTCCACGTATTGCTGATAGTCCGCATTATCGGCCAGGCCATGTCCTGGCCATTTAAACGACTTATAGTCCAGAATATCAAGCATCCGACCGCAACTAATACCCGCTGGTCCCAGAAAATCATCCATATCATAATAAAAATCATTCATAAATTTCTTCCATGTAGGGCGGATGAGAGTGGGGTCATACATCGCCTGTTTAAGGCTCAAACCCGCATAGCGAAGAGGAAAGTTACCGGCCGGTACCATCACCGGAACACGGTCTGGTTCCGTGCATAAAAATGCCTTCATGAATCGGGTGACTCTCTCCTTATAGGTTTTCTCGGCTGTGGAATCATGAAAAGTTATACCAGGTGGCGAAAGCCATTTCTGTAACCTCTGCTCACGCTTCTGTTCCTTAGTCAACTCAGTCTTTTGTTTTTCCATGAATGATCCTCCCCATTAACGTCCGGATTCTATTCAATTAATTCTTAGAACAATGAATATTGTTGTTCAACAAAAGACTTGACATTCCTTTAAGCATATTATATTATTGGGTAATTAAAAATCAAGTACGTATACGTATATGCATACCAATCTTGTTATTATTGTGTCAAAAAATGATGTTTTGCATTGGCACGGGGTAAAAAACCCGCACGGTTTTGGGGAATAAGACAACGTATTTGCACTTCTCAAGGTTAAAGTAAGTCTATAGAGAATAAAAATAGGGGTACGCAAAGAGATTAATGTTATTTTAAGGAGGCCTTAATGGCTTTACCATTTACCAAGACGGAAGCAAAAAAATGGGCAAAGAGACAATTGAAAGGCTTAGAGGTCCCTATTTTCCCATCTTTTACCCCGGATTTAGAGAAACTGGATGAAGAAGGCATCAGGTGGGATGTTAATCACATTATCGCCAATGGCTTTACCTCAGTTTTGGTGGCAGTAGAAGCCTGTGGTTTGACGTTCGAAGAGCGGAAAAAATTCGTGGAAATAGTTTGTGATGAAGTCAAGGGTAGAATCCACGTTTCGGCCACGGTATTGCAGGATACCGTCGAGCAAGATATCGAAATGCTGCATCATATGGAAAAAGTCGGCTGTACGTTTGCAACCGTTGGTCACCCCATCCAGTATTATCCCCGTTCGGTAGAGGATATTTACGCGGAGTATAAATATGTATGTGATTCTACCAATCTGGGAATTGTGTTTTACCCGGGCAGACTTCATGTTCGAAAAATGCACCCGAGTTATTTCCCACCGGAAATCCTCCCCAGGATTGCAGATATTCCTAATGTTGTTGGCATGAAAATCGGCGGTGGCAGTTCCATGGCCATTTCTGTTATGTCTTTCCGGCTCTGCGGAGATAAAATCCTGGTCAATGACCCCATGCCGGATAGATGGTTTATCACCGTGCCGGTTTACGGCCAACAATGGTCGGGAGCCGGGCCTTTCTATGCCATGCAGACTCCGGAAAATCCGCGTATGGTTAATTTGTTTAACACATTAGTCAAGGGGGATATTGATAAAGCGCTGGATATGTACTGGGAAGGACAAAAGGGGATGGGAGGAGGTGGTGGTGGAGGTTTAGAGGGCTCTTATTTCCATACGGGCATTGTCACCGCTCTAAGCGATAAATATGCACACTGGTTAGTTGGAGGCAATGGCGGTAGCGTCAGGCAGCCCACGGGCAGGTTATATGATTATCAGAAAGAAGCAATGAGGGCAGGTGTTAGAGCCATGGGCGTTACCCCACGTGAACCTGAAGAAGAATTCTACGTAGGCAGGGCAAATTATGCCAAAGGCGCCAGACTAAAGAAATACGAGGCTTGATGAGTGTTTTAACTACGGTACATCTACAAAAATATAAAGATAAGGAGGCTTAACAAAATGAAAAGGTTGCTCATGACTCTGCTGGTATTGCTGGCCAGCGTCTCGATGCTTATCGGTTGCGGCGAACCTACAGCGACACCCACAGCTTCCCCGTCGTCAACTCCAACACCGACAGCTACATCTACTCCTTCTATAACTCCAACAACTTCCACGACTCCGACAACCTCTCCAACTCCTACCGATGCTTACAAGTACGGCGGCAAACTTACATTAACCCTATGGGCTAGTCCGTCAGGGACTGGTGGCTTACCCTGGGAGCTTTTTGCTAACGATTTCCTATCCTCCTTTCACATCATTGAACCCCTCGTCCACTTTGACTCCGATGGTAATGCCTATCCCTGTTTGGCAGAGAGCTATCAAGTGGCCGATAATCTGACATCAATCACTTTTAAACTCAGAAAAGGCGTTAAATTCCATGATGGGAGTGATTTTAACGCCACAGTTGCCAAATGGTGTCTGGATCACACCATCGCTACCATGACACAACCAAGTTGGAAATCGGTGGATATCATTAACGACTATGAGATTCGGCTCAACCTAAATTATTGGACCAACACGATAGTCACCGGTCTTGATAGTACTGCCACCTGGATGGTCTCGCTAGAAGCGTACGAAGAAAATGGAGAAGACTGGATGAGAAATAATCCAGTGGGGACCGGCCCGTTCAAATTCGTCAGCTTTGAGCGCGATGTCAGCTACAAGGCAATGCGGAATCCTGATTATTGGGACACGGGTAAACCCTATCTGGACGAGATCGAAATCCTTTATGTAGGCGACGCGCTGACACAGAAAGCGGTTTTACAGGCTGGAGAAACAGATATTTTGCAGATCGAGCCGGCAAAAATGGCAGCTGATCTCCAAGGCATGGGATTCGAAGTAGAAGTAAACGTAACCTCCGTATTCTGCCTGCTACCCGATACTATTCATCCGGAGTCGCATTTCGCCATTAAGGAAGTGCGCGAGGCGGTGGAGTACGCTCTTGACCGTGAGGCCATAGCCAATGCCTTTAGCTATGGATTCTGGCAGGCACCTTACCAGATACCATCCGAATCCTCCATGCCATATAATCCTGACTTTGCCTATGCTCGCGAACGCAACCTGGAAAAAGCAAGGCAGTTAATGGAAGACGCGGGATTCGCGAATGGTTTTGACGCAACTCTCCTGGTAATACCCGTTGGAATTGATAGAAATATTGCAGTCGCAATACAGAGCAACCTTGCCGAGATAGGCATCGATCTTGAAATTAGTGTCCCGGCCGCGATACCGAAGTTTATGCAGGATTCTAACACGCTGACCGACGTTCTGCTATTAGAGCCTATCTTTGGCGGGACGAACTGGAATGGCGCGTTAGCTTTTGCATTCCGTCCCGGCATGACGTTCATGAATTCGGTGTGGGGGAGAACGCCAGAATTTGTAGAGTTGTATAATACCTCCATGAACGCGCCTGAGATGGATGTTGATCTCATCCGCGCCGTAACTGATTATATGTCCCAGGAAGCTCAGGTTATTCCTGTGTTATGCGGTGGTACCGGATATGCCTTTTTATCCTATGTCAAAGACGCAGATTGGAATAACTGGGGAGCTGGCTGGAAACCGGAGACGATCTGGCTGGATAAGTAAGGCTATTTCGATAAAAAACAAAGAAAACTCAGCTACTTTTATTCGAGATATTTGAAGGAGCTGTTTATGGAGTTTACGAAATCGGAAGCCAAACAATGGGCTAAAAAAAACTACAAGGGATTGTGTAGTTGTATCAGCCCATCCTTTACCCCCGACATGAAAGAGTTGGATGAAGAAGGCATCAGGTGGGATGTCCGGCATACCATCAACAAAGGTGCCTTCAGCGTTTTTTGCCAGCAAGAAATTTGCGATATGACTTTTGAAGAACGCAAGAGATTTGTCCAAATTGCCTGTGAAGAGGCTAAGGGCAAGACGCTCGTTTCCATGTATTCCGGAGATAATACCGTCGACGAGGATATAGAACTGCTCAAACATTTCGAGAAAGTCGGCGGGGCCCACGTACTTCTCGGTTGGCCCCTGATGTTCCGTCCCAAGAATGAAGATGACATTTATCGCGTCACCAAGAAGATATGCGATTCCACCAACCTTGCTATAGACCTCTGGCCCAAGCAATTTTTCGACTTCGGTCGGTTCCACCCGAGCCAGTTTAATCCCGTCCTCATCGAAAAGATAACGGAGATCCCGAATGTGGTAGCCATCAAAGCCTACCTGGGCGATGGCATCGGCAAGTGGGCTGAAGTTTCCCACAGGGTAGGGGATAAAATATTGTTCCAGGCGGCAGAACCTTCCGAATGGCCGATAACAGTTGGGAAATACAAGCAGCAGTACGCCGGACCGGCCGATTACACCATTTTCGATGGGGCGAACGTAAAAAAGACCCGTATCCTTAAGATGTTCAGTGAATTCCGCACCGGGGACTTCCTTAAAGCTATGGACCTGTATTGGGAACTATACCCGATTACGATTGGTGCTCGCGATGTGGCGTTCCGGAGCGGCATGCTGGGCATGAAATACATGCAATGGCTGTGCGGTGGCAACGGCGGCATTTTCAGGAAGCCGTCCATGGTCTTGTTCCAAGCACAAAAAGACGGCATGAGAGCCGGCGTCAAAGCTGCCGGTATAATCCCGCCGGAAAATGAAGAGGAGTTCTATATTGGCAAATTGAATTATGAGAAAGGCCTCAGGCTTACTACTAAGTACTAATCAGGAAAACATAAAAGATTTAGTATCAATGTGGCTGTTATAAAAAAACCAAAATGCAAAAGTAAAAAGGAGGGTTAACAAATGAGAAGGTTGCTCTTAACCTTGTTGGCATTGCTGGCTAGCGTCTCGATGCTTATCGGTTGCGGCGAACCTACAGCGACACCCACGGCGTCCCCGTCGTCAACTCCAACACCGACGGCTACATCTACCCCTTCCATAACTCCAACCTCTTCCCCGACACCAACAACTAACCCAACTCCTACCGATGCTTACAAGTACGGCGGCACCCTGAGAATCATGCTCATCGCCGGTCCCCAGACACCCGGCGGCTGGCCGGTGGAAGTATTCGGCCCCGACGCGACTTCTTACCAATTCTGTTTGGAACCCCTTCTCCGCAGCGATAACGAAGGAGGGGTATATCCCTGGCTGGCACAATCTTATGAAGTAGCCGATAATTTAACATCAATTACCTTCGAACTGAGGGAAGATGTTGAATTTCATGACGGGACCCCTTTCAACGCTACAGCGGCTAAGTGGAATCTGGACAACCATATTACCGCCATGTCATCTTATGCACAATATTGGGCTTCAGTAGATATCATCGATGATTATACCATCAAGGTCAACCTGCGGATGTGGACTAATACGGCTCTGAATTCATTCGCTGATAGCGCTGGGACCTGGATGGTCTCACCTACGGCTTTTGAGACGAACGGGGTTGACTGGATGAGAAACAATCCAATAGGCACTGGCCCGTTCAAGTTCGAGAGTTTTCAGCGTGATGTCGGGTATAACGTCGTTAGAAACCCGGATTATTGGATCGAAGGTAGGCCTTATCTGGATGCCATAGATATTATGTATGTGGCTGATCCGCTTACTCAAAAAGCCGCCATGCAGGCCGGAGAGGCGGATATGCTGGAACTTGAACCGAGTAAGATGGCCAAGGATCTCGAAGCTGCCGGCCTAATTGTCGACTTCCAAATTATCACCGTTTATTCATTCCTGCCTGATTCAGCCCATCCAGAATCCCCCTACGCCAACCAGCAAGTCCGCGAGGCGGTAGAATACGCTATTGACCGTGCATCTTTGGCTAATGGCTTCAGTTACGGTTATTGGGAAGCCCCTTATCAATTAGTACCGTCCTCCAACGCTGCCTACAATCCAAACTTTGCCTATGCACGCGTCTATAACGTTGCAACAGCCAGGCAGCTCCTGGAAGATGCAGGATATGAAGAAGGCTTCCATACAACGATTCTCGTGAACCCGGCGATAGTCGACCGTAATATTGCCGTCGCCCTGCAGAGCAATCTTGAGGATGTAGGCATTATTGCGGACTTGTCTTTCCCGGCGAATATGGGCGGATTTATCGTTGATTCAAACTCCCTCAACAATGTCCTGGTTATCCAGCCAGTGATGTCCAGCGCGAACTACAATGGTACTTTCATGTTTTTTCTGGGCCCGGAATTCATGTGGAATAAAAACTTTTTGCCCCCACCGGAATTCCTAGAAGCGAGGCTAGCCAGCCTGACATCGCCTGCGATGGACCTAGATCTGATACGGGCTGCTTGCGATGAACTATCGAAAATTGCGGCAGCAATCCCCCTTATGCAAGCCGGATTGGGCTGGGCCAAGCAACCGACTGTCATGGACGGTGGCTTTTTTGAGAGAGGCAGCGGTTCTTTGTTCGCGGCCGAAGAGGTTTGGATACAAGAATAATCTTAATATAGAGCAAACAAGCGACAAGACTCCTGAGTTTAAACCGAAAGGTAGCGGTATAAAAACATTAATGAACGGGGAGGGGATAAGGCTCCCTCCCCGGATTCATATCATCATATCTGCAAAAAGAGGTAACAATGGCATAATAACACATAGCAACATGGCTTTTGCCTTGAAAACAAAAACTTATTGAAGAAGGAGTGGAAAAAATTGGGGAAAAAAGTTTCATTTGTGTGTTTAAACCCTCAGGGTGTGGTTGAAGTTCCGGCGCCTTCGGGGCTCGTCAACCCTCGCGTAAAGGATCTGGCCGGCAAGAAGATCGCTATTATCTGGGATGGCAAGAAAGGTGGGGACAAGTACTGTATTGCAGTTGAAGAGCTGCTGAACAAAAAGTATCCAACGGCGGCGACCATGCGGCTCGTCTGGGGAGATGCCAAGGCGGCGGAGAAGGCAAAGAAAGAAATGGATACTTTTATCTACGGCGTCGCCGATAATGGGATGGGAGGATGGATCCAGTGCCGGCAGGTAGTCGCGCTGGAGAGACTTGGCAAACCCGGCGTTTTTGTAGTCGGTGATAACGCTACTCACACTTCTAAAATGTCGGCCGAGGACGCGGGACTGCCCTCGATACGTATCGTAAGCCTGCCTTCCATCGATTATTACCCGAACCGGTCGACCGTGGAAAACATCAGACCTGTTGCCGAATCGTCTATTGATGCTATTATTAGCGCTCTAACCCGACCCCTGACACCGGAGGAGAAAAACCCGAAGCTAAAGGCGAAAAAATACCCGGATGAAACAATCACGATCACTGCAGATGACTATGAGTCCGCCCTTGAATCATTCAACCAGTTGTACCTTGAGAACCACTGGGGCGACGGGTTGCCCTTGATACCTCCCACGGAACAAGCCGTTCAGCAGATGCTATCGGGGACTAGGCGTTCTCCCGACGAAGTTATAGGACGGATACCTTATCGAAACGGTATTGCGACTGTTAAAAAGATAGCTATTAACGCGGTGTTGGCGGGGGCAAAACCTGAGTATCTGCCGGTAATAATTGCAGTCATGGAATGCCTGGCTGAAGAGGGTACTTACACTCACATGATGAGTTCGGAAGGTTCCTTTACTCTCATGATAATGGTAAGCGGGCCTCTTGGCAAAGAGATTAACATGAATTCCGGCGTAGGCTTATTAGGTCACGGCTGGCGAGCCAACAATACCATCGGTCGCGCCGTAAGATTGAGCCTAATTAATCTCGGGCACCTGTGGCCGGGAGAGATCGATATGGCACTGATCGGCCGCCCGTCCCCCCATACCTTCTACACTTTCGCCGAAAATATCGAGCAGAGTCCCTGGGAAACGTTTAATGAAGACCTGGGTTACAAGCGTAAAGACAGTTGCGTGACCGTGGATACCGTCATGGGTGGTTTGGGCATGAGGATATATGGCGGCGGAGTGGTTGAGCCTTGGGATGTAAAAGAGGTCCTAAAGAGTATAGTAAAAGATGTAGCTATTGACCGCGGTACGTTCGCCCAATATAAAGTTGGGGTGGCTAACCCCGCTGCTCATCTCAGAAAACATATAATCGTCATTCATCCCGAACTGGCTATCATGTTGCAACGTCTCGGTTATAATAGTAAACGAAGCTTGCGAGACTACATCTATGAGATCACAAAAGTACCGTACGAAGAACTCAGTGAACAGGAAATACAGGGTATACGTGACAGGATTAATACCAAACCTCCCGATATAGACATATTCTTTCCACACGATGCCATTCCTGAAGACCGCTTACCAGTGATTAACGAATCCCTTAAACCAGGAGGAAAGGTTCCTGTCGTAAACCCGGAAGATATTCATATCATCGTGTCTGGTAGTATACCGGGTTATTCTTTTGGAATGTCATATTTCCGTACGGCACACAAGACTAAGTTGATAAGAGGAGCTACATTGACCGAATCAGGCCGCTAACATAAGCAATGGATTTGTAGAGGAAGGATTATGATATGCGGGTTGTCAGAATGAATATAGGCTGCATTTCGGATACCCCGTTTGTCTCGCCCTAACTATATTGACAGTTACAGACATGGATGGTAGTTTATTATTAGGGGGAGCAGTGGTAAGTAGCACGGATTCAAGGTAGGGTTGGATCTTCAGAGGAGGCGGAATATATCAACCGTATATGGTGATAAAAAAGTCAGCGATGCAGGCAATCGGCGGGAGTCCTTTACTCCAACCTGTTCCGAGCGTGTTCTTAGGCTGAAGAATCGTGTTCTCAGACCGATGGAGATTTGCCTGGAGCGTGCTCGTGCCGAGATGAAGGCTTTAGAACAATACAGGAACGAACCCAGAGTCATTCAGCGAGCACGCATCTTTGAGACCTATCTTAAAGAGAAAACTATCTACATTCTGGAAGATGATCTCATCGCCGGTAATATCACCAGCAAAATACGCGGTGCCTCCTTCTCCAGTGAAATGTCTCGTTTTGTAAATGAAGAGCTAGGCGACCCCGTAAAGGACTTTGAAATTCGCCCATACGAAAAGATAATAATTACCCCACAAGAGAGGAAAGAGCTCCGAGAAGTGCTTATCCCTTACTTCAAGGGGAAGACTCTTGGTGATTATATTCTGGAAATCGCTGATACCGAAGTTAAGGAAAAGTCTTTCTCGATAACTTCTTCCTGCTCTCACATTCCGTTCATCGCTGATTTATCCTTAGACAAAGACATTGGCCATCAGATGGCCAACTACGAAAAGGTTCTCCATAAAGGTCTCAAAGGCATCAGAGAAGAGGTCGAGTGGCATCTGGTTCAGCTCGATCAGCCCTATCAGCACTTCGGGCTTAATGAGAAGCGTGATTTCTACAAGGCAGTGCTGATTGCACTTGATGCGGCCATGGACTACGCCATGAGATATGCTGCCTTGGCTCGGGAAATGGCAGCCAAAGAAACTGACCTCAAGCGCAAGCAGGAACTCGAGCGCATCGCGAGGATTTGCCAGCGGGTGCCGGCAAACCCTGCCAGGGACTGGTGGGAAGCCTTACAGTCCGTATGGATGATACACGTCCTCATCCACTGCGATGTCTACAACCTTGCTAACTCCCTGGGACGCTTCGACCAGTATATGTATCCCTTTTACAGGAAATCAGTAATTGACGAGAAAACGATGAACCATGACGCGGTTCTGGAGTTGCTGGAATGTTTCTGGATAAAGTTTAATGAGTGGGCCATACTCCTTAGTTATAACGTTGCCAGTTACCAGCCAGGACAGGGGCTAAGTCAGACGATAACCATCGGGGGTCAGACCCATGATGGTAGAGACGCCTGCAACGAAGTAACTATGCTCTGTCTGGAAGCCGAGGAACAATTAGCCCGGCCTCAGCCAGAATTCGCTATGAGAATATGGGAAGGGACACCGGATAATTACCTAAAGAAAGCCACCGAGCTCATCCGTCTCGGCTGGGGTAAACCGAAATTTATTGGCGACCGGAAAGCCATTCAAATGATGGCTAAGGCATATCCTGATAGAACCATCGAGGACTGGCGCCAGTGCGTTATAATGGGATGCTCCGAGCTTTGTTTGCCTCAGATAACCATGCAACATAGCTGGGAAGGAGTTTGCATTCTACCCAAGATATTGGAACTGGCGCTGAACAACGGAAAGTGTGTCCTCTGCGGCCGACAGATAGGACCGCTGACCGGTGATCCCAGGAATTTTGAGTCCATGGCGGCAGTGAAGCAGGCGTTTCAGGATCAGGTGTCTTACTGGATGAAGCATATGGCCAAGGGCATAAAACTAGTGAAGGAGGCACAGGCTGAGAGGATGATGGCTCCGTTTTGCTCTTCACTTTCGGAAGGGCCGTTGCAGAAGGGACTTGACCTTGCTCAGGGCGGTGCCTGGTACACTACCTACGGTGTATATCTCGCCGGCCTCGCCGACACCGCTGACTCTCTAGCCGTGATTGACAAGCTAATCTATGGCGATAGGAAGATAACATGGAACCAAATGCTTGAGGCTATCAAGGCCAATTGGGATGGCCACGAAAATCTTCGCCAACTTTGCATTAACGGCGTACCCAAATATGGTAATGATAATGATTTCGCCGATAGCTGGGCCTCTTGGGTGATGGACACTTGGTACGATAAGGTGGACTGGATTAATACCCAGAAGGATCTGCTGCCGTATTACGGTGGTTTATACACTGGCGCTGGGATTATCGGCCAGAACAATGTATCCTTCGGGCCATGGCCTGGTGCTTTACCCAATGGACGTATCTATCCAAGACCTCTGGCTGACTGTATTTCTCCGTCGCCAGGTGTCGACAAGAATGGCCCCACGGCTGTAGTCAAGTCAGTTAGCAAACTGCCAACACATCGGTTTGTCATGGGTGGTCCCCTGAATCTGAGGCTGAGTCATCAGCTTCTGGCTACTGACCGCGATATGGACAACTTCGTATCCTTCCTCAGGGCTGTTGAAGAACTGGGGATATATCACACACAGTTCAACGTGATTTCATCAGAACTCCTACGCAAGGCTATGAAAGAACCAGAAAACTATCGGGACCTACTGGTCAGGGTAGCCAGCTACTGTGCCTACTTTTGCGAACTTACCGAGGAGCAACAGCTCGATATTATTAATCGTACCGAGCAGCAAGCCTGGTAAAAACCTCTGCCCCTGAGAATCGCAGGCCATCTAGTCAAGCAGACGCTATCCCAAAGATTTCTGTGTCAACATAGATGACACAAATGGAGCACTAACAGACTTGGTGGAAAATTCAGAAACGACCAACGTAAAGCGGCTCGTTCTAAGCGTTACCAGAATGACCATTCACAATGGCCCGGGAATTCGCACCTTAATTCTGTTCAAAGGGTGCCCGTTACGCTGCCTGTGGTGTTCGACGCCGGAGGCTCAGAAGGACGAAGCTGAGATTGCTCTTTACCCAGGAAGATGCATCCATTGTGAACAGTGTGTCCCGGTCTGCCCCACGAACGCCATAAACTTAATGGGCGTGACGGTGAGTATTAATCGTTCTACGTGCACTGGTTGCGGCAAATGTGCTCAGGTTTGCTACACAGAAGCCATAAAACTGCTAGGACGGGAAATGACGATTGAAGAACTCCTTACGGAGGCGAAAAAGGACGTTATCGTCTACAGACACTCCCGTGGTGGAGTCACTATCTCGGGAGGAGAACCCCTCTTGAATCCTGTATTCACTCAGGGATTACTTCGGGCACTGAAAAAAGAGAACATCAATGTTGGGGTTGATACCTGCGGTCATGTGCCCTGGACGAACATTGATAAAGTATTACCCTACATTGATTTTTTTCTCTGGGATATTAAGCATATGGATGACGAAAAACACAGGAAATTCACCGGCGTCTCTAACAAGCTTATTCTAAGTAATGCTCGTTCTATTTCCGAGAGAAATATTCGTCTCTATATCAGGATTCCCTTAATCCCGGGTTATAATGATTCAGAAGAGAATATCAGAGCTACGTGTGAGTTTGCCCGTGATTTAACTTCACTGGTAAATATTGACCTTTTACCATTGCACCATCTAGGGAAGGCGAGGTATGATAGCCTGAACCTTGTCTACCCAACAGCTGGTATACCTCTTATTCCAGATAGTGTCTTGCATAACATAAAAAGGCTTGTAGAATCTTACCAGTTGAATTGTAGTATTGTCGGCTAACAGATTAAGTACGGGCCATTGGTATCACTAACCACTCCCATCAATGATGTTCAGTATTTTAAGGGGCTACATCAGCCGTCTGGTCTATCATAAAATCCTAACTCCAGACATGGCTTTTATTCTCGGGTTTTAGCTTCATACAAGACAAGTTTCACTAAATGGGAATCTGCCTGTTCGAACTCTTTGGAGACCGAGAGCCTCCTAGCCTACTTTCATCCCGTTGTATTCTTTACGCCGGCGATGGCAGGTTTTGATGAATATACAAAAGAGCGCAAGAGAGATACAAGGCGAAAGCAGTTCACCGACACAAACCACAATCACCTTGTTTCTCTCTCGCTTAACCCTATTAAGAGGAGGAGATTCTTAATATTTTTAAATTTTTTATTTATACGACTTTGCAAATCTTGAACAAACAACTTAAAGTACTATCATTTATTTGTTATACGTACACGTACATTAATTTAGCTATACTTTATATCATTTTTGCCTTGATGTCAAGTGCAAAGGAGGCGGTGAGGACTTGGTTTGACACCAAAAGAATATTCAAATATATTCTGTCAAATAGTACGTACACGTATTTTGTTTAGGATATATCCAATAATCGCTAGTAAGACAAAGGTCACTAAATTAATGACCTCTTTTTTTCACCATTCTTCGTTATTCCGAAAGGGCTGAAGATACCAGATTTTGACGGCGTGATTGTAGTCGGTGGCCCTTCATCAGGTCTCTACTTGACGAGGGCAAAATATTGGACTTTAGTGGCATGTACTGGCCAACAAAAATATGGAAACTGGTGTTCTTTATACTTAAGCCCTGAAAACGTCAGAAGCGGTTCCCCGGCCAGGTTGTAATAGGAGTAGCCGAAGGGACGAGTGCGGTTATTTCGAAGTAATATTTACTTCAGCAGGATTCTTAGTTAACTACCAACTATAATTTTACGACGGTCTTTTCGTTTTTTCCGCCATGTTCTCCAGAAAATGATCTTGACAAAGGAACAAATAATTACGACAGGTTTTTCTGTCGATAATATTTAGATATCTGAGACGGCCGCATGATGGTCTTTTGGGTAATAGAGAGCTCATTGATGGCGTTATCGCGTAATATTTCCATTGCTGATTCAAGTTGCCGTTTTTTCTCATCGGTCAACGAAGTCATCACCTTACGAAGATATTCTCTCTTTTTTGACAGGGCTAGTGCCTTTTCTCCCTTGGCTGTCAAGGTAACAATAACGCGTTTATTTCCGCCTGACTTATTTGTTTTTCTTATCAGTCCCTGCTTTACCATCCGATTAAGTATGTCTGAGATTGAACTCCTCTGTTGATAAACGTATTCGGATATTTTCGAGGGAGTAGTTTCATTTCCAAGAGCTTTGATGATGAATAAAATATAAGACTGTACCGGTAAAATATTGTATTTTGAGAGCTCCAGTTTTCTTAACATGGCTATAAGGTGGTACACTCGACTTAACAGTATCCAGATGTCATATTCTTTATCTTCGATTTTCCTCATAATGTTCAATCCTTCCTCAAATCATCATCGATTCATTTTTTAACCATCTGTCGCATATAATTTAGGATAAATCAGCAACAAAATCAAGGGTAATACTAACATCCTATTGAGTAATTGACATTTACTAAGAGATAAGATATATTATATCCAAAATAATGTACGTATACGTATTATTTTAGGGAGCCGGGTAATAACAAACTTGTTGACATTCTCTTCAAAGTCATCTACTTTGTTATTACTTGAGTTTTTCATCAAGAGCAATAACGTTGATTCACTGTTTGAATATTAATGACATATAAGAAATGTTCCATGTCAGTCCAAAAAGTCAAAATGCCTGAAGCCCATATCACTCAAGAAATGATTGATGGAATGCGGGCAAAATTGGGAATAAACCTCCGTATCGATGATTCTACTCATAATGAATTCGCTACTAGAATGGCGATATTAAAGTTCGCTCACGGTATCGGTGATGCTAATCCTCTCTGGTCCGATGAGGCTTACGCAGGGAAATCCCCCTATGGTGGCATTATAGCTCCTCCATCCTTTATCTGGGCATGCTTTGCGCAGGTACAGTTCGGCTGGCGTGGTTTAGGAGGATTTCACGCTGGTTGTGATGTTGAATTTCTCAAACCGGTCTATCTTGGTGACAAGATAAAAGCAGATTGTGTCTTCACAAGTTTTGAAGGACCTAAAAAAAGCCGTTTTGCCGAAGAGACAATAATTGATCATTTCCATAATCGATACTGGAATCAAAAAAGAGAATTAATCGCCCGATATCATTGGTGGGTGATACACTTCGCTAGGGCTAAAGCCCAGCAGAAAGCCAGCAGAATCCAAATAAAAATACCCCATCCTTGGACAGATGAACAATTAACCGGGATTGAAAACGAGGTGCTCTCGGAGGAAATAAGGGGTAATATTACACGATATTGGGAAGACGTTAATATTGGCGAAGAGCTAAAGCCGGTGGTTAAAGGGCCGTTGGGAACCACTGACGAAGTCGCTTATATTATTGGTGGGGGGGTACCCATACCCAGGATGGCCGCCAATGGTGTTGCGCTGGCTGCCTATCGGAAACATCCTGCCTGGGCGTTCAGAGACCCGAATACGAACGCTCTAGAACCGATATACGCCGTCCATTACAATAAGCAGGCGGCTAACGCTATGGGATTACCCCAGGCATATGACGTCGGTCTGCAAAGACATTGCTGGGGAATTCACTTAATTACTAGCTGGATGGGAGATAACGCCTGGCTGAAAAGAAGCTATACCGAATACAGACAATTCGTATTTCTATCGGACGTAGTCTGGATTAAGGGCAAAGTGACGAAAAAATATATTGATGGCGAAGGGGATTATTGTATTGAGATTGAACGTCACGCGGTCAACCAGAGAGGAGAAGATGTAATGCCCGGCTATGCTATCATCGCCTTGCCGTCAAAAAACAGTAAAATATCTCCCCTCAATAAACGTTTAAGAAAAAACACTAAACGCCTGGCGAAAAAATAAACAACTCTTAACAACGTTAGTTTTATTCTCCTTTAAGATGGTTACCCGAGCGATCAGTATGTAATGGGAAAGAGATATTAAAATATGGAAACGGGCAAAGCCCTGCTTAATTCCCGCCGCGTGCTTGATTTGACTGATGAGAAAGGCTTTCTTTGCGGTAAAATACTTGCTGACCTTGGCGCTGATGTAATAAAAATCGAAAAGCCTGGCGGGGATAAAGCCCGTAATACAGGTCCATTTTATCATGACACCTCCGACCCACAAAAAAGTCTGTACTGGTTTGCCTATAATCTCAACAAGAGAGGTATTACTTTAAATATTGAGACCGACGAAGGGCGGCGGCTTTTCACAAGGCTGATACAAACCGCCGATTTCGTTATTGAATCCTTCGCCCCCGGCTATCTTGATAGCCTGGGCTTGAGTTATTCTAAACTCAACGAAATTAATCCTCGGATTATTGTCACATCAATTTCACCCTATGGTCAGACCGGACATTACAGAAACTATAAAGCGTCCGATATCGAGGTCATGGCAATGGGCGGGTTGATGTATATCACAGGTAATCCAGACCAACCACCTTTGAGGATAAGTACCCCACAAGCCTTTTTGCTGGCGTCAGCCCACGGCGCGGCAGCTTCAATGATAGCCCATTTCTATCGAGAAACTTCTGGCGAAGGACAGTACGTTGATGTATCAGCTCAAGAGTGTGTGTTATGGGAGATAGCCAATGCGATACCTTTGTGGGAGCTTAACCAGAATATACTAAAGCGTGCCGGTTCGTATATAGCCGGACGCTGGACAGGTACCAAGCAACGTCTGTTATGGAAATGTAAAAATGGGTACGTGTTGTTTTATATTTTAGGCGGCGCGTTCGGGGTGAAAACTAATCGGGCTATCGTGAAGTGGATGGAGGAAGAAAAAATAGCTCCGGATCATATGAAAAATTTCAATTGGGATGCCTTTGATATGGCCACGCAGACACAGGAAATGCAAGACCAGATAGAAATACACATCAGCCGGTTATTTTCCATGTTTACCAAGGAAAAGCTTTATGAAGAGGCACTGAAAAGGGGAATCATGTTGTGCCCTGTAAACAACAGCAACGATATTATTGAAAATACCCAATTAAAAGAGAGGAATTATTGGGTCAACATTTACCACCCCGAACTGTCTACTTATATTAAGTACCCGGGTGCTTTCGCCAAGTTATCTGAAACACCCATACACATCAGTCACCGTGCGCCTTTAATAGGCGAGCATAACCAGGAGGTATATCAGGGTGAATTGGGACTTTCCAATTCCGAATTGAGTGCCTTGTTAAAAACCGGAGTGATCTAGTGGCGTATTTACTTCGATTAATGTAGAGAGAGGATAGAAACAAGAGTTGCCTAAAAAAGTTTTTGAAGGAATAAAAATAGTTGATTTCGGCTGGGCGATTGCCGGCCCTCTGACGCTAAAATATTTTGCCGACTATGGCGCCACCGTGATCTGTGTCGAATCTTCCCAGCGGCCTGATCTTTTACGCACGGCTACTCCTTATAAGGGGGAAATTCCCGGGGTCGACCGTGCTGGTTATTTCGCGTATTTTGCTGCGAATAAATATAGCATAAGTCTTAACCTGAATAAACGTCTTGGTCTGGACATCGCCAAAAAATTAGTAACCTGGGCAGATGTTATCGCTGATAGTCACCGGCCGGGAGTGTTGGAACGTTGGAAATTGGGCTATCATGACGTGGTAAAAATTAACCCGGATATTGTAATGATCCGCAACTCGAACCAGGGTCTAACCGGAGCAGCAGCCACTCATCCGGGATTGGGTAACCACACTAACGGATTAACCGGGATAGTTAACTTCGTCGGCTGGCCGGAGCAAGAACCGATATCCCTGATGGTTGCCTATACCGATTATTTAGTTCCCCATTTCGCGGCTGCTGCCCTGATAGGTGCGTTAGACTATCGCCGGAAGACGGGCAAAGGGCAATTGATCGATATATCGCAGTTTGAGGTCGGTCTTCAATTATTGGCACCCGCACTGATTAACTGCTCTGTCAATGGACATGAAGAAAAACGAAAAGGGAACTCCTGTGATTACGCCGCACCACACGGCGTTTTTCAATGTAGAGGAGATGACCGCTGGTGCACTATTAGTGTGATTGACGATTTTGAATGGCAAGCATTTTGCCATGCCATTGGTAAACCGGGTTGGCTAGAGGACACTAGTTTTTCTAATTTGAAAAACAGGAAACAAAACGAGGCACGGCTAAATAGTCTGATAGGGCAGTGGACGATACAACACGAGGCTGAAGAAGTCGTGAAATTGCTCCAAGGGGCAGGTGTGGGAGCAGGTGTCGTTCAGAATGCAAAGGACTTATACAATGATATCCAGCTTAAAGAAAGAGAATGTTTCTGGGTTGCCGACCATAAAGAACTGGGTAGGTTTTCACATCTGGGGCAACCGTCACGTTTATCCAAAACTCCGGCGGAGTTCTACCGCGCTGCCCCATGTCTTGGGGAGCACACGGAATACGTCTGTCGAGAACTGCTCGGTATATCCCAAGAAGAGTACGATAAACATCTTGTTGAAAGGGTCTTTGAATAGGACTGGCTGGAGATTGATCTATAAGCTAAGTAAAATATGTTAAACGCGACTAATTTGTATTGAAGAGGAGATCCAACCTGATGAAGTCCAAAAAAGGGCAGGTCAAGGTAATCACCGGCAATGCCGCCGCTGCCTACGCCGCCATGCTCTGCCGGCCCGACGTGGTCACTTCGTACCCTATCACCCCGATGAGCGAGGTAGCTGAGCAACTTTCGGCCTTCCATGCCGATGGCATGATGGATGCCGAGATGGTAGAAGTCGAGGGAGAAAACTCTGCGATGAACGTAGTCGCCGCTGCCAGTATTACGGGAGGCCGGGTTTTCACCGCTACTTCTTCGTGGGGGCTGTCCTTTATGTATGATGCCGTGCAGCAGGCTGCCGGGTTTAGAGCTCCTGTGGTGATGGCTATAGCCAACCGCGAAACACCCGGCATTTTAGCTGTCTCAGGCGGCCAACAGGATATTATCAGCATGCGGGATACCGGGTGGATTCAGATAATCGTTGAGGATTGTCAGGAGATATTTGATACAATAATTATGGCCTTCCGGTTAGCAGAAGACTATGATATCCAGCTCCCTGTAATGGTGAACTACGATGGGTTTTATATTTCCTATCTAGCACAGGCGGTGGATATCGCCACCATAGAAGACGTTGACAGATTCCTGGATCCTTTAAAGCAGCAGCCGCAGCGTCCTAGACTAGTCCCTGGGCAGCCTCTAGGAGCGGGTACTCATGGAATCGAACTCGGGTTTGTTGAATTACGTTATAAGCATTGTGCAGCTCTGGAACGAGCAACCACCAAGCTGGACGAGATAGACAAGGAGTTCTGTAACCTTTTTGGGAGAAGCTATGGTGGCCAGATAGAAGAATACCGCACTGATGATGCCGAGATTATAATAGTGGCATCAGGCGGAGCGGCCGGAACAACGCGCACTGTTGTTGACGCTAAAAGAGAAGAAGGCATGAAAGTTGGCTTAGTGAAACTGCGGTTGTTCCGCCCCTTTCCCCGCAAGCGAATCGTTGAAGTCTTACGGGGAAAGAAAGCCATCGCCGTCATCGACCGGAGTGTCAATTTCGGGTGGAATTGCGGGCCGGTATACACGGAAATAAGAGCGTTATGCCCGGAAACCGGCGTGGTCCCGATGCTTAGCTATATTGACGGGCTGGCTAACCTGGACATCATTTCGCCCCATATCGAGCGTATCGTCGATGAAACTTTTAACGCTGCCCGGGGGAAACCTTATCAGGAAGTTACTTGGATTCCTCTGGAATGGGAGTGACTAAATGACGCCAGAAAATAAGCAAAAGCCAAAGATTTTCAACTATTTCACCGAAAAAGACGACCAATTTTCAGGGGGGCTTTCCTGGTGTGCCGGTTGTACCCTTGAACTCACAGCCAGGTTTATACCTAAAGTGCTGGGCAGGGATATCGTGCTGGTTGGTTGTCCCAGTTGTTCCGCAGTGGTTTTATACGGGCAGAACACCGGAGCATGGCACCGATTAGCTTATTATAGTTGTTTGATGACCGGTGTAGCTTCCAGCGCCACCGGTATTTCCCGGTATTTACGTCGGGTAGGTAAAGACGCTACTGTAGTCTGCTTCACCGGCGATGGCTGTGCTGCCGATGTGGGTTTTCAGCCACTAAGCGGCGCTGCAGAAAGAAATGAGCACTTAATTTATATTTGTTATGACAACGAAGGGTATATGAATACTGGTTACCAGAGAAGCAGCACAACTCCCCTGTTTGCTTCTACCAGCACAACCCCTGTCGGTACAGCCGGGAAAGGCAAGCTGACACCGGCCAAGAACGTACCATTGCTTATGGCTTTACACGGAATTCCTTACGTAGCTACTGCTACCCTGAGTAATCTGGAGGACTTTGCCAAGAAATTGTTAAAAGCTAAAAAAAAGATAAGTGAAGGGTTTGCCTACATTCATGTTTTTGCCCCGTGTGTCATGGGCTGGCGCTTTGATAGCTCTTTATCAATTGAAGTATGCCGGACGGCCGTAAGAACCAATTACTTTCCGTTGTGGGAAGCCGAAGGGGGAAAATTCCGCCTTACTCATGAGGTGGCTAACCCTAGGCCTGTTCAGGAGTTGACCAGATTGGTACGTAAATTCGCCCATTTAAAAGAGGCTGATTTACAGAGAATGCAACAAATTGTGGACGAGAAGTATGCATTCCTTAAAGCTCTTTGTACGATTAGTAGCCAATGAGAAGAGGTTTATTAATCGATCAAAGGCTAGAAAGGCTATAAAGGAGGTCGCTTTATGATCAAAGGCGGATACACAGGGAAAATCCTACGTATCAATTTATCCAATCTGACTACCAAGGAGGAACCCGTCCCGGAGGCTTTAGTTCAAAACTATTTAGGTGGTGCCGGTTTCGCCATCAAATACCTGTATGACGAACTCAAGCCGCGGGTCCCTGCCCTCAGCCGGGAGAACAAACTCATCTTTGCCGTGGGGCCTCTTACGGCTACGGGTGCTTCTTGTGCCAGCCGCATGGCCGTAGCCGCCAAGTCGCCACTCACGGGGGCGATGGGCATGGCCCTTGCGGGTGGACAATTCCCTGCGGAAATGAAGATGACCGGTTATGACATGATTATCATCGAAGGGAAAGCCGAAAAACCGGTTTACGTCTCGATTATAGATGGTGAAGTAAGTTTACACAGCGCTGTAAAACTGATGGGCATGATGACCACCGACACACAATTGTTCATCAAGGAAGAGCTGGGCGATTGGAATTATCGTATCGCTTGTGTTGGTCCGGCGGGAGAAAAGCAAGTACCCATGGCCTGTATTGTGAACGAACGCCGGGCAGCGGGTCGGAAGGGATTGGGAGCGGTCATGGGCTCGAAGAACCTTAAAGCTATCGCCGTGAGGGGTACGCGAAAACCGGCCGTTGCCGATGCCGAAGCTTTTAAGAAAGCCCGGGCGGCTATGCTCAAGAACATGAAAGAGAGCCCGGTGCTTTATTCTCAGTTTTCCAAGACGGGTACGCCGATGGTTGTTGACGCCATGACCGAGATGGGCATTTACTCCATCAAGAACTGGTCGGCGACCGGCGAAATAAACATGGTGCCGGGATTGGGCAAGGCCGCCCAGGACACGATGATCATCACCCGTAATCCCTGTTACGATTGCCCGGTCGGATGCAGCCAGGTCAAGCTGGTGACATCCGGCCCGTATGCCGGCTACCTTTCGGAAGGGCCTGAATTCGAAACGACCTACTCTCTGGGCAGCGCTGTCGGCGTGGACTATCTTCCGGCGGTTATCGCCGGCGACCGCCTCTGCGACGAATATGGCATTGATACCATATCGGCGGGTGTTTCCATCGCCTGGGCGATGGAACTTTACGAAAAAGGAATCCTCACAAAAAAGGATACGGATGGAATAGATTTGAAATTTGGCAATCACGCTGCCATGATCGAAATGCTGCGGAAAATCGCTTACCAGGAAGGATTGGGAGCGCTACTGGGGCAGGGCACGAAAAAAGCCGCTGCAAAAATCGGCAAGGGATCCGATGCCTTCGCCATGCAGGTTAAGGGGCTGGAAATGCCCGCTTATGATATCCGCGGCGCCAAGGCCCATGGCCTGAATTACGCTACTTCTTATACCGGCGCTGACCACAACCGGGGCTATGCCTTCCAGGAGATCTTCGATATCCCCATCCCGGAAAAAGTGGACAGGAATGCTATCAAGGGAAAGGGTAAGCTGACCAAGTGGAACCAGGACATCCGCGCTGTCACCTGCGATTGCGCCCCGATGTGCGCCTTTCTTCTCGATATGGCCGTGCCGGCGGTTGCCTGCCAGAACACCGCCGACCTGGTTAACGCTGTGGCTGGAACCGAATTTACCTCCGGGGAGATAGAGAAAATCGGGGAGAGGCTAAACAACGTCGCCCGCCTGTTTAATATCCGCGAGGGCTTTACCCGTAAAGATGACTCTTTCCCGAAGCGCATCCTGACCGAGCCTATCAAACAAGGTGCCTCCAAAGGCCAGCTGATCAGCCAGGCTGATCTCGATACGATGCTTGACGAGTACTATGCGGAAAGAGGCTGGGACAAAAACGGAAATCCAACAACGGCCAAGCTAAAAGAATTGGCGATTAAGAGAGACTAAGCACCGGTCCACAATATACTCTCGAAACTGCCGAGGTTAGTATGACTGCTTATATTTTACGTAGGTTAATACTAGCTATAATTGTCTTGTTGCTGGTCTCGATGTTCGTCTTTCTGGCAATGCGCCTTCTGCCGGGTGACCCGGTTCTGATGTATATGTCTTCCCAATCCGTACAAGAAGTAACCGAAGAACAGCTTGAATTGATTAGGCATCAGTTTGGATTGGATAAATCAATACCACAGCAATATATCGAGTGGCTTGGCGGTATTTTCCGAGGTGACTTGGGAATATCAATACTTAATAAGTCTCCAGTAGTCGATGAAATACTCCGGCGTTTGCCGATTACTCTGCATATTGGTATATTGGCTTTTATTGTCGCTACCGTTGTGGGTATCCCTGCCGGAGTGTTATGCGCTATCAGGCGTGGCTCCTGGTTGGACAACCTCGTAACCACTTTATCCAATATTGGCATAACTATCCCTGTTTTTTGGCTTGGGATATTGTTAATATACGCCTTTGCTCTTCATCTTAATTGGCTTCCGGTAATGGGATATACCTCACCTTTTAAAGATTTCTGGATGAGTACCAAGCAGCTTATCATGCCGGTTTTTTGTCTGGCTGTTGGACCGCTCGCTGGAAACGCCCGCCAGGCTCGTTCCAGCATGCTTGAGGTTATCGGTAAAGATTATATTCGCACTGCATGGTCCAAGGGTTTGAACGAGAGGACAATAATAATAAAACACGTCCTGAAAAATGGAATATTGCCGGTGGTGACTCTTTCAGGCATGGGTGTTGGGGGTATTTTAGGTGGGGCGGTGTTAATTGAGCAGGTGTTCAATATCCCTGGGATGGGAAGACTAGCAGTGACATCAGTCATGAATCAAGACTATCCGTATGTGCAGGCGATTGCTTTAATTATGGCGGCGAGTATTGTGTTTTCCAACCTCCTCGTAGATATCTCTTATGGCTGGCTCGATCCTAGGGTACACTATGATTAGCAAGGAGTAGCAGATGTCCCAAGAGGTAATTCTAAAGCCGGCCGCAACTGAACAAACTCACCGCGTTAGTGAATTACGGCGCTTCTTCAAGGTATTTTTTAATCGGTGGGTGGTGGTGTTGGGGATGTTCATCATCCTCTTGTTTATGATCGCCGCGATTTTCGCCCCGTGGGTGGCGCCATATGACCCGGACAAAATTGACTTGAACAATGCATTGCTCCAACCAAGTAAAGCTCACTTACTGGGTACTGATTCTCTGGGGAGAGACACCTTAAGTCGGACTATTTACGGAACCAGGATTTCACTAGAAATTGGCTTTGTCGTGGTCATCCTCGGATCTGCCGCCGGAATGGCGTTGGGATTAATTGCCGGTTATTTTAGCGGTTGGATACAAGCCGTCGTGATGAGGTTCATAGATACGATGATGGCCTTCCCAATGTTAATATTAGCTTTGCTTATCGCATCGCTACTCGGGGGAGGAATCAACAATATCATCATGGCACTCTCTTTTACGATGATACCTGCATATGCCAGGTTGATGTGTGGTCAGGTGATATCCGTCAGAGAAAACGATTATATTCTTGCGGCGCATTCGATGGGAGCCAGCCATTTTCGCATCATGTTACGCCATCTGTTGCCCAATTGTTTCCCGCCACTGATAGTCATGATGACGATGATGCTGGGAACGACCATACTGGCTGAGGCCGGTCTCAGCTTTCTTGGGATCGGTGTACAACCGCCTGTAGCTACCTGGGGCAATATGGTCAATGACGGACGGACGTATTTACTGACAAACCCGATTCTTTCCTTTGCCCCGGGCCTGGCCATCATGCTGGTAGTATATGCCTTTAATATGGTGGGAGATGGGCTAAGGGATGCTTTAGACCCCCAATTGAGAGGCATCATATAATGGAAGATGTTGATGTGGCCGAATTATTAAGAGTCAACAACCTGATAACGCAATTCAAGACGGAGAATGGAGTAGTTAAAGCGGTCGCCGGTTTATTATAACCTGGCTGGTATCTACCAAACTCAGGGAAAACTCAAGGAAGCATTAGAATGCTATAAGACATTTGTACGACTAGCTCCGCCACAGTATGCCTCTATGATAGGGCAGGTTGAGAAAATTATTCTCCAACTGGAACAAAGGATTTAGAGGGAGCTTAGTGTGGCCGATTAACAAAGTAGTAGATTGTTGGACGACATTCGCTTGTATTGTACACCGAATCTCCTTACTATCTAAATGTCCAACGCGAAGGAGATTGAGAAAGTTCTGCCTATTGTACCCCTATCTCCACCAAGCTCCCCCAACCTAAAGAACTCACCCCTAATTCAATTAACCAAGAAACAAACCGTAAAAAGCCGGGCGTCACTCCAGAGATTCGCCAGCCTTCCCGGTGAACCAGGAGCGGAGGAGCCGGCGGTGGGAGCGGACAGAAATCACCATTGCAATGTGGACCAGGAACAGGAGCACCAAGAAGATACCGAAGACATCGTGTATCGCCGTGATAGCCTGCATCGCCTGGTACGGGATGAGCCAGAAATGGGCGGCCATCTTAATGCCACCGGTGATAACGATCTCCGCACCGACGAGGGCAAAGACCAAGAAGGCGACTTTTTGAGAGCCCAGGTACTTGCCGGTCTCTTCAATCCTGGATCTCAGGAGGTATTTCTTCAGCGTGCCGTCGACGATATCCGACATGACCGGCAACATCCGGTGGTATTTACGGGACGCAAAGAAGTCCGCTGCAAAGTAGCTGCCGAACAGCAGGGTGTAAAAGAGCCCCAAGAAATGCAGGTTCAGCGCGAAAACGCTCAGGTTCAAACGGATCTGAAAACCGGAAACGACCAGCACCAGGATACCGGCAGCCGTCCCCCAGTGCTCCAGGAAAGAATCGATACCGTGACGCGCTTCATCGCCTGAAGAACCATCGTCGCCGGGGGATCTACGTCCGGCACGGATACCCAGGAAAATGCCCGCAATGATCGGCGCGAACAAGGTCCAGGCGGCTTTTTGAAAGAGGACAATATTAAGACCGCCAAGGGCATAAATGCTCGCCGCCAGCACGCCGGCCAGGGTTACCGTGAATAATATCTTTTTTATCATAATAATCTACTCCGGAAGAGCGAATTTGAAGATTTGGCGGGGAGGGGTGGGGCGTTAAAGCGTCCCCGCCCTTCCCCGGCCGGATTACGGCCTGATAAAGGTGGCGAGAGCGGTCACCTGCGCGGAACTGAGGCTGGCGCCTGTCTGATGGCCGGAGATGAAGCTGACCAGCTGAGACTGCGTGCGGGAAGTGCCCGGCACGCTGCCATGGCAGCTAATACAGTAGCTATTGAAGATCTGCTGCCCGTTCAACGCGGTCGCGGTGGGAGTCGATGTGGGGTTAGCCGTAGGAGTGGTGGTGGGGCTGGACCCGCCGGAAGCCGCACCGTTGACCGAGAAGGTGAAGTAAACCTGTCCTTCAGAGGCGTTTTCCGGGACGGACAGGACAACGTCGACCCTGGCGACCTGGTCCGGCGCGAGCGTTTTCTGCGCCAGGCCGTCAAAGGTCAGTCGCAGCGAGCCGCGGGAGGCCTGCATGGTGCTGGCGCCCTGCGAAACAAGGAGGTCGCTCGAGCCGATGTTCTTCACGTAAAGCGTAAAGTCCGAGACCTCGCCGGGGGCCACATCCGGCAGCTCGATAGCCGACAAGACCTGAGTGGCGGCGGCATCGCGGTAGAACTCGAAGTCGTCTTCATCCTCCACGATATTGACGGTAGCGTCCATCGATCTGGTGATGACCACGGCCCCGAAGGCGATACTGCCGGTGAGGAGCGAGACTAAGACAAATGCCATGATTGCCAGGAACATGGGTTTCTTCAATATACTTTTCATTTGTCCTCCTTTTAACGTTATTTTGAATCTCTCCTCTGGATTCATTCCTACCATACCACATTGTGGCAGTCAATGCAACTATTATTCTCAACCACGTTGTGGTATAATCGGCCAAGGACTTTATAACTAGATGGAAAAGACCGAATTTGCCGAGGCACGCCATTACCTGGGCAGGACACAAACCCAGCTAGCGCAGCTGTTGTGCGTATCACCCAAAGCTATACAGAGTTTTGAGCAAGGGTGGCGGCATATCCCGCCGGGCATCGAACGGCAGCTACTGTTCCTGGAATACCTGGAGAGCGCGCCCGCCAGGAAGACCCCCGCCTGCTGGGAGATGCAGCACTGCCCGCTGAAGTGGCGGAAGAAATGCATGGCGTGGGAACTAGAGGTGGGTAACATCTGCTGGTTCGTTAACGGGACCTTTTGCCGGGGCGAATACCAGGGCGACTGGGCGGAAAAAATGATACTATGCCGACAATGCGGGGTGTTCCGCGCCAGGATACCCTGCCCGGCCGGAGATCAGAGGCGCTAGGTACGTTTCCTCCAAGCTACCGGGTTGTCCCAGTCTTCCGCTTTCCAGGGCATATCCGCCGGAGTCACCATCGGCAGAACCTCTCTATACAGGGAAAGCTGTTCTTCGTCATCTAAAGGCCGGTAGTTCTCCGCTACCTTGAGGTCCCGCCGCAGATCGTCGAGGCTGGCCATGCCGACCACCGCGGTATCGATAGGCAAGCCAAAAGCATAACGCAACGCCCGTTCGTAGATGCGGGACAGGCGGCCCAGTCCCAGTATTTTCATACCGGCCACCGCCACCCCCTTCGCCTTAGCCGCCGGCAGCAACTCATCCACGAAACTCAGAATAAAATGGTCGAGCACGGAGACGGGGAAAAGCATGCTATCGAACGGGAACCACTTCAGCGCCTCCACCTGCACGCCGGGGTTGCCGTGATTGCTGATACTGATGAAGCGCACCAGGCCTTCCTCGCGGGCTTTCACGGCGGCTTCTAGGGCACCACCCGGCGCGGTTATTTTATCGAGCTCTGCATACGACCAGACGTAATGCATCCGCCACTCGTCAACGTGGTCGGTATTGAGCCTCCTGAGGCTGGTCTCGAGCTGTTTCCTGGCACCGCGGCGGGTGCGTTCCAGCGTTTTGGTGGCGATCCACATTTCTTTGCGGCGGAGGCGGGCTACTTTGCCCAGCCGCTCTTCGGACTGCCCGTCACCGTACCAGAACGCGGTATCGAAGTAGCGCAGGCCTTTATCGAGGGCGTAACTAACGAGTTTGAGCGCGTCCGCCTCCGGGATATTGGCGATATGCATAGCGCCGAAGCTTAATATGGGGAGTTTTTCACCGGTCCGGCCGTAGGGTCGTTCTTCCATGACGCAACTATATTAGGCTTTCCGCGATGGAATAATCATTAAATAAGAAACAAAATAATGACAATAATATGTCATCCGGGGAAGCGGGCGAGAAAGCACGACTTGCAAAAGCCCGATGTTTTTTGTATAATAAGAGTAGTTTAGGTTTAGGTTATTACAAGCATCGTAGAAATTCCTTTACCAGTTCAATCTATCACGCTGGATGACCCGAACTCTAACTAATCTAAAAGAGAGGAGGTCATCCCATGGCTTTTCAAGACAAGACCCTGACCTGTGCCGATTGTGGAGCTACCTTCACCTTCAGCGCTGAAGACCAGGAATTCTTCCAGTCCAAAGGCTACACCAACGAACCCAAGAGATGCCCGGAATGCCGACAGGCAAGGAAGTCCCAGCGCTATGGTGGAACCAGCAGCTACGGAGCCCCCCGCCAGATGTTCCCCGCAACTTGTGCCGAGTGTGGCAAAGCCACCGAAGTACCCTTCCAGCCTCGTGGTGACAAACCGGTTTACTGCAGTGATTGCTACCGGAAAGTCCGCCCGAGCCGGTAATTGAGGTTAAGAGCCGGGCCGCGTCCAAAAAGGCGCGGTCCGGCCAACCCAATACCCCCGTCATAAAAATTACGTCACGCGAAATCGAGTCCCGGTAATTACCGTTTTGGCGTGTTCCGAGCATCGCCGGACGCGCGGTCGGGTCCACCCGACCAGGAGGGGACAGCTAATGAAAATCTACGTAGGCAACCTATCCTACGATATGACCGAGGACGAACTGGCGGCAGAGTTCGGCACTTTCGGCAAGGTGGAATCCGTGGCCATCCCGTCCGATAAGTTCAGCGGCCGGCCTAAAGGGTTCGCTTTCATCGAGATGCCGACCAAGACCGAAGCCGAAGCGGCCATCGCCGGCCTTAACGGAAAAACACTAAGGGACAGGACCATCATGGTCAACGAGGCCCGGCCACGTCCGGACAACCGGGGCAGCGGCGGAGGCTCTTACGGGAACAGAAGGAGCGGCGGCTACGGCGGGGGATACGGCGGGAGGGGTGGTAAGCCGGGAGGCCGAGGCCCGAGGCGATACTAGACCGTTTCCTGGCGAGCAGCGTTCAGCCCGTGTGATAAAGGGGGAAACATGAATATCTACGTGGGCAACCTGGCGTTCGAAGTAACCGAAGACGAACTGAGACAAGCATTCACTGTTTACGGCGAAGTAAAATCCGTCACGATCATGAACGATAAATACATCGGCAGCGGCCAGCCGCGGGGCTACGGATACGTGGAAATGAGCCTGAGGGCCGCCGGCACCGCCGCCATCGCCAAACTGAGCGGCACAAAAATAAAAGACCGCGCCTTAGAGGTCGTCGAAGCCCTGCCATTGTCCGACAAAAGAAACCCCCGGCCTTACAATATTAAAGAAAAAATCCGTTCCAACAAGAGCCGCCAGCGAAGCTACCAGGCGGTATAAAAAGCGTCATTTAAGATACACTCTGATAACATTTCCCCCTCTCCTCAAGCCGAGAGGGGGAATATTTTTAGGCAACCCCGTTTCTTTAATTCCGCGTCAAAGTAAGGTAAGATATCAAACGTAAGCTTATATACAGGCGTAAAGGAGGCAACCCCGTGCCGGCAAAGAAATACGCAGACCTGGTTAAAAAGCTGAACTTCAGGAAGGGGATGGGGGGAGCCAACGCCAGGGAGCTAGTGTTCGTGGGAGGGGAAGAGCTGGGCGGGTTCGAGCTCAACTTTATCGTGGGAGTGTACGACCAGACCGGGGACTGGGCGCCCAACCGCGGGGCGCACTCACACCCCTTCGACGAGTGCCTGTTATTTTTCGGCTACGACGACAACGACCTCGGCTACCTGGGGTCGGATATGTGCCTCTCGCTGGGCAAGGAGCTGGAGGAGCACCGTTTCAGCGTGCCGACGGCCGGCATAGCGCCACGGGGAATGCCGCACTGCCCGCTGGTCACGGAGAAAGTCGATAAGCCCTTCGGGCATTTTCATCTCGCCCTGGCCGCCAAATACTCGGGGGAGAGCGTTAAAGCGGAAGGGGGGACGGATGGGAAAAAATACGCCCATCTCATTAAGAAACTGGCGGTGAAAAAGGGGCCCGGAGGGGCTAACGCCGTACAGACAATGTCCATGGGCGGTCATGAACTGGAGGGGCTGAATTTAAATTTTAGAATGGGGCTCCATCAACAGGCCGGGGAATGGTACCCCGGCAAAGGCGCCCAGGCGCACCCTTACGACGCCTGCATGATCTTCTTCGGACACAAGACCAGCGACTTAAGCTACCTTGGGGCGGAAATCACGATAGAGCTGGGAAAGGAACACGAAAAACACAACTTTGATGTTCCGAGCGTGGTCGTCCTGCCCAAAGGGACGCCCTATTCACCAATCGTCTGCAACAAGATTGAAAAGCCATACAGCGTCATGGAGGTGGGGCTGGGGACAAAATACCAGAGCGCATGGGTAGACTAACGAGACCGACCTTATATGGTTAAAGATAAACACATCTACCAGATAGATATACCCGCCCGACTCGACATAGAGATGGCCGTCAGGCGGCTGCAGTTCGGACGCGGCAGCAGCACCCGGCTCGAGGAGATGGCCCGCGAGCTGGCGGAGTCGGCGCTGGCGATAGCCCGTCCCAAAGGCATCTACCAGATATCACACGCCCGCGTGATAGATAAAGACACGATAGAAATCGACGGCGTAAACTTCACCAGCAAGGTACTCAGCAAACTGCTCTGCGACCGGGACGAGGTGGTCCCGTTCATAGTGACAGTCGGCAAGGAGCTGGATGAGATGGCGGTGCCGCCGCGAGACATGCTGCGGCAGTTCTCGCTCGACGCCATTAAAACGGTGATATTGGTGGGAGCGGTCGATTATCTCACCGAGTACGTTAAGGAAAAGCACGGCATTCCCAGGATAGCGCTGATGAACCCCGGGGAGCTCCAGGACTGGCCGATCAGCCAGCAGAGGCCGCTGTTCGAGCTTTTCGGCAGGGAGGAGAGGGAGATAGGGGTATCGCTGACGCCGGGGGGCGCGATGAAGCCGATAAAGTCGCGCTCGGGCATCCTCTTCCCCAACGAGACGGGCTTCATTAGCTGCATGTTGTGCACGCAGGTCAAATGCCCCGGCCGCCACGCAAAATATGACGCGGAGCTGGTTAAAGAATACCTGGGGTAAGCGGTCGATGAAACAAAGTGAAACGCCGGTCCTGCCATCTCTCAAACGTCCCCCCGACGCCATCGCCATAGACCTGGACGGCACGCTTTTAAACAGCCAGGCCTTGCTCTCCAAAAGAAGCGCCAAGGCAATAGAAAAATGCCTAGCAAAACCCATCCCGGTAGTTATCGCTACCTCGCGACCTGCCCGCAGCGTGAAGCGCCTTCTCGGCGTTGAGTTGATGAACCGTTGTTCTCTGGTACTGGAAAACGGGGCCATCGGCATCGCCGTACTACCTTTCACCGGCCGGATAAAAGAGACATTATCGGCGGAGCTTACCCGCGAGGTCATCTCGGCGATTCTAAAACTGGAGCCCGAGATGCGCATTACCATAGAGCTGGACGGCTATTCATTCGGGACCAATAAACCGCGCGACCCCAAGCACCTCTGGAGGGTCAACTCGGCGACACCGGATATGCAGCGTTCCCTGGAATCGGCCCTGGCCGATGATCCCACGAAAATCGCGGCCGGGGGCCTCAAGCGCGATATTTCCCATGTGGCTGACGCAATTACACGGCGTTTCGAGGATACCATCTCGGTCGTTCCAGCTAACGACCTTACTTTCCTTAATATTACGAGTAAAAAGGCCTCCAAGCCGGATACCCTGCGGAGACTGCTCCTCTCTCAAAAAGTTGCACTGGATAACGTTATCGCCTTCGGCGACGATATCCCGGACATCGGCCTGCTCGCGGCCTGCGGCATCCCGGTAGCGGTCGCCAACGCGGTACCGGAGATAAAAGCTCTGACGCGCTACTGCACCGCCAGCAATGATGACGATGGCGTGGCACTTGCGCTGGAGACGATCTTAAATCTTTAACCGGTAATCTCCTTCTATTCTCTCCGGAGTGGCGTCATGGAGACCTGCCAGCCGCCGTCAACGGGAATGGTGGCCCCGGTGATGTAG